>ERZ773077.656-NODE-656-length-25356-cov-6.632623_pt1 | contig 25356 bp, 18 predicted proteins | sample MGYA00580612_ERZ773077 | MGnify/ENA primary metagenome ERZ773077 (study PRJEB29015, sample SAMEA2737971) | human oral metagenome | biome: human oral; feature: human-associated habitat; material: dental | place: China | collected 2021 ...
AAGATTTATGAATAGTCTTGAAAAAGATCTGGAAGAATTTTACAGTTTTGATGAGATTGTGAATGAATATAAGACACAGGCAATACTGCATATGGAAAACAATACAATTTTAAAAAATGGTTATGAAAATAATTTACAGGAAAATTATGAATATGGATTTATTGATTTTTTCATAATGAAAAATTTAGGAGAAATTTAAATTAAAGGATGGACAGGATGAAAATAAAAGCTATATTTATGGATATGGATGGAACTCTTTTGAGAAGTGACCATACACTATCGGACAAATTAAAGGAAAAATTGATAGAACTTGATAAAAATGGAATAAAAATATTTATTTCTACAGGAAGGATGTATGCCGCAACACTTCCATACCTGAAACAGCTAGGCATAACAACTCCTGTCATAACATATAATGGTGGAAAAATAGTGGATCCTTCCACATCTGAAACAATTTATGAAAATCCGGTTACGGAGGAAACTGTTAAAAGAGTAATTGAAGTTTCCAGAGAAACAGGAATACATCTTAATCTTTATTCGGGTGACAAGCTTTATGTGGAAAATGAAACTTCAGAAGGAAAGGCGTATGCTGAAAAGACAGGGCTTAAATATATTACTGTTAATTTTGATGAATTTATTGGAAAAACTTCCACAAAGGCACTTTTTTTAGGAGAAAATGAAAAACTTTTAAAATTGAAGGAAGAGCTTGAAAAGGAACTGCCACAGTCAATATTTGTATTTTCGCAGCCTACATATCTGGAGGTACTGAACAGAGATGTCAGTAAAGGAAAGGCTGTAAAGGAACTGATGGATAAATATGGATTTTCAGAAGATGAAGTGATGGCTTTCGGAGATCAGTGGAATGACCTGGATATGCTCAAACTTGTAAAGTATGGCTATCTTATGGGAAATGCTTCTGAAGAGCTCAAAAAGGAATTTCCGGAAAACAGGATAACTTTATCGAATGATGACGAAGGGATATACCATATAATAAAAGATATTTTATAAAATACAGGTGGTGCAATGGAAAAGAGAATAGCACACTTAAAGCTGCATACAGAATATTCCCTTCTTGAGGGAGTAGGGAAAATAGAAGAATATATAGAAAAAGCAGAACAGTCAGGTGTAGATGCTCTTGCAATAACAGATACTGCAATGTTTGGAGTAATAGAGTTTTATAAAAAATGTAAAAAGTCAGGAATAAAGCCTATTATCGGTCTGGAAGTGTTTCTGGATGGAATAGTGTCAGAAGGTGAATATTCACTGACACTGCTGGCAAAAAACAGAAATGGATATAGGAATTTATGTAAACTTTCATCAATTTCATATAGCAGATTCAACAGGAGAAGAAATAAAATAAAATATGAAGAACTGCTGGAATACAGTTCAGATCTGTTTATCCTGTCAGGAGGGATACATGGAGAAATAGTTGATGGATTAAGTCAATATAAGTACCCTGAAGCAAAAAAAGTTACAATGAAACTGCACAAGGATTTTAAAGAAGATTTCTATATTGAAGTACCTGCAGCCATGAGGCTCGAAACAGTAAGAAAATCACTGTTTGAAATGATAAGGGAAACAGGAATAAACTACATAATAAATAATGATGTCTATTATCCTAACAGTGGAGAAGCGATACTGCAGAAAATACTTTCTTCCATAAAAGAAGGAAACAGGATAGAAGCAGACAGATCTGAAATACTGTATGACGATCTGTATTTAAAATCCTATGATCAGATGAAGCAGAACTTTGTAAATTTTGAAGATGAATTATTTGACAGGGGAATTGAGAATATTAACTATATTGTAGAAAATTGTAATGTTGATTTTGAGTTTGACAACTTTAAGTTTCCGAAATACGAACTTCCGGAAGGAATAAGTGAAGAACAGTATATAAGGGAGCTAGTATACAAAGGTGCGGCTTTAAAGTATCTGGGAAAAAATATTGAAAAAAATGCCGGCGATACAGCAGAAAGAAATGAAAAAAAGTTAAAGAAAGAACTGGAAGACAATGGCTTTGAGCAGGTGACTGAAAGGCTGGAATATGAACTTCAGATAATAAATAATATGGGCTACAACGGTTATTTTATAATTGTATGGGATTTTATAAGATTTGCCAAGAGTGTTGGAGTATTTGTAGGCCCTGGAAGAGGTTCCGCTGCAGGAAGTCTTGTTTCCTATGTTCTGGATATAACAGAAATAGATCCTTTGAAGTATAACCTGATTTTTGAAAGGTTTTTAAATCCTGAAAGAATTTCAATGCCTGATATAGATATCGATTTTGATCAGGAACAAAGGGAAATTGTCATAGAATATGTACTTAAGAAGTATGGTTCACAGCATGTGGCTCATATAATTACTTTTGGAACATTAAAAGCGAGAGCAGCAATAAGGGATGTTGGAAGAGTTCTTAATATAAATTTGAAAAAAGTAGACATGGTGGCAAAAAATATACCATTTAACATGGATCTTGAAGATGCGCTTAAAAGCATTGAAAACTTGAGAAACCTTTATAATGAAGATAATGAAGTAAAAACAATGATCGATTATTCTATGAGAATAGAGGGAAGAGTGCGTCACGCTTCAGTTCATGCTGCCGGAATGGTAATTTCAAAAGAAATACTGGATGATGAAATTCCGACTTATTCTGACGGAAAGACGGCTGTCCCTTCTACCCAGTACCAGATGAAGGAACTGGAAGACCTGGGAATTTTAAAGATAGATTTTCTTGGATTGAAAAACCTTACAATTTTGAGAAAAACAGTTGAAAATATAGAAAAAACAGCAAAGGAAAGAATAAATCTCAGCTCCATAGAACTTGATAATGAGAAGGCTTACAGGCTTCTTTCAAAGGCTGATACCCTGGGAATATTTCAGTGCGAGTCACATGGAATAAGACAGCTTATGAAGAGGGTAAAAATAGAAAAATTTGATGATATAACGGCACTGCTTTCCCTTTATCGTCCAGGACCTCTTCAAAGTGGAATGGTAGATGATTTTATTGCTTCAAAAAATAAAGATAAGGAAATACGGTATCCTCATGAGTCCCTGAAGGGAATACTGGAAGAGACATATGGTGTTATACTTTATCAGGAACAGGTAATGAAAATAGTCAGCGAAATGGCAGACTATTCCTTAGGGGAAGCGGATGAACTGAGAAGGGCAATTGGGAAGAAGATTCCTAAAATAATAGAACAGAACAGGGAAAAGTTTGTGAGAAAATCGGTAGAAAAAGGAACAGATGAGAAAAAAGCCAATGAAATTTATAATCTGATTGACAAGTTTGGCGGATATGGATTTAACAAGTCGCATTCAGCGGCATATGCACTCATAGTTTACTGGACTGCCTATTTTAAGGCAAACTATCCTGTAGAATTTCTTGCGGCAGTGATGTCTACGGAAATGTATAATATTGACAGACTTTCCCTCTTTATAAATGAGGCAAGGGAAAAGAACATTGAGATTCTGGTACCGGATGTAAGCCTTTCTAATGCCGAATTTAAAGTGGAAGGAAACGGTATAAGATTTGGATTGACAGCAATTAAAGGAATCGGAAGAAATTTTGTCATGGATATAATGGAGGAAAGAAAGGAGCCGTTTGTATCCTATGATGATTTTGTCTACAGAATGAAACAGTATGGACTGAACAGGAAACACCTGGAATCTCTTGTGCTTTCAGGAAGTCTGGATAAATTTCCCGGCAACAGACAGGAAAAATTTCTCTCAATTGACAAGATTCTGGAATGGTCCATAAAAAAATATGAATCTGAAGAAGATCTTCAAATGATTCTTTTTGGAGGTAAAAGTGAAAGAATAGGGGAATTCAGTCTAAAGAAAACAGAAGAATTTTCACAGAACTTAATGCTGAAATATGAAAAGGAATACTTGGGAATATATGTTTCTGCACATCCCCTGTCTTCAAAAAAAGTACTTCTGGAAATGATAGAGCATATGAAAATTTCTGAACTTGAAAAATCCAGAAACAGAAGAAAAATAGGGAAATATACGAAAATACGGCTAATCGGAATTATGAAAAATGTAAATAAGATTGTAACAAAAAATTCAGGAGAACCTATGGCAAAATTTGAACTGGAAGATTTTACAGGGACAGTGGAAATTATATGTTTTCCTCGGGATTTTATAAAATTTGGCTATAAAATATTTGAAGAAGGGATAGTTATGGTAGAAGGATATCTGAATCAGGAGGGAAACAAATATTCAGTAGTTTTAAGCCATATAAATGCCCTTGATGAATTATCTGAAAATAAATTTCTGAATTTATATGTTCTGATTGATAATGAAAGTAGGGAAAATACAGTCGAACTGAAAAAACTCCTTTTAGAAAATAGGGGAGAAAATAGGGTGCTGCTTGCAATGGATACAGATGGCAAGAAAGAAATCATAAAGTTGAGCAGAAAATATGATGTTAATTTATCCAGAAAATTTATGAGGAAATTAGTCGGATTGGTAGGTATAAAAAAAATAAAAATTCGTTAGATTGAAAAAAAGTGTTCTATGTGGTAAAATTAATAGAATAAAAGATTGATGAAACTCGAAGGAGGACGGATGGAACTTAAGGATATTAAGGAACTGATGAAAGTGTTAAAAAAGGAAGAAATGCATGAAATAAAAGTAAGATATGGAAAAGTAAAACTTACTATAAAAAATTCTGAAGATCCTAATATAGATAATATAAGGACGGAAATTAAGACTGAGAAAAAAGAAGAACAGAAGATTGATACTGTAAAAGAAGAAATCGTGAAATCACAGAATGTAGGGGAAATAAAACTTGCAAATCTTGAAAAAGGTATGCCAGTGCAGAAAGGGATGAAATTAGGTAAAATAAGCACAATAGGTGTGGAAACAGATGTGAAATCACCTGTAAATGGTGTTTTAAAGGAGATTTTAGTATCAGATCAGGCAGCAGTTGACTTTGCAAAGCCTTTATTTATAATTGAAGTGCTGTAAAAAATGTAAATCAAAATATAAAATATAAATTATTTTAAAAGATGAAGAAAAGTTTGGGAGGATTCATGTTTAAAAAAATATTGATAGCAAATAGAGGAGAAATAGCAGTAAGAATTATAAGGGCGGCAAGGGAACTTGGAATAGCCACAGTTGCTGTCTATTCAGAAGCTGATAAGGATTCCTTACATGTGAAACTGGCAGATGAAGCAATCTGTATAGGTGCTGCAAGCAGTGCAGATTCATATTTGAAAATACCTAACATAATTTCAGCGGCACTTATTACAAAAAGTGAGGCTATACATCCGGGATACGGATTTCTTGCAGAAAATGCATCATTTGCAAAAATCTGCTCACAGAATAATATAGTATTTATAGGGCCTAGTCCTGAACTTATAAACATGATGGGAGATAAGGCTACAGCAAGGGAAACCGCAATTAAACATAAAGTACCTATAACAAAAGGTTCAGATGGAATAGTTCCTAATGTTGAAGAAGCCAAGAAAGTTGCAAAATGGATAACTTATCCTGTTATGATAAAAGCTACTGCAGGTGGTGGTGGGAAAGGAATGAGAATTGCCCACGATGAAAAGGAGCTTGTAGAAAACTACATTGCGGCACAGAATGAAGCAAAGGCGGCTTTTGGAAATCCTGATGTGTATATTGAAAAATATGTTGAAGAACCTAGACATGTTGAAATACAGGTTATAGGAGATAAATTTGGAAATGTAGTTCATCTTGGGGAAAGAGACTGTTCCATTCAGAGAAGACATCAGAAATTGATAGAAGAAGCACCATCAGCAGGAATAGATGCAAAAACTAGGGATAAAATGGGGAAATTTGCAGCGAAACTTGCAAAGGGAATAGGATATGACAGTGTAGGAACTCTGGAATTCCTTGTAGATAAGAGTATGAACTTCTACTTTATGGAAATGAATACAAGAATACAGGTTGAGCATACAATAAGTGAAGAAATAACAGGAGTGGATCTCATAAAAGAGCAGATAAGAGTAGCTGCCGGAGAAAAACTGAGTTTTTCCCAGAAGGATATAAATATAGATGGACATGCAATTGAATGTAGAATAAATGCTGAAGATTCAGAAAATGGATTCCTTCCTTCAAGTGGAACTCTTGAAAAATATATACCATCAGGAGGGATAGGTGTAAGGGTGGATTCTCATTCTTATCAGAACTATGATATTCCACCATATTATGATTCAATGATAGCGAAGCTTATAGTAAAGGGAAAAAATAGAGAAGAAGCTATTCAGAGAATGAAAAGAGCTTTGCAGGAATTTTTAATTGAAGGGGTAGATACAACAATTCCTTTCCATCTAAGAGTTCTTGATAATGAAGAGTTTAAAAAAGGAACAATATATACTAATTTTATAGAAACACATTTTAAGGATACTTTAAATAAATAAAAATCAGAAAGTAAATTAGGAGGTAATAATATGAATGAATTAGGAAATGTAAGCATATCACAGGAAGTTGTAGCAACAATTGCAGAGTCTGTAATAACTGAAATTGATGGGGTACATAGTTTAGTTGGAAGTTCTTCAAAAAATGAAATAACTAAATTTTTTCAAAATGTATCTTCAGGTGGTAGTAAAGGAATAGAAGTAGAAGTTGGAGAAACAGAATGTACTCTTGATTTATACATTATTGCAAAATTGGGATATCAGCTTCCGGCTCTGGCAGGTGAAATTCAGACAAAAGTAGTTAAAGCAATAACTGAAATGACAGGATTAAAAGTTCAGGAGGTAAATGTATTTATTCAGAAAGTTGTAAAAGATGTTCCTGAAGAGGAAACACAGCCTAAAAAATTACCTGAAAATAGTCCTGTTATTGAAGAGAAATAGAAGGAGTGATTTATGATAGCTTTATTAGGTCTTCTTGCTAGATTGTCTGTTATACTTGGATTTGTTGGATTGGCATTTGCCAGTATATCAGACTTGATAATGAGAACAAATTATTTGACAATACTGGATAGTATGATTGATCTTGGAAGTACAAAAGTAAAAATAGTTCTTGGGCTTCTGGCGATTATTTATCTGGTAATATTTCTTCTATCCTATATAAATAGACTGACAAAATATTCTAATAACAGAAAAGTTAAGAATAAGAGCGGTGAAATAGAAGTTACAATAAAAACTATAAATGAAGTTGCAAAAGATTTTCTTACTTCGCAGGAAATTATAAAAAATTCCAAGATAAAATCTTATCCTAGCGGAAAAGCAGTAGTTATAGAAGCAGTGGTAGACACATATAATGTAGATAATTTAAAGGACAAATTGTCAAAAATACAGGAAAAACTTTCTGAGCATGTATTTAATTCTACAGGAATTACTGTTAAGAAAAGTAAGGTAAATCTGAAAAAAGTTCTAGGTGAAACGATTGTTGAAAAGAAAATAATTGATGAGCCTGTAAATATTAAGGAAAATATTATAGAAACAGTTTCAGAGGAGAAAAATTCTGTTCAAAAAGAAGGAGAAAATTAATGACACGTAGAGAAATTCGGGAAGAAATTTTTAAACTCCTTTTTGAAAAGGAACTGACTGATAATAATGTAGAAAAGAGAATTGAGGAAACAATTAAGGAAAATAATATAAGAAAGGAAGAACATGTTGAATTTTTAAAATCTTATATTATTGATATAATTGAAAATGAAGAAGTTCTTATAGAAAAAATAAAGGAAATACTTGACGGATGGACATATGAGAGATTGGGAACGCTTGAAAAAGTTCTTCTGAAAATATCTTTTTATGAGATTACAATAAAGAAAATAGGATATGAAATAGCTATAAATGAAGCAGTTGAGCTGGCTAAAAAATATTCTTATGACGATACGAAGGAATTTCTGAACGGAATATTGGCAAAACTTGTAAAACAGAATAATGCCTAGTATTATTTAAAAATAAATCTGAGAGGAGAAAATTTTAAATGAAGAAATTTCATATATCTTGGCAAAGTTTATTAGTTGGATTACTATGGTTTGGAGCAACGACATATTACTTTATTGCCTATCATAATGGTACACTGTCAGGGAGTATAAGAGTTCCTATAATTATTTCATGGGTTTATGACCTGTTTGGATTTACAGCAGGAACTATAGCTCAATGGATATTCAGTCTGATTCTTATAGTTTTAAGTATAAGACCAGTAAAAGTTGATAAATATTCTGATTCTTATGAAGAAGAATAAAAAATGCTTGATAGTAACTAAATAAAAAAACATGATTTTAAAGACTATAAAGAAAGTCTTTTGGTCATGTTTTTTTATTTCAGTATAAAAAAATCTGTTTCCAAAAATATTTTCACTTTGGAAACAGAAATTTTGTATATATGATAAATTATTAGAGATTATTTTTTTATTAAGCTATTTTGAGATTATTCCACTTATTTTTTAGAACATGAAGTTTCAATTCCTGAAGGTCCTGTGAAAAGAACATTATCTCCACTTGTGAAAAATTCTATGTCGCCTCCTTTTGATGTGTATCTTGCACCACTTGCAGATACTGCTGATTTTAAGTTGTAGATTCTACCTGAAGCATCAACAATTCTTGCAGAATTGCTTGTAGGATAAGAAACTTTTATAGTGTCAGAACCGCAAGTATAAGTTTGTACTGAAACTTTTCTGACAGCTGGTCTTTTCTTTTTAGAACTTTTAGCCATTGCATTAAATCCTAAACCTCCTATCACTGTCATTACAGATAAAATTAACATAGATTTTTTTAATGTTTTCATTTTTCTCAACTCTCTTCCTTAGATTTTTTTTCTTCGATATGAATATATCATTTGAAACTTAAAAACTACTTAGCGATGACTTTTAATTAAGTAAAAAAAAACAGTTGAAAAAGATAGTTAAAAATGGTAAATTATATTGATTAAGAAAAGATTAATTTTAAAAATGAATGGGGGAAATATGGCTATAAGTGTATATAGTTGTGGTTATTTGGGGATAGAATCGTATATTGTGGAGATAGAAACAGATATTTCAAATGGATTACCGGTTTTCAATATTGTAGGAATGGGAGATCTCGCCATACTTGAAAGTAAAGAGAGAATAAGGAGCTGTTTTAAAAATATTGGACTTGAATTTCCAATAAAAAGAGTTCTTGTAAATCTTTCTCCGGCAGATGTTAAGAAAAAAGGAAGTAGCTTTGATCTGGGAATTTTTTTAGGAATACTTGCAAATATTGGAAAAATAAGAAATATTGACAATTTTAAGAATTATCTGATATTAGGAGAAATATCCCTGAATGGAGAAATAAAATCTGTAAAAGGTGCCATAAATGCGACGATTCTTGCAAAAGAAAAAGAAATAAGAGGTATAATAATACCGTATGAAAATTATGATGAAGCCTGTCTTATTTCAGGAGTGGAGATAGTTCCTGTATCAAGAATAGAGGAAGCTGTAAGCTTTTTAAACGAAAAAATTGGAATTGATGAACTGTATAAGAACATGAAAGGAAAAATGACTTTAAAAAATAAGGAAAAAAGTAAAAATAATAGAGAAGAAAAAAATGAGATTGATTTTTCTGATGTGAAGGGACAACTTCTGGCAAAAAGGGCAATGGAAATAGCAGCGGCAGGTGGTCATAATATATTTCTGATGGGAGACCCTGGTTCCGGAAAATCAATGCTGGCAAAAAGATTTGTAACGATACTGCCTGAGATGAGTGAAAAGGAAATAATAGAAACTACTAAAATATACAGTATTTCAGGAATGTTATCACCTGACAAGCCTGTAATTACTGAAAGACCTTTCAGGGCTCCACATCATTCGGCAACACAGACTGCACTTGTGGGAGGAGCCATAAGGGCCGGGGAAATAACATTGGCATTAAACGGTGTATTTTTTATGGATGAGCTTGGTGAATTTGGGACAAGAACGCTGGAAACCTTGAGACAGCCTTTGGAAGATGGAAATGTGACTATTTCAAGAGCAAATTTTATAGTGAATTATCCAGTGAATAATATAATGATTGCGGCATCGAATCCAACACCTGGAGGTTTTTTCCAGGATGATCCCCAGTGCAGGGACAGTCTGAGGGATATAAAAAATTATCAGAAAAAATTTTCAGGGCCTTTACTGGACAGGATAGATTTATATGTGGAAATGAGAAGATTGAAAAAGGAAGAAATTTTCAGTGAAACTGAATCCGAATCATCAGAAATTATCAGAAAGAGAGTTATAAAAGCAAGAGAAATTCAGAGAAAAAGATTTAATGAAGATTTTCTGAATGGTAAAATGAACAGAAAACAGATTTCAGAATACTGTAAAATAGACGAAGAAGCAAAAAAAATTCTTGAGCGGGCAATTGATGAGCTGAAATTATCTGTAAGAGCCTATGATAAGATTTTAAAAGTATCAAGAACAATAGCAGATCTTGAAAATTCAGAAAATATAGAAGTGGTACATCTGCTGGAAGCATTGAATTACAGAAAGAAATATTGATTTGAAGGTTCTCTGTAAAAATGATATAATATTAAAAATAAACAGTGAAAGGAGAACAGTTACAAATTCAGTAACTGTGTAGGGATGAGCTTATTATCAGATATAGCAGTACCTGTGGCAAAGCTGGTAAATGCAAAAAGAGGAAATGAAAAAGCCATGGAAAATCCAAGAAGAGATACGGATTTTTTTAACAGAAAAAATTTCAGGAAGGAGTTCATTGCAGAAGAAGAATTTATAGATGGCTTTCAGGTAATAACTGTAAAGACTGAAGAATCTTTAAATAGGCATGTGATTTTTCTTCATGGTGGAGGTTATGTCTTAAGAGCTGTAAGAAGTCATAAGAATATAGTTGAAAGAATGGTAAAAAAGTATAACCTAAAAGTAACTTTTGTAGATTATCCTCTGGCACCTGAATATACTGCTGATAAAACTCATGAGGTATTAATGAAGGCATATAAATCTGTTACTGAAAAAAACATAGGAGATGAATTTTACTTTTTTGGAGATTCTGCAGGTGGGGGATTAGCATTGGCATTTCTTCAAGAAGCAAGGGATAAGCATGTAACGCCATTTCCTAAAAAGACTGTACTGATGTCTCCATGGCCTGATATTTCAATGACAAATGAAGAAATAAAGGATTTTGAGGAAAAAGATCCGTTACTTCCTGTACAAAGTCTTATAAAAGTTGGAAAGCAATATGCCGGAAATTTAGATTTAAAATCACCTCTTGTTTCTCCTATCTATGGAAATATTGATAATTTGGGGGATATAATGCTTCTTTTTGGAACAAACGAAGTATTTTATCCTGACTGTATGAAATTAAGTGATATGTTTGATATTGCAATAGGAACAAGAATGGAGCTGTATATAGGTGAAAACTTATGTCATGACTGGATTCTGGCTCCTTTGAAAGAAACTGACGAGGCATTGGATGCTATAGGAAAATTTTATCTGGAATAAAATTTTTGATATTTTAAAATTTTAAATGCTGGAGAAAAACGGGAGGAATATTTTGAAAAAAATAAATAAATTAGAAAAAAGAATAAATAAAGAATTACATGATAAGATAGTAAAAATACATACAGAAATAGAAAAAGATGTTGAGAAGGCAATAAAAGGGTATAAAAAAGCATGGAAGGGAAGTGAAAAGGAAGTTTTTGCAGAAGTAGCATTCTGCATACTGACACCTCAGTCAAAAGCAAAAAATGCATGGCAGGCGATTACTACACTTGTAGAGAATGGACTGCTTTTCAGTGGGAAAGCTGAAGAAATTGCGGAATATCTGAATATTGTAAGATTTAAGAATAATAAGTCAAAATATCTTGTTGAATTGAGGAAGCTTATGACTGAAGATGGGAAACTTCAGCCAAGAGAAATTCTTTCAAGACAGGGAAATACATTTGAAAAAAGAGAATGGATTCTTAAAAATATAAAAGGTATGGGAATGAAGGAAGCAAATCATGTATTAAGAAATTTAGGATTTGGAGAAGAAATAGCAATACTTGACAGACATATTTTAAGAAATCTGGCGGAATTGAATGTAATAGACGAAGTTCCAAAATCAATGACAATAAAAAAATATTATGAAATAGAAGATAAGATGAAAGAATATTCAGAATTTTCAGGTATAGGAATGGATGCGCTGGATTTAGTGCTGTGGTACAAGGAAGCAGGGGAAGTATTTAAGTAAATCTGAATTGCAGGCGTATTATTTCTATGATTTTACTGTTTTACATGATTTATTGAAAAATTTATAGGAGGAAGATTGGAAATGAGCGAACTTATCAATTATAATGGTGAGGGTTTTCTAAAAGAAATACTGTTAAAAGATGGGATAACACTGGTAGACTTTTCAGCTGTGTGGTGCGGACCATGTCAGATGCTTGAACCTGTTCTGAATGAAGTGGCAAAAACAACAGATTATAAAGTAATTAAAGTGGATGTAGATCAGGCAGGCGATCTTGCTGTAGAATATGAAATAAGAAGTGTACCTACGATAATTGTATTTAAAAATGGAAAACTGGCTGAAAGGCTGACAGGATTCATGACAAAGGATGAAATTATGAAAAAAGTAAATAAGTATCTATAAAATGATTTTTTTGAATAAGGGGATGAAAATTCAATTATAAAATAAAGTGAAAAATAATAAATAAATTTTTCAAATAAGGTTACATGCGAAACAACATTTTAAAGGTAACCTTATTTTTTATTTTTTAGTTAATGAAATTTTTTTTTAAAAAAAAAAAAAAATTTTATTTTTTTTTAAATTTTTGCGCATTAAACGGCATGCCGTAGTTTAAATTTAACCGCTCAAGGCACTGTTTGGATCTGCCAAGTCCTAACGCAAAAACCAAAAAATATCAATCGACCGCTCCCAAATTTGCTAGCTCGCTATCTACCTTTTCTAGCTTTTGCGTCGCGCTAGCTAGCCCTTCGCGGTTGGTTTCAACCACGGCTTGCGGGGCGGAGGCTACGAATTTCTCGTTATTTAGCATACTTGAGAGCTTTGCTATCTCTTTTTCTAGTTTGGTTTTTTGCGACCGCAGTCGCATGATCACCGCACTCATGTCCACGCCTTCAAGCGGCACGAATGCCTCCAAATTTTCGCTCACGTCGCGCGCGGCGTTTTCGATTTTAGCGTCGCAAAACTCGATCTGCTCGCATTTAGCTAGCAGCGCAATGTAGTTTGTCGCCTCAGTCAATTTCTCGTTTCCGTTTAGCTTGATGAAAGCTTTTGGGATTTTTGAGTTGCCTTGCTCGATGGTCGCCTTTGCGCGGCGGATCGCGACGATGGCTTCGATCACTAGCTCAAAGGTCTTTTCTATCTGCAAGTCGCGCTCGTTAGCCTGCGGATACTCCTCTATCATGATCGAGCTTGCGTTTTCTAAATTTGAGCCGCTAAGCTCGTGAAAAAGGTACTCGGAGATAAACGGCATAAAGGGACTTAGCAGTCTCATCGCTTCTTTAAATATCGCTCCAAGCTCCTTTACGCTGCCTTTGTCGGCTTTGCTAAGCTCGATGCCCCAGTCGCAAAACTCGTCCCATAAAAATTTATAAATCGCGTTTGCCGCGTCGTTAAAGCGGTAGGCATCGATGTTTTCTCGCACCTCGCGCACGCACTCGTTAAAGCGGCTTAGCATGTATTTACCAAGCTTGGTTTCGATTTTGACGTCGCTTAAATTTGCAAATTTAGACTCGTTTAGTAGTAGGTATTTGCTCGCGTTGTAAAGCTTGTTCGTAAAATTTCTCACGAGCTTCATCTTTTCGTCGCTTAGCTTGATGTCGCGCCCCTGCACCGCTAGCAGCGCAAGCGTAAAGCGCAAGACGTCGGCGCTATACTCCTCGATACTAACGAGCGGGTCGATGACGTTGCCTAGGCTCTTACTCATTTTTCTGCCTTGCTCGTCTTTAACTAAAGCGTGCAGATAGATGTCGTCAAACGGCAGCTTGCCAAGCGCATTTTCGCCCTGAAACATCATCCTAGCTACCCAGAAAAATAAAATATCAAAGCCGGTGATTAGCAGGTTGTTTGGGTAAAATTCAGCCAAATCGCCGTCAAACCATTTCTCGTTTTTTAGCTCCTCGCCGTTGCCCCATCCAAGCGTACTAAACGGCCAAAGCCCCGAGCTAAACCAGGTATCAAGGACGTCCGGGTCTTGATGGAAATTTGCGCTTTTGCATTTTGGACACTGCGTCGGCTCGCCTTCGTCCGCCCACTCATGTCCGCACGCGTCACAGTAAAATACCGGGATCTGATGCCCCCACCATAGCTGGCGTGAGATACACCAGTCGCGAAGTTCGCGCATCCAGGCGTTAAAGCTGTTTATCCAGTGAGCCGGGTAAAATTTGGCTAATCCTTCGCCGACCTTTGCGATCGCGTCGTCTGCGATCTGTTTTTTGACGAACCACTGCTTTGAGATGTATGGTTCGACGACGTTTTTGCAGCGGTAGCAGTAGCCGACTTGATTTTCGTAGTCTTCGATCTTCTCGACGTTTCCGAGTTTTTCTAGCTCTGCGACGATGACGTCTCTGGCCTCTAGTCGCTCAAGTCCCTTAAACTGCGCGCACTGCTCGTTTAGGATGCCTTTTTCGTCAAAAACGGTGATAAATTTTAGATCGTGTCTTTTGCCGACCTCGTAGTCGTTGGTGTCGTGCGCCGGCGTGACTTTTACTAGACCCGTTCCAAACTCCATATCGACGTGTTCGTCGGCGATAATCTCGATCTCGCGACCGATTATCGGCAATACGACTTTTTTGCCGATCAAATTTTTATAGCGTTCGTCGTTTGGATTTACCATTACCGCCGTATCGCCGAAATATGTTTCAGGCCTTGTCGTTGCCACGACGATATACGGCAAATTCTCGCTTTGATATGCTTTGTTGGAGCTGATTTCTACTCGGTCATGCACGACCGGTGCGCTCCCGTCGTCAAAATCCACTCCGCCTCGCCTCTCTTCGCGATAATTAGCCTCGTCTTTTTGGGTTAAAATTTGCGCCTCATTCGCGCCCCTCTTGCAACCAGCAAATTCATTGCACGATACTTCGGCTTGTTTGTTTAAATTTGCCGTTAAATTTTGTCCGTCCGCAAGGTAGTATCTCAAATGATAAAGCTTGCCTTTGTTTTCCTTGTGCTCGACCTCAATGTCAGAAAGTGCGCCGTCGTGCGTACACCAGTTTATCATGTAGTTTTCGCGTACGATGAGTCCTTTTTTGTAGAGATTTACGAAAGCCTTTTTGACCGCTATCCTTAGTCCCTCATCCATCGTAAATCTTTGACGCGACCATGCCGGCGAGATGCCTAGTTTTCGCATCTGATGCACAATCATGCCGCCGCTTTTTTCTTTCCATTCCCAGACTTTTTCTACAAATTTTTCGCGTCCGAGCTCTTCTTTTTTGACGCCTTGGGCTAGGAGCTGCTTTTCAACGACGTTTTGCGTGGCGATACCTGCGTGATCAAGGCCCGGCTGCCACAGCGTTTTGTAGCCGTCCATCCTTTTGTAGCGCGTCATTATGTCTTGCAATGTGAAGGTTAGCGCGTGCCCGATATGAAGCGAGCCCGTTACGTTTGGAGGCGGCATCATGATGCAAAATTTACGGCCGTCTTTGCGGATGTTTTTGTTCGCGTCTATCTCGAAATATCCGCGTTCTTCCCAAATTTTATAAAATTTATCTTCTACTTCTTTTGCGTCGTAAAATTCCGCCATATTTTATCCTTAATAATTGTTTAAAAAATGTCGGATTTTACTACAAATTTGCTAATAGTATGTTTAAAATAGGTTGTTTTTAAGAATAGGCAAAGAAAAGCGAAGCGGCTAAAAAACCGCTTCGCAAAGGATCATTTGACGATAAATTCGTGCTGAGCTAGATCGTAGTCGCTCATGCTCTCGTCGTACATGTTTTCCGTGATGACCGCAGGTAGCATGCACTTACCGCTCATGACGACGCGAAGAGGCGTATAAAGCACGTGCGCATCCTTGCTGGCGTCCAAGCTATAAAAGCTCAAAACTCTGTCGTCCTCGATGTTTTGATGCTCGAGAGTTAAAGAGTTTTTCGTAGCTTCAGTTCTTACGTTTGGTACGATGTTTTCGTTTACCACCTCAAGGCAAGGGCTGATCGTTTCGTTTATCACGCCGTTTCTGATAAACTCATTCGTTTTAAGAGAAAGCTTCGAGTAGATGACGTCGTTTACCTTAAGCGCGTTGATATCGATCTCTTTGCCGTCTTTACCGACGAAGGTTCTGTAGATATCAAGCCCTTTTTTGTCAAATTTGTGATTTACGTCTAGCTTTTTGTAGCCTGACGCGCTAACGCCTAGATAGACGGCTGCGCCGTTTTCAGGTACGATAGTGATCTCAGGCTTTTTAGGAGCGATGTTGATAGCTCCGCGACCGTCGAAATTTAGATCGTGTCCGTCGGCGATTAGCTTAAATTTGTTCTCGCTTGAGACGTCTTTGATATAAGCTCTTAGCGCTCTTAGCGTAAATGCGCGCTCCTGCGTCGAATGTAGCTTATCTACGCGAGCGATCAGGTAGTCTGCTAGCTCGTCGCTAAATGCGTTTTTTTCAAAGTGATTGGCGTGCAAAAGTAACATAAAGGCCTTGTTTCTGATCTCTGAGCCAAAGTTATCTGCTAGCTCTTTTTCGCGGTCAAAGGTCGATTTGTTTAGTCCTTTTAGCACTTTTTCGCTCTCTTTATTTAGTCCCTCGTTTTTGAGGATCGCTGCCATCAAGTATCCGTCAAGCGCGCTGTTTTGGTATCTCTTTTGATCGTATAGAGCGTTTAGCTTTGATCTATCGAGTTTCTTTTGCGTGCTTAGGACGTAGGCTGCGTAAAGGGCTTGGAAGTTATCGTTGCTGCCAAATGCCTTTAGCCAGTCGATCGCTTTACTTTTTACGTGGCTATCTAGCGCAAAGCCTGATTTTTCAAGCGTAAATAGCATATCGATAGCGTAGATCGAAGCAAAGTTGTTCGTGTAGCTTAGCTGATCCCAGTAGCCGATGCTGCCGTCTATTTTTTGCATATTGATGACGTCTTGCAAGCCTGCTTCGACGAATCTTTTTCTATCGGCTTCTTTTGCCTTGGCTTCTTTAGAATCGTCTCCGCCAAGCACTAGGAAATTTAGCTCAAAAAGCTTACTTGAGCGTTGCTCGGAGCATCCGTAAGGGTAATTTACGAGCTTGTCGCTATTTGCGCTTAGTACGCCTTTGATAGAGCTTGAAGCGTCGATCCTGATGCGTTTAAACTCCTCGTCAAGCTTAAATGTCTTTTCCACGGTAGCCTGGAAATTTTTAGCGTAGGTACTAAGCGGATAGGCGTGGATGACGTCAAGCTTTTGCGAGTACGTATAGCCGTTTTTACCGTCGTTTGCGGTGAAATTTATATATGATTTACCCGTAGCGTTAGCATCGATGACGAAATTTAATTTCGCGTTTTCGTTAGGTTTTAGCTCGATGCTGTCAACTGCTAGCTGTGCGTTTAGGTTCGTATCTATGCTTAGGGCGACGGTTTTTGGCTCTTTAGTGGTGTTGATCACTCTTAGTGTGTAGTTTACCTGGTCGCCTTGGATCAAATACGCAGTTTGCGTCGGTTTTAGGATGATGTCGTCTTTTACCTTGACGGCATTTACGCTAAAGCCGAGCTTGTCGCCGATGACGCTAAGTACGGCCAAATTTATCTCGGAGTTAAAGTCGCTAGGTACCTCTACGTCAAAGTTTGCTACGCCGTCCGCACCCGCTTTTGCGGTTTGCATTTTGATGTAGGTTTTGACGTTTTTCTTATCGACAGGGCTGGCAAATTTAGCCATTCTCATCTCCATGAGAGCAGCTGCCGCGTCGCCGCCGAAGCTTAGTACTTTGCCGTCTTTTTTAAATCCGCTCAAATTTGCGTAGATGTCATAATCAAGCACGCCGTCGTTTAAAATTTTGTCAAAAAAGTTAAGCGGGCTCTTTAGCTTTTGATTTGTTACTTGTAGCACGCCTTCATCGACCGCAAATAGCGTAACCTCTGCATTTGGCTCAGTTTTTACGGTAGTTTTAAATTTGGAGTTTGACTTGACGACTTTTGGCGCTTCGATGCTGACGTTTGTCGCTCGGTATGATTTGTCCGCTTTTGCATAGACTTTGTCATAGGTTCTAAACGGCAAGACGTCGTTATCGGCTACGCGCATGATGGATGCGGTTACATAAAGTCCCTCAAAATCGAAGTCAAGGTCAAATTTAGCGTTTGCTACGTTGTTTTCTATATTTACGACTTTATACTTTTTGACGTTTTCTGACTCGACAGTGATGATACCGATGCCGCTTTTTAGCACAGAGCTAACGTCTACGTTTAGCGAATCGCCTTTTTTATAGACTTTTTGATTTAGCTTGATTTTAGCTTTTGCTAGCTCTTTTGTCGGTTGCAACGTGCCGCCGTAGTCCCAGCCGCTAACGTAGATATCTAAATTTGCCGAGTGGCCGCTTAGGATATCGGAAACCACGACTATGAAGTCGCCGCTTTGATTGAAATCATAAACGAATTCGTTACCGCTAAGAGTATCGCTAAAGACCTTTTCGTAGCGTTTGTTCCATTTTAGATAGCCTTCTTTGTCGTAGTTGTATTCCCAGATCGCTTTTTTGATCTCGACGGCTTTTTGTCTATCTTTTAACTCCTCGTCTTTAAGCGGATCGACGCTTACGAAATTTAGCGTTAGTTTGGAGTTTGCGTCGATGTAGGTGTCGTTTGCTCTGACGCCGACCATCACGTCAAAAGGATATACGCTAAAGTCGTTGCTAGCGCTTACATTTTTGCCGTCATCGTTAATGGTAAATACCGCGGTGCCTTTTAAAATGCTTGCGATTTTGCCTTTGTTTTGTAGCTTAAACGCAGTCGCACCTTTGCCCTCGTTGTCTAGAGTGACTGGTTTAGTAAACTGATCTAGGCCGTTTGCGGCGTATTCGCCGTTGCTAAATTTATACTCTTTAAATTTATCGTTTTTGTAATCTTGTTGATATAAATTTAACGCCACGTCGCCTTCTAAATTAGCCGCCGCTCCGCCAAAAAGGTAGTTGCTTTGCAGTTTTACGTCTATTAGATCGTCTAGAGCGTAAATTTGCTTATCTAGCTTAACTTCGTTTTTGATGCGTTGCGGAGTAAAGGACTCGACTGAAAAGTCGTAGCTATCGATGATTTTATTTGCAAAGATCACTTCAAATTTAAACGTTCCGGTTAGTCCCGAGTTTACCGGCTCGTCGAAATTTATCACGCCAAGCTCGGTGGTGTTTACGCCTTTTTTTAGGATTACTTTGTTTTGCGGATCTCTGATTTTTAGCTTAACGGGCATGTTTGAGAGGCTCTTAAACAGCGCGTTTTTGATGATGATCTCGCCTTTTATGTTTTCCTGCGGGCGGATGATGTTGCTAGCAAAGTGCAAATACGCGCTATACGTTTCGCTTCTATCTTTGGCGTCTAAATTTGACTCCTCGTTTAGGCGTTTGTTTTGCGATAGGGCGATGAAGCTTTGCTCTTTACCTAGCGTTAAAACTGCGCTTGAGACGTCCTTGCCGATGTCTTTTTTATTAAATTTAAATACGCCTTCGTCGTTTGTGATGCCGCTTGCGATGAGATTGTTTTTAGTGGAGTAAATTTTGACGTCCGCGTTTGCGACTACTTCGTTTTTGCTTAAGCGGTTGGCAAATAAAAACACCTCGTCTTTTGAAACCTTCATGCTTAGGCCGATATCGGTTAGATAGACCGCTTTTTGTACGCTTTTGTCTTTGTCGTAGTAGACCGTGACTAGATAAACTCCGTCGCCGCCCTCGGCAAAGTCAAGCTTGATCTTGCTTTTTTGCATTTCGTTCTGAGCGCCGCCGATCTCGTAGTTTTTGCTGGCTACTTCCTCGGCGTAGTTATCCAAAGGAGTCTCGGTAAAATTTAAAAAGTATCTTAAATTTTGCTCTTTTAGCTTTTCGACGACGACTTTAGCGGTGTTTGTGTTTACGCTTTTTATGCCGATCTCGCCCAGGTTAGACATATACGTGCCGCTATCGGTAAACTCCAAAAACGGCTTTAGATCGCCAAAAGCGACGTTAAAGGTGGAGTTTTCTCGTAGCATCGAGTAGTCGTCGCCAAAGCCCTTATAGAAGGTGATTTTGTAGGTTGTCTGCGGTTTGAAGTCTTTACTGGTGATGTCGATATAGTAGTAGTAATACTCGCCGTCGGCGTCTTGGTGGCTAGTGTACTCCATTTCGCTCACTTCAAAGCTATTTACGCCCTCGACCTTGATAAATTTTTTAATATTATCAGAATCTATCCAATCTTTAAGATAGAGTCTAGCCGCTAGTTTGCCGTTATCTAGGCTAATGCCTTCGACTTCGTTTAAAAACATAGTCTTGGCTTTTGGCTTATCGACGAAATTTTCATCGGGATTTGAGACTTTTTGCACAACCTCAAAACTATCGGCCAAATTTATACCCGAAGTATTTTTGAGGTTTTTAGAAACCGAAAATACTAAATTGTCGCCGCTTTCAAGTAACTTTATCTGAAAGCTTTTAGGCGTTTTGGCTACGATTTTATATTTGATGTTTTGTTTGGCTAAATTTTGCTTGTCGTAAATTTTAAAATTCGCGGCAAACTCATCCTCGCTAACCTCGTCATTAAACACCGCTAAAAAGGTATCTCCGGAGTACTCGATCATATTTGATAGCACGAAATCTCCGCCGTAAAATTTAACCTTACTATCGCCTTTTTTGCACGAGTAGCTTACGCCTTTTGCAAGAGGCTTTTTAGGGTAAAAGAAAATCGAGTCTGATCCATACTCAAAGGCTCCCGTTATCTCGGGCGCGCACTCGATTATTTTTTTGTGCGTGACCTTGCCGATGAGAGACTGTTCGTTTTGGGCGTATTTTACGCCAATGCTTACCGAGCCGTCGTCTAACGCCCTGCTTGAACCGTCAAGCGTAAAGGCGCTTAAATTTGCTGCCAAGATGCAGCTTAGGCTTAAGCCGACTAGCTTTAAACGCATTAAAACCTCCTTATTTCGATATTGATTTCGCTTAAATTCGAATTTTCGTCCAGACACCCGAGCTTGTGTTTGCCTTGCGTTAAATTTAAGGTATTTTCGCTCGCGTTGTTTACTTTTTTCCACTCGTTTTCGTCGATCTTGAGATATATCTCATCGCCGATATACGCGTAACATTTTAGCATAACTTTGGTTAAATTCTCATCGCTCAGCAGAATTTGATTATTTGACGGCGTTGCAACGAGAGGTTTATAGCTTTTAAACTTATAGTAACAAGGGCTATCTTTGATATCTTCTTGAGTGATCGCGCCGTTTTTTAGTAAAAATCCTACTTCATCGCCCCTGATACTCTCGCAGATATCCTTTGGCGTAACGCCCTCTATCTGCCAGTCGTCCTCCTTGTCTCTGCACTCTTTAAATTTAAACGCGTCAAGGCAGGTTTTTTGGGACTCAATGCCGCCTGGCGCGCTCATGAAAGATAATTTTTGTTTTTGAGCTAGCAGCTTAAAGATGTCAAAAACCGTGCGAGACGCGTCGCTAAATCCGCTTAAATTTTGCGTCTTTTTGCCGCTAAAGTTGCCAAACCAAACCGCGACCGTGTAGTCGTTATTTACGCCGATCGTATAGATATCGCGCGAACCGTAGCTGGTGCCGGTTTTAAAGGCGATTTGAGGCGTGTCTTTTGCGTATTGCCACGCGACGCCCAGATAGCTTCTTGACGCGCTTGAGAGCATTTTTGAGGTTAGATACGCGCTTTGCGGGCTGATTAGCCGTCCGTAGCCTAGTAGTGTTTTGCCGGCAACCTCTAGCGGTTTTAGCTCGCCGCCGTTTGCGTAGATAGTGTAGAGGTGGGCTAAGCTTAGCAAGCTCATTTCCGCGCTTCCAAGCGCGATACTATCGGCGTAAAATTCCTTTGAATAACTCACCAAATGCACTCTAGAAAGCAGCTCGTAAAGAGAGTTTTCGCCTAGTTTGTTGTTTAGACTAACGGCCGGGATATTTAGGCTAAGCGCCAGCGCCTCGGTCGCCGAGATGATACCGAAAAACCTGCTGTCGTAGTTTTTAGGCACGTACTCTCCGAGGAAAATTTCAGTATCTATCATCTGGCTTTTTGGCGTGATGAAACCCTCGTCGAGTCCTAGCGAAAATATAAATGGCTTTAGCGTGGAGCCCACGTTTCTACTCATCGTTACGCCGTCGTTTTGTCCCTGCGGAGCGTGCCAGTCGTGCGAACCCACGTATGCCGCCACACTCATATTTTTGTTGTCGATTATTATCCCTGCGGCATTGTAGGCGTCTTTTGATTTTAGCGAGGTTGCCGTATTTTTTAGCGCGTTTTCTAGTAAAATTTGCAAATTTAGATCCAAATTTGAGTGCGTAACTCCGTTTTTTAGAGCTTGCGCTGCGTAGTGCCTGGCCTTATAAACGGCGTCGTAGCGTTTGTTTTTAAAAGGCTCTCTTTGTGCCCTTTGAAATGCACTTTGATCTATCACGCCAGCTTTATAAAGCAGCTTTGCGACGCGGTTTTTTAGTGCGTTGATGTTTGATTTTTTATCTAGGCGGTTGGCGTTTGGATTTTTTGGGATCGTGCTTAAAAGTGCGCACTCGGCGATACTAAGCTCACTTAAATCTTTGCCGAAATAAAACCTCGCCGCAGCCGCCGCACCCTCGATATTTCCGCCGTATGGAGCGAGGTTAAAGTAAAAATTTAAAATCTCGCCTTTGCTATAGTGCCACTCAAGTTGAAGCGCGGTAAAGATTTCTTTAAATTTATTCGCGTAGGTGCGCTCCTCTCGCTTCATCATGCGCGCGACTTGCATCGTGATCGTAGAGGCGCCGATACGGTTTTTGTGCGTGAGGTTGTGCGCGGTCGCGCGAATCATGGCGAATGGATTTACGCCGATGTGGTAGTAGAAAAATTTATCCTCAAATAAAATAACGCTATCTTTTAGCGTCTGCGGTATGTTTTTAGCTTCAAATCTCCAAATTTCGTCGCTGCTAGGCCGAAGGGCGACGATCTGGCCGTTTTTATCAAAAAGTATGAACGAATTTTCCCGCTTTAGCGCTTTCGTGTCAAGCGGATACGCAAAGTCAAGCGCCAAAAAAGCTACAAAGCAAAGCAGGGCGACTGCGGCGGAAAATTTGATAAATTTAGCTAAAACTCTTTTCATTTCGCGATTATATCGAATTTGCGCGTAAAATCTCGAAAGATTAAATTTATGATAATTGATATATAATTTCAAATACTAATTTAAGTAAAGGAGATAAAGACATGGAATATAGAGTAGAAAAAGACACGATGGGCGAGGTAAAGGTACCAAATGATAAATATTGGGGTGCGCAGACACAGCGCAGCCACGATAACTTTGAGATCGGCGTAGGGCTAGAGACGATGCCAAAAGAGGTCATAGAGGGCTTTGCCTATCTAAAAAAGGCGTGCGCTCTGGTTAATCGCAAGCTAGGCCGCCTAGACGAGCCTCGAACCGAGGCGATCGCGCAGGCGTGCGATGAAATTTTAAGCGGCAAGCTGGATGGGAACTTCCCTCTAGTCGTGTGGCAGACGGGCTCGGGCACGCAGTCGAATATGAATTTAAACGAGGTCGTCTCAAACCGCGCGATGGAGATTTTGGGGCTAAATTTCCGCGATAAGGCGGCGCTGGACGCGAGAGACGCGAAATTCGTGCATCCAAACGATCACGTAAATAAAGGCCAGAGCTCAAACGACACCTATCCTACGGCGATGCGAATAGCCTTTGTGTTAGAGCTTCAAAAAAAGCTGCTGCCGGCGATAGAAAAGCTTGAAGCGACGCTGGATAAAAAGACCGCCGAGTTTGCGGGGATCGTAAAGATCGGCCGCACTCACCTGCAAGACGCCACGCCGCTCACGCTCGGACAGGAATTTAGCGGCTACGCGCATATGCTAAAGGCGAGCAAGGCGCAGATCCTAGCTACCATGCCGTTTTTGCAGGAGCTTGCTATCGGCGGCACCGCGGTAGGCACCGGGCTAAACTCGCACCCGAAATTTAGCGAGATGGTAAGCGACGAGCTAAACGCGCTAACGGGCACGGCGTTTAAATTTAAATCCCATCCGAATAAATTTCACGGCCTAACCAGCCACGACGCCGAGGTGTTTTTAAGCGGCGCGCTAAACGGTCTGGCGGCAAATTTGATGAAGATCGCAAACGACGTGCGCTGGTTAGCAAGCGGGCCAAGATGCGGTATCGGCGAGATAAACATCCCCGAAAACGAGCCTGGAAGCTCGATAATGCCGGGCAAGGTAAATCCGACGCAGTGCGAAGCCGTCACGATGGTAGCGGCGCAGGTGATGGGCAACCACGTCGCGATCTCCGTCGCCGCAAGCCAGGGAAACTTCGAGCTAAACGTCTTTAAGCCGGTGCTCACGTACAACCTCATCCAAAGCATCCGCTTGCTAAGCGACGCTATGAACAGCTTTGAGAAACACTGCGCTTGCGGTATCACGGCAAACGCCGCGAAAATCGACAAGCTGCTGCACGAGAGCCTGATGCTAGTAACCGCGCTAAATCCGCACATCGGCTACGCAAATGCCGCCAAGATCGCCAAAACCGCGCACCATAACGGCACGACGCTGCGCGAGGAAGCGATAAAATCGGGCATACTAACCGCCGAGGAATTTGACGCGTGGGTGGTGCCTGAGGATATGATCGCGCCGAAGGAGTAAACTCGGCGCTTTGCTTTTTGGGCTCGGCGGGATTTGGGCGATTTTGCCGAGCCTTCTTTAAAATCCATAAATTTGAGAGTAAAATTTACGGTTGCGCCTTAAATTTTACTCAAATTTGCCGATATACTTTTAAATTTAAAGGCGCGGCGATGGATGTAAAACTAAACATAAATTTAAACTCGAATTTGATGAGCGTGGGCAAAAGCTCTGCAGCGACTAGCGCGGTAAATTTAAACGCGGGCGCGCTAAATTTAAAAAGCGGCGATAGGGGCGATATCTTGCGCGGCGCGTCAAATTTGCCTAGCGGCGCAAACGAGGCAGAAAGCAGCGCAGATATCTTAAAAAAACAGCTAGAAAAACTACAAAAACGGCTAAAAGAGCTTGAAGCCGCGATAAAGCGAATAAAAGCGAGCAAAAATCCATACGCAAAGGATATGGCGGCCTCGCTCGAGACGCAAAAGGGAGCGGTGTTTGCGCAGATAATGCAAATAAGCGCGCGAATTTTAGAGATGCAAGGCGGCCAGAGTAAAATTTGACGCCGTAAATTTTCATTTCAAATTTTAAAGCCTTGAAACCGATTTAAGAAATAGTGCGATTTTGATTTTAAAATATCAAAATGTAAAAACAATTTATTAAATCTATCTTTTTATACTTTAATTATTTTCTAGAGCTTTCTTTATAAAAATAATGCTAAAATAATAATATACTTAATTATAAAAACTAATTCTTTTAC
>ERZ773077.659-NODE-659-length-25304-cov-14.789774_pt1 | contig 25304 bp, 20 predicted proteins | sample MGYA00580612_ERZ773077 | MGnify/ENA primary metagenome ERZ773077 (study PRJEB29015, sample SAMEA2737971) | human oral metagenome | biome: human oral; feature: human-associated habitat; material: dental | place: China | collected 2021 ...
CTACCGCACTTTCAGCCCATTGGGTCAATGTGGGCACTGCCGACTATAACTGGGGGCCGTTCTTGGTCTATTCCATTGATTTGGCGACCGAAGATGGTACATATCAGGAAAATCAATTACCTATCATGCTTTCTTTCAAATATGAAAAACCCGTTGAAGGCAAGAATTTTGCGATTAGCTTAATTAAAGAAATGGAATTTCTAAAAGCGGATAAAGCGAAAAGTGACGCATGGCTAAAAGACATGCAGGCTATTTTCCCGGATTTCTCACCAAACGATGTATTACGTTACATTGCGTTGCCCGATAGAGGTTATTTCATGTTAAACGACTCAATCTTGGATCATGAATTTGAGCCGGAATTTAGCCGCTTATTTGCCGGCATTTGGTTATCGCCAAACAGTAATTTTATAAAATTACAGCCGCAATTATTAGGCAAAGAAAAAAATGCCACTCCAGCAGAAGAATTTAAAACACAGCCGGAAATAGCCCCCTTGAATGAAGAAGATGCCAGTCCGCAACTACCGCCAAATTTCCCATTAAATAACAAGAATCCGGAATTCGGCTAGAATATAAAAAACAAAGGGTAGCGAAATGCTACCCTTCTTTTTTCCTCAAAACCTTACGCGTCTTTAAATGCTTTGATTTGCTGTAAATGATGAGAAATTTGCTTGAATTTATGGCTTTCGTTTTCATCCCACACAATATCGTAATACGGAGACAAAACATCTGCGCTACGCTTGGAATCCAACACACCGTCTTCAACCGATAAAAAAACCAGACAGCGACCTTTATTCTTCATACGGAAATTTTCCACGCATTTGGTGGCGATGTCTTCGTATTCTTCTGGGCGGTCAATCTTACCTGTCATATTTTCTTGTGGAAATAAATTCGGGTTGAAAATCGCCTGTTTAATGCCGCACAAGAAGCCGATACGCTCCGCCCAGTAGCCACCCAACCCAACGCCGCAAATCAACGGGTTCTCATCTTTCGATTCAGACACCAGTTTATGCACCTCATTCAGCAAGAAAGTCATGTCATGACGCGGGTGCAACGTGCTGTAATTAATAAAACGTACGTCACCATCAATAAATTTTAACTGCATGACTTTTTCATAATTACCGGGGCTGCTGGAATCAAAACCATGTAAATAAATAATCATTTTATTACTCCAACTTGATTACGGGTTTTCTGTTCTAAATATAAAATCATTTGCAAGGCGATATTAATGCCGCTGGTCTTCTCAATCATTTCAAGCCCCGGGCTAGCATTCACTTCCAGCACCAACGGACCATTCACAGAACGAATTAAATCCACGCCGGCAACATCCAAGCCCAACGCTTTCGTGGCATTTAAAGCAATTTGCTTTTCCTGTTCGGTCAGTATCACTTTTTCCGCAGTAGCGCCACGGTGACAATTTGCGCGAAATTCTCCATTCTGCCCGACACGTTGCATAGCGGCAACCACGCGTCCACCAATCACAAAACAGCGTAAATCGGTGCCGTTGACTTCTGCCACAAACTCTTGTAGCAACACGGGCACATCCGATTGCTTTAATGTGTCCAAAATACTGACCGCACTTTGTGACCGCTCTGCCAAAATCACGCCAATGCCTTGCGATCCGGTTAGGGTTTTCAAAATTGTTGGTGCGCCGATGTGTTGCACCGCATGATTAGCATCCACTTCCATGCCTGCCAATAAAGAATCCGGCACAGCGATGCCATGTTGTAACAACATCTGCAGGCTCAACCATTTATCTCGAGCATTACGAAATGCATCCACATGATTCAAGCAAGGAATACCCAACGCCTGAAAATAGTGCAACACGCGACAGCCCATGAGCATACTGGTTGTGCCAAAACGAGGCAATACCGCATCATATTGCGGCAATAATTGTGCTTCACTTTCAGGCCCTGCCTGATAATACAATGCAAAGTGCGGTGGATTTTTACGGAGTTTTATCAAGCAACGATTTGGATCCAAAATATCCATTTGATGCCCGTTGTCTTCCGCCGCACGTTTTAGCCGCTGACAACTATACAAGCGCGGCTCACGACACAACATTAACAATTTCATACAAAATTACTTTTTAATGAAACCTTGTTGTTGCAAATAAGCCAACACTTTCGGGCGAATCGGTTTATCCAAACTCTTAATCACATTACGTGACCAATCCATGTCAATGTTGCTACGCTGACGATAATATTCAGCAACGGTAGCGTTATATTCGTCAAGTTTAGTGGTATCCAACGGCTGATAGGCGTTTTCAAAGAACAAGGTTTCTTTCGGCAGGCGTGGTTTGGTCGGCGGATCCTGATCGGGATACCCCAAACACATCCCCACCATCGGTAAACAATGTTCCGGTAGATTTAACAATTTGCCAACCGCTTCCATTTCATTACGCAAAGAACCAATATACACACCGCCAAGCCCTAGGCTTTCCGCCGCCAACAATACATTTTGCGACATGATACCGGTATCAACTGCGCCGATGAGCAAGACTTCTGCATAATCTAACTGCGCTGTTGGACAAATTTGTTTATGTTTATGGAAATCAACACAGAACACCCAAAACTCCGGTGCGGATTTCACATACTCCTGATTGGAGCTATATGCCATCATTTGATCACGAATCGCCGGATCAGTGATACGCACAATAGAAACACATTGCAAATGGTTAGATGTAGAGGCAAAACGCGCCGCATTTACAAGCTGTTCAATCACCTTGTCAGATACGGGTTCATCCGTAAAACGACGAATTGAACGATGGGCTAAAATACAATCTAAAGTCGAAGAAGTGAGTTTTTTCTCAGACATAAACCTTCCTTACTGTAACAAACATCAAATTTGCACCTATCTTACACTAATTACACGCCCTCCCCAAAACCCCTTTATTCTTTTTTAGAGAGGTCGTAGAATCACACTACTGATTCATCACAACAAGGAAAAATTATGTTTGTTACTATTTATGGACGTTTAAGTTGCCCGTATTGCGTACGCGCCAAAAACTTAGCTGAAAAATTGAAAAATACCGTGGAAAATTTTGATTATCGTTACATCGATATCATTGAACAGGGCATGACAAAAGAAGACATTGCGAAAATCATCGGCAAACCGGTACAAACTGTACCGCAAATTTTAATTGATGAAAAACACATTGGCGGGTGTACCGACTTCCAAGCTTTCGTGCATGAACAATTTGGTATTGACTAATTTCTCTCTGTGATAAAACAAAAAGTGCGGTGAAAAAACAAATAAATTTTTAACCGCACTTTTTTATTTCCCCTATTTATCCGTTAGGCACGATCACATCAGCAATCAATTTCAAATCCGGATTCACATAAACTACACGGAAATCATCACCTTTTTTTATCACTTCCAGCATTTTGATTTTGCGTTGGCAATCCCGGATCGGCTTACGATAAGCATAGGTTCGCATTCGGTCATTGAGCTTAATTTGTAGCTCAAATCCATAGCCGCTATCAAGCATTTTACACATATAACCGCCCGGAACTTGGTGTGCACCAAATTGTTCTACGGTAAAAACATAACTACCGTTTGGCATTTGGTTACGATGCTTTGCCACAATATTTTACACCGGTGAGGTAAAATTCCGCTTGTTGCTACCGCAACCCACGCCATTCATATCCACGTCAAGCACAGCATAACCGTTAGAACATTTATTGGCGTGAGCGTTTAACGTATTTAATTGTAAATCCAAGTCTTCACCGTTATGCCATACCAAAGAAGCACGGAAATCACCGTTTGGATTACCGCCGGAGGCTCTAACTTTTTCCGCTATACTATTATCAATTCTTGGTTTAGGCGTTTTTTTCTCTTCTTCTATTTTTTCCTTTACAGGTTCGATCTGTGGCTCTTCTTTTACTGGCTCGTTTTTTGGTTCTTCTTTCGGCAATTCCGGTTTTTGCTCCGGTTTGGCAATTTCAATTTTTACCGGCGCCACCGCTTCGGCCTTAATAGGCTCCGGATAGAAATAGAACCACCATGCTAATCCACCTAACAGCAATAATAGTAACAACCACAGCCACCAACGAGACTTTTTCACCTTTGGCGTAGATGATACCGCCGGCATTGGCTTTTTACCTAAGCCCCAACCGGTAATCACCGGTTGCTTGTTCACAACATAAATTTGGACAGAACCATGTTGCACGGCCTTGACCAAGCTTTCCAATAAAGCCGATTGTTCGAAAGTAATCGTGCCTTTTTGTAGCAAATCCACACGTAATTTATCTACCGCCTCCAAACGTTGAGAAATCAATGTTTCCGCATTTTGCGAGCTACTTGTTCCCACTCAGTATGGCCTAACAAATAGGGTTGTCCTTGCAAATCGGAATACCATTCCACCACATTGCCATTAACTTCAGGACGTGCAAATATAAACGCAGTACTAGGCGGTAAATACCGATTTAACAGACTGACAATTTCATCATAATGGCTAAATAACTCTACAGCAGCCAGATTTTGCTGTTACAAATTGACTCGCGCAAGACGTTGCATAATCTCTCCGACGTCAAAAATGCGGTAAAAAACGACCGCACTTTATCACATTATTTACACTCTTCTTTTTCCACCATCGGCTTAATAGCTTGGTTGATCATGCTGGTAACTTGCGCCTTGCTATTGGCGGTAAACACTTTGCCTTTGGTCGCGGTGGCCAAACAATTTGCGGCTTTAGTGCCCCCAATATCCACTACGTTAATTTTCAATTTCGGTTTATTTTTCGCGATTTGACGGGCGAGGCCGCATACGTCGTGTTTTACTCCGTTACAGAAATCATCACCATCACTTAACACTAAAATAAACGCCTCACGCTTAACGCCATCAACCATTGATGCCGCTTGTTGTAAACCGCTATAGAGTGCCGTGCCGGTGCCCTGATCACTGTCTTTCGGTTGCAATGCATTGATTTGGGCTTTTAGTGCTTTCCGCTTACCTGGGCCGAACATGCCATGATTTCTGGCTCCTGGACACACTTTTAAACTCACCAATCCAATATCAATATTGGGGTCAATCTTATCAATAATTGCGGCAGCAGATTTCTTCGCCGTACTAATACGATTTGGCTCACGACGCATATAATCAAACTCTGCGTCTGTGGGAAACGGCGAATCAATAAAACGTTGAATAGAGGCCGGACTTTCCAACAATGAAAACAACATCGACAAGGAATCATCAAATACAATCACCATTTGCGGACGTTGATCCGGGGTGATGGTTTTGGTGCAATATTTCGGTTTTTCCGGTTTAGGTGGCTCCTTCACTTTCAAAGGCTCCTCAACCTTCGGTGGCTCTTCCACTTTTGGCGGTTCTTCCACTTTTGGCGGTTCCTCTACTTTTGGCGGTTCCTCTACTTTTGGCTCTTCCGGCTTCGGAATAAACTCAAGCCGCTGTGGCTCGGGCTTCGGTTCCTCTTTTGGCGGTTCCGGTTTCGGTTCTTCTTTTGGTGGCTCCGGTTTGGAAATTTCAACTTTCACAGGCTCCATTGGTTGAGATTGAACCGGCTCAGGGCGGAAGAACAACCACCACGCCAAACCACCTAGTAATAGCAATAATAATGGTAACAACCACAGCCACCCGAGGGATTTACTTGGTACAGGCACAACTGGTGGTGGGACTGGAATCGGCTTTTTACCCAAGCCCCAACCGGTCATCACGGGCTGTTTGTTAACGATATAAATTTGGATGGAATCATGCTGTGCCGCATCAACCATGCGCTCCAATAAAGTCGCTTGTTCTGCACTGATACGGCCCTTTTGCAACAACTCCGCACGCAGTTTATCTACCGTAGCCAAACGCTGTGAAATCAAGCCCTCAGCCTGTTTTCTAGCCTGCTGTTCCCGTTCGGAGTTACCTAACAAATATGGTTGTCCTTGTAACTCGGAATACCACTCCACTACATCGCCATGCACGTCAGGTCGCGCCAACATAGTGGCTGTGCTTGGTGGAAGATGACGAAGTAAAATTGTCGTGACCTCATCATAATGGCCAAACAACTCCACGGCTGCGCTATTTTGTTGATCTAAATTAACTCTTGCTAAGCGTTGCATAATCTCTCCAACCTCAAAAATACGATGAAATATGACCGCACTTTATCACATTATTTACACTCTTCTTTTTCCACCATTGGTTTAATGGCTTGGTTAATCATATTAGTAACTTGTGCTTTACTGTTAGCGGTAAACACTTTGCCTTTGGTCTCCGTTGCCAAACAGTTTGCGGCTTTCGCACCACCAATATCGACGACATTAATTTTCAGTTTTGGTTTTTGTTTGGCTAATTCTTGTGCTATAGCACACACATTAGTATTACCTTTATCACAACTTTCCTCACCATCGCTCAACACTAAAATAAAAGCATCACGTTTAACGCCATCTACCATGGCTGCGGCTTGTCGCAAACCGCTATGAAGCGCCGTACCTATATTCTCCTCGCCCTCTTTCGGAAACAATCCTCTAATTTGAGCTTTTAGTGCTTTACGCTTACTCGGACCGAACATACCATGATTTCTGGCTCCAGGGCATCTTCTTAAACTTACCAATCCAATATCAATATTAGGATCAATCTTATCAATAATATCTGTAGCCGCTTTTTTTGCTGTAGTAAGACGACGTGGTTCACGGAACATATGTGCTTTTTCCTCTTCCGAGATTATCTCATTATTATTCCAACGATCCCAAAATGCGTTAATTACTGCACTGCTTTCATTTAAACTAGCCAACATAGATAAGGAATCATCAAATACAATTACCATTTGCGGACGTTGAGCCGGCGTAATAGTTTTAGTGCAATATTTTGGTTTTTCCTGTTTAGGAGGTTCTTCCACTTTCGGAGGATCCTCAACCTTTGGAGGTTCCTCCACTTTTGGTGGTTCCTCCACTTTCGGTGGTTCTTCTACTTTCGATGGTTCTTCCGGCTCAGGAATAAACTCAAGCCGCTGTGGCTCGGGCTTCAGTTCCTCTTTTGGCGGTTCCGGTTTCGGTTCTTCTTTTGGTGGCTCCGGTTTGGAAATTTCAACTTTCACAGGCTCCATTGGTTGAGATTGAACCGGCTCAGGGCGGAAGAACAACCACCACGCCAAACCACCTAGTAATAGCAATAATAATGGTAACAACCACAGCCACCCGAGGGATTTACTTGGTACAGGCACAACTGGTGGTGGGACTGGAATCGGCTTTTTACCCAAGCCCCAACCGGTCATCACGGGCTGTTTGTTAACGATATAAATTTGGATGGAATCATGCTGTGCCGCATCAACCATGCGCTCCAATAAAGTCGCTTGTTCTGCACTGATACGGCCCTTTTGCAACAACTCCGCACGCAGTTTATCTACCGTAGCCAAACGCTGTGAAATCAAGCCCTCAGCCTGTTTTCTAGCCTGCTGTTCCCGTTCGGAGTTACCTAACAAATATGGTTGTCCTTGCAACTCGGAATACCACTCCACTACCTCGCCATGCACCTCAGGGCGCGCCAACATACTGGCTGTGCTCGGCGGCAAATGACGAAGCAAAATTGCCGTGATCTCGTTGTAATGCCCAAACAACTCCACGGCTGCTCTATTTTGTTGATCTAAATTTACTCTTGCTAAGCGTTGCATAATCTCTCCAACTTCAAAAACGCGGCGAAAAACGACCGCACTTTATTCGCAAATTTCTTGTTGTACCGGCTTCATGGCTTGTTTAATCGCATCGGTTAATTTTTCTTGGCTGGTCATGTCATGGTCAAAAATCTGCCCGCCTGTAGCCTTTGCCAAGCAGTCTGTGGCATTCCAAGGGGAATTGATACTCACAATATTCACTTTCAATTTTGGCCGCTCTTTTGCCACATTTTCCATGAATGCGCAGATTTTTCGCTCAGTGCAATCACCGTTACCTTCAGTAATCAACACAATCAAGGCTTCGCGTTTTTTACCATCAAGCAATGTTAAGGCTTTTTCAATACCCTCATAAATGGGTGTGCCCGGCACTCGATGCTCACGCACCGTCATATTTTGTACTTTATTTTTTAATTCCATACGTTGTGTACCGGTAAAAATACCATGGTTAATCGCAGCCGATACATCAGCCGATTTACTGACACAACTTTGTAGTTCAATCAAACCGATATCTACGGCATTCGGAACGTCATTAATCAAATGCGTCACTGCCTCCTTGGCGGCTACAGAGCGATTCGGTTGACGATCCATATAATCAATGTCGGCTTGCGGCAGGATTTGTTGTTGTAATTTTTCATCAAATGCATTGATCGCGGCTTTAGTTTCCAACAACGTATATTTCATACCGGTAGCGTTATTAAAAATAATCGCTAACTGTGGAATATCAGCTATTTTCTCCACTTTTCGGCAATTTTTCGGCACAATTGACTCAATTTTTACAGCTTTAGGAACAGGCGACATTAAAAACAACCACCCCAAGAGTCCTAAAATAGCAAAGGTGAAAAGTAACAGTGGCAATAACCAACGACGGGATGTTTTTGCCTTTGTGACAGACGATGTCTGCTCAACAGTGATATCTTTTTTCTGCCCCCAGCCGATAATCACAGGTTGTTGGTTGACGCTGTAAATTTGAATATCGTGCTGTTTTACGATATGTGTGAATTGTTTTAAATAATCGGCAATAGCAGGTTCAATCGCCTCTTTTTGCAATAACTCGAACACTAAGGCATCAATGGAAGCTAAGCGTTGCACAACAAGCGCGTTGGCTTCTGCATAGTGGCTTGAATGGACGTCTAATAATTGTGGTTGCCCTTGCAATTCGGAATACCATTCCACCATATTGTCCTTCACTTCAGGGCGCGCCAATATGTTTGCCGTGCTAGGTGGCAAATAGCGATTTAATACCGCTACGATGTCATCGTAATGGTGAAATAACTCGATCGCTTCTCGGTTGTATTGATCCAAACCAACTCGTGCCAGACGTTGCATAGTATTCCTTAAAAAACATCCCCAAAAATCACCGCACTTTGAGGATCACAAAAAGTAAAAAGAGGGCCACCAACATCGTTGGTAGCCCTCAGTATTCGCATTATAAGCCTAATGCTTTTTGTAGATTAGATAACTTGCGTTGTAATTGTTCTAATTCCGCTTGTTTTTCCATTTCAGAACCGCCGCTGTTATTGACGGCTTTCATTTGTTTCTCTACTTCGGCAATTTCCGCCTGCAAATCTTGTCTGCCTTTGGCTTTTTGTTTTAACTCGGCTGTGAGTTTACCCACAGACTGATCGAGTTTAGCCTGTTGCGCTTTTTTCTGTGCAATAGATTGGTTAACAGATTTTTGTTGCGTTTTAATATCGGCATAAATTTTATTAAATTTGGCATTTTCTGTCTTCGCGTCTAACACCAATTTTTCTTTTTGTTCAATACGCTTGTCATAACTTCCGGAAAACTGGCAGGCCGCTTTGCTGAACATATTGAGTTCAACACTCGGATCGCACTCTTCCGGCGTGTTGGTGCAGGCAGAAAGCAACACAGCAGCACCTAAAAGTGCGGTGGTTTTTAACAATGTTTTCATAGAATCTCCTTAACCAACATTTAACGCATTACGTTGCTGCGATACAACAGCGATCTGTTTTTCCAAGGCTGCAATTTGTTTTTGATATTGGGCGATTTGAGAATCTAATTTTGCTACATTCATACCGCTACCACGCTCTTTTTGCGCTACATCTTTCCAATCTCTCTCGCTTTCTTTCATTTTTTTCAATTTGTCATTTAAGTAAGCAATGTTACTATCAATCTCTTTCAACTGACGTTTGGCTTCATCTTTTTGAATGCTGTTATCCTTTAATTTACGATTCAAATTAGCCAACGTTTTTTGGTTTTGGGTCAACACGGTTTTCGCTGAATTTGCCAGAGTTCTGGCTTCTTGAGTGTTTTTATTTAAATCTTTTAAATAAGCATTTAAACGCTCTTCTTTATTAGCATAATTGGTACGCTGTTGTTCCAAATAATAGTTACCGCCCATGAGGATACCACAACCAGCTACTGCAGCTACCGCAGAACATAGTGCTGCATTATTGGTTCCGCTTAATAAACAAGCCCCAACACCTGCCGCCGCACCGGCTGCACAGGCAGTTAATCCCGATTTACTAAAAAACTCAGCTTGATTGCCTGAGGTTAAACGGCTGTCTACATTAGAAGAACCGGAGTTGGACATACTTTCACAACCGGCTAAAGCCAATGTTGTGGATAAAGTCAAAACACCAACAATAGATTTTTTAGATTGAAAATTAAACATAGGGGCTTCCTTTTTTTACTTTGGTAAGGTGGGTCATTTTACTTGACGGCAGCGTTTTAACCAAGTATCACGGTCAACTTTTCCGTCTTTATTATATTGGGATAATTGTTCCCAATAAGATTGAATAAACTGTGCAGCATTATTTTTTTCACGATTTTGTAAACGTTGTTTGGTCACCTCTACTTGTTTCTCGATCATTGCCACATTATATAAAGTTGCATTATCAACTAAGGTATCGGCGTAATATTTTAAGGTAAACTTCAACGCATTCTCTGCTTTTAATTTTTTCTCACTGAGATTATTGATTTGCTCTTCGGTACACAAGCCTTCTTTCGGCGCACCATCACAGGTTTGTTTAATATTTTCTACCAAATTCAACGCATTTTGGTAGGTATTATCCAAATCAACCATATTACTACACAAGAAACCGCCCAAACGCAATGAAGCTTGAATAGCTGAATCTCGCTGTTCGTCACGAGCTTGGTTGGCTTGACGCAAAGTATCATTCAATTTTTTCAGTTCTTTTTCCAACTGTTCCTTGGCAATAGTTTGATTTTGCACATCTTGTGCCAATTTTTCCAATTGCCCAACCACATTAGAACCTGCGCCGTGTTTATCATCTTTGTTATCATCACGGCCTAGCTTAGCCCATTCTTCTTTCAAGTCTTTAATTCGTTGTGCAGAGGTCAGTACCGGCGCCACCATCGCCACACGAAAACCGATATCTTTGGCTTTATCCACATTACTGTTATTATATAAAGAACGCTCAATGCGATAAGCATTGGTTAAACTTTCTGCTGAATTTAAATAACTGCCACCACGTACGGTGACACCACCACTTTGCCCATGGTAATGATCTAAACGATTGAGTTTGAAAGCATCAAACATCATTTCTGCCGCATTACCCAAAGTGTCAAATAGGCCTAACGGATTGCCTTCCAACTGTCCAGTAAGCTGAATCTTACCATTCGCATTTTTGTTGCTCCACACATATTTCTCCGCACCATCTTTCATTGGAAAAAGCGGTTCACGAAATTCGGAGGAAGACACCGCAGCACCACCGCGCGCCGCATACTCCCATTCGGCATTAGTCGGCAAACGAACAAACCCTTTTGTGCCGTCCTCAGTTGGTAATTTATCTGCCGCATTTTTTAGCAACCATTCATTATATTTGCGGGTAAATTCCAGAGCATCAAACCAACTTACTTCTGTTATTGGTAAACGTCCTTTCATGTTGACTGATGGGCATTGTTCGTTCATTACCGATTGATATTGCAACTGTGACACTTCATATTTAGCCATTAAAAAATATCGCCCCTGAGACTTGTCGTCAAAACTGCCGGCAATAGCATTTGGGGTTGAATGTTCAGCAATTTGGTCGGCAGAATTGTCACTGCCCAGAAGGATGCTTTTTTCTTCCAAAGGTGAATGAGTTTCCGTTTTTACCATTCGAAAAACCATATTACCATCACAAGGCATGGGTAAAATTACATCCCCTTCCAAAGGTTTCGGATTATAGAATTTCTCTTCCCATGGAGTGCCATAAGCAGACTGCGCCACTAATTCCGTCAAAAGTGCGGTAACAAAAATAGCTATTTTTGTCTTACGCTGTGATTGTTGCATTTTGGGGGTTGTTCTAGACATCTCGTAAACTCTCTGCCGGTTGAATTTTCACCGCTTGTCGCGCGCCGATTCCGGCCACAATAGCAGCAAGGCATAACGCGATCGCAAAAGCGATGAATAAATGAATAAAATTCAAGCTACTGATAAAAATATCGTTGGATAAATTCTGACCTAATACGAAATTAAATACCTGACTGCCCGATAAGAACAAGAAATATGACAATACAAAAGCGAAACAGCTCAAACACAGAGCCTGCATAATTAAATATAACATCACCGCTCCACTTTGAAAGCCGAATAGACGCAGCAGTGCAATTTCTTTCCGCTTACGATCGATATTGGCTAAGAACGCACCAATCAGCGACAATACACACCCCAACACCGCTGTCGCTGCAATGACCATAAAAATCACATTGAGTACACCGTCAATGGCTTTGACGTTTTCAATGGCTTTGGCTTCTGTAGAGGTTTCAATATTTTTCTGCCGTAATTTTAACGCCAAAGGCGCTACGTCATCTAAGCTATTGGCATAAATGCGGGCGCGGGCGAAGTGTTCCCGCTGTTGCGGACGGACAGGATCCTGTTGATTGGCAAAAATAGCGGTTTGGTAGCCATCTCTAAAATCTTCCATTGCCAATAAGGTGTCCAACTGCACAAAGGCACCCGAACGGGCAAAACGGGTTTCAGGCACAATACCTTCCACCACCAATTCACTAATGGCTTTTTCCACCTGATTATTTTGCGAACGTGTGACCACCAAATTGATTTTATCGCCTTGTTTTACATTTAATTTCTCTGCGGTTAAGGTACTTAATAGCACACCATTGGGTTTACTTAGTGCTTGTTCCGTTAAAGGATCGTTAACGGCTGTCGGAATCACTTCCACATCCTGTACAAATTTCTTACCACCATTTTGATTGGCAGACAAATCGGCAATAGTATTTAAAGAACGGGTCAACGGCGCCACAAAACGGGTTTCCGGCTGTTGTTGTAACCAATCAAACCAGTTCTTATCTAAATTGAGATTGCCGATAATTTTAATTTCAAGATTGCGCGGGTCATTAATTAACTGATGGCGTAACTGGGAAACTACGCCGAATTTCAAGCTGAAAAGCAACAATAACGGCGCAATTACCGCAATAAGAGACGCAATGATGCAAAAAGACACTTTGCGATCGTAATACAAATCCCGCAACGCTAATTTGCCTAGGAACATATAAGACAGATTAACTTGCTGCATGATGCGTTTCCTTCGGTAAAAACACCGCTTGCGCCGGTGTGGATAAATCTGCATACAGACTTGGCAAATGATTATTTTCCACCAAATCCCAATCATGGGTAACTAAAAGCGCCGTAATTTTTTGCTCTTCCGCCAATTTAATCATTAATGAAAATAAGGTTTGTGCATTATTCGGATCAAGCGCGGCGGTAGGCTCATCAGCCAATAACAGGCTTGGTTTGTGAATCACCGAACGAATAAAAGAAACCCGCTGCCGCTCTCCAATAGAAAGCAGACGCGGGTATTTAGTAAGCAACGATTGAATATTTAAGGCATCCGTTAAATACAAAAACCAGTCTTTATCCATGGCGCTATTTAACATTGAACAAGGCAATTCAATATTCTGTTGTACCGACAGAAAAGGCAACAAGCCTCCCGTTTGCAACATGAAACCTAACTTTCCTGCCCGTAGCTTAGAAAGTGCGGTCTGATTTTTTTGTAAAATTAACGGTTTCAAATCCATTACACCACCGGCATCACCTAATTGATAGCGAACCAAACGATCGGGCTGCAAAATTAACCCGATCATTTCCAATAAGGTACTTTTGCCACAACCACTGGCACCTTGAATGGCTAAAATCTCGCCATCTTGCAATTCAAGTTTAGGCAGCAACACATTGAATTGTTGGCTACCTTGGCCACGCCGAATCGCCATTTCTTCAATAAATAACACCGCACTTTTCCTGTTATGTAAATGAATAAATTATGGTAACGCCTCAAGCGGTACAGGATAAACGTAATCGCGCGGATCGCTGCCTTCCGATAAAGAAATCCAGCGGGATTGGTCCTCGTTAAACACGCGGTAATGACGTAACTTGCTGTTTAAGTCACGAATAAATTTTTCTTGCTCTAAGGCACTCATGCCTTTCCAAATTTGTTCGTCCAATCCGGTGACTTGGCTTTTATACGGAATGCCATCCAAATACTCCCCTAACAAGCCTAACTCACCCAGTTTGGTGGAGTTTTCTTGTTTTAATTTATTCGGGTCTTGTCCCATTGCCGCGGCAACAGAACGTAATTGGGCAAACATCGAATCCGGTGAAATTAACCCTTCATTCGCGGCATCGGCAATTTTTTTCACCACATCACTTAAATCGCTTAATTGCGCTTTAGTCATCAATACGCGGGCTTCTGCCGTCGGAATGGTTGGTTTAAGGAAATCTTTATCGCTAATCCAGGCTTTAAATACCGGCGGGGCTTTGGCACCATTTTTATCACCTAAATAAGCCAACTGCATTGCTTTGCCCAATAATTCCGCATCCTGTTCAATTTCAGTTTTGGCTTTTTCTTGCTTAGGCTCATCAACGATCGTACCTGCAGCATTTTCCCCTTGGTATGCCAATTTCACTTGCGATGTCAAGGCACGAGCCAAAGCACCGACTTTTTCACCAAACTCATTCACATCACCGGCATTCACCGCATAATACAAGGGCTTGTTCAAGTAGTTATTGAAAGATAAATCGCTGTATTGGGTTTTCGCCTGTTCGTGATTTTTTACCCCAGCCGGAGTTTTTAAGTGCAAGGTATAAATCGCCACGCCACGATGTTGTGCTTCTAAGCGCAATTGTTTTGCATCCATTCCGGTGGAGGATAATGGATTATTACCGTCTAATGCCCCCGCATCGGTCACCAACACAATGTAGCGACCACCAAAATTGTTCCAGTTAATTTCATTTAATGCTTGTGAAATACCGGCAAATGAATCTTCGCTAAACTCTTTACTGGATACTTTCGCCTGTTTTAATTCAACCGCTTTTTGCAAGAAATCTTGCGTATCTTTCACCGTACTTGGGTCAACAAACATTTTAGAGACGTATTCCAATCCCGGTACTGCCTTGGTACTGGAACGGAACCCGACCAAACCAAATTTAACCTGTTTGCCTAAATTCTCTTTTTCAATTTGTTCGGAAACTTGTTTAATTACATCACGGGTACGATTGATATAAGGGTCCATGGAAATACTGGCATCCACCACAAACACCACAGCAGCACTAAATCCGGTCAACACTTGTGGATCAGATTTATTGGCGTTTGGATCTATTTTTGATTGTGTTTTCTGTTGAATCACCGGAGCCGTTTTACTCACAGACGCCACTTCCAAAATACGTTCATAGAAACCTTGTGAGTTCATGACTTCTTCACCTTGTAGAATTGGAAGAAGATAGAAATTCTTTTGAAAATCAATAAACTCTTTTGGCTCTTGCGCAACAATTTGTGGTGGTGTTTTATTATTGGCTAAGTCTGCACGAATTGGCTCCAAAATTTTCTTCGCATCATCGGCATTCACCACGGTTTCAATGTCCTCCTTGCTCTTAAAGAACAATAAAGGCTGGCGTTCAATCGGGTTGGTAAAAGCCAAAGTCATCTGCATATTCCATGCAACTGTACAATCCGCATCTAACCAACCGATGGTTTTACCAAAGCTGTCCGGCCCTACTTTTAACCATTCTTTACCATTCGCAGTTTGGCGCTGATACACATAAAAACGGGAAAAAGCAGGCTGTTTTTTACCTGCCGTTGCACCCGCGTTATCGACCAATTGGCAACTTGGCGTACTTAACACCCGTTGATAAAGTGTTTTCTTACCTTCCTGTTTTAACGGCTCATCCGCCAATGCGGCATTTGCCATAAATCCCATTAATAAAACAATTGAGGTGACTTTAAAAGACTTCATCATTTTTTCAATTCCGCTAAACGTTGTTTGGCCTCGGCTAAATTCGGGTTAGCCTCCAATGCGGTTTCATACCAATAAATGGCCGTGCCTTTGTCGGCTTTGAAACAACTGCTGTTGGCATTTTCTTCATATTCTTTCGCGTATGCCAAAGCAATGTCGGCATTTCCGCTCTGAGCCTGATTCGCATATAAACGCTGTGCGATAGCACATTTGTTTTCTGCTTTGGCCTGATTAATCACGGCCAAAATGCGCTGGCTGTCAGGTTTGGTTTTTAGACAATTTTGAATAAAGGCTAATTCATCATTTTTATTTTGACTTAAACTACATTCATCGGCGGACTGCGCTTTTTCTTCCGTTTTATTTTTATTCAAGAAGTAATAAGCTGCTACACCGGCAATGCCCAATAAAAGAAGCAATAAAATAATCAAACCAAGTTTGCTTTTCTTTTTCGGAGCCGGTTGAGGCGGAGGCACAACCTTCAGTTCTTCCACCACCGGTTCAATAATAATTTCTTCCTCCGGCGGCAATCTGATCTCGTCAATAATCGGTTCAGGCTCAGGATCGGGAATATTCACCAAAACTTGGTCATCTACATGATTCACGGTGTTATCAATAGAGCGCACATCATCTGCACGTGCTGTATTGCCGCTGGCAGAAGACGCTAACACGTCATTGGAAAGTTTTAACACACCCATATCTTTTGTATTGGCATCGCGTACCATCATACGATATTGCATGGTGCTGCTTTGTTGTACCAAGGCATCAATTAACCAAGGGCCAAGTATGCCGCTTAGCACGTTATCTTGTAAGGTTAATTGCTCACTGACTTTCAACCAAACGGGTTCAATATTCCAATGCTGTCCTTCGGCAAAATAGTAGGAGTCCTGACTCCTTTGCACACTGATTTCAATATTTTCAACGCCACCTTTCCAGTTACCTGCGATGAATTCCGCATATCCGGGACGTACAGCTTTCAATTCAATTCTTAACATAACTTATCCTTCGGTTTATTCCGCCACCGCTGAGTTTCTAAAGACATTTAAAATTTCACCTAAACGCGCATTTTGTACTGCGTCAATTTCACGTCCGGCACTGTGCCCTGCATTACTTTGAGCGAATTCCATAAAGGCAATAAACCAGTCAGCGAGATAATTTTTGGTGTAATCTCCGGTGTAATTACTCAATTTTGGTAAATTATTGATTTTTTCCACTTCAGCGATTTCAAAAATCTGCCCATCACGCACATGACTTGCCGGGCGCTCCGCCACAGGCATTTGATCAAATCCAAGCCAAGCAAGGAAATCGGCAATTTCAGTGGTCACGGAGAATACTTGACGTTCCACGATTTGATCACGCTTACTGGCGCCCACTTCGTTACGATTAATCACTTTGGTTAAGCGATTTAATAAATTAAGACGGTTTGCACCGGTAATCAATTCGCCCACAATGCCTTCAATACATTGTGCCGAGAACGGATAAAATCGTGTATTGCGCGGATCCATAGAAATACCCCGTAAATGTTCAATCCACGCTTTAAACACCGCTTGGGCAAAACGGGATTCCGGCAATTTCTCTTCCGAAACGTTGGGATTTTTGACCGCACTTTGTGGCTCATCAAACAAATCAAAGCCGTCATCGAAGCCAAAACCGGAAGCGAATGCATTGGATTTATTTGCCTCATCGGAATCTTTGGCAGAAGGCGATAACAAATCATCGTCATTGTCGGCAAAATATAAAGAATGAATGGTTTCTTCCGGTAATTGAAGGCTACGTAAAAACTCACCCACAATTAATGCGCTTTTTTGTAATTCGCCAATGACCAATTTAGCTAACTGTTGTTTACGCTGCACTTCTTCCGCACCATCGCTTTGATACCAACTGGCAAAACGGTTTTCGATGATATGTTGAATCGCATGATTTAACTGTTCTGCAATACGCTTTTGCTTCACTTGCGGCATCGCCACTGTTTTTAAATAATCGCTGATCCGTTGCATCCCGCCGTCATTTAATAACATCATGCCGTCCCAAGCCTCTTGAGGATTGGCAATGTGTTTTTGAATATCCGGATCGTCGGCAAATGTGCGACGTAACAAATCCAATTGCGCACTTTCATTTGGACGCACACGCAATTCCTGCCCGTCTTCCACATCTAGGAAAGAGACTTTAAAGCCCGGTTTACGCACTAAGAAGGTATTGTTAAACGGTCTGCCGTTCGACCAATCATTTAACCATGGATAATTACCAAAACGCTCCAAAATAGTTTGTTTCAACAACCCGCCGGACCCCCAACTGATTTTCAACATATTTTCATCTTTGGACAGATCAGCGCTAATTCGTTTATCAAACATGGTAATCGCCCATAACAAACCCGGTTTCCGTTGTGAGCGGGCCTCCGGCGTATCACCTTGAGTTTTATTAATCCAGCGTTCAAGCACAGGGCCTACGCTGTTAACATCGGATTGTTTATCGGATGGCGTACACACGATCAATAAATTCATTTCCTGGCTGTCAGTGTAACGCTCAAACAAATACGCCACTTTGCCGCGCAAAATTAACTGGGAAACCGGATTGCCTTCCTGAATTTCTTTAAGGCTTGAAATCGCCAAACGGCCGCGATAGCCCGGGAAGTCTAATAAATCCACACTTTCCACTGCCGGCACGCGGGTTGGGTTCATCAGCGGAAACACAAGTTCAGCCGTAAGTGCGGTCAATTGTGCGAGAGAAATTTTTACCGGTTCGCCAATATTGTCTTCCGAAAAATAAGGGCGCACCTCAAGTAATTCGTCTTTATCCGTATTCAATCGCTCTAACATATCCACGTTCATAATACTATCCGCTTGGGATAGCTCGCCGTTAACTTCTTTTACCACAGCACTTAGCGGCGCATAAACACGATCTGCATTGCCTAAAGCAGCCAAAGTTTGTGCAAATTGAACATAAATCGCACTTAAATCCGCTTCTTCTCCCCATAAAATAGAGAACAACTGGGCGCGATCATTAATGCTCAAATAAGGGGCAATTAAAGTAGCCTTCGCCCAATACCCCCCTTGCAACATGGCTAAGGATTTTCCGAAGCTTTCCGTGGCGTAATCTTGCAAATCCACCACATCATCTTCCGTTACACCGGCCACACGCTGCGCTGACATTTTTGCCGTCATACGTCTTAATAATGCATTGACGTTTTGTTGATCCAGTTTGTAATCAACTTTTTCCTTATCAAAATCGTTAAAGTAAGAATTTACCAACAGCTTGGCAATTTCAATTTCATGGAACAATCGAAGTTCAAGCGGATAGCCTTGAATACCACCTTTTGCCGTACGACTAAAACGGGTCACCAAACCAGTGGCTTCTTTACCGCCACCCGGTGGGTTAACGTGCTTAATAAAGTCTAATTTACGACCATCAAAAAGCGTTTCTAAATTGCCGTTAGCATCAGCCGCCAACGCTGAAATTAAAAAGGATTTACCTGCTTGGGATAGCCCAAAAAAGCCTGTTGTCATCGGACGCTCGGACACCGCACCAAGACGTTTTGCGGTATTACGCAAGCGGCGTAATTCCAAAATGAGTCCATCGGCTTCATTATTTAAACGGGCGACATTCGGGCGAACTTGACTAACCCAATCAATCGCTTGTTGGGAACCATCAAAAATATTTTGCCATGCTTGCGCTAATTGATTTTCTACACTCATCTTTTCACACATCCACTATCTAACCAATATTGAGTTTCGCCTAAACCCGCATCAACCATTGTATTTAAGGTCAATTTAATATCTTCATTACGGCGGCAGGAACGTCCATCAGAGGCGGAAACAGATTTAATGTAAAAATTCTCCGCACTTTCTTGGCTATTGCTTAAACTGCTCTTGTTTTTCACGCCAAGCACCACTTTTAAAACCGTACCATCAATGGCTAAACGTCGCTTAATTTCATCGTTTTCAATGGTCAACAAATAAATCGGTGACGCTACCCAACGTTCTACGTTTAGCTGACGGAAACCGATACGCATTGCACCACGTACTTCAAATTCCGTATCCGGGAAATCATAATCTTCATTATCTAAATCAATTTCAGAATAATATAAGTTACTGTCTTTAATCACATTGTTGTTATCCAACAAACCGATATAGCGAATAGTAGAATAAGAATGCATGGATGCCGCACGGAAATAGAAATTCGGCAAACGCATATTATTACTTAAGAAACACAGCATAGCGCCTACTGCCGCTGTAGTTTTTGGATCATCAATGCGTCCTTGTTTATGGAACGGGTACCAGTTACCGGTGCGATAATGATGCAACGGCATAATTCGTCCCACAGGCAATGGCAAGCGGCTACGGAAGAAACTTTGCACCCCTGGAAGACGGGAAGGACGGCCGGTTAACAATAACACGTCACATTGGTATAAATTGATAATTTCACATAAGGCATTAAAGGTTTTACAAATATCAAAATACCCACGAATGAATAACTTATGAATAGCGCCTAAATCCACATGAATCGGCAGGTCTAAGATATTGAAGTCTGGATTACCTAATTCACGGGCAATTGGTGTATTAATATAATTCAACACACTTTCTGTCGGCTCATCTACTTGAGCCAGTAGACTACGGAAAGTTGCACCGGCTAAGCTATTTTCTGTGCTAAACGGATCAAATTCTTCATATTCTTTTAAAATACGCAAACCGATCGGACTAAACACTTGCAAGGTCAGTTGTTGACGTAATAATGCATCTTGCACTTTTAAGGTTTGGGAGCCGATATATTGTGCCAAAATAGGTTCAGGATCGCGTAAACCCTCTTGTTTTAGGCCATTACTGAGCGCAGGAACAACAATATTGCGAATAATGTCCAACAAAATGTCATCCCCGGCCACCTTGAAACCATCTCGGAACAGTTGTTCCGGCTCGATATAAGCATTACTGCTATTGGTATTGCTGTTTTCGCCGTAATCCATTTTATATTTATTGATCACCAAATCCGTGGTGCCGCCGCCAATATCGACACTGGCAATAGTGATGGCGTTTTCTTTACCGTTTTTGTCGGGGCGCGCCAAGGCGGCGAAAAATTCTTCCGGGCGTCCGCCGTAATTGTTTTGCGTTTCGTTAAATAAATACACGATTTGCCCGCAACTGGCTTCGTCCCATTGGATATGCACTTCCGGCAACATCGGCCAGTATTTTTCACGCCCTTCTTCGGTAGAGAAATCAACGTTATCGTCCGATTTATCCCATCCCAAGCTCTTCCAAACCAAGCCAATAGCTTGATACATAGCATTTTTAAAAATTTCCCGTTCAGGTTTCGGCATTGCAGGTGGAATGGTCAGAATAATAGAACGTAAGAAGCGCGGCGTACGGGAATGCTCTAATTTAGCACGTTGTGCCGGACTGTTAATTTGCATTAATGCGTGCATTAGCACCTCTGACAACATAAATGTCATCAAAGAACTACGGGAATATTTCGGTTGGAACACCGGCATTTTACGCTCGAATTCTTCTTCAACATCATCACGCAAAATATGTAAGGCTTCGCCGTATTCGTTGATTAATCCGGAAAGTGGCTCGGCAGTGGCGTAAGGCTCGTGATCAGTTTTTACATAAGCAGAATTGAAACGCCACATTTGTTCGTATTTGTCCAAATCCCACAAATAGCGTTTCGGGCTTGATAACCCGGTAGAACCTTCATTACCGTTACGACGACTTGCCAAACGCCCTGCTTCTTTACCTACACGTGCAATGGTTGGCCATTGGAAAGCATCACGACGTCCACTTTGTAGCGACCAATGATCTTTGCCAAAAAAGGCCTGCGCAAATTCAACACGACTTTCAAACGGCTCAGTGTAAACACGTTCCGGATTGGTTAAATCGCGCAACTCCAATTCATAACGTTTTTTCAGGCCGTCTTTTTCCTGCACGTGATCTTCGATCAAAATACCGCACGTGCGTGAATTGCCCACATCTAACACCATGTCCACCGGAATCGCTTTCACGATGTCATCGGTTTTATTGGAAACCACTTTAATTCTCGGCAACGCCACTTCGGCGCCCAAGATCGCCAAAATATTCAAATAATGCCCTTGATGCGCTTTGCGTTCCACTTCCTGTAGCAAATCTTCCGGGTGAATTTTCAGGCGTTTCGGCTCCGGCGCGAGTTCTTTAAATAATTCCAACAACCAGTTATTAACCCAGTTAAAATCCAAGAACCACGACATTTGATCCGATTGATGCGCCAAGCCGAATAACACGCCGGAACGCACGTCTTCACTGGTCGGCGCCAAATACGCGGTGTCTTGGCTGTTAGGGAAAATTTTGGTATCAAAGGCAAACGTCACGCGGTGGGTGTGCCCTTCCGGATCGGCGCCTTCCGCCAATTCGACGATTCGCACCCGCGCCCAGTTATACGGGCCTTCGTCAAAACGATCCGGCGGCACGGTTCTTAACACAGGAATCGGCAACCACACGCCGTCAAACAGTTTAAAGGATTGTTCGACGCTGATTTCCTGCTCGGTACGCACTAAAATGCCGGGACGGCTCGGATCGCAAAACCCCTCGCCGTTTTTATCGGCGATTAAACGGCGTAACGGCCCGTTCACCGCAGAAGAAACAAAATTGCCGTTGCCTTTCTCGCGCCATTCTTTGTCTTTCCAATTAATCGTCAAGGCAAAATCAATGAATTGCACGCCGCTATTCATGACTAACGAAAGTTCTTTACCAAAATTATGTAACTCGGGAAACATGTGCTATCTCTCTTTCATCTCGTTAAAACTTATTTCTTAATGGTAATCGGGAAGCGGTTATCGCCGTAAGAACCGTTACAATCCGCCGACGCGCTATTCGGTTTACAGTTGATTTCCGGCAGTTGATAAGTGGTGCCGTCGCTACAGCTCGCCACGTTTTTGTTGGAGATGGTTAACCCGCCGCCGCTTACGTTAGCGTTCACATCGCCCACACATTTCACGCCGTCGCCACGTTGCAACGTGACTTGACCTTTACCTTTGTCGTCAAAGTTATAGCTCAAGCGCATCGGTTTACCGGTGGTTTTATCTTGAATACCGCCGCCCGCATTCCACGCGCCGTTTAAGAAATCCACTTTGCCTTCTTGTAGGCTTTTTTCCGGAATTTGCAGTTTTTGCTGCGTGGTATTGGCCGTCGGGTCATTGGCTTTCGGATCGCTCGCTTTTGGATCATTGGCTTTCGGGTCGTTAGCCTTTGGATCATTGGCTTTCGGATCATTCGGATTGACTTTGTTATCTTTATCGGCCGGCTGATTCGGCTCAACGCCGTTTTTGTCTTTGCCGTTCAAATTCGGATCGACCGGCGGCAATGCCTGCTCATTCGGATTCATCTCGTTTTTCGCTGCCTCGTCTTTGCCTAAGGCATTCGGATCCTGCGGGTTGGTTAACGCCGTTTTATTATCCACGTTAGCGTCGGTTTGCAAAGCGGTGTTGTCGGTTGCCGTGATGTTGTCGGTCGCATTTACTTCGGCGGCTTGCTCTAATTTGCTCACCAAACCGTTATCAGAAACCACCGCGCCGTTTGAATCAATCCATTGGCCATTTACATAGCGATACGATGCGCCATTGACATTAAAAATTCGCTCTTTTTTATCATCAACTACCGGGGCTTTTTTCTCTTCCCGTTTTTTATCTTCTGAAAGTGCGGTGGATTTTTTCTCTGTTTTTTGTACTTCATGCTTCGCTAGTGGATCTAATTCAATCTTCTTGCTAGAGGAATTAAAATAACCTAACCAATAACACAATAACAACGCAAGCAACAATAACAACGGCAGCAACCACCACAACCACGATAATTTTTTCTTCGGTGCAGCAGGCGCGGCTTCAGGAATCGGTGCGGCGGCCACCAACGGCGCGGCAGGTTTTAAACTTAAGAAAGGATCGCCGTGTAAATTAGTGTTCTTTTCAATAAAGCCCCAAAAGGTAATGACCGGGCGATTATTCACCAAATAGACGTGTTCGGGATTCGGAAAGCGCAAGGCTTTGAGGTTTTCGGCAGAATCGGGATTGTTCGGTTCCGCCCATAATAAGCGGGAAAATAGCAGTTGGTCGCCTTTTAAGTTGGCTTGTTTACTCATTTCCAAGCCTAAATCCGCCATGTTGCGTTCAAACACTTTTAATTCGCTCAAGGCTTGTTGGCGTTCTTGTTCCGTGGCGGACGACCAAGGAATGATCATATATTTACCGTCGGCGCGTTCCGATTCGAAAGGCACATACCAATCGATTTTGCTGCCTTGGTCATTGCGCTGCGGAATCGCCAAATAATCGGAAAACACGCGTCCGCGCTTTAACCGAATCGTATCGCGCAGTTGCGACGCCACGGAATAGACGGCCTGCCCGTCTTGCCCTAGCGCGGTGTAATCTTTAATATCGCCGGTTCTTAAAAGAGTGCTTAACATACACTTGTCCTCAAGTTGAAAATCGCTAAATTATCAAAGTGTTAACTATGCTGAATTTTACCCCAAAAATATATAAAAGCCTATTAACCAAGTAAAAATATCGGATATTAACTAGAAAACACCTAACGATCCGGATGGATTACAAGCAAAAAATACAACAAAAAATACTATTTCATAAATCTCATCCCCAAAGGGCGAAAGCCTATGTTACTCATTTTGCAATCAATGTACAGTATTATTGCTACCTCTTTCTATCAAGCCAAATTAATATTTCTTGGTATCTAATTCTTCTTACGTATCAAATAATGAATTGAGGTTGAGCGGTGCATCGCTTTGCACCAAAAAACAGGTAAATACCTCACTATTATGAACATCCTGACTTCGAAATAACTGCTACTTTCTTGCAGTTCAACTGTAAACAATTTATTACAAAACTCCTAATCTGCAAGAGTTTTCTTATAACACATAAAACAAACCAAAAGAAAAAGGGCATATTGTGGTGTTGTTCGCATATCTGTTATATGGCACATTGCCGGCAATCAACCGGCAAATAACAACAAATCGGGAAATATTGAAACAACCTGCCATTCAATCTAAGCCAATAAAAAATTCGCGTGTTTTTACCGCACCTTAAAGAGCGATATAAATAGTAAAACGCCATGATGTTGTAGCGTGATGTTAACGTATGAGTATAAAGAGTTTGAAAATAAACATAAAACACTTTAAAGCAACAAATCATCAGAAGGTAAATATACTCAATCCTCCCCATAAATTTCAGAGAAAATTAACATTTTGTGAGTCATATCACATTCTTTATTTTACACAATGTAAAATTTACAATACAATCAGTGTAAATTTTTAAATACACAATAAGGAACATCTATGAATAAAACAGTGGGAAGTACGCTGCTTGTGGCTGGTACCATGATTGGCGCAGGCATGTTAGCCATGCCGTTAACTTCCGCCGGTATTGGCTTTGGCGCTACCTTATTTCTTCTGCTCGGGCTTTGGGCGCTTTTAACCTTCAGTGCGTTGCTGTTCGTTGAGCTTTACCAAACCGCACCAAGTGACG
>ERZ773077.660-NODE-660-length-25276-cov-7.177630_pt1 | contig 25276 bp, 20 predicted proteins | sample MGYA00580612_ERZ773077 | MGnify/ENA primary metagenome ERZ773077 (study PRJEB29015, sample SAMEA2737971) | human oral metagenome | biome: human oral; feature: human-associated habitat; material: dental | place: China | collected 2021 ...
AGAGCACTGGATTGTGGTTCCAGGTGTCGCGGGTTCGAGTCCCGTCTTCCACCCCCGAAAGAGCGAAAGCACTTAGCCCCCTTGCGAGCTAAGTGCTTTCTTCGTTTCAAGCCCCTAGAAGCTATGCAAGAGAGACGACAGTATCTTTACTTCCTTGCCAGATCCTCTCAGTCGCCGAAGATGGTCGCTTGGTCAGCCAAACTGGCGAAGGAGCTCGGCCTAACCTTCTTCAGCGAGAGCGTGACGAAGGGGCTACGCTTCATGAAGTACTCTACCGTCCTCCCCCTAGGAGAAGACGAAGAGACCGGACGCCTTAACCTCCTAAAAGCCCTACTCCCCCATCTACGGCACAGCGACTACCTCCTTTACCTCCCTCGGATAGAGGCTAGAGCAGACGAGCGCTGGGCTTTTGACCTCGACGGCACGCTGATCCCCGACGAACTCCTTCCTCTACTCGCAGAGAGCCACGACTGCCCTGCCCCGATGGCACACCTCACCGAGGAAGCCATGGAGGGTCACGTCCCCTTCACCACGAGCTTCACCGAGCGCACCAGACTCCTTGCTGGTCTACCTGTCAGCACACTGCTCCAGCTAGCGACGAGCTTAGACCTCCCCGAGGGATCACTTCTTCTACTGGATCAGCTACGTCAGCTGGGACGCCCCCTAGCTCTCGTATCAGGGAACTACGCCCCCCTCGTCCGTCAGCTAGCCGAGCACCTTGCCCTACCCCACGCTATCGGGAGCGAGGTGCACCTCGATGAGGAAGGCAGGCTACTTGGTCTCCTCCCCGAAGCTATCGTAGACGAAGCTCGGAAGCGAGACTTTCTCCTCCACTGGGGCGACCCGCTCACGACCTGCTACGTGGGTGACGGCGCCAACGACCTACCTGCACTCTCCATCGCTGGGCACGCCTTCCTCGTCGGGGCAGGCTTCGTCCGTGCCGATGGCTTGGCCTATCTCGCTCCACTACCTACCGATCTCACTCATTCCTCTCACCCATCCCGATGAACGTACGTATCGAAGCCAGCTGGTACAGCGCTCTAGCACCCGAGTTCGACAAGTTCTACTTCGAGAAACTTACGGAGCGGGTACGCCTAGCCTACCACGGCCCAGCACCTATCTACCCTCCTGGCGGCAAGATCTTCCAGGCTTTCGATGCCTGTCCACTTGACCGTGTGCGGGTGGTGATCCTTGGTCAGGATCCCTATCACGGAGCTGGCCAAGCCGAAGGGCTCGCCTTCTCCGTACCACACGGCGTCCCCATCCCTCCCAGCCTTGAGAATATCAAGCAGGAGATCGCCTCCGACCTAGGCGCACCCTCGATCCTTCCCGACGGACACCTACTCCCCTGGGCTGAGCAGGGTGTACTGCTACTCAACACCACCCTAACAGTCGAGGCTGGCAAGGCAGGCTCTCACCAGGGCTGGGGCTGGGAGACCTTTACCGATGCTGTAATCGAAGTCGTCAATAAGCACTGTGATCACGTCGTCTTCCTCCTCTGGGGCACTCCAGCTAGGCGTAAGGGAGCGATGATCGACCGCAGTCGTCACCTCGTCCTAGAGGCACCTCATCCCTCCCCTCTATCGGCCTATCGGGGCTTCTTCGGGTGTCGCCATTTTTCCCAAGCCAATGCCTTCCTCCAGCGATGGGGTAAGGAGCCCATTCGATGGTAGTCTCATCCTATTGAGCAAGTCTATGATTTGATATACTAACCGAGGGGATTACGGACGAAATAGTCGTATCTTTGTAAAAAGAATTGAAGGCTGGCGCCTTGGACAAGGCCCCTCTCCCTTCGAGACTTCCCCAGTAAGATTCACTAGATAAGCTAGCAGCTATGGATGCTCTCCAGATAAGAAAGGACCTGATAGGTATGCAGGACTATATGAAGAACTTCGCCCGCACCCTCACGGGGGACGAAGCTGACGCCGAGGATCTCATGCAGGACACGACGCTACGTGTGCTCAATAACACGGATAAGTTCGTCGACAACGTCAATTTCAAGGGCTGGGTGCTGAAGATCATGCGCAATATCTTCATCAACAACTATCATAAGCTCGTCCGTACGCAGAGCGTCATCGACCCTAACGTCGATGCTTACAACGTCCCTCTACTAAGTGAGGGCGGAGAAAACACGCCCGAAGGCTCCATGGACATCAAGGAGATCACCGGTGCCATCGCAGCTCTTCAGCCTTCACTCAAGGAGCCTTTCTCCATGTACGTCACCGGCTATAAGTACAATGAGATAGCTGAGACCCTCGGGATACCCCTCGGCACGGTCAAGAGCCGTATCTTCTTCGCTCGCCAAGAGCTACAGAAGAAGCTCAAAGACATGCGCTAAGTAAGCGATACATTAACCTTTCACAAGAGAATAAACTATGAACAGAGAACATCGTCGCAACCTCATCATCGGCTCTGGCCCAGCTGGCTACACCGCTGCTATATACGCTTCACGCGCGAACCTAGCCCCCCTCATCTACGAAGGTCTACAGCCTGGGGGACAATTGACGACGACTACGGAGGTAGAGAACTTCCCTGGCTACCCCGAAGGCGTGACAGGCCCCGCACTAATGCAGGATCTACGCAAGCAAGCAGAGCGCTTCGGTGCAGAAATTCGCTCTGGAGTCGCCACGAAGGTAGACTTCTCCCAGCGCCCATACCTAGTTACGTTCAGCGATGGGAAGGAGATCACGGCCGATACGGTCATCATTTCCACAGGAGCCTCGGCTAAGTACCTCGGATTGCCCGATGAGGAGAAGTACGCAGGGATGGGCGTCTCAGCCTGCGCCACGTGCGATGGCTTCTTCTACCGTAAGAAGAAGGTCGCCGTAGTAGGAGGCGGAGATACCGCAGCCGAAGAGGCTATCTACCTCGCAGGTCTAGCTGACCATGTCTATATGATCGTGCGTAAGAACTATCTACGTGCATCTGACATCATGCGTCGTCGTGTCGAGTCCAACCCCAAGATCACCGTTCTCTACGAGCACAACACCCTTGGCCTCTACGGAGAAGACGGTGTCGAAGGAGCACATCTAGTCAAGCGCCTTGGACAGCCTGACGAAGAGAAGGTAGACCTACCTATCGACGGCTTCTTCCTCGCGATCGGTCATCACCCAAACTCCGAGCTTTTCGCTGATTACCTTGACCGTGACGAAGTCGGCTACCTACTGACCGAGGGGGCAACACCTCGCACTAACCTCCCGGGCATCTATGCTGCCGGTGATGTCGCAGACCCTCTTTACCGCCAAGCTATCACCGCTGCAGGCTCTGGAGCCAAGGCAGCCATCGAGGCAGAGCGCTATCTCAGCGAACAAGGGCTCTAGTCTATAGTCCATACCAAGCACTCCGCCCCAGCTACCCATGAGAGGTAGCTGGGGCGGAGTGCTTTTGTTGGGCGCCGTTAGGGGGAGAGAAAGAAAGACGAAGGTCTAGCTCTCGAGCAGACGGATCTTCTCCTCGAGGCGCTGAAGCTCGTTGCGCAGACGGGCAGCCTCTAGGAAGTCTAGCTCCTTAGCTGCAGCCATCATCTCACGACGCTTGCCCTCGGCGAGCTCACGGAGCTGGCTCGGAGAGAGGAACTGCTCGATAGGATCTTCGATAGGCGCATCTGGAGCGGACTCAATATAAGCCTGTGGTTCATCCGAGCCCTTCTTATCTGGGAAGACAGACGAGCTATTCTTGACGATCTGCTGAGGCGTCAAGCCGTGTGCCTCATTATAAGCGATCTGCTTAGCTCGACGTCGGGCGGTCTCATCGATGGTCAGCCGCATGCTTTCCGTCACCTTATCGGCATAGAAGATCACACGTCCGTTCACATTACGAGCTGCTCGTCCGGCGGTCTGCGTCAGCGATCGGTGTGAGCGCAGGAAGCCCTCCTTGTCAGCATCGAGTACCGCCACGAGGGCGACCTCAGGCAAGTCTAGTCCTTCACGCAGGAGATTCACCCCGATAAGTACGTCATACACGCCTTTACGCAGATCCTCCATGATCTGGACACGTGTCAGCGTATCCACATCGCTATGGATATAGCTACAGGACACCCCATGCTTGAGGAGGTACTCCGAGAGCTCCTCGGCCATACGCTTGGTGAGCGTCGTCACGAGCACACGCTCCTTACGCTCGATCGCTAGCTGGATCTCGTGCTCTAGGTCATCCACTTGGTGGAGGGTAGGACGCACTTCGATCGGTGGATCTAGGAGTCCCGTGGGACGAATGAGTTGCTCTACCACGACTCCCTCGCTCTTGGTCAGCTCATACTCTGCAGGTGTCGCACTGATATATAGGATCCGGTCGGTCAAGCTATCAAACTCCTCGAAGGTCAAGGGGCGGTTATCCAAAGCCGCAGGTAGACGGAAGCCATGCTCCACAAGGCTCAACTTGCGCGAACGGTCGCCCCCATACATCGCATGGATCTGTGGTACGGTGACGTGGCTCTCGTCGATGATCAGCAAGAAATCCTTCGGGAAGTAGTCTAAGAGGCAGAAAGGGCGCTCCCCAGGTCGACGTCCATCGAAGTAGCGGGAATAGTTCTCGATACCGGAGCAATAGCCTAGCTCACGGATCATCTCGAGGTCATAGGTCGTACGCTCATAGAGACGCTTCGCTTCGTAGGGCTTGTCCTCCGCCTCTAGCTCGGCTACTCTGGTGCCGAGGTCGACATCGATCTCCCCGACGGCATGGTTGACCTGCTCTTGGGTCGTGACGAAGAGGTTCGCAGGGTGTACGACCAGTCGGGTCATCGGCCCATATTCTCGTCCTGTAGCCGGGTCGAAGGAGGCGATTCGCTCGATCTCGTCGTCCCAGAAGGTCACCCGATAGGCCACGCCCTCGAAGCCTTCTACGGCAGGGAATATATCTAGCGTGTCCCCCTTGACACGGAAATAGCCAGGGGCGAACGTGATACGGTCATTGACGTAGTGATTCAGCACAAGCTCTCGCTTGAGTTGCTCCTGCGTATAGCGTTGGCCTTCCTCCAGACGGATGATCTTTTCCTCAAACGCCTTCGGGTCTGCCATCCCGTAAAGGCAAGAGACGGAGGAGATGACGATGACATCTTCACGCCCCGAGAGTAGGGAAGCCGTAGCACGAAGGCGGAGCTTCTCGATCTCAGCGTTGATCGCCATATCCTTTTCGATGTAGGTATCGGAGGCAGCGATATAGGCTTCGGGCTGGTAATAGTCGTAGTAGGAGACGAAATACTCTACGGCATTGTCCGGAAAGAACGCCTTAAACTCCGCATAGAGCTGGGCTGCCAGCGTCTTGTTATGGCTCAGCACCAAGGTCGGCTTACCTAGACGGGCGATGACGTTAGCCGCCGTGAAGGTCTTCCCCGACCCCGTGACCCCGAGGAGCGTCTGAAAGGGCTGTCCAGCACGGAAGCCCGAGACCAATTCGTCTATGGCCTGAGGCTGGTCACCCGTAGGTCGGAAGCGAGAAGTGAGCTTGAAAGACATCGTTAAGTGAGATGAAAGAGGGAGCTACCGCATGAGCACAGTAGCCGAGAGCCAGAGGAGTCGATCGGGAGAGGTATACCTTCGCGGGGGAAGAGCTAGACCTCTCGGGTGAGAAAGCTAGACCTTCCCCAAGGGAAGGCCTATACCTTTCCGCCTGAATCGGGCTTACTTGCCCTGATGGACGGTCATCTGTGGGAAGGGGAAGGAGATGCCTCGGCGGTTGAAATCCGCATAGACACGCTCGTTGAAGTCCCAGAAGACATCCCACAGCACGCCAGACTCCACCCATACACGCACGAGGATATCCACGGAGGAGCTATTGAGACGATGCAGGACGATGCAAGGCTCGGGAATCGAAAGGATACGCTTGTCCTGCGCGATGAGTTCACTTAACACCGCCCGCACCCGATCAAAGTCTTCATCATACTCGACGCCTATGATCCACTCGACACGACGAAAATCTTCGTGAGAGAAGTTGGTCACGAGGTTACTGCTTAGGGTACCGTTGGGGATGAAGACGGCCTTGTTATCCGGAGTCAGGACTTCGGTATGGAAGAGCTTCACGGCACGCACCGTACCCTCGATGCCTTGTGCCGAAATGAAGTCCCCAATCCCGAAGGGCTTCGTGACCATGATGATGACACCCCCAGCCAAGTTCTGGAGTTGGCCACTGAGCGCCATCCCTACGGCAAGCCCCATGGAGGCTAAGACGGCTGCAAAAGACACCGACTTCACGCCCAAGATGCTCGCTAGCGTGATCCCTAAAGCCACATAGAGCAAGGCTGAGAAGAGCGAATCTAGGAGAGTCACCGCCACACCATCGAAGTTTCGCCGACGAAGGAACTTGTCAAAGAGGCTCCTCACCCAGCGAATGACGATCCTTCCCAACCAGAAAAGGAGAAGAACGAGCAGGACACGCACCCCGAAGTTGATACCCCCGTTGAGCCACTCCTCAAGCTGTGCTCGGCCGAACCAATGCTGATAGTCGAGATTGAGTGGCTGAGTAGCCGTAGAGAGCACATCACGCACGCCCGAAGCCTGTACAGTGTCTGCAGGCAAGATGTTCGTAAGAAGAAGCATAGATGAGAGTAAGGATAGAAAAAGGATTATGAGGGAAGGGCTTCGGCCGTTCGCTGCTCCTTCGTCTGCCTACGCCAGCGCAGGAAGAAGTAGAGCATCGCTAGCCCTTTGAGCATCGAAGAGATGGAGATAGCCCACCAAACAGACTCGATACCCCAGCCCCACGTCGCAAAAAGAAGCACCATCGGGATACGTAGGTAGGTGCCCACGATGCTGACGGCAGCAGGTAGATACGTGCGCCCTAGACCATAGAAGAGCCCTTCGGCAGTGATCTCGAGCATCATGAAGGCCTGCGACAGCCCGACGATACGTAGATAGACACCGCCCGCCCTATATGCGGCCTCCTCAGGTACGATGAAGGAGAAGATTTCCTCGCCGATAAAGACGAAGAGGAGCATCCCTACGATACCGATCCCAAGGGTAAAGGTCAGCCCACGCTTAAAGGCGGAGTAGACGCGGCGGAGCCTGCCTGCGGCGAAGTTCTGCCCGACGATGGTCGTCAGCGCTTCGGTAACGCCCGAAGCCGTATTCCAAGTCAGCGATTCGATCTGCGCTCCCGTGGTCATCGTGGCGACGCCGATATGCCCACCGAGGGAGGATACCTGACGCCCCATATAGATGCTGACGAAGGCAAATAGGACTTGGAGAGAGGCAGGAGGGATGCCTATCTTGAGAATGCGCTGGACATACGCCCACTTCAGCCTAACGAAGAAGGGGAAGCCCCCAAAGAGTCGATCTCGCTTCACCTGCCATAGGAAGACCAGAAGCACCAGGATCTGGCTCGTGACGGTAGCCCAAGCTGCCCCAGAGACCCCCAGCCCGAAGGTGAAGATAAAGAGAGGGTCGAGGAGCATGTTCATCCCTAGCCCCAGCACGGAGATACGGAAGGGCGTCCGGCTATCACCTATCGCATTATAGATCCCCGTGAAAGAGGCAGCTAAGTACACCCCGGGGAAGCCGAGGAGCGAGAGATAGAGGTAGTGAAGGCCTTCGGCTCTTACAGCAGGAGCGAGGGCATAGAGATCAATGAACGTCCCTGCAAAGAGCGCATAGATGCCTACGACGGCAAGAGAGAGGAGCATACTCATGCAGACGTTCTGCGAGGCGTAGGTCTTCGCTTCATCTCTCTGACCTGCACCGATGCCCTGTGAGATCGTGACCTCACTGCCCAGCTTATTGATCAGCGCAAAGGAGACGGCGATCCACACAAAGACCGAGGCAGCCCCCACAGCAGCTAGCGCCTGCGAACTTAGACGTCCGAGCCAAAGCATGTCGGTGAAGTTGTAAGCAATCTGTACGAAACTCGTCCCCATGATAGGCAGAGCGAGCCGGTAGAGATGCCCCGAGAGGTCACCACGTGTGAGGTCTTGGATCTTATCCGTCATGCTGTATACTGATAGAGGTAGATTAGCGGAGGATGCGGATACCTATCCGATCTTGCAGACGGACGATCACCCAAGCCACAGCCCACGACCCTAGGAAGACTAAGAGCGAGCCCCAGAGGTGGTAGAAGTCAGACAATCCCAGTGGGAAGAGCACTCGTGTGATGACCGTAGCTACCGCGATGTGGAAGTAATAGATGTTCCCCGAGTAGCGCTCACCGATCTTAGCTGCTAGGCTCCCCTTACCAAAGCTCTTGTATTGAAGACCTGCGAGGACGAAGAGGGTCGCCGTCAGGTAGCTCCCGAAATAAGCCCCCGATGCGTAGGTATAGCCTGCACCCTCTAGTAGTGCTCGCTCTACGAAGACCAGGGTAATCCCTGCTAGCAGAAGATACAGCCAGCGGACACGCATCAGCTTCGCCTCATACTTCCCGATCAGGTATCCCCCTGCCATACAGGGGAATCCGTAGCAGATCGAGGTGTACACGTTATAGACATACTCGGTCTTAGCATCCGTCAGCAGAAACCCATATAACCCGCCCAATAGGCCGAAGACAAAGAGCGGCAGGAGACACCAAAACATCCAGCTACGCCCAAAGCGCAGGATGAGAGCCATGACCAATAGCGCCTGAATCATCGCTGCTAAGTACCACAGATGTATCGAGAAAGCTCCCCCCACAAGTATCCAATCAAAGAAAACTTGCCAGGAGTTCATCAGATTACCATGATTCGGCAGGAGCCAAGCCCAGTAGAAGAGTGAGACGACGAGGAATATCTTCACCGTGCTCTTCAGAGATTTGATCGCTCTGTTGTAGCTCGTCTTAGGGCTTGGAGCATAGAGAAAGTAGCCCGAGATGAGGAAGAAAGCGGACACAGCCCCACGTGCGAGCGGAGAAAGATAGCCCCCCGACACGTAAAAGGGCGTATGACAGGTGACTACAAGGAAAGCCATCAGACACTTCAGCACATAGAGCGAATAGATGGGCTCTGGGCGCTTAGGTTGGCTAGTAGATATATTGGCTTCAGACATAGAGTAATGACGAAATTCAAAACAACAAGCTATAGACTTGGTGCCATAAATGAATGGCAACACGAAGTGTCAACGACTCGATCACCGAAGGATACGGACCCCTAGTCGTTCCTGAAGGTGAACGATAACCCAGGCTAACGCCCACGAGGCAAAGAAGACAAAGACTGATCCAAAAGACCAATATACCTCTCGTAGACCAAGCAGAGAAAAGGCGCGCTCAAGCACAGTCGCCACGATAATATGGAAATAATAGATGTTCCCCGAATAGCGCTCTCCGATCTTAGACATAACGCTACCCTGCCCCAAAGGTTTATACTGAAGCGCCGTAAGGAAGAAGAGCACCGCACAAAGGAAGCTCCCAAAGTAGACTCCCATAGCATAGTTATAACCAGAGCCTTCAAGTAAGGCGCGCTCACCATAGAGGAGTCCTATCCCAGCGATCAAGGCATATCCCCAATAGCGGAAACGCATGAGCACCGTTTCATGCTTGGCTATGAGATATCCCCCTGCCATACAAGGGAGACCATGGCTAAAGACATTGTGCACAGCATAAATCCCTAGCGCATAGGAGCTACGTTCGTCCGTATAGAGGAAGCTATACTGACTACCGATAAGGGCTAGGAGGAAGAGTGGAGTCAATAGCCACAGCATCCAGCTACGTCCAAAGCGGAAGAGCAAAGCCAGTACGGCCAGAGCCTCCACCATAGCCACAAGATACCACAAATGCCCAGAGAAGCCGGCTCCCATAGTAAGCCAAACAAAAAAGCGATACCATGAATTCATTAGGTTACCATTATTCGGCAGAAGCCAAGCCCAATAGATAAGGGAGACGACGAAATAGATCTTCGCAGCATTCTTTAGGGACTTCACCGCTCGACGGTAGCTGGTCTCTAGACTAGGGGCGTAGAGAAAGTAACCAGAGATCAGGAAAAAGACGGGGACTGCCCCACGTGCAATCGGGGGAAGTAAATCTCCCGTAGCCAAAAAGGGTGTGTGACAAGTGACGACGAGGAAGGCCATCAGGCACTTCAGCACGTAGAGCGAATAGATAGGCTCTGGGCGATTCGACTGATGGGTCGGGATGTTGACTTGTGACATAGGGATTGAGGTAGCTAGCGTGACTAGTCCAGCTCACGCGTGTCGGTGAGTCGGTCTGTACGCATACGGTGAGCGTAGGATTGGAGGTAGGCCTTGAGGCGAAGGAGCATACGTGCCTCGGGAGTCATCGGCTTACCTTGGAGATCATGACGTTGCTGCGGATCGGAGCGAAGGTCATAGAGTCCTAAGACCTTCTCGCCATCAAACTGGAGCAACCATCCATCTTCGATCAGCTGATAGAAGCCATCGAGATAATTCACTGCAAAGCGAGGCTTCGCAGCGTCGAAGACACTACTCCCGAAGGCGATCATCGGGCGCTTGTCTCCCACGAGATCAAGGAGGGTCGGATAGAGGTCAGCCTGCTGGACGGTCTGGCTCATACGCCCAGTGAGCTTACCCTGTGGATCGAAGAGTAGGATCGGGATACGGAAGAAGCCTGCACTCGTCTTGTACTCCTCCCGCTCTCCTCGAACGGAATGGTCAGCTACGAGGACGAAGAGCGTATTCTGATACCACGGCTGGGCCTTAGCTGTGTCGAAGAACTTCCGTAGCGAGAGATCCGTGTAGGCAATGGCCTGCTGAATAGGGATCTTCCCCTTCGGGAGCTGACGCTGGTACTGCTGGGGCACTTGGTAGGGGTCATGCGAGGAGAGGGTGAACTCCGTAGCGAAGAACGGCTCACGGAGCTTGCCCAGCTCCCTTACCATATACTGCAGGAAGTGCTCATCCCAGATCCCCCAAAAGCCATCGAAGTCTCGGTCATCTCCATACTCCGTCTTCCCGAAGTAGTGGCGAACACCCAGCTGTCGCACGAGAGCATCGAAGCCCATAGAGCCGTTTGGCGCCCCGTGGAAGAAGGCTGTCGTGTAGCCCATCGAGTCTAAGCGAGCAGGAAGGGAAGGCAAACGATTGCTGGCATAGACCGAGGTGATCAGTGGGGAGTTCGGTCGCAGGATCGAAGATAGGATCGCCGGCATGGCATCCACGGACTGCTGAGCATTGGCATAGGCCTGCTCGAAGACATAAGACTCTCCTAGCAGACTATCGACAAAGGGGGTATAGCTCGTGTAGTTGGGTAAATCACGGTTAAGCCCTCCGACGAACTCCCGCCCTAGGCTCTCCCAAATGATGAGCACGATATTCCGTCCCTCAAACGTACCTGAGACCGAGGTCTGGCCCGGCTGATAGATCTCATCGAAGTACCTACGTGCCTCCTGCGCTGGGAGGAAGCGCCAGTCGGGGAGCTCTGCCTTGCCCAGCGTACGAAGTAGGCAGAACGGGGTATTCAGCACCAAGGCTCGCTGCTGGGGACGCTCGATATAGAGTGCAGCATTGCTCATCGAGATCGGACGGGTCGTTAGCCCGAAGCCCCCTCTTCCTCCGACGATCGAGAGGTAGAGTGCTCCCACGAGCAGACCAGCGCTGACCAAATAAGTCCACCAGCTAAGTCCCTCCTTCGCCAAAGGTTTAGGTCTCGGCAGGCTCCTATCTACCCATCCGAGCCCTAAGATCAAGGCAAGCCCCAGCAGAGTTACCCCCCAGTAGTCGGAGAAGAAGTGCAAAAACTGGAAAGGGTTCTCATTCGCAAACTCCCCAAGCACAGCCATCGTCGTGCGCTTGAGTGTGAAGCGGAAGTAAACCACATCCCCGAGGTTCAGCACGAGGCTAAGGCTCATCACCACGAGGTAGAGCCAGCGGAGCACCAACTGATAGCCTCGCCCATAAGCCCACCGAACGGGCAAGAGCGAAAGGAATATCAGCGGTAGGAGCGTGTAGCACACTGCTGAGAGATCAAAGCGAAGTCCGCCGACGAACATGCCCCACAGACTTCTCGCAGAGCTTACCTCCAGCAGATCCTGATTATATAGACAGAAGATCCCCCGGCACAGGCTATAGAGGAGCAAGGCTAGGAGAAAGCGGAGCACCAGCAGACGAACTTGCTGGAGCAGGGGGAGAAAGCGAGCACGCACAAGGGCTTGCGTCATAGCGGAGCTAAGTAGCTTGATTTGAGTGGACAGACCTACCCAGTGTAGGGTAGGTACAATTCGATTTACAAAGGTACAACTTATCCCCTACCCTACCTTCTCTCTCCTGCCTCATCGGCCAGTCCAGCGAGAGACCAGCACCGCCTGATCTCGACAGGATCAAGAACCTACAGAAAAACGAAGGTAGAGCTTCGCCAAGAGTAAGCTCTACCTCCATCCTGACGAAGGTCTACCTTCGCCGAGGCCAAGGTCTACCTAAAGGAACTGATCGTCCCGACGTACCTTGGGTGTGATGCTAGGCTGATTGCTGTCATCCTGCGTGCGCTTGCCGAGGGAGACCGCTAGTACGGGGCGATACTTCGCCTGTCCGAGCAGACGATCATACTCGTCCAGCTGGATACCCTCCATCGGTGTACTGTCGATACCTAGGCTTGCCACACTCGTGAGGAGTACCCCAAGGGCAATGTAGGCCTGACGGCGCATCCAGTCTTGCACGCCCTCATCACCACGACTGAGGACTGCTGAGCGGAAGAAGGCCTGCGCCGATTCGCTCAAGCTAGCTGTTCGCTCCTTCATAAATACATCCACCTCCCGATAGACATAGATCACAAGGAGATGGCTGGCATCCCTGACCCGCTCCTTATTCATGAAGGAGGCTTCGGCAAGGCAATCCTTTAGCTCACCTCGGCCGATGAGCTGGAAGGCCCAAGGCTGGCTATTGATCGAGCTAGGACAAAGGCGAAGGATCTCACGGATCTGAGAGAGTTGCTCGTCACTTAGGTCGAAGGTCGGATCAGAGACCTTCGTCGTGTAGCGTTCACGGAGCGTTTGGAGAATTTCCATACTTCTATGCTGAATAAATGGTAAGATGAAAGACAAGGGAAAGCCTATCCCTCATCCATACATCGCTATAAATTAGCCACCCTCCCCCACACTGGCGAGGAAGGGTGGCTTAGATCTTAGAGATCGCTTAGCTATTCCTCATCGACCTGAGCGGCATACTTGCGCCAGCGATCGAGCAGGGTGGTGAGGTCTTCAGGGAGTTCGCTATCGAAGAGAAGCTCTTCTCCCGTGATCGGATGGACGAAGCCTAGCGTCTTGGCATGTAGTGCTTGGCGAGGGCAGAGGGAGAAGCAATTGGCGACAAACTGCTTGTATCTGGAGAATTGGTTACCCCATAGCACCCGATCACCTCCGTAGCGGGCGTCCGCAAAGAGGGGGTGTCCCAAGTGCTTCATATGGGCTCGGATCTGATGTGTACGCCCCGTCTCCAGCCGACACTCGACCCAGCTGACGTAAGCCAGCTCTTCGAGCACGGTATAGTGTGTCACTGCGTGCTTCCCCTTGGGGCTACCTTCGGGATAGACAGCCATCTGTAGGCGATCACGCTCATCTCTGCCGATGTTACCGATGATCGTCCCCTCAGGCTCCTTCAGTCGCCCCCAGACGAGAGCCCGGTAGGTGCGTCGAGTGGTCTTATTGAAGAACTGCCGAGCCAGATGCGCTTTGACCTCCGCACGCTTAGCTACGACGAGCAGACCGCTCGTATCCTTGTCGATGCGGTGCACTAGTCCGACATTGGGATCTGCAGGATCGTAGAGCGGATCATCCTTGAGATAGTAGGCTAAGGCATTGACAAGTGTCCCCGTATAGTTACCATGCCCAGGGTGAACGACCAGGCCTGCTGGCTTATTGACTACCAGTAGGTAGTCATCCTCATAGACGATGGAGAGTGGGATGTCCTCGGCGATGATCTCTAGCTCATGCTTCGGACGACGAAGCTGTAGGGTGACGACATCGAGAGGCTTGATCTTGTAGTTACTCTTGACGGGCTTATCCCCGACGAAGACATAGCCTCCATCGAGCGCCTGCTGGATACGGCTACGAGAAGAGCCGGTCATACGAGTAGCGAGGAACTTGTCCACCCGCATAGGGGTCTGCCCCTTGTCCGCTACGACACGGTAGTGCTCATACAGAGGGCTACTATCCGCATGCTGGAGGTAAGAGATCGCTTCCTCACTCGACTCAGCTTGGGCTTCAGAAGGATCTACGAGGAAGACATCTTCGTCCTCCCAAGTCTCGTCAAACTGTGGCTCTAGGATTTCCTTCATCCCGTCTACCACCAGTCGTTGCTAATCCCTCCGTCATCCTTCTTATCAGGATTGGCGGGAGAAGCCGTGCCCTTACCTGCTCCAGCTAGACTATCTCCACCCGTACTATAGCCCTCGATATAGCGATCGAGGCCAAGGGTGTCGATGATTTGCCCTGCCACGAGGAGTACAAGACGGGTATCAATAGGGAGCTGAGCACCCTCCTGTACGGGCTTACCGTCAGCCGTCTGAAGGCCTACGACCGAACCGATATAGCCACCAGGCACAACCTTCTGGTCCACTTGCTCGAAGCCCAGCCCCTTGAGCAGAGCGAGGATCTGACGAGCGGACTGATCCCTATAGCGAGGGATCGTCTGCTTGCGCTGGTGAAAACCATTGATCGCCAAGAAGAGTAGACGCCCAGCCTTAACCTCGGAGCCGGGCGCTGGAACGACCTCACGTACCGTCCCAGGGACAGCAGTGCGTGAGAAAGTCGAGTCATTGACTTCGTACTCCAGTCCGACCTCAGCGAGTAGTCGCTCAGCCTCCTGTAGCGTCTTGCCACGCAGGTCAGGCACCGTGACGGTACGCCCATGGCGTGTATAAAGGTCAAGCCCGTAGATCAAGAGAAAGACGAGGACGGCAGATACACCGACCATGAGAAGGATATTCGAGAGAAGCGATTCTTTCTTGAAGAGAGGCATAGGAAGAGAAATAGATATGGTAGGGGCTAGAGGCGCCCAGCATTGATGAAGTGGATCACACCCGTAGGTGTGTCGGGCGAGTCAATCGTAGCACTGCTACCCTCCCACTCCTTCATACCGTTATGAATGTAGATGATCTTGTCCCCGATAGAGCGTACCGAGTTCATGTCATGGGTATTGACAATGGTCGTGATATGATACTCCTTGGTGAGCTCATAGATCAGCTGGTCGATGACCATCGAGGTCTTTGGATCGAGGCCTGAATTAGGTTCGTCACAGAAAAGATACTTGGGATTGAGCGCCAAGGCACGGGCTATAGCCGTACGCTTCATCATACCACCGCTGATCTCTGCGGGGTATTTCTTAGCGGCCTCAGCGAGTCCAACTCGCTCAAGGAGCTCCATGGCTCGATGATAGCACTTGTCATAGCTATCCTGGGAGAACATCTCCATCGGGAAGAGCACATTCTCTACGACCGTCATACTATCGAAGAGCGCCGATCCCTGGAAGAGCATCCCCATCTCTCTACGGAGACGGAGGAGTGTAGGCTTGTCCATAGTGATCAGATCACGCCCGTCGTAGAGCACCTCGCCTGTATCTGGCGTGATAAGCCCGATCATGCACTTAACGAAGACAGACTTCCCTGCCCCACTTCGTCCGATGACCAGATTGGTCTTGCCCTCTTCGAAGGTGGCATCAATACCCTTGAGCACCTCCTTGTCAGCAAAACGCTTGGATAAAGATTTGACTTGGATCATACGTACAGCTAGGTGAGGAGCAGGTTAGTGAGCAGCAGGTCGAAGAAGAGAATGAGCACACTACTATTGACCACAGCACGTGTACTCGAAGAGCCTACTTGGAGTGCCCCTCCCTTGACGCAGTAGCCATAGTAAGAGGCTACCGAAGAGATGATGAATGCGTAGACGATGGACTTGATGATCGAGTAGCCTACATAGCTCGGAGTGAAGTAGAGCTGTAGCCCATAGATGAAGTCTTCGTGCGTTAGCGACTGTGCTAGGTCACAGGCGATATACCCCCCGACGATCCCCGTCACCATCGAGAAGATCGAGAGGACAGGGATAAAGAGGATGAAGCCCGTGATCTTCGGTAGGATCAAGAAGTTGGCGGAATTGACGCCCATGATCTCCATCGCATCGATCTGCTCGGTCACACGCATCGTCCCTAGCTCAGAGGCGACACTAGAGCCGACCTTACCCGAGAGGATGAGACACATCACCGTGGAGGAGAACTCGAGGATCATGATCTCTCGAGTGGAGTAGCCGATCGTGAAGCGTGGGATCAGGGGGCTGGTCATATTGATCGACAGCTGGATCGTGATCACAGCTCCGATAAAGAGAGAGATGATGAAAACGATCCAGAGCGAGCCCACACCTAGGCTATAGATCTCACGCACGACGGAGCGATAAAACATCCGCCAGCGCATAGGCCAAGTGAACGTTCGACCCATGAGCTGGGTGTACTCTCCGATGGCGGCTAGGATTTTACTATCCATGTAGGGTAATGACTGAGAGAGCTTAGCGTAAATCCACGACTTCACAGCCGGGATAGTCCTTAGCATCCAGCCGGAAGAAGCTCGCCGGATAAGTCGCACGATGCGTGACACGCCCGACCTTCGCCGTGAGCTGACTCTTATCCTTAGCCAGGAAGACTAGCTGGGAGGGGAGCCCATTCGACTGCTGGAAGACTGCGATGATATTCGTAATACTCCCCTTAGTGTTCATTGGTGTGAAGAGTACAGTAGCATGCTGTGGAGTCGATCGACGCAGACTACTCTGATAGCCCTTAGCTCGTGAACGAAGGAAGTAAAGAGGATTGATCTGTAGGAGCTCTTCGGCAGAGGGGGTCGAGATCGTCAGCGTCTGCTCGGCACTGTCATAGTAGGTCAGTGTACCCGCAGTATAGACCGCAGTGATCGTCCCATACTCTAGGCGGAAAGCATCTCCCTGCAGATACATCTTGCCCGAGATACCAGACTGGATACGTCCAGCCTTATCCTTCAGTTGGGTCGTAAAGTCGAGCATCGTAGCCTCACTGCGATAGAGGGTACGCTCTGCACGCTCTAGGAGTGAGGAGGGCGTGGGCTGAGAGGTAGCTGTCTGTGCTTGTATCCCTGTCAGGGTGAGTAGTACGACGAGCGCACTATATAGGAAGCATCGCATATTCATGAAAGCAAAGTTAGTAGTTCTCCAGCGAAAGGCACTGCTAGCCTAACTGCTGGAGGAGTTGATCGAGACTCATCTGATCCTTGATATAGACCTCACGGGGCTTACTCCCCTCCTGAGGGCCGACGATACCAGCCCCTTCGAGCTGATCCATCAGACGGCCTGCACGGTTGTAACCAATATTGAACTTACGCTGGATGTTTGACGTAGATCCCACCTGGGTCTGCACGACCATGCGGGCGACTTCATCAAAGAGACTATCCTTCTCGGAGGCGCTGAATGTCTTCGTCCCTGTGTCCTCTCCCTCGGGGATATACTCGGGGAGCTCATAGGCTGCCCCCGTACTCTCCTGCTGAGAGATATGCTCCACGATCGCCTCGGTCTCGGGGCTGTCCATGAAGGCACACTGCACACGGATCATATCCTTCCCTTGGTAGAAGAGCATATCCCCTCGTCCGATGAGCTGATTTGCTCCAGGGGAGTCAAGCACTGTACGCGAATCGACCATAGAGAAGACCTTGAAGGCAATACGTGCTGGGAAGTTAGCCTTGATAAGCCCCGTGATCACATCCGTCGAAGGACGCTGCGTGGCGATGACCATGTGGATACCTGCCGCACGAGCCTTCTGTGCCAAGCGAGCGATCGGTTGCTCAACTTCCTTGCCGACCGTCATCATCAAGTCAGCGAACTCATCCACAATAAGAACGATATAGGGGAGTAATTCGTGTCCATCGATACGGCGGAGCTCTCCTGAGCGAACCTGCTCATTGTACTCTCGGATATTACGAACAGTACGACCTGCCCCCTGTAGGAGGCGGTAGCGATTATCCATCTCCACGCAGAGCGAATTCAGCGTAGCCACGACCTTCGACATATCGGTGATAATCGCCCGATCTGCATCGGGGAGCTTCGCCAAGAAGTGGCGCTCGATCTCCTCGTAGACGGCAAACTCCAGCATCTTCGGATCGACCATGACGAACTTCAGTTCCTCGGGCCGCTTACTGTAAAGGAGCGAAGTAATCAGAGCATTGAGCCCGACACTCTTCCCCTGCCCTGTCGCACCTGCGACGAGAAGATGAGGCATCTTCGCTAGGTCAAAGATAAAGGGTTCATTGGTGATCGTCTTACCTATACCGATCGGGAGCTCCATCTTCTCCAGTTGTTCCTTGTACTTACGTGAAGCCAAGATACTACGCATCGACACCGTCTGAGGTGATGAGTTAGGCACCTCGATACCGATTGTCCCTTGCCCAGGCATAGGAGCGATGATACGCACCCCCTCACTCTTGAGACTCATAGCGATATCATCCTCCATCGTCTTGATACGGGAGACCTTGATACCCGAGTCAGGGATCACTTCGTAGAGAGTCACCGTAGGACCAACAGTCGCCTTATGGGGCGTGACGTGCATCTTGAAGCTCGCCAGCGTATCGATGATCTTCTGTTTATTGTACTCAATCTCCTCGATGTCAATCTGCGAGCCTCCCAGCTCATAGTCCCGGAGAAGGTCTGTCGTAGGCTTCTGGTAGTGTGCCAGCAGGATCCCAGGGGCAAGGGGCTCATGCCCTCCCCCGTCATCCTCGACTAAGTCATCCTTCGGAGCCTCCTCGATGATCATCTCTGTACCTGTGGCAGGTGCTGTGGGAGGAGTAGGCTGAAGCGGGCTCTGGACAGCCACGGGCTCTTCCTTAGGGGCAAACGCCGTCTCCGAAGAGGCATAGGCAGGAGGTTCATCTCGCCAAGCATCTTCATCCTGGACTAGTCCCTGCTCATCATTCTCTTCCTCCGCCTCAGGAGCTTGCTCATCGCTTGATTTCTTGGAGAAGAGACGAGAAAAGAAGCTCCCCAAGCGGGGCTTAGGCACCTTAGGATGGGGCAGACTCGGTGGCTCCTCTAGAAAGCGTAGAAAACGCGTACTAAAGAGCACCAAGAAGACCACAAGACTCCCTACGAGCACTAAGAGTAAACCCGTCGATCCGACTCGCATCTGGATGTAGCTATAGAGGTAGGCTCCTCGCTCTCCACCCCATAGCAGGAAGCTATCCGAGGGGAAAAGCGCTTGGAGTGCAGCAGCCGTAGTAGCCGTCCAAATCGTCAAGAAGCTATCACGGATGAAGCGGATCAGGTAGTCGATCAAAGGGGTGCGCTCAGGATAGAAGCGCATCCGGTAAATCAAGAACGCTAGGAACATGAGGAGGAAAACACCTCCCCAGCCGAAGAGACCATTGAAGATATAATCAGCCAGACGTGCCCCAGGTATCCCGAGCACGTTCTTCGTCGACACCTTCTGTAGCTCTTCAGGAGTCAAGTGAACATCTGGCGCAATAAGACTCTGGTCACTTCCTCCCGAGAAGAGAAAGCTAATGACCGAAATCAGAGCACAAATCAGCAGAAGTACCAGTACTAGAAGAATCGCCAGCGAGAAGCGACGACCAAGGCCACCACCGCCCAACTTATCTATAATAGCTTGATACTCGAGAGCCAAGAAGCCTCGCTGACGCTTTCCCTTCCGAGGGGCGCTTTCAGGACGCTTAGGCTGGGATTTGGTTGAGGTTTTCCCCATGAAACTGCACTCCTAAAGATGACGATATGATTTAGTCTACAAAGTTAACGAAATGCTAGCCATAATCTCTCTTACACATAGAGAGCAACCACCCATAAGTTCTTTATACCTCATGGCTTTATACTGCACGATCACATTCCCTCTAGATAGAACTAACACTTCATCTAGGAAACACCAATATAATAGTCTCGCAAGTCTCAGAGCAATATATATGCTGTATATTCTCTATGACAAAACCGATCCCAACTTCATAGCTTTATCAAACTTCTCATTATATACTATCTCTATAGCTACAGCTCCCATTGTCAACATGAAGATAGTCTAAGAAGGTCCAATCTTCAATTGCGCAGATAATAATGAAAGATCATCATAGCTATTCTCTCCTCGTTCTTTCATATACAAGTTGAACCGATCCGTCAGTCTTCCTTTCAGGAAGGTATATAACATTTGATGGATAGCTTCTCTCGTGTATTCCCTAAGTATCCGAGTTCGAACATCGATTGCGGTACATCTATTCTTGCTCATGGGAACATACTTTTTCAAGAAAGATGTACTTATCGAGTAGGCCATCTCTCTTTTGACAGGCCGATTTTTCTTGAGGGGTGTTTTCTGAACTATACTATCATCTAAGACCTCAAAAACTGCAACTTTAGACCGAGACAAGGATATGACCTTAGAAACATGCTTGGAGTGAGCAAATACGATAGTATAGTCAAAGATTAGGGCATATTCACTTAATTGGGAAGAAAGTCTCCGCGTGCTATCTCTTTCACTCTTAATCTCAATTGCATACGTACACCCTTCATATAAAGCTAACAGGTCAACCATTCTTCGACTTGTACCATACATGACCTCACTACCTATAATGACCCCAGGGTATCTTTTAATGAGCCACTCTATAACGAACAGCTTAATCCTATCAGCGGGACGAACCTGCAAGCTCATATCATTACTCGTCTCGCAATCCTAGCCGATGGATTTGCTGCTCTATATGAGAATTCATTCGTACAGAGATCCAGAAGGAAGGGGATGCTGATGGAGCTCCCCCAGATGCACAATTTCGTATCTGTTGAATTCCCCAAGACTCTACTACAGAGCCAAATCGCTTATCTAACATTGCTTTCTTAGCTACGGAGGTATATACCTCCGAATACTCCCTCGACCCTCTGCGTTCACGATAATAATAGACCTCTCTTTCTAAAGCGACATCAATCCGCGGAATCCAGCCACGGGTCATACGAATTTGATCATTTCGGATCGGATTAATTGAAGCATAGTCACCATAGATAACCTCAGCATGTTCCCCCTTAACTATTTCATACAGATCTATTTCTCGAAGGTCAAAGGTATCCGAAACATCATCTCCAATTTCACTTACGTTGTTAGGGAATGTAGTTGCACATACAACGATTTTGATCTTCTTATCTCCCGCAATCCCCTTTATGTTCCTTATCCTCTCAATACATATCCGTGCAGGATCTCTATAGGAAGCTGGAGGTACCCACCCACAATCAAGTACAACCCAAAGGAGGCTCCCATCAGAGAGACACTCACAGATGAGTCTTACATCCTCAATGTATTCGAAGCTCTCGCTCCCTAAAGAACACCGATACATCACCTCTGGAAACTCTGAAGAGAGGGCATAAATTTGACTTTTAACATTCTCCTCAAGATCCTCATCTTCATTGTTTATCAAGATAGACGGAATAAGGGTTAGTCCAGCCTCTCTTAACTCCCGAACTAACTCTATCCACTTCCTATACCCTCCTTCATAATTAAAGAGGTCATCAATCTCCTGAGAGCTCAAGCCCACATCAGAGGTCACATCTAATGCAACTCGATGCCCCCCAAATATCTCCTTTATTCTTTTTATCTTAGAGTCATATGGATAAGCATACTGGGGGAGCTCCTTTGTTCCTATATTCCTCGCCCGACCTCTTGTGAGCTCGACAATAGGAAGGGTGTTACTCAAGCTCTCTGACGATAAATTTTGCATCGCCCTTAACTCTGAATCTCCTGTCTTTACAATGAGACAATACTTTTCCTTTTCAGCCATTATGCCTTGGTTCTAAATCCTAGTTGCTTTACTCTATACAGCATTGCAGCAACAGAGACTCCAAAAGACTCTGCAAGCTTCTCAACACTAGCTACACCATCCCGTACCAATCGCCGAACCCTATCTTCGGGCATCAGCAGTTTGGCAGCAAAGTCATTTGCTGCATATTCTACATTGTTCACTGACATCCCCCGAAAGAAGACTGTATCCGTAAAACTCTCCTTCTCCGATTTATGTAGAACATAGTGCGCTAGTTCATGTGCAAGAGTGAAACGTTGGCGGTTGCTAGAATGTCCTTTGTTAACACTAATAACCCACTTATCTCCATCTCGAGAGAGTTTACCTGATATAGACGAATCCAAGGATACAAACTCGACCCTAAGATCATCTCTCAGTTCAATTAATTTTAGAATATCTAAGGAGTCCCCATTATATAAGCCCCTCTGTGATGCTATACTGAGGAGGCTATCTACGGACGTAAATAGCAAGTTTACATCTAAATCTCCTACGGAACTGTTCTTAGGCTTTCTTACTCCTCTAACACCCATGATCTCCCTGTTTTCCAGCACCTCCATCAACAATTTCCAACTTTGAGGGAACTGTTTCTTGAAGATCAGCTAATTGGTACTCTATGTCGCTCAGTTTCTGTTCAAGATTAGTCAACTGTTTTATCACATCTTCGGTAGTATCAACTCGGGTAAAATAAGCATCTATATCACCTCGGATAGCCTCCGTGATAGTCCTACGGACTTCTATGGAGTCTCTTAAAGTACAACTGACTTTCTTGATGATTCCTTCCTCTAAGTCCGCAACAATCCTCAGCCGTTCTCTCTCAAACTCATTTCTATAGAAATTGCTCACAAGAAAAGAGGTGGCAAATGTAAAGACTGCAACCATTATACCTAGAACTGCAACTAATGTATTATAATAGGAAGTTATGCGAGAAGCGAACTCATCAGAGGTCATCAAGACTCCCTGCGCCCTTAACTTCTCGAGAAACTGTTTATCTAGCATATTAGCATTACCATTATCTCCCCCTATAGTATCTTCTATAACATCTATCTTTTTATCTCCTGCTACAATATAAATTGGCTCCTGAGCCCAAGTCCTATCATAAAGACTAAGCCCAAGACAAATCGATACAATGCTCATAACTATTCCGCAGAACCATTGACTTAACGTTAAAACAGATCTACGACTAAATAGCCCATTCCCTACAGGAAATCTTTGGTTGGCATCCTTAGTTTCACCACTCATAACTTTATCTAATACCAGCTCTTATTTTGACAAAGATACGAAGAGTAAATAGACTACATCAGAACTTTAAGGCTCTTATCTAGAGTAAGTACTTAGGAATAGCTATTAGCAGCTTTTCAATTTAGACAGACTATATCCTTGTTCCTTTGATAAAAGAGTTAATTAAGATTATCACTTGAGGCATATAGCTGATCTAAATATAGGGATCTTACCGATGACAAAGTAGGAGATTTTCCAGCTGACATAAAGGAAAAGTCAAGCAGGCAAAAGATCTGAAACGAGTAACTCAATCACTACAACCAGCAAGAAGCAACGTTGCTTCCGAAGAATTTCAACGTTGCTTTTAGCCTATTCCATAGGTACCAACTCCCCAAACGATAGCTATGAAGCTCCACGGTGAATAGGAGCCCAAGGTCAAGATCAATCCGATACTAACCTGCTCCTTCTACTAATCACAGCCTCACATCCCTCAAATACAGAGATCGCCTCTCTACACACGACGAAGCTCAGTAAAAGCCAAAGTTCCCACTTCACACACCTCCCTCCACTCGTCCCGATCTCCTAACACAAAAAAGCCCCGCCCGAAGAAGTCGATTGACTACTTCGGGCGGGGCAGTTATTGGGAAGAGAAAGGACTAGCCTGCGATCAGCTGATCAGCGACTTCGTCCTCGAAGTCAGCTGAAGCTGCGAGCGCCTTCTCATGCTCGCTCTTGGGCATGACGACTAGACGCTTGTACTCACGAAGCCCCGTACCTGCTGGGATGAGGTGACCACAGATGACGTTCTCCTTGAGACCTTCGAGCGTGTCGACCTTACCATTGATAGCGGCATCGTTAAGCACCTTGGTCGTTTCCTGGAAGGAAGCTGCCGACATGAAGCTCTTGGTTTGAAGAGCTGCACGTGTGATCCCCTGCAGGATCTGACGTGCCGTAGCAGGCTTCGCTTCACGTACCTCGACGGTACGGAGGTCACGACGCTTGAGCTGGCTATTCTCATCACGTAGCTTACGCAGGGTGACGATCTGTCCAGGCTGGAGCGTTTCGCTATCGCCAGCATCGACGACGACGACCTTACCCCAGAGGCGATCATTCTCCTCCATCACTTCGAGCTTGTCAGCGATCTGCTGCTCGAGGAAGAGCGTATCCCCTGGATCGAGGATCTCTACCTTACGCATCATCTGACGGACTATGACCTCAAAGTGCTTATCGTTGATCTTTACACCCTGTAGGCGGTAGACGTCCTGTACTTCGTTGACGATGTACTCCTGTACAGCCGTTGGACCCTTGATCTCAAGGATATCGGTCGGCGTGATAGCTCCATCGGAGAGAGGCATACCAGCGTAGACCGAGTCTCCCTCCTGCACAAGGATCTGCTTAGAGGTAGGCACGAGGTACTTGCGCTCGGCTCCGAGCTTCGTCGTGACGATAACCTCACGATTACCACGCTTGAGGCTCTTACCGAAGGAGACAACCCCATCGACTTCTGCCACGACAGCAGGATTGGAAGGATTACGTGCTTCGAAGAGCTCGGTGACACGAGGAAGCCCCCCAGTGATGTCACCCGCCTTACTCAAGGAGCGAGGGATCTTAGCAAGCGTTTCCCCGATATGGATCTCCGCGTGGTTCTCCTGAACGACGTGAGCCCCCACTGGGAGGTTATAGCTCTTGACGATATTGCCCTGCTCATCCTCGATGTGAATACCTGGGACGACATTACGGTCCTTGGACTCGATGATGATCATTTCCTTCAGGCCTGATGCTTCGTCAGACTCGACACGGTAGGTCGAACCTTCGATGAGGTTATCGAAGACTACCTTACCCGATACTTCCGAGATGATCAGTGCATTAAAGGGGTCAAACTCAAAGAGCGTCTCACCCTTCTTGACCTCATCGCCCTCTGCGAAGAAGAGCTTAGCACCATAAGGCACCTTCACCGAGCGGAGAACCATCTTGGTGTTCTTGTCAGAGATCTTAAGCTCGGTCATGCGGCTAACCACGATATTCACGGGCTTGCCACCATCTTCGCTAGCAACTTCTGCGACACGGAGATCATCGAAGGAGATGATACCATCATACTTCGCAGCGACGCTATTACGTGTAGCAACGTTCGAAGCTACCCCCCCGACGTGGAAGGTACGAAGCGTCAGCTGTGTACCAGGCTCCCCAATGGACTGAGCAGCGATGACACCGACGACTTCACCCTTTTGGACGAGGACATTCGTAGCGAGGTTACGACCATAACACTTAGCACAGACACCCTTCTTGGACTCACAGGTGAGTACTGAGCGGATCTCGACCTGCTCAATAGGTGAAGCCTGAATCCGCTCGGCAGCAGCCTCACGAATCTCTTCGCCTGCATGGACGATGATCTCACCCGTAGAGGGGTGGATGATGTCAT
>ERZ773077.661-NODE-661-length-25269-cov-7.824939_pt1 | contig 25269 bp, 20 predicted proteins | sample MGYA00580612_ERZ773077 | MGnify/ENA primary metagenome ERZ773077 (study PRJEB29015, sample SAMEA2737971) | human oral metagenome | biome: human oral; feature: human-associated habitat; material: dental | place: China | collected 2021 ...
CCTCACTGCTGCCTCCCGTAGGAGTCTGGACCGTGTCTCAGTTCCAGTCTGGCTGGTCATCCTCTCAGACCAGCTACGGATCGTCGGCTTGGTGAGCCATTACCTCACCAACTACCTAATCCGACGCGGGCTTCTCCCAAAGCGGATAAATCCTTTAATCCGAAGATCATATGCGGCATTAGCCACCCTTTCGGGCAGTTATTCCTCACTTTGGGGCAAATTCCCACGCGTTACTCAGCCGTCCGCCGCTCGCCGCCAAGTAGTAAACTACTCGCGCTGCCGCTCGACTTGCATGTGTTAGGCACGCCGCCAGCGTTCATCCTGAGCCAGGATCAAACTCTCCATAAAGATGCTTCATTTGAAGCGTCTACTCAAAAATAGACTGACGATGATAATTGCACAATCAAATTGTTAAATTACTTAACCTGACTGCTAAGATGCAATTTGTAAGTTTACCTCTCGCAACCAGACTGTTCACTATTGTAGCGCTCTAACCTAATCAAGTCAACACCTTATCGCTAGTTTTTTGTAGCTAAAAATACAACGATACCCGCTAGCAAGCCAATTACAGCACCGACTACCACTTCCAAGGGGGTATGTCCCTTAGCACTACGCGGCTTTGACACATCAAATTTCGAGATATCAATAACTTGCTTGATAGCCTCGCCCTGCTCGCCAACAGATCGCCGCACCATCAATGCGTCGTACATCACAATCGCCGCTAGAGCTAATGCCAAACCAAATAAACCACTGCCGACTCCGTCTTTCAAACCAATAATCGATACTAGCGACATCATCGTAGCACTATGAGCGCTTGGCATATTTCCTGATATGTACAGATGATCAAACACTTTCAAGGTACGCATCTTAACAGCAGCAACGACATACTTACCGCACTGCGCCATAGCCCAACCAACAGCAAAAGCTATTATATAAGGGGATACTACCATCCGCTATTTTTCTCCTTCGTCTGTATCACGTATAATCCCCATTGATGAAACTGTATCTCCGTCATTAATACGCATCACTCGAACACCCTGAGTAGTACGGCCAAGTGCTGGAATATCGTTAAGCGACACTCGGATAGTCTGTCCATTTTGACTAATCATAATTGCCTCAATCGCATCCTTCTCAAGCGTTTGAACAGCAACTATCGGACCAGTTTTTGCCGTAACAACAGCAGCCTTCACACCAACGCCGCCGCGGCGGTGACTCGGGAAATTAGCTACCTTGGTTACTTTACCGAACCCATTTGCGCTCATCACCAGCAATTTTTGATCAGCTGAAGTTACAATATCCATACCTACAACACTATCGTCCGTCCGTAGTCGCACACCGCGCACACCGCGAGCAGTACGTCCCATCGGACGGCACTCCTCCTCGCTAAAGCGAACCGCTTGCCCAGCCGAAGTCGAGATAATCACATCGTTCTTGCCAGTAGTTTGCTTGATCCAACGCAGCTCATCGCCTTCATCCAAATTAATAGCAATTAAACCATTGGTGCGAATATTTGAATAGTCAGCAATCGCTGTCTTCTTGACTGTACCCTTGGTCGTCGCCATAAATAGATAACCTTCATCAACATTTACATCTTTAGCTAGATTGATAATTGAAGTAATTTTTTCCTCTGGCTGCAGCTGCAATAAATTGACCGCCGCTACGCCCTTCGCCGCTAAGCTAGCTGCCGGCACCTCGTAGGCCTTCAGACGAAACACTCTACCCCTGTTCGTAAAAAACAGCAGCCAATCATGTGTTCCAGCTGGTACTAGCTGATCAATAACGTCTTCCTCTTTAGTGGTCATACCGCGTTTACCCTTGCCGCCGCGGTTTTGACGGCGATAATCGCTGGCCAAGGTGCGCTTGATGTAATTTTCCGTTGTCAACAGTACAACAGTATCCTCTTCTGGGATTAGTTCTTCATCACTAAACTTACCGACTTCGGTGTTGATAATTTTACTACAACGGTCATCGCCATATTTATCTTTAATTTCTAGCAACTCCTCTTTGATGATGCGAAAGATTTCGTTTTCGTCAGCCAAAACTTTTTCAAAATACGCGATCTTTTTCATTAACTCAGCTAGCTCATTCTCGATAGCTTCGCGTTCTAGACCCGTCAGCCGGCGCAATTGCATTGCCAGAATCGCCTTGGCCTGGATAACGCTCAGCGAGAACTTTTCGATGAGCGCCTTTTCGGCTTCATCTTGCGTCTTGCTAGCCCGGATGATTCTAATTACCTCGTCGATATTGTCCAGTGCAATTTTGTAACCTTCCAGGATATGCGCTCGCTCCTTAGCCTTGCGTAGCTCGTACTCTGTGCGGCGGCGTACCACTTGGCGGCGATGTTTGATAAACTCATTCAGAATATCATGCAAACCCAAAACGCGCGGCTGCAGACGTGTCGCATCGTCAGTACTCGGCACCAAAGCTAGCATATTGTAATGGAAGTTAGTCTGTAACGCCGTCAATTTGTATAATTGGTTAAGTACTTTCTTCGGATAAGAGTCTTTTTTGAGCTCAATGACCACCCGCACATTACCACGAGCCGACTCATCACGCAAAGCACTAATCGCCGTAATTTTTTTCTCATGTACTAAATCGGCAATTTTCTCGATAAGCGTCGCTTTATTCACGCCATAAGGCATCTCAGAAACTATAATTTGATGACGGCCGCGTTTGGTTTCTTCAATGTTTGCCACCGCCCGTATCGTCACACTGCCGCGGCCAGTCGCATAAGCTTGGCGCATCGGCGCGCCACCATAAACCACCGCGCCAGTTGGGAAATCTGGCCCCTTGATACACTTCATGAGGTCATCAAGCGTTGCTTCCGGATTATCAATCAGCGTAACCGTTGCATCAACCACCTCGCCTAGATTATGCGTCGGAATATTAGTTGCCATACCAACAGCAATACCAACTTGCCCATTCAATAGTAAATTCGGCAATTTAGCAGGCAAAACAATCGGTTCTTGGCGCGTAGAATCATATGTATCGCGAAAATCAACCGTCTCTTTATCAATATCTGCCAAAAGCGACTCTGACACCCGAGTCATCTTTGCTTCGGTATAACGCATAGCTGCCGGCGGGTCGCCGTCCATTGAACCAAAGTTACCTTGGCCCTGAACCAACGGATAGCGTTCCACCCAATCTTGGGCCATACGTACCATCGCATCATAAATCGAACTGTCGCCGTGCGGATGGTATTTACCCATCACTTCACCGACAATCTGCGCACTTTTCACGGTCTTAGCTGTCGGCCCGATACCCATTTTATCCATTACGTACACAATACGGCGATGAACTGGCTTCATACCATCGCGTACGTCCGGTAAGGCACGGTCAACGATGACCGACATCGAATACCGTATAAAGCTATCCTCCATAACATCTTCTACTGTTCGGATTTCGACAGACTTTGAATGGCTAACGTCGTTAGTCTGCTCAATAATCTCGCCTTCGACTGGTTTTTTTGACTCTGGTTTCATATTCCTATCCTTCTTCTCGTCCATTTACACATCTAGCTCATCAAGACTGACTTTATTAGCATTAGCTTGAATAAAATTCTTGCGCACTTCGACATCATCGCCCATTAACTTCGTAAAGATAGCATCAGCGCGCTCAGCATCCTCGAGCTTAACCTGTACCAGCACTCGATTTTCCGGGTTCATAGTCGTTTCCCAGAGTTGACTAGCATCCATTTCACCGAGACCCTTATAGCGTTGTAGGGCCGACTCGCTCAGGCCAGCTTGTTTTGCCCGCGAATCGTTTAAATCAATCTGAACACCTTTCTCTTTGCGTGCCGCAATTAGCTCATCGTACCGCGCTTCAAGCGCCTCCTCATTATATAAATACTCTTGTTTGCTTTGGGATAATTTCAGCTTAAACAGTGGTGGTTTAGCTAGATATATGTGCCCACCCTCCACAACTGGCCGCATATAGCGGAAGAAAAACGTCATCAGCAGAGTCGCGATGTGGCTACCATCGACATCGGCATCAGTCATGATGATAATTCTATGATAGCGCAATCCGCGAATATCAAAAGCATCGCCAATACCTACACCTACCCCTTTGATCAAGCTCAAGATCTCTCGATTGGCATACATTTTGTCTAAGCGAGCCCGCTCGGTATTGAGCACTTTACCGCGCAGAGGCAAAATCGCCTGCGTACGGCTATCGCGGCCAGTTTTTGCTGAACCGCCAGCCGAATCTCCCTCAACTATATACAATTCGCATTCCGACGGATCTTTACTAGAACAATCAGCTAATTTGCCAGGCAAACTAGCACCGTCAAGCGCTCCTTTGCGAATTACATTATCCCGCGCTGCCCGCGCTGCCTTGCGTGCTCGCGCCGCTAACAAGGCTTTATTGATAATTTTTTTAGCAATAGCTGGATTTTCCTCTAGATAATATGCGAAATATTCGTTCATTACTTGCTCGACATAGCGACGCACCTCTGGATTACCTAGTTTATTTTTAGTCTGGCCCTCAAACTGTGGATCTGGCAATTTTACTAATATCACCGCCGTCAGGCCCTCGCGGATATCATCGCCAGTCAAGTTATCTTCCTTTTCTTTGAGCAAGTTATTTTTACGGGCATAATCATTGATCACCCTGGTAAGCGCTGACCTAAATCCGACCAAGTGCGTGCCGCCATCTGGCGTCAAAACGTTATTTGCAAACGGCTTGACGGTTTCGATGTAGGAATCGTTGTATTGTACTGCTATTTCGACAACCGAGTCGCTAACTTGCTTATCGACATAGAATATCTCATCGCCAAGCACATCTTTACCCTTATTCAAATTCTTGACATAGCTCTTGATACCACCCTCGAAGTAGAATGCCTGGCGCTCGTGAGTACGCTCATCATAAACAGAGGTATAAACACCTTTAGTTAGATATGCCTGATGGCGTAAATAATTTACCACCCATTTATAATCAAATTTAATTGTCTCCTTAAAGATTTCAGCATCTGGATAGAACGTGATACAGGTGCCATCCGGCCGATCAGTTTTTCCTATTTTCTTGAGCGGTACCACAGTTTTACCGCGAGAAAATTCAATACGATATAGCATACCGCCTCTAACAACTTCAGCAATCAGCTTAGTAGATAGAGCGTTAACCACACTAGAACCAACACCATGCAAACCGCTTGACACCTTGTAGCCGCCGCCGCCGAATTTACCGCCAGCATGCAGCACAGTCAGGACTGTCTCAAGCGTACTAATGCCAGTCTTAGGGTGCTTATCTACTGGAATACCACGACCATTATCAATTACTGTCACGCCGCCGTCCGCTAACAATCTCACATCAACTCGCGACCCATAACCAGCTATAGCTTCGTCTACCGAGTTGTCGGCGATTTCTTTAATTAAATGGTGTATACCATCATATCCCGTGCTGCCAATATACATTCCTGGACGTTTGCGTACTGGCTCGAGACCTTCAAGAACTTGGATCTGCGAACTATCATACGAACCATCATTTTTTTGTTTACTCATAACGAAATCACTCCCTATTTACAGTCGCTCAGCTTGTCTATTAATACCCACATTATACCATAAAAAAAATTGTTCATTCAAGGTATTGCTGCGGTTGCCATAAGTATGATATTATAAAAGAGAGGGAAATATATCTCAAAATAACACAAAAAGGTAAGCAAAATGTTTAGAAAGCTAGTATCAAATCTCGCCTTTAGCCCCGCATTAGTCGGACAATTAGGTTTTTATGCAAAACGGTTACGCAAAGAAGAATCAGTGCGCAGATTAGGACTTATTTTTACAGCTTTTGCGCTCGTTGTACAGTTTTTTGCCGTATTTCAGGCACCAGAGCCAGCTACCGCTGCCGACGCTACTGATATGGTTTATGGCGGCGTATGGAGTAAGCAAGCCTTGCTAAGCACCTATGACAGCAACGTCAACAATATCCGAGACCTCTACGATGCCGTCGGCATTTCTCGCAGCGATATTGACCAAGCTGGTAATAATTTGGAGTATCACAGGAGCAACGAAGGCTTATATTCTTGGGGTATGAAGCCTGTATTCGGCGCAAACCAAGGTGAAGGCGGCTACACCGTAAAAACTGGCAGTGGTACGCGAACGTTTTATTACAGACCGCAGCGGCTTTGGGGTAATTCAGGCGCTTATTCAGCCTACGTAGCTCGTTCATCAAAGACAGGAATGTGGTTCGGAATTATGCGCAGCTGCGGTAACCTAATTACACTAACTGTCCCGCCAGCTCCCGCTTGCCCTCCTGGACAATCAGGGACCTATCCAAATTGCTATACTCCGATGTGCACCGTCCCCGGCAAGACTAACCTGCCCGCGAACGACCCGAGGTGCAAAGCTGACCCTGTCGCAGTATGTTCGTCGCTAGCGATCGTTAACAACAAGAATACTTACCAATACACCGCCTCCGGCAACACCAGCAATGGCGCTTCAATTACCGGTTATAGATTTGTTGTCTATCGAGATGGTAAACAATTAAAAACCATCGAAAGCAAGACTCGAACTGTCACCGACAAAGAAACTGCAGCTGGTAAATATACAGTTAAAGCTATCCTGAAAACATCTCTAGGCGACCGTACCAGTGATAGCTGCACCAAAGAATTTCAAATTGTAGAGCCAGCCAAGTGTCCGCAAAATCCTGCTTTGCTTGCCACAGACCCTAACTGTCAACCATGCCCAGGCGACACAACTTTGTGGATAAAAGATGCTAAGTGTAAAGAAGATATTATTCAAACAAAAACCGCCCAAAACACCTCGCAAGGCAACGCCGACGCTTCGACAACTACCGCCAAGGCGTCCGATCAAATTATTTACAAAATTACTGTGACCAACAAAGGATTGAAAGCTACCGATTACACCATCACCGAGAATCTCGCTGACGTCCTCCAATATTCTTCGCTAGAAAACAAAGGAGGAGCTACTTTGACCAAGGATACTTCTGGCAGCCAAGACACAGAAACTCTATTGGTATGGCCAAAAGTCACGCTAAAGCCTGGTGAAACTCAAACTCGCGTATTCAGCGTGAAGCTCCAAAGCACGATCTCACCAAAAGCCACTGGCACCGGCAACCCTAATTCATACGATTGCAAGATGACCAATACTTTCGGCAATTCCGTAACTATTAATGTAGACTGTCCGGCACAAAAGCAAGCAATTGAACAAACTGTTGCTCAACTTCCACACACCGGACCTGGCGAAAACATGCTATTTGCTGGAATCACCTTCGCTGTTGTCGCATTCTTCTACGCACGATCGCGTCAGCTGAAAAAGGAAGTCCGCTTAATCCGTCGAGATTTTAACTCAGGCACTATATAAATTATAAGATTATATAAACAAAGATGAGGTAGCTATCAATGAATAATGAAAAAATACCATCACCTAGTGATAAGCATAAAGAGCAGTACACTAGCTCTGAAGTAATCCATCGGAAAACTCAAGAGAATATTAACGCTAAAAATAAAACAGAGAAAGAAGCTAGCTCTGAAGCCTCTCAGGAACAACTGAAGAAAGCACGCCATGAAGCCTTAAACCAAGCTAGAGAAATCGCCCAAGAACGTAAAGAAAACAAAATAAAAACTAATGAAGTCAGTCCAGAGAAAAAACGCCGCGGCCCTACCTCTAAACAAGAACGCAAAGCTGCCTTCGACAAGACTATGACCGAGATTCAATCCGAAATGTCACCTGCCAGCAGAACTTTCAGTAAAGTTATTCATAACCCCGCCGTCGAGAAAAGCAGCGAAGTGATTGGTAATACTGTAGCACGTCCTAATGCCATATTGTCAGGGTCAGCTGCAGCTTTTATCCTTACAGCTGGTATATATTTAGTCGCTAAGCACTTCGGATATTCGCTATCTGGCACAGAGACCATTGCCACCTTCGTCTTAGGGTGGGTTATCGGCTTGATTTGCGATTACATTCGCATCCTAATATTCGGTAAATCCAAGTAACTTTTGCCAACTAACGTAATTTTATCGAAACTTCGCCGCTATTGTCGCTGTCGCGCATATTTAGAGTATTACTAGCAGGCTGTTGTGGCGCCGAAATCGGACCATTATCTGCAATTGGCTCTGTCGGCAAATTAACACTTTGCGTGGCAGAATTAACATTAGGAGACTCACCAACTTGCGGCGGTACAGTAACTGCTGGCGGTACTGTACCAAGCTGTGACTGTGCCAAATTTATTGGATTATTTCGAGACGGCTGCTGCGGAAGCTGTTGTAGCTGCGGCTGAGCTGGCAAGGTACTGCTAGAGGCACGAGAATAAGCGTTAGTATAATTTTGAGGTTGAGCGGGTCCAGCAGCCGCCACACTGCCAGTCGAAGACATCGGCGGTTTAGTATTAGCTGGTAGCGGCGAAGATACTGGACGCGGCGTAGTGCTATTTCTGCCGGTTACTTGCTTGCGTTTCGCTAACCATTCATCCAAAAAAGATGAACTACTACTCGGTGCTATTTTATTAGGAGTGTTAGCAGCGGCTCCAGCCGTATTTTTCAACTGTTTATTATTTCCAGAAGATTGATTCATGCTAGTACGCGCCGCTATCTCACGCTCAACCTGAGCCCGCGGATGTCCGTATTTTGCAGCCGACAGTCTACGCAAAGCATCGCCCAACTGAGCATTTTGGTGGCCCATCGGGGGAATCCATGCCATACTAAACGGCGCAGACGGCACACCTTCAATCTGGGCGACACAGACAGATTCAAAGTTTGGCAATTTCGTCAAATCTTCTGCATCAAATACTGGTGTATAGCGCTTAACCATAATTTCTGCGTCGGTTATACCAATCCGGCCGGTGATAGTTGTACCAACGTTACCGAGAATAGCCTCGCGCAGTTCTTCCTTCAACTGCGTCATGAACTGGTTAGCTAATACCAAGCTCAATCGATACTTGCGAGCCTCGCTCAAAATAGTCTCGAAGCTATCAGTCGCAAAGTTCTGAAACTCATCAACATACAGCGTAAAATCTTTGCGCTCATCCTCTGGAATCTTGGCCCGCGCCATCGCTGCAGCCTGAAACTTCATCACAAAGACAATACCAAGCAATTTAGAATTAAGATCGCCTAATTTACCTTTCGATAAGTTCACCAGCAAAATCTTGTTATTATTCATGATGTCTTGAAAATCAAAGCCGCTTTTTGTCTGGCCAATAATATTACGCATAGCATCATTGCTAATAAACGGACCAAATTTAGCAATAACCCAGCTGATAACCTCGCCTGCCTCGCTTGATCGCTGCGATGCCGGAAACTCCTTTGTCCAAAAATCTAACACCTGCTGGTCGGTAACATATTTCAGCTTGTTATTTCTGAAACTATCATCAACCAAGAGCTTCGGTATATCGACAAAAGTACCGCCCGCTGGATCGCTCATTAATAACAGCGCGCAGTTGCGGAATATATGCTCCAACCGCGGACCAACGATACCAGTGTGTCCTGGGTCATACAAACCATAAAGCATACCGATAGCCTCTTGCACCAAAAAGTCTTTTTGGTCTGGGTGGTCAAACTCAAACATATTTAGACCAATCGGATTGTCCATATCGCTTGGGTTGAAATAAATAATGTCTTCAACGCGCTCCTTTGGCACCTTTTCTAGCAAATGCTCCGCAAGGTCCCCGTGCGGATCAACCAGGGCAAAACCCCGCCCATCCAGCATATCTTGGTAAGCTAGATTTTCCTGCAAAACTGATTTACCAACACCCGTCTGTCCAATAATATGTATATGGCGACGGCGGTCTTTATCACTGAGCCTAATCGGCTTCTTAACACCGCGAAATTCGTTGTATCCTAACAGCAAACCAGTCTCCATCACCTGCGTCGGTCCATCGACTTGCTTACTCATCTGGCGCTTGACTTGCGAGCTTGGAATACTATTCTGATCTGGCAAATGAAAAATTGTCGCCAGCTCCACGCTATTTAATATATTCTTATTAACCTGCTGCGGGAAGAAACGAAAAATATAAGACGAAGTTAGTTCTTCAATGTTCTTTGCTAACGTAAATTTAAATCCGTTAAACGTCGGCGAGTCAAATAATGCAAATGCTGCGACAATATTTTTCAATATTACCTGAGAACGGGCTGCTGTATTAGACGAAACAACAGCCCGTATCAGTACCTCGTACCCCGGATAACGGGTTTTTTCTTGGATAGCATCAACGGTCGCCTGTTCGACAGAGTTAAGCGGCTTTTTGTCCTCTGGCTTTTTGTCGTCGCTCTCTGGCGGCTTCCATAGAGACTCCATAATTTCGCTCGGCGAGAAGAACACAGAAAATCCGGTCTTTTTTTTGTCTTTGTCTTCTATGATTTTTTCAGAGACAGAAACTGCCGACTTAGCCCATCGCTCATTAGCTGGACGAATTAATATTTGGATACCTATACCATCTTCGCGAGTCGCTGCTGATAAAGCATTCAGCAATGCGCGCGATGCATCACGTTTAGATTCCATGTATGTTGCAATAGGATAAGCAAAGTTCTTCCTCAAAGTAAACTCGCCACCAATCGTACCGCTCATCTTACCGACCTTGCTAAAAACGGTATGCTCCGACACCTCTTCTAGCCGAGCCGATGGATAGGCTGCTGCAATTGCCTGGCGAACTACCTCGGTGAGCACCGTAGGTACAACAGCATAATAGAACACCAAGCCATCGCGAGCCACTATTTCAAACGACAAATGCCTCTGCCCATAAATCTTACTCTTAAAACCTTTAGTGGCAGTACTGGATATAATATTGTACATAACCTGAGCTTGCGACAACACTTCTTCCGTCAGATCCCGTTTATCACGCCCGTCGCTAACAATATCATCGCTAGCTGGCGGTAGATGAATTAATATCGGCACCATCTTAAGCCCGCGCTCATAGTTCTTCGCCTCACGAAGAGTATTACGATAGACCATAAACACAACAAAAGATCCTAGCCCGATCACCAAAGCTATTGCAAACAATGTTACAAGAGTGCCTATCCCGCCGCCAGACACTACCTAATCCTCTACTTTCCCTATTTCGCGCCCGTAGCGTTTCCTTATATATTCTATCTGAAGTTTGCCGATCTCAACCTCGCGACGATACGGGTCGTCCTTGGTCTCTGCGATAATTTTCTTAGCTTTATCAACCCACTCCTTTTCAATAAGGTCATCATCATTGGCTATCAGCGCTGCGGTGTCACCAGATGCCGCAGACTGAGCAGCGCCAGGATCCACGGTTGGCTGAACTATAGGAACTGGCTGAGGTAACAACACTATTTGAGGAACCGCGTTAGCAACAGCCTCTGCAGAAGCAGCATTCATCACCTCTCTAGAAGCATTTTGCTTCTCAAGATTACCGCCATCTATGCCAAAAGTAGGTGTCTCGTAACTATTCTGCGGCAGCACCTCTCTCTGCACAGGAACTTGTTCTCTTATACCCGGTTCCATATTAAGTAAATTATACCATATGCGTTTACAATTTTTCTAGGCCTCAGTCCTCACTTCACACGCTTCTGATGCCGAACATACAAAAGAGCCAACAATACAAAGAGCGTAATTAATACATACGTACCTGCTTGAATTTGTCCTATTGATTGCACAGCAACAATCACAGTCGGCGCCAACGCCAACACTGCACCATACATTAAGGTATACATGTCATCAGCACTCCGCTTAGACAGCTCAGATTTATGCTTACTCACAATCATGTTTATAAATAGAAGCAAGAGAGTCAATGTGCAAGTAAGAAAAATATATATTAATACAAACACAACGACTACAATAGCCGGACCAACTTTAGACGGCGCGGTCGTCTGGGTTATCGCTAGCAACACCACTAACGACAAAAACATCAAAAATGCAATTAAGCGTTTATACATGATTTAAATAATAACACCTAGGAGGCAAAAGCAGCGTCGCAATATAACGAAGCACCTTTGTAAACAACTATTAGGGTCGCTGCAACAACTGCTTTTTGCCCGATTGACCGCTCGCACTTAGCGAGCAAAAGACTTGCGATCGCGCGGACCTGCACCACACACCTGATGGTCACTGACATCGCAATCTCAAGGATTAATCAGGTGTGTAATGCGCGCACATATCGCGCGCTCAACGCCCTTTAATAGGCGGAGCTTAGGTGGAACCACAATTATTTGGCGCCACCTAGTTTCCGTCGATTATTGTCGTGGAGGCTTATTTGGTTGGTATTGTTTTGCTTTTTTTTGTTTTTCTAAAAGCTTACTCACACTATAGCAAATCAATGATAAAAAGTCAACGTCTATCGTAATATAAACATTGTTATTTATACTACAACTCACTATTTTATTATAAGTACCTCTGTTATTATTGTAATGTTGCGTTTTTATCTACAGTGTAATAATTACAATGATAGCTATTTTATCAAGCTATTATTAATTATTTATTACAACAAATAGACTTTAGATTATATCGAATTTAAAAAATACAACACTACATCAGGCTCTACACTACGAATTTAACTTATAACAAACAGCTAACTACGATACATTTATACAAACTATTTTTCATTAAAATTCATTGCACTATTTGTATTCAAAGATCCTTTATATAATTAACGTTTATACAAAAACTAAGCAAAATCTTCAGTACATTTTATGGCATCCGAAATGCGACAAATATACATACAGCATGGTAAAAATTATATTAATGCCATAAAAAAGCTGGTGTCCACGCGATGAAAAAATCTACTATATAATCTGTCCTGCAATATACCGTATGTACAGCAAAACAATCCAGCAACGAATCAGAATCAGAGACAACCCAGCACGTCGAGCTATGTGCATGCAAGCAACAATATACTTTAGCTGCAAAAACAAAAATTCAACAACTTAATTCATAAAAATCTTTTTCATAGACACAATACAACTTACACACAAATACGTAATATCTACTGGGCTAATGGCGCCAATGACCAATCTCTAACCGTTAAGCTTCGTCTGTCAAAAAAGAGTCACCGCCAGTTTCAGTATCGCCTTCCAGAACTTGTCTGTGAAGCCGGAAGAGCTTGACCTGAGCTTCCTTAGCCAATCGCTAACATTTGGGCGCGTTAGTTTTCCCTGCACCTTACGATAAAATTTCTGGTGATAATTCTATTAAGCTATTCACCAGAAACAACCCTTTCTACATTTAGTCGTTAGTTGCTAACTTGATATTTTACAGAATTACAAATCGACACATCTAGCGTATCGTTTCAAGGCATAAAACACATTTATTTACTCCAATTATCCCGTTATCTAGTGTGGTATTTTTTACCTAGCAATCTTGCTAAAAAACATTGACACAAGCATATTTTCACATTACTATAGAGATAGTTCCTGAATAAAAAAATTATACAGGAACCAGAAATAAACACTTCAGAAAACTCCACAACCATTAGAATGACTACTACTCGCAGGTAGTCATTCTTTTTTATCGCATAAAATCAAAAAGAGCCCGAAAGGCTCTACAACAAACGATGTGGTGGAGCTGCCGGGTACTGCCCCCGGGTCCGCAGAGTAACCTGTTGTTTGTCTACGCACATAGTCTAACTCGTTAAATAATCGCTTATCCGCTCAAAGCTAGACAAACATACGAACTAGCGATCTGCTTAAAATCTTAATTAATGATATAGCAGAAATATCAATTAACCGATCTTGCTAGATATGACACACCTAGCCTATAGCAAGAGTCTAGGCGGATGCGGCTGCCAGTAATATTACGCAGCTAGTGCAAAGGCTGTCTGCCGTGGCATCAATGATGCAACAAACGCCTTCGCTTTGTTTGCAAATTTTGCAACTATTAATTCTGATAACGTCAGAAGTCGGTACGCAAAACAACCTGTTAAATTCTCTACGTCGAACGCTATATCAGCCCCACGTTACTCTTGATATTATATCACTTATTTACATCATCCGTATAGTATGATTAACTTTTAACTATATGGTCATGGCATCAACCGCTAAAATCCTTACGGTTTCACCCGTTGGATACGATGGCAGTATCGTAGAAGTAGAAAGTGACATATCAAATGGGCTGCCTAGCATACGCATAGTTGGTCTCGGTAATAAATCAATCGACGAATCTAAAGAACGAGTCCGCAGCGCCATCGTCAATTCTGGCCTAGAATACCCAACTAAACGTATCACTATCAACCTTGCGCCTGCCGAAATTCCAAAGGAAGGTACACATTATGATCTACCTATCGCCTTGTCTATCTTATTATCAGCCGGACAACTCCGCGAACAGGATGTTGCAAATTCTATATTCGCTGGCGAGCTAGCGCTCAACGGAGACATCCGCCCCACTAGCGGCGCTATCAATATCGCCGAAACCGCAAAAAAATCTGGTATTAATACTATATACTTACCCTCTAATAACGCCAACCAAGCGTCTCTCGTAGGCGGCATAAATATCATACCTGTAGATAATATCAAGCAGCTTTACCTGCACTTAAAGAAAGAAAAAACCATCACCAAGGATGCTGTTTGTCCGCACATTTATTCAGAAGAAAGCGAGCCCAACAAACAAACCCTGCTCGATGAAGTGGCCGGTCAAGAACAAGCAAAACGCGCCCTCATAATCGCAGCGGCAGGACATCATAATATATTGTTATCCGGACCTCCGGGATCCGGAAAATCAATGCTAGCAAAAACCCTACCCAACCTACTACCTCCGCTCTCGCCTGAAGAAATGTTGGCGGCTACAAAAATATACAGCATAGAGGGCTCCTCGACAGAATCTATTATCCGTCAGCGTCCGTTTCGTTCCCCACATCACACAGCCAGCCAGACATCGCTTATCGGCGGCGGATCAAGCCCGAAACCTGGCGAGATTAGCCTAGCGCACCTAGGAGTACTTTACTTAGATGAAATACCTGAGTTTTCGCATTCGTCTATTGAAGCCCTGAGACAACCCCTGGAAGACAAGAAAGTCACTATTACCAGATCGCGTATGCGCGCCACCTACCCCGCCAACTTTATGCTAGTTGCTACCATGAACCCTTGTCCTTGCGGGTATTTTGGCGACCAAACCAAGGAATGCTCCTGCACTCCAGCGCAAATAGCAAATTATCAACGCAAGCTATCGGGTCCGCTTATGGATAGAATTGATTTAGTCGTACACGTCTCGCGCGTACCGAACAGTACATTGTCTTCGTATAATTCGTTGTCTCGTAAACAACACAAAACTGCATCAAACTTGATTCAGAGTGCCCTCAATATCCAATTGATAAGATACAATTGTAGCGATAAATACAACAGTAACTTAACAAATAGAGAAATAAATACGTTTGCTAAACTTGATGAGAAATCAAAAAATATGTTGTCGCAGGCTTCGGATAAACTGAGCTTGAGTCCGCGTAGCTACTTCAAAATCATCCGTGTCGCCCGCACTATTGCAGATCTAGACAATAGCACCAAAATACAAGCTGTACATATCGCAGAAGCTCTCCAATACCGATAACGAGCTTGATTTATTATCGGTAATTTGTTACCATGTACAGCGAGTATAGACTCAGTAAAACAACTGTTCTAAAGGAGAACTACGATTAATAATTCAACTCGCATAAATAACGCTATCCGCAGCAATGAGCTTCGCGTGATCGGGGCTGATGGTAAGCAGCTTGGCGTTATGTCTTTAAGAGAAGCTCTAGATATTGCACAAAAAGCAGGCGTTGATTTAGTAGAAATATCGCCTAAAGCTAACCCTCCTGTAGCTAAGATTGTTGATTGGGGAAAATATCAATATCAGAAGATGAAGGAGCAGCAAAAAGCACGGCGCAATAATAAAGCCAACGAGCTAAAGCAAATGCGATTTGGTTTGAAAATCGGTAGTAACGATCTAGAGATCAAGCTGCGCAAAATACGCGCTTTCTTGTCGGACGGACATAAAGTAAAAATCCTTATTTTCTTCCGCGGTCGAGAAATAGCCCATAAAAACTTAGGTTATGACTTGATAGACAAGATGATGGAACAGCTAAAAGACGAAGCTACGCTCGAGCAAAAACCAACGATGGCTGGGAGAAATCTCAGCATAGTAATAAGGAGTAAATAATGCCAAAAATGAAGACCCACAAGGGCACTGCTAAGCGCATAAAGCTAACCAGTACCGGCAAACTTACCCGTCGCCGCGCATTCGGGAACCACATGCTATCCAAAAAAAGCAAGTCACGCAAGCGAAATATTAATACCAGCGCTATTATTAAAGGCGGCATAGCAAAAAACGTTAAGCGAGCATTGGGAGTCTAATATATGCGAGTTAAACGAGGAGTCGCCGCTTCGGCGAAACACAAGAAGACCTTAAAATTAGCCAAGGGAATGCAGCATAACCGTACCCGCAGCTTTCGCTTAGCTAAGCAAGCCGTGATTCGCGCCTTGCAGTACGCATATCGCGACCGCCGCAACAAAAAGCGCGATCTGCGCAGCCTGTGGATTACTCGTATCAATGCAGCTGCCCGCCAAAATGGCACAACCTACGGTAAATTGATAGCAGGTCTTCGCGCGACCAACATTGAAATCAACCGTAAGGTCCTCGCTGACCTAGCCGTCAACGAGCCGGAAGCTTTTTCTGAGATTGTCAAAGAAGCAATAAAGCAATAAAAAATCTTCTTCTACTTAGAGCTTAAGCCTAATAAAAGACCGCGAGATCAACTAGCGGTCTTTTATTAGGCTATCTATAAGCCGGGTTCTGTTATCGGTAATCATCTATCTAGGCTGTACATTGCTGTACAGCTCAAGCGGATGTTAGTATTATCAAGCGAACAACTTATACGATAATACACCTTGCAGCTGGCAGGGTTTACCCTCCTTCTATGTCACCATAGTCGGCTACGGTCTCTTACACCGCTCTTTTCACCCTTACTATCAGTCATCGTACATTAAGCAGATTTGAGATAGCGGTATCGTTTCTGTGGCACTTTCCCTAGAGTTACCTCTGGTCGCCGTTAGCGACTGCCATGTCCTACGCTGCCCGGACTTTCCTCTTGTTCTGTAAAGAACCAGCGATTACCCGATAGCCTAGCGTAATTATATCACAAAAAGCCTCCAGGCTAGCGACTGATATTCCCCGCTTATTGCAAGGTGGGTTCTCTCACAATATTCCCACGAGAATACCGCTGTTAAGATCCCTATCAATGATTTGTTAGGAAAATCATATACGCTGACGCCTAAGAGGCTAATTATATTGTACCACGACTACCCGCCAAAAACGATAGAGAATCCTTTTAGTATGTTTACGATTATAAAGTTCATATAAGTAACCATTAACGAACCACCAACCATAACTATGGCGAAAATTAATAAAACACCATATCTCTCTATAGTATCGAAAATACTCCTCACAAAATCAGGAGCAAGCGCATACAGTACCCGCGATCCATCCAATGGTGGTATCGGAATTATATTGAAAGCAAAAAACCCTAAATTCACCATTGTAAAAGCCGTTAATACAGAATTCAGCAAAGAACCTGCCTCGGCCTTAGAGACTACAAGTATTGCGTACGCTACAAACGCTAAAAAGAAGTTCACTAACGGACCGCTTATAGCTACCAATGCCACTCCAATCTCACCATACTTTATGTTGCTTGGGTTAAAAGGCACTGGTTTTGCACCACCAAAGATTGGCACGCTAGCCCCAGTCGTCATGTTTGTGATAATTATTATCATCGGCAGTAATATAGTCATATACGGGTCTATATGTTTTATCGGATTCAAAGTTAATCTGCCAAAATCATACGCAGTTCGATCACCCAAACTATTTGCCACCAAGCCGTGAGCTAATTCATGCAACGTCATCGACACAAATATCACCACCAAAACAATAATTATATACAGAATATCCATCTAATCTATCATTGTACCAGCTCTTGACGAAGAATCAAAACCAGAGTATACTAGAACAGATTGATAATAACCGTAATTAAGAAGTGGAATCTACAATGGCAGCACGATGTGAGCTGACTGGCAAAGGCAAGCAGTTCGGAAACAAAGTAAGTTTTTCTCTGCAGCGCAACAAGCGAGTGTTCAAACCCAACCTTCAAAGAAAGACTTTCGTTGTTAATGGTAAAAAAATCACCATGGTACTTTCAACAAAGGCTATACGCACACTCAAGAAAAAAGGTATCATAGCTTCAGCCTAAGCCACAAAGTAAAATCCCCCTACAACAGGGGGATTTTATTATTTAACCTTAGACTATATTATCTCGTTCGCGACAATATATACGTCGTTAATACCGTTGGTAGCGAGGAATCATTCTTTACTTTTAGTTTAGATACATTTTCGACAGGCGCACCCATTTCTTTAACAAAAACTTCGGCCGAGTCCTGTGGCACTTCGTAAGATATACCGCTATCAGCATAATGTATCGGCACGACAACCTTCGGGCTAATAGTACGGACCAGAGCCACGGCGCTCGTGGCGTCAAGCGTATAGCCAGATCCACCGACCGGAACTATTAGGATGTCTATCACTCCAAGATTTTCTAATTGATCATCGTTTAATTTTGGTTCGACGTTACCAATAACACCTATAGCAACATTACCGCATTCTACCCGATAAATTGTATCTAGTTTTTCATTGCTACCGCTATCAAGATGTCGAACAGCAGCAATTCCTTTTATAACAAAATCTCCTATTTCGTATTCGCCAGGACCATTAACTACGAGCTTTGCGCCATCCGCCTTAACAGCGAAGCGATCCTCGGTAGCAAGTTCAACGCAACCGGTAGTTTTGGCATCTTTTAGTCCGATCAACGACAATTTCGGATCTGTAATAATAGTAGTCTTTTTACCCGAAAGTACAATCGTGTTTCCGCCTTTGTATTCTATGTCAAACACTATTTTTTCCTCCTTCATTTCTATCGCTGCAGAATATTTTCACTATCTACTACAACTTCGTGTCTGCTTGATAATATATCATTAATGAACCTATCATGCACGCTCAAGCGATAATAGAATTCGTCGTACAGCATTCTACTAAACGTTAGCTGCCTACCAACTTTTATTTCTATTTTATTTACTACATCCGCTACACGTTTAGATTCGACATTACCGACAATCAACAAATCAACCTTGCTCGCTGAACCGCGAACCAATACGCCTGCTGCTATCACAATTTTTGCTTTAGGCAAAGCCGCCAGAGCAATTCGCCAATCGTCTGTCTCGCTACTAGCAGATTGTTTTGAAAATCTTTTTGGTTTTTGCTTGCTAACATCATTATTAGTAAAAATCTCTTTGAGCGGTTTGTAGTGAATGTAAGAGCGGTTAATCTCGTAATATAGTTTATTATCGTTTGTATTACTCAGCAGCACGCCAGCATCAAGCATATTAGATAGCTCTCTGCGCACAGAATTTATCTGTTCGCCAATCAACCGCGTAATCTCGCGAACATAAAACGACTTTCCAGGATTGTTAAGAAAGAGATGCAGAAGTTTTACCCTCGTTTTTGAACCAAATAATGCGTCAATCATACCGTAAACCCTTTAGTATAAGAGTATCATATCTAAGAGCTCTTATCTAGATTGTTCACGATGTAGATCCATGCTTCATCAATACTAAACCATTTAATATCCTTATTCCGCCTCAGCCAAGTAAGCTGGCGCTTAGCCAATCGCCAATCTAGTACGCAAAGTTTTCGCTCAAGTTCAATCTCGTTAATTGTGCCATCTAGATATTGTTTGATAAGCGGATAGACATTCCCAGTCATTGCCTCGTTGTACCAGCCCCACTTCTCTGCTGCGCGTATAGCTTCATTTATTGTAGTATTGCTTACAATACTTTTTGCCCGCTCTTCAATTCTACTTCTTAGAATGTCTCTGTCTGTTGTTATACCTACTAGTATAGTATTTGCAATTATTTTATCATTTTTGAGAGGATCTTCCCCCCTGCGTAAAATAGCGTTAATAATATGTCGCTTGTTTTTTATATTTTTCGGCAATTTAATGTTGTTTTTTTCGCAATGATATATAAGCTGTTCTAACGATTTATTCTCAAGTTTACGCCGTTCATCAAGATTGTTTGAATACGCCGTAAACTTAAAATCGTACAGTACGCTATCAATATACAAACCAGTACCGCCAGCTATAATCGGCAGATGCCCGCGTGAACGAATTTCGCTAATCTTTCGCTGAGCATACACCTTAAAATTCGCTGTCGTAAACCTCTCTCCTGGATCGACTATATCAATACCCCAATGCGGTATCCCTTGTTGTTCTTCAGACGTAGGTTTAGCTGTACCGATATCGAGTCCGCGATAAATTGCTCGCGAGTCAGCCGAGATGACCTCACCGTTAAATTTTTTAGCGATCCGAATCGCTAGCTCAGTTTTGCCGCTAGCAGTCGGACCAACAATAACGACTAGCGGCAAATCTGTTACGTCGGCTGCTGCTAGCAATTTATTATCGCGCTCAACAGCGGCAGCTAACTTTTTCATTATTGAATGCTCTGAATGTATTCAGCTAGTTGATCAATAGAAACTTGCTCCTCGCCCGCGCGAGTACGAACGCTAACGACACGTGCGGCCTTATCCTTTGGACCAACTATAATTTGTACTGGAATTTTTACAACAGTTGCCTCACGGATTTTTTTGCCTAACGACTCATTACGCGTATCTGCTGTGAATCTTACTTCGTTGTATTTTATAGGACGCATCAATACCTCTGTTTTTAGCACTGATGTAATTTCATCAACATAGTCATTTACTGTATCATTGACTGTAAGAATACGAACCTGTTCAGGTGCAATCCAGAATGGAAACCAGCCAGCCGTATGCTCAATGAACACGCTCAAAAAGCGTTCAATTGAACCAAGCAATGCGCTGTGAATCATTACTGGACGTTCCGAATCGCCAGACTCATTTATGTATTCAAGACCAAAACGTTCAGGCTGAACAAAGTCTAACTGCACTGTCGCAACCTGATGCTCTCGTCCAATCGCATCGGTCGCCATGAAGTCTATTTTTGGCCCATAGAAAGCTGCTTCGCCTTCCTGTTCAAAATAGTCAAGACCTTTAGCGACAACTGCAGCTTTGAGTTGCGATTGGGCTGATTGCCACAATTCTAACTCGCCCAAATAACCTTCGCCATCGTCGCGGTAACTTAATCGCACGCGTAATTTCATGCCAACAATATCGTACAATTCTTGCGCGCAAGCTAGCAAATTATTAATTTCTTGTTCAATTTGGTCAGGCCGGCAAAAGACGTGGCTATCGTCCTGAGTTAACGAACGCACGCGGCTCAAGCCGCCTAGTTCACCGGTTTTCTCGTCACGGTAGTCGGTCGTTGTTTCTAAATAACGTATCGGCATCTCGCGATAACTGCGCGGCTGCGAGGCAAAAATTTGAGTATGATGCGGACAGTTCATCGGCTTGAGCGCCATCTTGTCGCTAGTCTCTTGGCTGGTCACCAAAAAAAGTTCGTCGCCAAATTTTGCCCAATGTCCTGATGCTTCGTATAAATCCTTCTTGGTGATATGTGGTGTCCAAACTTTCGTAAAACCGTATTTTTGGCGCAGCTCGTTCGATAACTGCGCTGCCTTTTCGCGCAGAACCGTACCGCGCGGCGTAAACAACGGCAAACCGATGCCAACAAGCGGTGACATAGTATAAAGATCAAGTTCTTTACCGAGCTTACGATGATCGCGCTTCTTTGCCTCTTCTAGCATATCCAAGTAACCGTCCAGCTCAGCTTGAGTCGCAAAAGCGACACCGTACAAACGCTGCATCTGCGGGTTGCTCTCATTACCGCGCCAATACGCACCAGCAACGCGCATCAACTTGAAAGCTCCAACCTTGCCAGTGCTTTCAACGTGACCGCCACGACATAAGTCAGTATAATCACCCTGCGAGTACAATGATACAGTGTCAACCTTGCTTTCATCATCGCTGACAGAACCAAGCTTCTGGCCCGCTAAGTCTTTCGCTATTGTTGTACCTGACCGTTTCAAGTCGTTAAGCAATTCAATTTTGTAAGGCTGATTGTTTTCTTTCGCCCAAGTTATCGCCTCATCAACTGGCACATCTTGACGCGTAAACGGCAGATCGCGTGCAATAACACTTCGCATTTCTTTCTCGATTCGGCTAAAATCATCCTCCGATATTTTTACATCACCAAGATCAATATCATAGTAAAAACCATTATCAATAGCCGGCCCAACACCGAATTTAGCCTGCGGCCATAAATGCTGCACCGCCTGCGCCATAATATGCGCTAGACTGTGCCGCATTGATTGTAGTTGCTGTTCGTTCATAATGAACCTCCTTTTTAGAAAATATAAAAGCACGCAAGCGTTTTTACGCGCGTGCCTCGGTCCCAAAAACGGGAGGTTCCACCTTGGCTATTACTCTTGCTCCGACTTTTTACGTGCGCCGCAACCGCCAACACGAGACTCAAGAGGTGGTTAGACTCCGTCAACGTCTACTTAGTATATTACTGGCTATTCTGTCATATTGCAATACGTAGTGATTTCTGCTACCATTAATTGCAGTTGGGCGATTAGCTCATTTGGCTAGAGCGCTTCATTGACGTTGAAGAGGTGAGAGGTTCGAATCCTCTATTGCCCACCAGAGCAATCATGTAACTTGCCGTAATTTAGACGGCAAGTTTTTTATTTTGCATAATATTTTATGCACAAATACTAAAAGTTTTCCACGTCGTTATTCGATGTCTAATCAACATTTCTATGCGTCTGGTGATATATTTTCGTAGATTATCTAATTTGACAAAAAATATTACTTATGCTAATATAGAGGTATGGCTAAACAACATACCAAAACAAAATCTACAACATATAAAAAGCAATCTCGGCTAAGCCGCTATACCATTTACTACGAGCTCAAATAACGTAACAAGCTGAACTGCTTCGCTTGGTATTGTAATCACGTAAAGTAATTCAGTGTCTCGCGACCAGTGTTGGTAGTCTCAGCTAAAAGACTAACCTTTCGTTTACTATAATAATTTGTTTTTAATATAAACTCACCTGTCACCCATTTTTATTTAGCTTAAAACTTAATGATAATTTTATAATTTTGATTTACGTCTAGCTTTCTTGAGAGCGTCCTTCTTGGCCTTTGTTTTAGCACGCGACGATAGTGTTGCCTTGTCGGTTACATCAAATTTCTCAAGATATTTACCTAACAACAAATGCGTCTGCGCTGCCATTGATGCTGCAGAACTATAACAGATTGATGTAACAGGCATCAGAAACCATTGCAAAACCATAAAAACGGTTCGCGAACGCTTATAGCGTTCTGGACGAGGAGGCAGCATCTTCAGCATCAGTAAAATCGTAATAAATATTCCGATAACTGCTACCTGTTGAATGTGGCTAACTATTAGCGGCAGAGCATGCGCAGAAATATTTCTGGAAGCTTCGGGATTGGTTAATAATGGCACCCACGCGCCAAAAGCAACCAATATTGACATCGTAGCTAAGCTAACATGATTATCAATTAGCCGTATGAATCTTGCCAATGTTTCCCAAAAAGGAGCCGTTCGCTGGCGCGTAAATAATCTGACTGCTACATACGGTATATCCGAAGCACCATACCCCCAGCGCCGCAACTGCTTAAACTGGCTGATAAGTGTTGCTTTAAATGTGTCTGATAACACGGCATCTTGATATACAGGAACATGGATTGGCATAACACTATAATCGCCTTTAAAGTAAAAATAACTGCGCCAATACTGATGCCCATCCTCAACAATACTGCGCTTACTCCAGAAATCCATACTCACAAGCGCCGAAAGCGGCTGGCTATGAGCTGCAAAATTACGCAAAGCATGCGGCCGCATACTACCAATAATAGTCCAAAACGAATTGCCCGTTGCTAGCACCCGCATTGGCGCTGGTGCATCCCAAATATTACCAAAATACAAGGCCACCGGCTGATATGATAGTCTTTCGCGGTTAGGGGTAACAGCATATTTATACGCCACATAATCAAAATAGGTTGAGTAAGGCCGATTATCGCTATCAAGGGTTGTAACGATTACTTGGTTATATTCAATCTTTTTATTGTCGCACCACTGCTTGAGGTCATAGCCTGCATACGTAATATTTGGACCCTTGCCCGGTATCTCGTCTGGCAAATCTTTAGGGTGTTGAATAATCCGAAAGTCGCAAAATACACCGGTGTATTCATCACGAAGACGCTTGGCAGTCTCTGCCATCTGCTCGCCGCCGCGTTCTTCGTAAGCCAAATATACAATCAACCTCTCGTTCGGATATGTTGTATTATTTACTGACTCTACCGTCGGCTTCAATACTTCGTAAGACTCGTTATAAGCAGCAATTAGTACTGCATGATAAATATCTCTGGGATCTATGATCTGCAACTCACCTTTTTCGATAGACAGAATAGTTTGCTGATGCACATCAGCTTCAAAATCTTTTTTATTAATTTTAATTTCGGGCGACTTGCCCGCGGCAGCCTGCGATAGATCATCAAGTCGAGCACTCCAATCAATTTTCTCGGCCCGAACAAGTTGCCGGTGGCCCAGCAAAGTTCTATAAGAAATGCCTATAGCCTTAACAAATGTGGTTAGTACTAATAATAATAAATAAATAGCCGCCAAGAAAGGACTGAATATAGACAAAATTACAAGCAAAATTAGCATGCCATAGCTAATCAAGGCTGGCAGCATCTCAAAAAAACGATAAATCTTTGATCTCTTACCGAGAGGAAGTTCTAGATCGGGCTGGCTCATGCTGCTCGCCCTAGAGACAAAACGCCAAAGACATACATAGCAGCAATCAGCATAATGACAAACGCACACCATCCAATTGCCTTGGCAGTTGTTGTTTTTTCCAATAGATAAAACTTTATCATTAGCGCGCCGTGGATGACAGTTACTAACGTGAAAAATCCAGAAAATAATAATAAATATTGCCAGTGATCTTTGTAAAAATGTACTTGCCCGAAAGCAGTATAACGCGAATAAACCGTAATCTCGCTGGGCGTAATCTGCATAGACACGGCAATTGAACAAACTATATCTAAAGTTAGCATCGCTACGAGAAAAAGAACAAGAGTCCTATTCTTGAGAACACCTAACAACGACTTAATGATTTCGCTTTTCATAACTTATAAACTATGGAGCCGTCTGCCGGGATTGAACCGGCGACCTGCGCGTTACGAATGCGCCGCTCTACCAACTGAGCTAAGACGGCAATACAAGTATATTATAGCAAAAGCCAAACAATCCTACCATAGAAAAAGCCCCACTTCGTGGGACGCTTTCTATGGCGCGCCCGACCGGATTCGAACCGGCGATCTCCTCCGTGACAGGGAGGCGTGA
>ERZ773077.666-NODE-666-length-25208-cov-5.602950_pt1 | contig 25208 bp, 20 predicted proteins | sample MGYA00580612_ERZ773077 | MGnify/ENA primary metagenome ERZ773077 (study PRJEB29015, sample SAMEA2737971) | human oral metagenome | biome: human oral; feature: human-associated habitat; material: dental | place: China | collected 2021 ...
CAGTGGTCCACTTTCCCGAGTGGACCACTGGCTCCATTGATTTGGCCGGAAACCGGGTAAAAGTCCCGATTTCGTAAGAGCTAGTGGCCCACTTTCCGGAGTGGACCACTGGCTCCTCTGATTTGGCCTGAAAATAGGGTAAAATGCCCGAATTCGTAAGAGCTAGTGGACCACTAGCTCGCACTTTTGAGCCAGAAAATGGGAGGCTGGCCCAAAACAAAAAAGAAAGCGCTTGACAAACTCCGACCCGAGTGCTACACTCAAGTAAAGGTTAAACGTTTAACCTAACCAGAAGAAAGGACTGTTCCCTATGAAAAAACCGTTGATGAAGTCACTGCTTGTGGCCTTTTCTGCTTTGTTAGCTACTAGTGTGGTGCCCCTCAGCTCTGCTCAGGCTAACGACACGCTCGGCCAGAAAGTCCAATATGATACCAAGGCGCCTGTTAATGACGGTAAGGATATCAGCATTCAGTATTGGACCTGGAATGACGGCGACCCAGCTATCAAGTTAGCGGAGTCCTACCAAAAGTTACACCCTAATGTCAAAATTGAAGTGGTTAACCATCCTTGGGATGATTACTGGACCAAGTTGCCATTGGCCTTGCAAGGTTCGGATGGTCCAGCCATTTTCAATATTCATAACTCCCAAGACAAGTTGCTGTCCAGCTACCTAGAAGCTTATGATATTCCAACCGAAGATCTCAAGGCAGACTTCACCGGGGTAGAGCCCCATGTCGTGGACGGTAAGGTCAACTATATCGATATCGTCATGAATACGGGCAATATCTACTATAACAAGAAGATGTGGCAAGCAGCCGGTTTAACGGATAAGGACATTCCTAAGACCTGGGATGAGTTCCGCCAAGTGGCTAAGAAATTAACCATTAAGGAAGGCGACAACCTAGTTCAAGCCGGTTTCAACTGGAATGGCTCCTATGCGGGTCTCTATCAAGGCCTCAACTACCAAAAGGGGACCTTGCTCTTCAAAGAAGATGGCACCACCCCTAATTACAATAACGAGACCACCAAAGAAAACCTCAAGTTCCTCGTAGACCTCTATGAAGTGGATGGCGTGGGTTCTAAGGACTTCGGGACCGACGATACCCAAAGTTTCGGTAACCAACAATCTGCTATGGTTTACAAATGGGGCTGGTTCGCTAACGAGCTCAAGACCAAGTATCCAGATGTTGAATACGGCGTCTTCGCGACTCCAACCTTCAGCAAGGATCAGCCTTTTGCTTATGACCGCTACAACGGCGAAAGCACCCCAGGTATTAACAAGAACCAATCAGAAGAACAAAGAAAAGTGGCCCAAGACTTCCTTAAGTATCTCTTGGCTAACGACCAATACTCATTAGAAGCAGCCAAAGCCTATGCTTCTTATCCAACCAAGAATAGTGTCCAAGAAGATAAGTCACTCAAGTCAGACCCTGTCTTATCTGTCATTGCACCACGTATTAAGAAGTTGATTTGGCCTGGCCCATTCCCTGCTACCATGGAAACCAGTGCCAAGAAGGCAGCCGAAGAAGTGCTCTATAATGGCGTGGATTTGGATTCAGCCTTAGAAAATGCGCAGCGTCAAATGGAACGCGACATGCGTAATGAGTCCTTCAAGTCGCTAGAATCAGCTTATCAATAAGAATAGCAGATCTGCCCTAGGCCACTCGGCATGAGGCAGCATCTCAATCTGAGAGTGAGGGGGTAGTCAGCTACTCACTCACTCTCGTTGTTAAAAGGAGTTAAAATGATGAATATCCTGAAAAAACAACTCAACTTTCGTAATGTGTCGGTCCTCTTCCTGATCGTTTATTTTGCCGTCTTCCTCTTCTATCCCATCTATAAGGCCTTTGCCGGGAGTCTGCATGACTGGAATCCGCTGACCCAGAAGTACAACTATATTGGTTGGGAGAACTATCGCTTCGTATTAGGGGATAAGCTCTTTTGGAAGTCGCTGACTAATACCTTGTTCTTCACCGCTATCTCGACCGTCTTGCGGTTGGCAGTGGGCTTGGCCTTGGCCCTCATGCTCTTCTCGCGCATGACCAAGATGCGGACCTTCTTCCAAGGGCTCTTCTATATGCCGACTGTCACCCCAATGGTGGCTGTCTCCTTCGTCTGGATGTGGATGTTTAATCCTCAGTTTGGGCTCATTAATCGCTTCTTCCATCTGGACATCAACTGGCTCAAGAACTCTAACTGGGCCATGATTGCCATTATCATCATGACCGTCTGGAAAGACTTTGGCTATGCGACGGTTCTCTTCCTAGCGGGGCTCATGGGCCTGCCGGAAGAGGTCTATGAAGCTAGTCGCATTGATGGGGCCAATGGCTGGCAGACCTTCAAGAATATTACCCTGCCCTTGCTCAAGCCAGTGACTCTCTTCGTTACCATTACCTCCCTCATTTCCTACTTCCAAACCTATATTCAAATTCTGATTATGACGGAAGGGGGACCGGGGACTTCGACTTTTGTTATTTCCTACTTAATCTTTGATGAGGCCTTCGTCAACTATAACTTTGGGACGGCTTCGGCCATTGCGGTCATTCTCTTCGTCGTCATTGCCGTGCTAACGCTCTTAATGTTCCGCTATATGGATATGGGAGGTGACCAACAATGAAATCCAAAGGCATTGTAACCCTGATTTTAAATCTGGTTTTGGCGGCTTTGGCTATTATCACCATTATTCCCTTTATCTGGATGCTGGTGTCTTCCTTTGCGCCTAACAGTGAGATTGTCAAGTTAGGTGGGGGTCTCTTCCCAGGCATGTCTACCTTCAACAACTATACCAATATCCAGGAAAAGTTCAATTTCATGGGCATGTTCTGGAATAGCTTGATGATTTCGGTGACCATTACGGCCATTATTATCTATACCTCCGCGCTCTTTGGCTTTATCTTCGCCAAGTTCACTTTCAAAGGCAAATCCTTGCTTTTTGCGGTGGTCATGAGTACTATGATGTTGCCATGGGCCGTGACCATTATTCCTAAATACGAGATGATGGTTAAGTTCGGTTGGCTGGATTCCTATAAGTCTCTGATTATCCCAAGTATGGTCAGTGGCTTCGGAATCTTCATGTTCAAGCAAAGTATCTCAGGCATCTCTAATGAGTTGATTGAGGCGGCACGAGTCGATGGAGGTTCGGATTTCTACATCTTCCATCGCCTGATCTTGCCTATGTCACGTAACACCATTTCCAGTTTAGCCATTTTCCAATTCTTATGGAGTTGGGAAGACTTCCTCTGGCCTTACCTGATGATTAACACCAAGTCCAAGCAACTCTTGGCGGTAGGTTTACGTCAATTCAATGGCCAGTATGGCACCGACTACGGCGGCCTCTTCGCTGCCACGACTATTTCAATCATTCCGATTGTCATTGTCTATATTATTTTCCAAAAACGATTTATTGCCGGGATTGCGACAGGTTCCAGCAAATAATCGTCAGATTTGAGGCGACCCCAATGAAAAAAGCAACCCTAAAAGACATTGCCCAAGCCGCCAATGTCAGTATCGCGACCGTATCCAATGTCTTAAATGACCGCCACCACAAGGTCTCCCAGGAGACGGTGGCCCAGATTCAAGCCCTGGCCCAGGAGCTGCAATACACGCCTAACCTCAACGCCAAAGCCCTAGTAACTAAGGCTTCGCGCTTGGTCAGCGTCTTGTTCTATAGTGGCGGACGGGATTTTAATTATTCTGACCCTTTTGTGGCCTCGCTCCTAGAAGGGATTGAGCGCATTGCCAGGCAAGAGAACTACTACATCCTGCTTCATAATATTGAGAGCCTAGAAGCCGTCCAGCAAGTCAGACGTCAGTGGGCCTTTGCAGGTCATATCGTAGTAGGCTGTGATGCTCATATGGCAGCGGCCATGATAGAAAGCGTCAGCGAGCCCTTGGTCTTCATCGATACCTATTTGACGGCGTCAGGCCAGGCCCTAGTCGAGGCTGCTGACCATGTGCAGCTACTCAACTCCAAGGACTATGACCTAGCCTATGCCGGGGTGGAATTGCTAGCCCGCAGCCAGGGCTTGGACTTAGCCTTCTTAAGCTATCAATTTGAGCCCGACCAAGTAGGCGTTATACAGGCCCGTTATGCGGGGGCCAATGCGGCCTATCAGGCGGCTGGCGGCCAGGGGGATTTGCCCCTCTACCTCAACACCAAGCTGGATGACTTGATCCAGGACCTGTCCAACTACCGGGGCCTGATGGTGACCGCCGATGTCTTGGCTATGGAATTAGTCAAGGTCAGCCAAAGCCAGCTAGGCCAGTGGGACCCAGATCGGCGCCTCATGAGTTTTGATAACATTCCTTATCTTCAGTATTTGGCGACCGAGGTCAACACCATTGACCTCAATCAGGTCCACAAGGGGGAAGAGGCCATGGCTAGCTTGAGTCGCGTCTTACAGTCAGGTCAGACCGCTCACGACCAGCGCCAGCAATACATCCCCGCCAACCTCATTAACAAGAATTTATCCTTAGAAGGGAGTACTAGCCATGATTAAAGCTGTCTACGGAGACTATCAGCCCTTGGCGGCGCCGGGGGCCATTATTCAGGGGCCAAATTATCGCTTCACTATCTTAACTTCGCGCTTGATTCGGGCCGAGTATAGTCCGACGGGGACCTTCTATGATGGTCAGACCCAGACGGTCTTGAACCGGGACTTTCCTGTGCCTCACTATGAGATCCGGGAGCGGGAGGACCTACTGGAAATCATCACCGACCATGTGCTCATTCAATACGACAAGCAGGCCTTCTCTAGAGAGGGGCTGGTCTTCAAGCTGCGGGGTTACTTCAGTATCTACCACAGCGATTGGCATTATGGCGACCCCATCCAAGACTTGGGTGGGACAGCTCAAACCTTGGACCACGCCAATGGGGCGGTGCCACTAGAGAGGGGGCTTATGTCCCGTTTTGGCTTCAGCGTTCTAGATGACAGCCAGAGTCTGCAGCTGACCCAGGATGGTTGGTACCAGGTCAAGCAAGGCGACAGCCTAGACTTCTATTACTTTGGCTATGGCCATGACTACCGGGCTTGCTTGGCCGACTTCTATCGTTTGACTGGGCCCCAGCCCCTCCTGCCTAAGTATGCCTTGGGCAACTGGTGGAGTCGCTTCTATAGCTATAGTGAGGCGACCTATCGCCAGCTGATTGAACGTTTTGAAGCCGAGGGCCTGCCCTTCACCGTGGCGGTCATCGACATGGATTGGCATGTGGTCTCCGTTCCGCCTCAATATGGCAGCGGCTGGACCGGTTACACCTGGAATGAGGAACTCTTCCCGGACCCTGCTGGCTTTATGGCCTGGCTCCACCAGCATGGGCTGCGCATTACCCTTAACGTCCATCCGGCCGATGGGGTGCGGCCTTTTGAGTCCATGTACCAGCAAATGGCCCAAGAGCTAGGCCTGGACTGGGAGGGTGGCGAATATGTGGTCTTCGATCCGACCTCGCCTCGCTTCCTAGAAGCTTATTTCAAACACCTGCACCATCCAAAAGAAGAGCAAGGGGTAGACTTCTGGTGGATTGACTGGCAACAAGGCCAGACCGTCAAGGGCGTGGACCCGCTCTGGGTGCTCAACCACTATCACTACCACGATATTCAGGCCCGTGGCCCTCAAGGCATTACCTTCTCGCGTTATGCCGGTCCCGGTAGCCATCGCTATCCGGTAGGCTTCTCGGGTGACAGCCACATGACCTGGGAATCGCTGGACTTCCAGCCTTATTTCACGACGACGGCCAGCAATATCGGCTATGGTTGGTGGAGTCATGATATCGGCGGCCACATCTTCGGCTACCGCGACAATGAGTTGGCCTTGCGCTGGTACCAGCTGGGTGTCTTTTCCCCTATTATGCGTCTGCATAGTTCGTCTTCAGAATTCCTAGGCAAAGAACCCTGGCGCTATCCGGAGCCATATGCTAGCAGCATGAAGGACTACTTGCGCCTGCGCCACCGGCTCCTGCCTTATCTCTATACCATGAACTACCGGGCGGCCTATCAGGCTCAGCCCCTAATTGAGCCCCTCTACTATCAGCATCCTGAAGAGGAGGCGGCCTATGAGATTGCTAATCAATATTATTTTGGTAGCCAAATCATGGTCATGCCCCTGACCCAGCCGCGTCATCAGCGTTCGCTCTGTTCTCGCTTCGATGGCTGGTTGCCGGAGGGAACCTGGTATGATATTCAAACTGGCTTGCGCTATAGTGGGGGCCGGCGCTTATCGATTTATCGGCCGCTGGAACGCATGGGGCTCTTCGCCAAGGCGGGCGCTATCCTGCCTCTGTCTGGGGAGGATGGGACTGACAATTCGCTAGCCAACCCAAGTGTTCTGGAGCTGCGAATTTATAGTGGCGCTGATGGCCGCTTTGACTTGGTGGAAGAGGCTGAGACAGCTGATGCTTCGGCCGGCACGGCCTTCCTTATGACCGGGCTGACCTTTGTCGATGGTAAAGCATTCAAGTTGGCGCCTCAAGGAACGGGGCTTCGGACCTATGAGCTGACCTTTGTGGGAGCTTGTTTGACGGACCTAGAGCTAGCTGGCCAGGGTCGCCTAGTTGATGTTAGCTACAATGACCAGGGCGACAGCCTAGTGTGCCTTGAAGCGAACGGGCCGGTGACACTCTCCTTCAAGCAGACGAAGCGTGACTCGCAGCAAGTGCGTTTAGATGTCATTTTCTCTTATATCGAGCAAGCCCAAATGGAGAACCAGGCCAAGGACCAAATCTGGGCACTAGTCAAGAAGGACATGCCGCTCGCTTATAAGATGTTAGAACTCCAAGGCCTAGGCTTAGAGCGGGAGGTTATTGAGCCCGTTATCGAGTTGCTGGTGACGGAGCCTTAGCCCTCGCCCCGAGCTAGTGGTCCACTCCGTCGAGTGGACCACTAGCTCAGGCTTTTAGGCCAGAAAAGGGCGGTTTGCGCCGAAATTAGATGAGCCAGTGGTCCACTTTGTCGAGTGGACCACTAGCTAAAGGCTTTAGTCCGGAAAAAGGGTGGTTTAGGCTGAAATTGAACGGGTCGGTGACCCTCTCCTTCAAGCAGGAGCCACGTGACTCGCAGCAAGTGCGTTTAGAGGTCATTTTCTCTTATATCGAGCAAGCCCAAATGGAAAACCAGGCCAAGGACCAAATCTGGGCCCTGGTCAAGAAGGACATGCCGCTAGCCTATAAGATGCTAGAACTCCAAGGCCTAGGATTAGAGCGGGAGGTCATTGAGCCCGTGATTGAGTTGCTGGTGACGGAGTGAGTGATAGTAATTAATTAGTTTATAGTGTGGATGAAGATCTTACTTCACCCACACTATTTTTTTGCGGAACTAAAACGTTTTAGGAAAACGCTTGCTTTTTGCTTCTGAGGGTGCTATGATAGGTTTAACGAAAACGTTTTAGTGAGGTGGGTTTATGGGTAAAGTCATTAGAATCCTCACGGGCTTAATTGATTTTATCATTGCCTATCTCGCTCTATATCTTGTGATGACTCTGCTAGGAGTTCAGGAGACTAGTCGTGACTTGTTGGCGCAAGTCCTCTATATACTTTACGGTGTAATCTTCTCATCCTCTTTTTCTGGGAAGACGATTGGTCGATTTTTTGGTCATTTACACTTGGACTATTATCGATCGGATCAATCCTTCTTGTGTTTAATCTCAAGGGAAGTGAGTAAAATGTTATACTTTTTGCCTGCCTGGATTGGCTGGTTCTTTATTGCAGTGACGCTAGTCCTCTTTGCCAAGCAAGGACGCTATTTGCACGATATCATTGGTCAGACCTATGTTAAGGTGGATGAAGCATATGAATGAGCCAATCGAAACATCTCCATTAGCGCATATACCTACACTCCCTTTGCTCTTATTGGTCATTATTTCATATCTAGGTATGACCTATCTCGCGAAAATTTCTGATGGCTACTTTAAATGGCGGTCTTTTCTGCTTATGCAAGTAGGACTTAGTCTAGTAGCTTTATTTCTCAAACTAAACTTGGTGTTAGTTCTAGGCTTAGTTTTTTTTGATGCTGTCCTCTATATTTTTAAGTTGTCTGAGTATTGATGAAGGAGGTCGCTATGGAAAATATTGAATACTTGACTAGGGAAGTAAAAGGCATAAGTGAGTCCAAATTCCAATCAAAATGGATTCGGAAATTTGAGACCATTTTCGCACAAGGTAATGGCTATCTGGGGATACGTGCGTCAACTGAGGAACGATATATCAATGAAAAGCGAGGTGCTTTCATTGCAGGAAATTTCAATCAGTTTGATGAGAATGAAGTGACAGAATTAGCCAATTGCCCGGATTTGACCGCGGTAGAGGTCAAGGTTAATGGCAATAGAATTAACCTAGATTCGGGTCAAGTCGAAGATTATAGGCGACAAATTGACTTAATGACGGGTGAGGTTACACGCCACTTTAAGTGGGCACTGGATGAAGTTAGACTAGAGTGGTCCTCCAAGCGCTTTGTGTCTCTTAAGGATTTACATGTCTTTTGCCATCAGATTGAGTTAAGGAATCCCTCTGATAAACCCATGACCATTGAGATTATATCTGGAATTGATGGGCAGATAACAAATAGCGGGGCGCAGCATTTTACAGAGGGCGACAAACGACTGCGTGATAAGGTCTTTTTGCAGATGATGGCCACAACTAGTCAGTCCAAGAAAAGCTTAGTTACGACTCTATCACATCGGCTAAGGATAGATGGAGAAGAGGCAGGCATCGAGCAGACTTTTGATATACAGCGTCGTCGGCTTTTGATGAACTATAAAGTAAGCTTACCTCCAAATAGCAGACTAGATTTAGAGCGATACGCAACCTATCATACTGATTTTGATTTGGATAGGGATCACAGTCTCTCTCTCGAAAATTGGGCCTTAGCAGATAATCGGCGGATCTATCAAGTTGGCTATGATCAATTACTAGACCAATCTCGAGCAAAATGGCAGCGCGATGTTTGGCAGGCAGCACCTATTCACATTCAATCAAACAATGCTATGGATGATTTGGCTCTTTACTTTGCCAAGTATCATCTTCAAATTATGACGCCAGCACATGACGAAAGGATGAATATTGGGGCTAAAGGCTTAAGTGGAGAGGGTTACAAGGGACATACTTTTTGGGATACTGAATTATTCATGTTGCCTTACTTTACTTATTCGCAACCTACTACAGCAAGAAGTCTCTTAAAATATCGTTACCTTGGATTAGAAGGTGCGCATGTCAAGGCACGAGATAATGGCTACCAGGGGGCCCAATATCCTTGGGAGGCTGCCTGGCCTAGTGATGGCGAGACAACCCCAGTCTGGGGAGCGGCAGATATTATTAAGGGCACTGCAACCAAAATCTGGTCAGGTTTCATCGAACAGCATATTACGGGTGATGTGGCCTTTGCTGTTCAACAGTATGTTGACATTACGGATGATCAAGACTTCATGAAACAATATGGTTATGAAATTATCTTGGATACGGCTAAGTTTTGGGCCTCGCGCTTAAACTATAACGATCAAGCTAATCGCTATGAAATCTGGGATGTCATCGGCCCCGATGAATACAAAGAGCATGTTAACAACAATGCCTTTACCAATTATATTGCGCATTGGAATATGCAGCGTGCCTTAAGTCTGATTGCCGAACTCAGAGCGGAGCAAGAGCAAGTTTATCAAGAGCTAGATCGAGCTTTAGATTTAGAGCATTTAGAGACAGAGCTCAGTGATAAATTAAAACTCTTTTACCTACCTCAGCTTAACCAAGCAGGAATTCTACCTCAAGATGATAGCTATCTTGATAAGCAGGTAATTGACCTAAGCCCCTATAAGAATCAACTAGAAGTAGGCAGTCTCTTTAAGGTATATAATTTAGAGCAAGTTAATCAGATGCAGGTTTCTAAGCAAGCGGATGTCCTCTTATTAATCTTCTTGTTTGAACACTTGTTTGATAGGGAGGCTAAGCTAGGCAATTGGCACTATTATGAACCCAAAACAACACATGATTCCTCACTATCGCTGTCCACGCATAGCATCTTAGCATCGGACTTGGGGGACCAGGCACTCGCCTATAGGCTTTTTAATGAGGCGATTAGCATCGATATGGGTAGCTTAATGACGTCATCAGATGATGGCATTCATGCTGCATCCCTTGGAGGAATATGGCAAATGGTAGTGTTTGGTTTTGGTGGTCTACGTTGCATTGATGGGAAGTTGCGCATTCAACCGCATTTGCCAGCAGAGTGGCACCATTTGCACTACACTATTTTCTGGAAAGGAGTGAAGCTAGAAATTAATGTGCAACCCAAGTCCTTTAGTGTGACTAATCATTCGGAATTAAAGTCAGTCAATTTCTTACATCATCATCGTGAGATTGAAATCGCACCGCAAACTACATTCGAGTTACAGGAGGAAAACTAGTATGAAACCCGTATTCAAAAAAGTAGCAGCAACCCTTATGGCGACACTTGGCTTATTATCAGCGACAGTACCTTTTCAAAAAGTAGTTGGAGCACAGGAAGATTTAGGAGATTTCTCAGGACAGACCTTAAAAGTTGGGCTCTGGGGAGGAAGTGATCAAGAAGAAAAGACCCTAGATGCATTGATTAAGAAGTTTGAAGAGAAGACACATGCCACTGTAGAGAAAAAAGTCTACACAGACTATAATACGCAAATTCAAGCAGATATGGTTGGGCGGACTGCACCAGATGTTTATTATGTAGATATGTCTATGTTGCCATTCTTCGTTGAACAAGGTGGTTTGGCTGAGCTAGACGCAAGTAAGTTTCAAACTGATAAATTCTATTCCTCAATTATTGATGCATTCTCAAGGGATGGAAAACTCTATGCTGTTCCAAAGGACTTTTCAACCTTAGCTATGTACCTAAACACTGGTATGTTTGAGAAAGCTGGTGTATCAGTGGATGAGGTCCCTGATAGTTTTGAAGAACTCTTAAAATGGTTGCCAGAATTTCAAGCTAAACTAGATAAAGCCTATGGGCCTGGTAAGGTCAAAGCAATTAGCTATAACCAAGACCTAGCTCGTAACCTTCATATTGCTGAACGTGGTGGGGCAAATCCAGTCACAGAGGACAACCGCTCCAATTTGCAAGACAAAGCAGTTGTTGAAAACCTTAATTTCTACAAACAACTAGTAGATACTGGGGCAGCTGCTACACCAAAAGAAGTAGGGACTGGTTGGAATGGTGAGGCCTTCGGTACTGAAAAAGTAGCCATCATGGATGAAGGGAACTGGGTATATCAGTTGTTGAAACAACAATATTCTGATGTCAAGTTCAAAGTTAAAGAGATGCCGACTTACAAAGGGCAAAAAGGTTCTATGATGTTCTCAGTAGGTTGGGGTAAATACTCTGGAACTAAGAACAGTGAACTAGCAGATGCTTGGATTCGCTATATCACTGGCGCCGAAGCCATGAAGGAATGGGTTGAGGGTACTGGAACCCTACCATCAAGACAAGACGTTGCTGAAGAGGCCAAAATCACAAGTAATCAAGACCTAAATATGCACATTAAGGCCTGGGAATATGCTACCCCATGGCAAAAAGGACCTTCACTCTCTACCATTGCGAATGCCTATATGAACTTCTTGCCTAAAGCCTTAGATGGTTCAGAAACATTGGAAGATGCGATGAAACACGCAGACGAACAGGCTAATACTGATATTGACGCAGGTAACTAAGAAGAATGGGGCTGAGGGTCAACCTTAGCCCCATTTATTGTTAATATCAATGCCGAAAGGAATGATGAGAGAATGGCCGGTAAGATTAAGCAAAAAATGACCAAGCGACAACGGGAAGAAATGCTACAGGCCTATACATTTCTAACTCCGACCTTTGTTATTGTGGGGATATTCTTCTTAATCTCCATTGTATTCGCTATATATTTATCTTTTAATAGTGTCAATCTATTCAACAACCAATTTACCTTCAAGGGCCTAGCCAACTATCAGCGTATGTTAAGCGACAAGCGGGCAATCATCGCCTTAAAGAACACAGCTATTTTTGCCTTCGTGGTGGCACCTGTTCAGACGGTAGTGGCTTTGGTAGTGGCTTATGTATTAAACAACAAAGATTTGAAGGGGAGGAAGTTTTTTAAACTAGTTTATTTTCTACCGACCCTAACATCAAGTTCAGCCTTGACTATGATTTTTATGTTTATCTTTAATGTTTATGGGCCTATCAACGAATTTATGTTAAGCACCGGCATGATTACGGAGCGTATAAATTTTTTACAAGAGCCTCAATATGCACTGAAAGTCATTATGGTTATGAACATTTGGTCAACTGTGCCCTACTTTATGACAATTTATCTAGCTTCCTTGGTTGATTTACCTAAGGCCTTTTACGAGGCCGCGGACATTGATGGAGCATCGTCATTTCAGAAATTTCGCTTTATTACGGTACCTTATTTACGCCCAGTCACTACATTTGTCCTTTTATCTGGGTTAATTGGTACCTTCCAAATGTTTGACCAAGCCTACATTTTCTCTAATGGCTCTGGAGGACCAGCCAATTCGACCCTTACGCTAGCCCTGATGATTTATCAATATGCATTTGGGCAGATGAATACAATGGGCTATGCCGCTGCCTTAGCAATAGTATTGGCTATTGTAATCTTTTGTGTGTCACTATTGGCTGAGCAAGTAAACAGGGAAAGATAGGTGTCATGACAAATGAAGCAGAAGAACTTTTTCAAATATTTACTTTACGGCATTTTGATAGTGTATGCGGTATTAACTTTGTATCCATTTATATGGGCCTTTACCGCTTCATTTAAGCCCTTGAAGGAAATTGTCAGTGGAGACTTGTCATTTATTCCTAAGGAATTTACGACGGATGCCTACGCCTATATTTTTGGTAGGTCTTCCTTATTTAGCCAGTGGTTTATCAACTCGGTCATCATCTCGGTAATAGGAACAACCGTCAATATTTTCCTTAACACTATGGCGGGTTATGCATTAGCACGACTCAGTTTCCCAGGTAGACAGCGAATTTTTTATGGGCTCTTGGCCATGATGATGGTACCAAGTCAGGTTTTATTAATTCCTAACTATTTAATTTTGGTCAACCTAGGTCTACTAGATTCATTTGGGGCGCTGATTATACCTGCGGCCATCAATATTGGCAACATTTTTATGATGCGACAATTCTTTGTCTCTTTCCCTAAAGATATCGAAGAGGCGGCTTCAATTGATGGCCTAGGGCGCTTCCAGACTTTCTTTAAAATTGTCATGCCGCTAGCCATGCCCTCTATCGCAACGCAAGCTGTCTTTACCTTTATGGGTTTCTGGAATGAGTTTATGAAACCTATGCTCTACATTTCAACGCCAAGTCGATACACGTTGACTTTGGGCTTACAAACCTTCCAAGCCAAGGATGGTGGCGTGCGATGGGATCATACGATGGCCGCTAGCATTATCACGATTATTCCGATTATTGCCATCTACTTAATCTTCAATAAATATTTCTTGAAAGGTATCCGAATGGATGGCGAAAAATAGTGTTATAGCGATATTTATGCTATGCTAGCACCAGCATTGTGTGAAAGTAGGTAAAGTTTTATGAAGGTGACAATAAAAGATGTGGCGCAAAAGGCAGGTGTCTCCATTGCCACGGTTTCGCGGGTCTTTAATGGCTATGATGATATTGGCCTAGCCACCAAGAATAAGGTAATAGAGGTAGCTAAGGAATTAGGCTATGTTCCTAATGCGGCGGCTAGAGCACTATCATCAAAGCAATATAAAAAGATTGCAATGGTCATCAATGACCTCAAGGTCTCCCGTACCAATACAATCCCCTTGGAAATTTTGACAGGGGTGTATGAAATGGCGGATATGCATGATGTGGATTACGTGCTACTGCTAACTAATAATCGCGACCAAGAGAAAAAGAGCCTATCCCAGTATTGCCTTGAGAATAATATTTCAGGATTAGTCTTGCATGGTTTCTCAACAGCTGATCCCTATCTATTAGAATTAGCCACGCTAAAGATTCCTAATCTACTAATAGATATACATCCAGAAGCGGCTGACTCCTATGGGATTGCGGTAAATAATGAAGTAGCAGCTTATCAGGCAACAGAGTTCTTAATTAGTCGTGGACACCGGGCTATTGCCATGATTTCCGGGAAATCTTGGGCGCAGGTCTCTAAGGACCGCGAGAGTGGCTATCAAAAATGTATGGCGGATCACCATCTTCCCACCTTTATCTATGAAGGGCTCTTCTCTGAAGAGTATTCGGAGGAACTAGTTAAGGATATTCTTAGCGATCATCCCGAGATAACTGCGCTTTTCTGCGCCAGTGATTTAATGGCTATTGGGGCGATGAAGGGCATTCAAGCCATGAGTCTCAATGTGCCCCAAGATATTTCGGTCATCGGATTTGATGATATTGCCATTGCCAAGTACGTAACGCCAAGTCTCACCACAATCAAACAAGATATGCATGAGATAGGACGGAGATCCTGTGAGATATTGTTAGAGATTCTTGATAAGGGACAGATTGACCAGAAGCAATTTTATGTTAAGCATAGCTTAATTGAACGGGAATCTGTCAGCAGTCGCTAAGACAAGGAGGACAGGCTATGGCTATTCAAGCGGTCATATTTGATTTAGATGGCGTTATTACAGACACAGCGCATTTGCATTTTTTGGCCTGGAAGGAACTAGGGGACTCCTTGGGTGTGGAAGTAAATCTAGAGCTAAATGAACTTTTAAAGGGCATTAGTCGCAAAGAGTCCTTGGAAATAATTCTAAAAGAGACAGGGATTTTTGATAACTTTACGGATTTTGAACGCCAAGAGTTGGCTGATAGAAAAAATAGGTCATATGTGGCATCACTTGAAAACCTAACCCCTCAAGACCTACTTCCAGGCATAGGTGACTGTCTCAAGGACTTAAAAGAACGGGATATAAAAATCGGCCTAGCCTCCGCAAGCCAAAATGCTGGGGTGATTATAGAAAAATTAGGTGTTAAGAGCTATTTCGATACGATTGTAGATCCAAGGAGTTTGAGCAAGGGCAAGCCTGACCCAGAAATTTACCTTAAGGCGGCCGCTGCCTTGGGCCTGAGCCCAGCTAAGTGTGCAGGGGTAGAGGATGCCAGAGCAGGACTAGAAGCCATTCGGGCGGCCGGTATGACCGCGATTGCCCTTGGCCAATCGCTAGAGCATGTCCCAGCCGATTATCATTTCTTGTCTGCAAAGGACTTAGTGAATTTCAATTGGGATGACATTGTAAGTAAGGAGTGACAAGCATGGTTGAAAGCAATTGGTGGCAAAATCGTGTCGCCTATCAGATTTACCCTAAGAGTTTCAAGGATAGTAATGGCGATGGGGTGGGTGATATCCGCGGTATTATTGAGAAACTGGACTATCTCCAGTCGCTAGGAATCGGGATTATCTGGATTTCGCCTATTTATCAGTCGCCTTTTGTTGATCAAGGCTATGATATATCCGATTACTATGCCATTGACCCGATTTTCGGGACCATGGAGGATTTTGATGAATTGATTGCGGAAGCAGATAAACGAGACATTAAAATTGTCATGGACCTGGTCGTAAACCACTGTTCAGACCAGCACCCCTGGTTCCAGGCCGCGCTTAAGGACCTATCCAGCCACTACGCGGATTATTTCTACTTTGTAGAAAGTCCGGACGGCCCACCCAATAACTGGCGCAGCTACTTTGGTGGTAGTGCGTGGGAAAAGCTGCCAGGCACCAACACCTACTATCTGCATAGTTTCCACAAGACCCAGCCCGACTTAAATTGGCAGAATCCGCGCCTGCGTCAGGAAATCTATCAGATGGTCAATTGGTGGCTGGAAAAGGGCATTGCCGGCTTCCGCATTGATGCCATTATTAATATCAAGAAGAATCTGACTTGGCAATCTTATCCAGCCGATCGGCCAGATGGCCTAGTGGCGGTGCAGCGTTCACTGCAAGATGCCCAGCCTATTGAGCCCTTCCTTAATGAACTTAAGGCAGAGTGTTTTGAGCCCCACCAGGCCTTTACGGTAGGGGAGGTCTTTGATGCATCGGAATCAGAGCTTCATGAGTTTATGGGCGATCAGGGCTACTTTTCTTCTATCTTTGACTTTAGTCAGACAGAATTAGGCAAGAGCCCTCTAGGTTGGTATGATCATCAGCCGGTAACAGCTGAAATGATTAAGGAGGCCATTTTCCAGACCCAAGCCAAAACGGAAGCGACAGGCTACTGGTCGACCATTATTGAGAATCATGATGAACCTCGCGGGGTGAATTTCTATCTGCAAGGCCAGGAAATCAATGATAGCAGCAAAAAGTTATTAGCGACCATGCTCATGATGCGCCGGGGTCTGCCCTTTATCTATCAAGGCCAAGAAATCGGGACAGAAAACCGTCAATTCGAGAGCCTAGCGCAAGTCAACGACATTGCTTCCATTAATGCATATCATAATGTCCTTGCTAACGGGCTGACGGACCAAGAGGCGCTTGAGATTCTAAATCGTTACTCTCGGGATAATGCGCGGATTCCGCTGAGATGGAACAAGCGCAAGTGGGGCGGTTTTACGACGGGCCAGCCTTGGTTGCAGGGCGCCGTGAAAGGTAACTTGACAGATGTGGCCAGCCAACTAGAGGATAAGCAGTCCCTCTGGTATTGGTATCAGGCCTTAATTCAACTCAGAACTAGCTCCATATACGGAGAGGTCATTGTGTCGGGAAGTTTCTTGCCGCTTTTCCGGGATGTCAAGAACCTCATGGCTTTCGAGCGCTCTAATCAGACTCATTGTCTCTGGGTTGTCTTGAATTATCAAAAGCAAGAGCAGGTCCTTGATTTAGGGCGAAAATGGCAAAGTGTACTGCTCAATAATCTAGAGGAACTAGACTCAATAGAAAATCAGGTCCTTAAGCTAGCGCCCTATCAAGCCCTAGTGCTAATCATGGACTAGGAAATTGGGTGAGATGCCTCAAGCCCTTTGGCGCGAAAAAAGGTTTCTGCCCCGATTGTGGCCGAGCCAGTGGACCACTCCGTCGAGTGGACCACTAGCTCGAGACTTTAGGCCAGAAAAGGGTAGTTTGCGCCGAAAATGAATGAGCCAGTGGTCCACTTTGTCGAGTGGACCACTAGCTCTGGCATTTAGGCCAGAGAAGGGTAGTTTGCGCCGAAAATAAATGAGCCAGTGGTCCACTCCGTCGAGTGGACCACTAGCTCTGGCATTTAGGCCAGAAAAAGGCGGTTTGCGCCGAAAATGAATGAGCCAGTGGCCCACTCCGTCGAGTGGACCACTAGCTCCCTAGGACCAAGGCAGCAACCAAAAAGCACCCAGCCCCACACCAAAAAAGTTACAGCCAGGTTACAATCCCTGCCCTAGATAACAAACTTGCGTCAGCTTGGGGCGGGATCCTTTAAAGCTGATTAACATCTGGGGCATTTTCCCCACACGGGTGTCTAATTAGGGTATGATAGATATGTGACACGAGGTGGAGGGTCACTGGCCGCGCCAAGTTTGGCGGCTTTTCCTAGCTTAATAGGTCTAGGTCAGCAAGTCCGGCTTTCTGGCTTTCCGGCTTTCCGGAGTGCAAGCCCGACTTTCAGGAGTTCAAGCCAAGCTTTCCGGAGTTTCAGCAAGCCTACTTCCAGGAGCTCACGCAAGTCCAGCGCCTACCCACTCAAAGAATTTAACGTCTGCGCCCGAGGGCGTGTGCGATGTATAAAAGGAGATATCTATATGAAGAAGACACTTAAAGTGGTGACTGCCTTAACCGTATTAGGTTTTGCAGCACAACAAGCAACTGCCTTAGCCGTAGATTATTCTGATGCGTCTGTAACCGGCTGGGTTCAACGGACGGTTGAACATGTCCGCAACTCTGTAACCAACTCCCAATATTATGTGGTACAGTGGGGCGACACCTTATGGACCATTTCTCAGGCCTTAGACGTGCCAACAGAATCTTTAGTCGGTCTCAACGGCATTGCCAACCCAGACTTGATTATTGCAGGGTCTGTTATCTACTATAACCCAAGCGCTAACACCGTGACCTTAGACGACCGTCAAGGTAACGTGGAAACCGTTCAAGCGGATACCCACCAACAAGTGGCCGCTGAAGCTGTTCCACAAGAAGTTTTATCTGAAGCAAGCCAACAACCAGTTGACTTGTCACCAGTCACTCAAGTTCATCAAGCGCCAACGGCTTCTGCCGCTGCTTTCCAAGAAGCACAAGCTGCAGCGCAAGCTCAAGCCCAAGCTCAACCAGTTGCTGAGCCTGCTAGCGCCCAAGAGCAAGCAAGCCAATCTTCTGAGTCTCAAGTCCAAGCTGCTAGCGAAGTCAACGCGCCAGTTTCGGTTGAAGAAAGCTCTGCTCCTGTTGCGGAATCTACAGCTCCTGTAGCTGAAAGCCCAGCGCCAGTTGAAGAAGCGCCAGCGACGCCAGCTGCACCAGCAGTCGAGGAATCTTCTGAGCAAGCTGCTCCAGCTGCTGAAGAAAGCAAGACCGAAGAAACTACAAGCAACAGCTCAAGCTCAGGCTACCAAGGGATCCAATCCGCAGCCAAAGAATGGATTGCGCAGAAGGAATCCGGTGGTGACTACAACGCAGTCAACCCATCAGGTCGTTACATCGGCCGTTACCAATTAACTGCTGAGTACTTGAACGGTGACTACTCCATCGAGAACCAAGAACGCGTGGCTGACGAATACGTTAAGAACCGTTACGGTTCTTGGGAAGCAGCCAAAGTCTTCTGGGAAGCCAACGGCTGGTACTAAGAAAGATAAGAGAGACGGGAAGTTTAGCTTCCTGTCTTTTTTTGTGCCTATAAATAATGCCGCTTAGTACCGGTCCCAGGCCAAAGACAGTTAACAAAAGTTAACAAGTTGTGCGATTTTACCGGAAATAATTAAAATCATCTTGAAAATTCGTGAAGATGGGAATATGATGTAGTTGTAAACCTTTTCTTAAAGGTAATACAAGTCAGAAAGGAGGGATTACAATGGCAGACTATCGCGCTAACAGCGATGAGGATTATGATGCTGGCTTCTTGATTCAATTGATTGAGGCAGATTACGGTAGCCAGAAGGAACGAGCCCAACGTTATGGGATTGACCGCTCCCTCTTGAACCGCATTATCTGCGGCCACTATAAGCCGCGGCGACGCGTGGCCTTGCGTTTGGCCCTGGGTCTCAATCTGGATAATGACGCCTTCGTTCGTATCTTCTACCACCAACTATGGTTGCGTGAGCATCCTGAAGCGGCAGAAGACAGCAGTCAAGTCTGACCCCATCATTTCAGAGAAGATATCGAGCCGTGACCCGGTGGCCACGTCCTCAACTAGCCAAGCGGCTGGCGCTCGATAGCAAGCACAGTTGTCACCTATAGGGGGAATACTTATGACAACGAATGTTAACAAAAATACAAACAAAGCAAATTCTCTGTCACCACAAGATGTCCAAACGGTCCTAGCGGCCCTCATGAAATTGGCCAGCGACCGTCCCGCCCTAGAGAGTCGGCCAGAACCGGTCATCCTACCGGCCGTCGCCGAAGGCCTGGCCTCTATTCGCCGTCAGTGCCTGAGGGACTGGTTGGGCGGACCTCAAGCCCCAGCCTATCTCAATGAGGGGCTGCGCTACCGCCTCTTCCACCAAGCCCAACGCGACTTCAAACTCCAGTTCGAGGTCAGTCGCTTCGATATGATTCGCCAAGGCGACAAACAAGCCGCCCTGGATTTCTGGGCCAAATGGCAACCTTCTAGCGCCCTGCGTCAGGCCATTCAAGCCTGCAATGAGAGAGAGGGGCAGGACCTATGAGCCTCAAACGCGTCGTCGACACCCGCTTCTGGAATCAAGTAGACGTTATGGAGCGCTATTCCTCCCAGGACAAGCTCTTTGCCTTATATCTCATGACCTGTCCGCGTTCGACACAGCTGGGCATCTATTCCCTGCCCAAGCGGGTCATTGCCTTCGATATGAGTCTGGACGATGCTCAGGTGGGACAACTCCTAGCTCGCTTTCAAGACGATTATCAGGTCATCGCCTATTCCGACCAGACCCAGGAAGTGGCCATTCTGGACTTTCTCACCTATAGCCTAGTCAAAGGCGGCCAGCCGGTCGAGCGTCTGCTACGCAACCAGGCCGAAGATGTCCGCGATAGCCAACTCCTCGTCAAGGTCTTCCAGCACCTAGCCAGCTATTATGAGCACAGCCACCGCCTGATTGACCAGCTGTCCCAGGAGGTCCTAGCCACCGAACTTAAGCGCCGCCAGGAGTTAGGCAGTGAGGGGGAAGGGGTCAGTAGTTTAAGTCAGGAGACCCAGCTGCTTAGTGGCAGTCAAGAAACTCATGTGGCTTCAAGCCGCTTAAGCACCAATGACCTCTATAATCAAGATCCTAATCAGAAAGACAATCAGATTCATAAAGAGAATCAGAGTCATAATCACAAACAGAATCAGAATCATAATTCAGCGTCCAAGCTGGACCCTGATTCGGAGGGGAAATTAGATGCTAGGGAGTTGGGGGAGAGCTCGGCAAAAGAGGTGCTTAGGGGTTGGGCCGCCAGTTCAGCTACTTCCTCTTGCACACCAGTTTCCAGCTCAGCGCTAGGCACCACCTCCAGTAGGCCAACTTCAAGTCAACCGCACACCACTTCCTCCAGCAACACTAGCTCCCAGCCCTTTGGCCAGGCTATTAGCCTACCAGACCAGAGCCTCAGCCAGACCCTAGCCCAGGCTCAGTCCCTGACCAGTAAGCCAGGCCAGTCCCAGCCAGGCATCAGCCAGCAGTCCATGGATCAATTTGTCCGGGTGGAGCGTGACATGGCCAAGCTGCGGCCCTTCTACGAGCGCTACTTTGGCACCATGACTGGGGCGGAAAGCCTACAATTTCGGAACTGGCTGGATAAGATTGGTTACTGGCCCGTCATTGAAGCCATCGAGCAGGCTCATCGTCGCCAGGCCAAGAAGCCCTTTGCCTATATTAGCACCATCTGCCAGCAGGACAGCAAGGCCTAGCGCACCCTCGGCATCCACTATGAGGAGGGGAAATCAGGTCCCGTCGCTCCAAGCCGACGGACTTTCCAGATAAATCAAAACAACCGCCTGCGTCAACAAGCGGTTGTTCAGTCGAACTAGTGGGGTCAGTCTTAGTTTAACACAGGACGCGCCCCAATAGGTGACTGATTAAGCACAATTATCATGGCGCTCAGCCAGCCTTGCCCAGGCTTGGCCTCATCCCTTAGGGTGAAATCGGGATGGGGAGTGTGGGCTGACTGGCGGCGCCCCAAGAGGTGAAACCATGCTGACACAAGACCAGACGCTGGATCAAACAGCGCTCGTCGAACAGTATGGTGGGGTCATACACTATGTATTACATTCGCAAGGTTACTACCACGGCCATCCCGACTATGAGGACTTCTATCAGGAACTCTACCTCAAACTCTGGGACCTGGCCCACAAGTTTCAGGGCAATCCCCTAGAGGAACAGAGTCGCAGCCGCTTCGTTGGCTATGTCAAGCCGGCCCTGCGCTACTATCTCTGGGATTTGGCCCAGGCCGCTAGCCGCCGGCGCAGTCGCGAGCCCTTAGGTCTATTGGCAAATGGTGGCGGGGCTGAGACCGATTCGGAGCTAGTGGCTGATTTATTGGCCCAGGATTTGAAGCGGTCCGAGACGGGTGCCTGGCAAGCCCAGCAGGCCGGGGCCCAGGAGTCTAGTCAGGGGGCGGACGCCTTCCTGGCTGCTGCTCGGTCGCGCTTGTCTGATAAAGAAGCAGACTTTCTGACTTTCTTGTTAGATCCGCGCCTGACCGACACCGCCAAAGCCCGCCAACTCGGCATCAGCCTCAGCTCCTACGACGACCGCCGCACCCGCCTAGCCACCAAGCTCTGGGATTTGAAGGGCTTGTTGAAAGGGGAGGGGTAGGGATGGCCCTAAATAGCCAGAGCTAGTGGTCCACTCTTGAAAGTGGACCACTGGCTCACGCTTTTTCGGGGCAAAAGCCCGGTTTCCGCCTTTTTCCGGGAAGCCAGTGGACCACTCTCCAAAGTGGACCACTAGCTCACGCCTTTTCGAAGCAAATGCCTGGAATTCTGCCTTTTCCCAGGAAGCCAGTGGACCACTCTTGAAAGTGGACCACTAGCTCACGGTATTTCGGGGCATTTGCCTGATTTCTGCCTTTTTCTAGGAAGCCAGTGGACCACTCTCCAAAGTGGACCACTGGCTCACGTCATTTCGGGGCTTTTACCGATTTTCCGCCTTTTTTTAGGGAAGCCAGTGGACCACTAGCTCACGCTTTTTCGGGACTTTTGCCGGAATTCCGCCTTTTTCCGGGTAGCTAGTGGACCACTCACCAAAGTGGACCACTGGCTCACGGTATTTCGGGGCTTTTGCCTGATTTCTGCCTTTTCCCGGGAAGCTAGTGGACCACTCACCAAAGTGGACCACTAGCTCACGCTTTTTCGGGCATTTGCCCGATTTCTGCCTTTTTCCGGGAAGCCAGTGGACCACTCTTAAAAGTGGACCACTGGCTCATGCCTTTTTGGGGTAATTGCCTGATTTCTGCCTTTTTCCGGGAAGCCAGTGGACCACTCTTAAAAGTGGACCACTAGCTCGCTTCATTTCGGGGTAATTGCCTGATTTCTGCCTTTTTCCAGGAAGCTAGTGGTCCACTCTTAAAAGTGGACCACTAGCTCGCTTCATTTTCGGAGCTTTTGCCCGATTTCTGCCTTTTTCCGGGAAGCTAGTGGACCACTCTTTCGAGTGGACCACTAGCTCACGTCATTTCGGAGCCTTGCCCCGGTTTCCGCCTTTTTCCAGGTAGCTAGCGCGCCCCCATCCCGCCCCACACAAAAGCACTGCCCCCCTTGGCGGGGCGCAGTGCTTTTGCTTTATTTGCCTAGAGAAGTTGGGGCTTGATATTCCGCACCTTAAGGGCGCGGATGACGCGGCCGTACTGGCGTTGGGCGATACCTAGGGAGTAGCCACCTTCCACAGTCAGGGTGTGCAAGACAGGATTGTAGCTGACCACCTTGTCCAGGTTAACAATTTCAGAGCGGCTAATGGCCATGAAGGGTTCAGCCAACTCATCGACCAGTTCTTTCATCGAATGGTAGAACTGATAGCGGGCATTGACGCCGACCACCTCAACAGTATGGGCCTGGGGCAGGGTGGCGAAGAAGCGAATCTTGTCGTAGCTGAGGCTAATCTGGCTCTTACCTTGTTTGAAGGTGAAGACTTGCTTGGCCTGGCCATTGAGACTGCGCCAGTTGTTGATAGTGTCTAGGCACTCCTTGACGCGTTGGGCCATGTCGTCCATGTCATCCTTAGGAATGAAATCCAAAGCCTGAACCTTATAACGCAGGGACAGGGGCAGGTAGTCTTCCTTGGTCGTAACGAAAATAATTTTAGCACCATCGTCATATTGGCGGATCTGCCGCGCAATATCCATACCAGTAAGCTCATGTTGCAGGTCAATATCCAGGAAGAAGACGGCATTTCCTCGCCGATCGGTCCAGCTATTCAGGAGCTTGTCCGGGTCACCTGTCACGCAGGCCAAGACCATGGGATAATCTTCAATCATGACATAGCGTTCAATCAGGTCCGCTAGCCACTGACGCTGCTTGGGGTGATCTTCGCAAATATAGATTGGGAATTTGAAGTCTGTCATGGGACTAGCAACTCCTTCCGAATGAGTAAATGTTGGGTGAAGCGTTCGTTAGCAAATTGAGTGGTCAGTTGGAACTGACTTTCTCGCGCTAATTCTAAGGCGTTGCTCAGGCCCAACCCTCGGCCACTTCCCTTGGTGGAGTAGCCAGCTTCTAGCAGCTTGTTGAGGTCACCTGGGTCTTCTTGGCAGTCATTTTCAATAATAAGGTGAACATCGCCAAGGTCTTCGAAGACCGCCAAGGTCAGCTTGCCACCCTCCTGATTGCTTAGGGCTTCAATGGCATTGTCCAAGAGAATCCCGATAATGCGGACCAAGTAGATGGGATTGCGCTCAACATTGAGATGGAGGTCATCCGGCACTTCAATGCTGAGGTCTATGCCATTAGTCCCGGCAAAGGCCAACTTGGTGAAGAGCAGATTGCGGACATCCGGACTTTGAATCTTGGACAAACGACTGAGTTCTAGGCCTAGCTGGTCGGTCATGACTTGGGTGGGTTGGATATGCTGATGGAAATAATCTGCCAGCCCCTGCCATTCCTGGTCGCGAATGTAGCCTTCCAGGGTCAGGAGGATATTCTTATAGTCATGACGGAACTTACGCATTTCCTGATATTGGTCGGCCATCATGCTAGAAAAGGCCTGACTAACCTTGAATTGCTCCTTCTCACGGGCGACTTCTTGGGATTGGTTCATAGCATGGTTGAAGAAAACAATAGATAAAATAGATAAGATAGGCAAGACCACGAAGGGGCTGAAATGAAGAAGTGTCTGAGCCGGACTTGCATCATACATTTCGGTAATGGTTAGGGCCAAATCGCCATAAATTAAGAAAAAGTAAAGAGAAAGTTGAATCGGGATAATCCAGAAACTGAGCCGGTTGAACTGGTTCTGGCAATACTTATAAAAGGACATTTCAAGTCGAGTCAACAAGATAATAAGAATGAGCGAGATGATGTGAGAAACGATAAGCTCAGTTTCGATAGATTCTATCTGGATATTTGAGAGAAAGAAGTCCTGAATAAAACCATCTAGTTTGAGGTTGATATAAGGGAGCGTAGCAAAAATGGTCGCTTTTACCATGGCATTGGTCTTATCATCACTAGGCTCGATTAGGGCGCCAGTCAGCAAAACAACAAATATAACTAGCTGCGAAACATAGGTAGGAAAACCAAAGATAGAAAATGAATAAGAAATCAAAATCACTGCCATGCTATAAAAAAAGGACATAGGCCAATTTTTAAGAGGATTTCGCTGAGCAAATATACCGATTAGTGTGTGGTAAGATTCACTTAGATTTATAAGAAGCTCCATAGAGTAGCTACCTCCATTGAATAATCTAATAATAAGTCATCGAAAATGATGTTTTGAACATCGCTTTTGATGTTTTGCAATCGAAAATGACGAAAAAACTATCACTTATGACGACTTCAAACAATTTTCTATGATTCTATTATATAGTTATCTCATCAAAACAACAAGGAGTGTTAGCGAAATATGAGTAAAAGATTATAAATATCTTGGAGTCTACTAGACAAATTAGTCCAAAACATCAAATTCGATGATTTTTAATCGATTTTGATGACTTTGCCCCATTTT
>ERZ773077.667-NODE-667-length-25201-cov-8.332618_pt1 | contig 25201 bp, 27 predicted proteins | sample MGYA00580612_ERZ773077 | MGnify/ENA primary metagenome ERZ773077 (study PRJEB29015, sample SAMEA2737971) | human oral metagenome | biome: human oral; feature: human-associated habitat; material: dental | place: China | collected 2021 ...
CATCGCTATCTGACTTGATTTGCTCAGCAGCTTTCAAGATGCGGTCGAATTCTTCACGGTCGTAGTTCTCAGGAAGGTCCAACCAACCCAAAAAGTCGCTTCCAGCACCAGTTCCTTTGCGGATCAACTCGTCTGCTGCAGTTACTTGTGCTTGCATGTATTCCACTTCATGTGGAGCTACAAATTTATCTAAAACTTTTGAATAATCAAATTTAATATGTGACATGATATTCCTCCATTTTTTCTTCCACTCTATCATATCGCTTTCATACTTTTTTAGCAAGTAATTCCTTCAATGAAAGCGCTTTTAGTTGATATTTTGTTAATTTTTTTACAATTTTGCAAATCCTAGACCAGAAGCGAACGCAATCGTTTGCGCAATCTGCAATTTTTACCAGAAAATTCCTGCCCCAATTTCATGAGCAGGTTGAGATCTTCAGCGTCCTTTAGGCTTGACTCGGTTTACAAGTATTAACTTATTTCCACCTTAACTAAATATTCGTCAAGCAATTCAACGCAGTAGCTGATTGGCTCTTCTTTCGCTTTTCAAGCTTAGAAGAAAGCCTAATCAGCCTTGCGGGGGTGGAACTAAGAACAAAAGTTCTGTTCCACTCCCATCCATTGCTCTAAGATTCATCTGCGCCCTATAGGCTTGACTTTGTAGTTTTCAGAACCTAGTTCTCGCTTTGCTCAAACTGCGTTAATGTACCTAAGTTCCTCTGCGTCCTTTGGACTTGATTCTCTAAGGTAATTATTCGGTTTACAGATTTTTCCCTAACGGGAAAAACTGCATCCACTGCCCTAAGATTCATCTGCGCCTTACACAGGCTTGATTCATCAAGGGCAATAGAAAAGAGCACACAACATCTGGTGTAGGATACTGATTTACACGTTTTACCGCAAAATCCTACCAAATCAAGGGTTATAGACGTTGTAAAAAACAATTTTTGACAGACTCACACATAATTAAACAGATTTTTTGCCCCTTTTCTGCCCCCCTTCACTTGACTTTCACGTGAAAAACCACACGAAAACAGACCGACATCACTGTCGGCCAGCCAAGTCCGTCAGAGCGGACATTTTTGAGATTTTCCGTTTAGGTAGAAATTATTTATCGTGATAGCCGTATTCTTCCTCTGCAGCTTCTCTTAAAGCAACGGCCTTTTCAAAATTTTTGACAAACAAAAAAGCCCCGACCTTTCGGCCGGGGATAATTAAAATTTAAGAAAATATATTTTTTATTTATCGCAGTTTCCGCTGCGGTTTTTTTACGACAATTGACCCCACAGGTCAATGCGGTTACCAGCTTCGTCAGTTTGTCCGATTGCTAGATAGTTGCGATTGCCAGATTCTCCTACATAAGAAATCCAGCGATAGCCATCGTTTGAGCCTTTAGAGTCGTAATGGACTTTTTCGCCCGGCTGATAAACTGCCACGATTTCACCATCCAAGCTAGGCGTTCGGCGGACATTGATTGGAGAGTCGCCGACTGTAAAAGTAGCATCTTCTGGGAAGAAAGGGGCCTCATGATTTTCCATGACTTCTGTAATCGTTTCTTTTAGCTCAGCTTTAGGTAAAGACTCGCCTTTTGGACGAAATGCTGTTGGATACAAGATAGAGTATGGAAAAGCAACGAGGTTAAACACACCCCCGATACCGTCAGGCCCCGAAGCTCCACCTTGGTTCTGACCAAGGAACCAACCTTGGGTGCCATCGATGTCCCCAGCGAAAATAGCGATATGTGAAACAGGTGTGAGGTCTGTTTCCATAAAGACAGCTACATCGCCTTCTTCCATGTTTTCCACTTCGTCGAAATAGTCCAGCATGCCATTAGTATAGCGTTGCTCCCAAATGTCTTTAACAAAGCCAGAAACTGTGCAGTTAGCAAATGGTACACCTAACCAAACGCAGTATTTAGCGTATCCGTCCCAACATTGCCAGCTAAACCAACCGTCAATATCGAAGCCGTACCCAAGGACTTCATCCTGAAATAATTTATATTTACGCATATTACTTCTCCTTTTTTAATTCAAACGCTGCAAGCCAAAAATAGACTGCAGCAAAAGCAAATAGAGCAAGCTTCAGCGCCTGCTCTTTTATTTTATTTATGAGGCTCATCATAGCCTAGAGCTCGCTGGCTATCAGACAGCCCAGCGGTGGTCGGGTCGTTAACAACACCGACAAGTACCAGCAAAGTGAAGAGTACATTGATAAAGACTAAAATCTTATCAATCGTTACCCCGAATTCCAACTTAATACCGAAGATGTCGCCCGCTGCCTGCAAAAGCAAGGCAATAGCTGGGACCAGAGCCAGCCAGAAATTCTTGTTTTTTAGACGTACCGTCCAGTTAATTTTATTCATCTTTCCTCCTCGATTGGCAATTCCGAAAATTTTTCATACAGAAGCTTAATAGCGCCATTCCCACCAAGCTCGACGTAGCTCTCATAAAGGCGGGACAGCTCTTCCAGCTCATGCTGGGTAGTCTGGCCACGCCTCAAAGCTTTTTTTAGATTTTCTTGCAATCGAAAACGCTGAAGCCGTTGCAAACCTTTTTGGATCAGGTTTAGATCCTGATTGTTCCTATTCCCGATATTTTGGATATTGGTCACGGACTCTTTCAGGTCCCCCAAATCTTCAGCTAAAGCTTCTATCCGCTTGTCGGTTTCTTTGCTATTTTGATTACTCCTATAGCTAAAATAGCTAGGGATAATCACGACTAGGACAGGCGTGAGCTTGTCCACAAAATCAATAAAATGGTTCACATGTCACCGCCTCCTATTTCTGGTTTTTTTCGGCCGCTTCCAGCTCTGCGATAATCGCATCCTCAGCGGCGTAGACAGCATCCTGAAACGCTTTTTCCTGCGTGCGAACCTCACGACGATTTGCAGCATAGGCCTCAGCATTATCGACCCAGTCACTAGGTGTTGTTACACCTTTGTCGTCAATATCCGCTGTCATTGTCTTGACGACCGTATCGTCGATTTTAATACGGCCTACAATTTTCGTGGTTTTTGTGATTTCCAATGCCATAGTTATTCTCCTTCTTCAGCTGGTTTTGTTTGTTCTTCAAGCAAAGCTTCCAGCTCTGTTACTCGTACTTGAAGTTCAGCGTTTTTTTCTTTCTCCAGGATCAACTGAGCCCGTAGCTCAATTTCTTCCAAAGTCGAGTTGTCTAGCCGTTCCTTGTATCCAGCTAGCATGAGATTATACAATTTACTATCCATAAATACCTCTCTATATGATTTTTCCTTTTGGCACGTCTCCGGCCAGTGGAAACTCATCCACAGTTGTGTAGCTGACAGTACCCGTCCAGACACGATTGCCTTTTTTATTGTTGGTATAACGAATACTTCCGTCGGTTTCCAAATGCACAATGCAAGTAGCGTCAATAGTCGTGTTAAAATTACCAGTCAGGGTTAAATGAGCTTGTGAAATAGGTCTAAATCCGCTTGGGATTTGCTCTATTGCTTTACCATTTTCTATGATTTCGTTGATATTGCAGATAATCCGCGTCACAGACACCGTCACTAAATTCCCAATTCGCAAAAACGTAGCATTGACACCCCACATCAAACTAGACTCAGCCTGTAACCTAATTTTCTGGTTGACTGTATCGATATTGAGAGCAGAATAGCCGTTTGAATAGGCCAAGTCCCACGACCCTGTCCCTCCGCCTTTCAGCGAGTAGTTAAGGCGTTGATACGAGATGACGTCAGGCGACACTCGCATCGTATGGACCGGCTTCTCACTGGTGTCGTAAGCGTTCATCAAAATGCCGTTTGGCAGCATCTTGATTTCTTCCTTGCCCAAATTCGAGCGAGGTCCTGACTTGTTGTGGTTCGTAATCTGGATGTTGTCAGCGATTCTGATTTCACCTTTAGTATAAGGCGTTTCGTACTCGTTGATGATTTCTCCAGAGGTCACTCTACCAAGCTTACCGCTCAAAGCCGATAGCTCGCCCTCGATGTTTAACTTGTCGACTGTGACAGAGCCGTTGACAATCATGTCGCCCTTTACTTTCAGCAAACGGGCGATAATCTCAACATTTTCTGGGCTTTGAGCAATCATGCTGGCCAAAGTTTGGCCGTTGACTGTCTTCTCTACACTAGAGATGATACCGCCCTCGTTGATTTTGACTTGGCTCTTTCTGAGGACTGAGTTACTAAGCTCTTGCACGGCTTGCGTGATTTGATTAGCTCGCTGATTCAGCTCTGTTTGAGAGACTTTACCAGATACTTGCTGAGTAATCGTAGACAGCTGCCCCTCAGCCGTGCGCTTAAACTCAGCTAGGCTATTTTTGGTCTCGTTAAGGCCAGTCTCGACCCTGCCGACTTTGTTTAAAGTCTCCTGCGCTGTCTGCTTCCAATTGTTAAAACTTGTCAGCGAGCCATTGGCTGTGTTGATAGCATCTTGCACGTTGGCCAGTTGGCCGTCAATGCCCTGCCTAAACTGCGCAAACTTAGTGTCAGAGCTGGTTTTCAACTCCTCAAACCGCCTGCTGATGCCTTTTACATCCTCTGTATGCTGCGCTATACCCACATAGCCAGCCTCTATGAGCTTGCGCTCGGCCGTCAGCTGACGGGCTGTTTCTTCACGGGAGAAAGAGCGCAGAGCTTCTGAGCGTGTGCCATCGGCATTAACGTAGGCTTGGACTGCTGACAAGTCGGTGCGCAAGCCCTGAGCAGTGCGCTCAAAGCTCGCCTTGGCCTCTGTGATGAGGCCTTCGGCATCTTCGAGTGCAGGGCTCCAGTCACTTTTTAAGCGACCTTTTGATACTTTTGGTTTTTTGATATATAAAATCGAGTTGGTGCTAAAGTTATAGCCGTAAATATAAAATTGGACTTTTTTGGTCAGGTCAATGTCATCATTGACCTTTAACGGTGCTCCTAACCGTACCCAACGACCTTTTTCAGTAACTTCAATTTTTGTTTGACCTGCGTAAAAATTGAGTTTGCCAGTCGAGTTGTGATAGTAAAATCCAAATTTAATATGAGTTCCTAAATCAGTAGCGTATAAGTCAGCTGAAAAGTAATACTCTCCAGCTGTGATGACTCCGATTTTAAAATCAGTTGACAATGCTTTCCAGTGTCGGGAGCCGTCGCTCTCGTTAAAGGCAAAGACAGTATCACTAAATGTTTCCGTGTCAAAATACCCATGCTGGATATTTTGAGCATTTGGTAGACCAGCGTTGTATGGATTGTACCAATACGGAGCAATCATGTTTTGATAGGTCTTGCCGTTAGCTGTATAGCGCTGGCCGTTATCTCTCAGATTTTTAAATTCCGAATTTATAAAGAGGTTCTCACCAACCGATAAGCTGGCTATCTCCTCCCTCAACCGCCCAGCCTCAGCCGTGACCAAGGTCTTGTCAGCCTTGTCTTTGGTCGCGTTGAGGATTTCCTGACGGATTCCAGATGCTCTCACCTCAAACACAGCTGTGCTCAATTTTGAGTCCAGCTTGTTATCCATGTTAGTCTCGAGCGACTTGACTGACTGCTTGATGCTATCTGAGAGCAAGGTCAAGGCACTACTATCAGCTTTTGTCTTGAGCCCCTCAGTCAAGCGACTCACCCCAGCCTCGAGTGAATCGGCTCGTTGCTTAAAGCTAGACTCGACCGCTGAGACACGTTCGTCTTGGTCTTCGTATGCTGGTGACCAGTCAGTCGGTGCTGTACCAATTTCGAGCTTTGGATAGCCGGCCACAGCGCCAGACCCAGTCTGGATGTGTAAACCTGCAATAAAATCAATCCAGTCATCTCTAAATTCAAATACTTTATAGATTCGTTTTTTAGAGATATTTCCTGTTCCTGTCTCCCAAACTTCAGGCCAGGCTCTATTTTTCGATCCAGCGATTCCTGCTGATGCAGATAAGCCAAATCTTCTTAGATTCTCAGCAACAACATTTTCGCCTGAAACCTCCACGCTCATGACAAATTTCTTGCCTTTCGCATGCTTGACAAAGTCAGGATGGACTTTAATCACTTTGTTTCCAGATGTGATTTCTACGCCAGAATTTAAAAAGTAATTTCGCCCACCGACCTGCACACTCGCAATCCGACTACTCAATTCCTGAGCAGTCTGCACCAACTCCGACTTGCTAGCTTTACCATCTGCCACGTTGGCCAGCTTCGCCAGTCTGCGTGTAGTCGTCTGCTCATAATTCGCTTGAGCGGACTTCACGCCCGCAAGCTCTGTTTTGGTCGCATTGAGCGCCTGCACTTGCTTGGAGATTTCAGTTTCTTGCTGGCCTTGTTTAGTGTGGATGTTCCCAACATCCGAACGGATTTGGGCAATGTTGCTAGTTAGTTGACTCTGAGCCTGCGTCAGATTCGCCCTGACTCCTGCTAAATTATTTTGGACATCTGTCAATTGGGATTGAGCTGCTGTTACAGCTTTTTTCAATTCTGCGGTATCAGCTGGGTCTCCTCGCTCTCCCTTTGGCCCTTGTGGTCCTACAGCTCCCTGTGGCCCACGTTCGCCTTGAGGACCTCTAGCTCCAGTCTCTCCTTTGTCGCCTTTAGCTCCAGTTGCTCCGGTAGTCCCTTTCGGTCCTTGCGGTCCAGGGTCTCCTTTAGCTCCATTTTGACCATCGTTGACATTAGTAAAAGTCAGCTGCTCTCTAGCTACTTCCTGACCTTTTACCAATGCTATAGCCGTCAAGGTAAGGGATTCCCTCATCCCTGCCGCTGTCACCTTGTGATTAGGGGCTTGCCCGAAGTCCTCATTGTCGACCAACCACTTCCAGACACACTCCACGGTCTTATTCCCTTTTTTAAGCGTCGGGAAGACCGTGGATTCACCTTGGTTGTTTTTAAAGATGTGGCCATTATCAGTAGCGAGATTGATCAGATATGGCTTCGCTTCTTCCAGCATGTTTTCTAGACGTTGCTGCAAGCTGCTTGATACTTTGTTTTCAATCGCTTTAAAGTTAGCAAAGATCGTTTTATTTTCTCCGGTGCCAGTAAAGCTCATTGATTGCTCAAAGACTCGCATTTGTAGCAGTAGTGCTGGATAAAAGCCGTCGTCTTCAACCTCAACAGTGTCTCCTGGGCCGTAAGGCAGAAAGCCATCTACTTCATAGGTTACAGCAGGATAGCAATTCTTTTTCAGCTCTCTCAGAGCGCTGGACCGGATAACCTCTTTGCTTGCCGACTCGACCGGAAAATCCTTTCGGATCCATTGGTCGGCCATTGTCCCGCTAGTAAATGCTGCTGGAAACATGCTCATCGATAGCGGAGCGTAGAGCATATCCCCTCTTTGGAAAAATTCGATTTCCCCTTTTTCGTTTTTAATTTCCAGCACTTGCATCCCTGCAATCGTTACAACTTCGCCTTCTTCTGTTTTGCCGGTTGGCCGAGTGGCGTTGTAAATTCCCGTTGTGTCAACTGTGCGAGTAAGAGACCGAAAATCTCGTCCATAGCGCAAAATTTTAGGCTGGACCTTACCAACCCCTTGGTGCGTAGCGTCGTTTTCGTGGTAGACGTTGACCACAAACGCTTTGATAGAGCTATCATCATTAAGTCTTGTTTTAAACTCAATTTCAGCCCCGAATTTATTGGCCAAAGAAAGCAAACGGGCTAATTTAGTATCCTGACCTTCCCATTCGGCAGTGATTTTCTTGTCAGAAACTTCGTTTATCCCAATCTGCAGCATGGTAAAATTGAGCAAATCCATAGCTTCACAATATTCTTTAAAAGACATTGCTTTAGGCGCTTTATATGGATTCGCATACTCGTTGATCAACTCAAGATTGAGGTTAACACAGTTAACTTTGATCACTTTTTCATTTTCAACCGTTTTTCGGACAGTGAAAAGCTGGGTTTCCCTTTCGTATTCAAAGGAGATAAAGTTCTTCTCGCTCAAAAGATTATAAGCTCGCTTTGAATGCGTATCTGTGCTCAAGGCTTTTTTTGCGACTGTGAGGTCAAAGGTGGCAGCACCGGTCTCGAAAAAACGAGTCCATGTGTCGTTAAAATAATTCAAAGTGGTCTGCTTGTCATTGTCGATCGAAGCAACAGGATGCAAATGAGCATCATGAATTGTTAGTAACATTTATAACCACCTTTCCTCAAAATTGACCGCTACTGTCGGCTTAGCCTTTGCCCAGCTCGAACAGTAAACCTCTAGCTTACTGTTTCCGGGCGCAACTTTTAGCCAACTTGAGCCATGGACGCGGTCGCTAAACTTGTTCAAGCCGTCCACTGTAATACCGTCATTTTCGCAATCTATCACAACCGTCGATCCCGGCCGATACCGATTTGGGACATCACGAATCCCTGTTACAAAGTCTTTGCGATATACCAGACTGTCTAGATAAAGATGACTTATCATTGGATTGTTGCTGATAGAACCGATAATCACTTGGATTTTGGCTGTTTTTATGCCTTTAATTTCTGGAACATGAAATTGAGGATAAGTACCCCACCAAAAGACTTGGACGACATCATCACGGCGCTGGATGTCAGACCAGCCCCGCTCCGCGTTAAAGGGGTTGTGGTGGTCATAATGTGTGCCTGTAAAATTCCATTTTTTCACTAATCGAGGAGCACCATCTCCACGAACTAAGAAATTATACTCACAATCAAGACCAAACCATCTTTTGTAAGTCTCTACTCCATAGATGAACCTTCCAGTATCATCCATAAAGTTTATTTTCATGAGCCCCATTTGATTTCCTGCTCCAAGCCAGCAAATCTGCCGCCACCAGAGATAATCATTTAACGCTCCTTTTTGGCCAGAACTATCGACAGGGATTTCCCAAGAAATCGTTCCAGATCTGTTGCCTGGTACTAGAGCTAAGTGTGGTCGCCCCCAATTGTTTTCAATTCCGAGTGCCCCAGATTCTTTCATTGCTGCTGCAAAGCCTTTTGTGATCCCATTGTTCGTCACATAATCAAAGAGGATTTCTGACTGTTTGTAAGTTTCTAAATCAGTCTCCTCTCGATTGCCGAGCTCCATAGCGCCACTGGGATTGACCAAGCCGATATACCCATTTTCTGAGTTGTTTCTGACGGTAACAACAGGAAACGCATCAACGTTGCCGTTGTTTACCAAGTCAAATACCAGCTTATTACCCTCCTGTTTGGGATTATCAAACCGCTTATAAGTGATAGCGTGGGCCACGCCATCAGGAATCAAGATATCGAACTCCCCTTTTTGAAACCAACGGGCAACATTGTCCATGTCCACGGCTCCGACAGCCATGCCAAGATAATATTTATCAGGTTCATCAGATATCGTGATCCGCACCGGGTTCTTTGTGTTTAAGATACTTGCCAGAGCGTGTTTTGCGCTTTCGGCATCTCTAGCCGTCTTTTTATGGATCGCAAATTTTACTTTGATTTTTTTAGGCCCTATTTTCAAATCTTGTAGGTTGACACCTAAAAAAGGAGCATCATTTGTCGTGACACTCCTCTCGTTACCGATTGGTCGGATAACCTCGATTATCCGGATAACCTCAGAGAGGTCATGATTGTTATAGATGATTGTGTCCATTACGTTATTCCTCTCATCATGTTATCTAATAGTAATTTGTCATTTTGATAATCGGTCATTGGTTTACCGATTTTAGCAACTAGAGCTCCGTCGTCCAAAACCATATTCACAGGTCGTTTCACAGCTTTTTCAGCAACTTCAAGTGCTCGTTCTACAAGATTATTAGATTTTTCTTGTACAACTTTAACGCTGGCCTTGATTGACCGTTCTAGGTCTGATTTGACCTGCACCGTCCTAGATAGTTGCGCTTGCCCAACGCCGATAATGTCTTCCGGAGCATATTTAAAGGCTCTAATTTGATCGTAAACATTACCCATCGCATCATCTACCTTGTGGGCATCCGCCAAAATACCAACAGCCATACCTTGCGAGATATAGCGACCAACATTGTCCCTAAATAGTCGAGACGGTGAGTGGATACGAGCTTTAGCCTGTGCCGCTCTCTCGGCCTGAGCCACAAGCGCATTTGCTGCCGCTGTAACTGCCCAAAGAGCAGAGTACATACCTTGAGCTAATCCTTGGCCAATCATAGCACCGACATAACGCATAGTTGCAGCTCCAGACATACCAACGGAACGAGCGGCATTTACCAGAGAGTTCATAGCACTCCTTACTTGCCCCCCTCCCCCTCGGATTCCTTGAGCGATATTCTGCGAGGTCTGCTGTCCAGTCTGGCGACCTTGCGAAATCATCTGACTACCAGTAGAGCGAACGACAGAGAGCATCATTTGCATGGAAGATTGAACTTGTGCAGACATTGATGCAAATGCAGCGCTGACTGATGCCGTGCTTGCTGAAATAGCTGTAATCTGGCCAGATGCACTTGCAGCACTTGCTCCAACCCGTATAAAGGTAGCAGAAACTATTGTAAGGCTTGAGTTAATTGCTAAAACCTGAGCACCAAATACAGTAAAGCCCATAGCTGACTGTATTAAAGCGGGCGTAATTGTCATTACTTGAGTTTTCAATGCGGTAAGAGGTGCATTGAGAGCTGACAGACCAGCAACTCCAGAAACAGCCTGACTTGTGAAACTTGCAAAGCTTGATGCAGCTGATATAAGAACTGATGGCAATGCTGTAACAGCTGTCTGTATAGATGTAATTCTAGTTGCAAAGTTTGTTAGTCCTGAAACTGCTGTATTAGCTTGACTTGATACTGTTGTCATGCCAACACCAAGTATTTTCATGCCATTTCCAGCTTGTGCAAGGCCTGCTGAATTGCTAGCAATTTTACCAACACCAAGGGCAACAGCTCCAAGAGATGCCGCCATATCGCCAAGATTGGTGTTTGTAATCTTAACAACACCAGTGGCCAAAAGGTTGAAACCTTTACCCGCGTTTAAGGCAGCCCTGCCGATTGAATCAAAGATACCAGATATACCGTCTAAAATGGTCCTGACAGCATTCCCAAAGCCCTCTATCACGCCTTTAGCTCCGTCAAGCACGTTTTTGATGACATTGCCTAGCGTCCGGAATAGATTGGCTATGCTGTCTATTATCGGACTTATCTGAGCGACTAATGTAGTAAATGCCTCGGCTATTGATTGCAGCACAGGAGCTAGAGCCTGAGCTATCTGAACAACAGCTGGCATAAATGGAGTCAAGGACTGTACTATCTGAACAATCGCATCTGCGACAATTTGAGATACTGTCGTAAACACATTGCCTACGATTTCGACAATCGGGGTCACGGCCTCAATGATGGCCGCAACACCTTGACTAAAAGCACTAATTACAGGCGGTAAAACGGAGGCGATAGAGGTTATCGCTTCTCCCAAAGCCGAGACAAACGGAGCGGCTGCGCCGAATGCTTGGCCAAAAGCTACGATTAGAGGGGCCAGATTAGCTAGTGCAGACGTCACAATCGGTAGCACGCCGGCTACCGTGACAATAGCTTGGGCAAAAGCTCCGATAATTGCAGTTGCTACGGTAGCAAAAGCGTCTCCTACCGCATTGATGATAGTAGCTACCCCTTGACCTTGTGTAGCCAGCAGAGCGAACCCTGCGGCTATGATGGCTACTCCTGCACCGATACCGACTGCAGCAATAGCCACGGCACCGCCAAAAGCTAGGATATTAGCCACTCCAGCTGTCTTAAGGGCTGCGCCGAACGCCCGAATAACTGGTGCAACGCCAGAAAGTGCCGTCTTGATGCCTTGGCCAATACCTGTAGCGGCCGCTTTTATCGCGCTTCCGCTTGATTTTATGATGTTAGAAATCCCATTAAAAAGCTGAGTAATTGTGCTCTTCGCTCTGCCTGCGCTTTGGCCTACTCCATCTACTGCTTCATCAGCATTCCTTTTGAAAATGTTGAACGGGTTGAAGGATTCTAAAAAGTTAAAGGTTTTGAAGCCAGCAACTAAACCAACCAAACCGCCTGCTATTGCCTGAATTGCTCCAGCCGGCAGCGAACTGATAAAGTTAGCTGCTACAGTTGCAGCCTGAGAAAGCCACTTTACCACATTCCCAAGGACACTAGCAAGAGTGTTTAGCTCGTTTGAGGCGGTTAGACTATTCCAGATATGACCGATAGCTCCTGCAATACTCTGGATAGCGCTGATAAAGGCAGATACCGCCCCAGTGTTAGCAAAGGCAGTCCAAAAGGCCTTAACTTTTCCTGCTAGGTTTGAGATAGTGCTGCTAACTTTTGCTACAATCTTCTCTACATTGATACTCTCAAGGAATTCCCCTAGACCATCAGCTAGTTTGCCGAAATTTATTTTTTCTAGAGCGTCAGATAGAGCATTGACCGCCTTAATACCAAATGCATTAAGTTTTTCAAACGCTGGCATGAGCTTGTTAGAGAGACTTTCTTTTGCCCCGTCTATAGCTTGATCAACCGTCTTGAACTCAGTAGCCATCTTCTGGAAAGCGTCAGAGTTCCCTGCACGGTTCATAGCGTCAAAGAAATCCTCTGTCTTGATTTTGCCATCTTGAACAGCTGATACCAGCTCAGCGGTAGACATCCCCATCTCTTTAGCAACTGCTGCCATACCAGCAGGAGCTTGCTCCATCATGATTTTAAAGTCCATCCAGGCTACTTTAGGCTTACTTGCCATCTGAGTAGCTTGGGTAGACAGTGATTTCATGGCTTGGGCTGGGTTTTCTGCTGAGGCAGCTAGACCACCAAAGGCTTTAACGAGGCTCCCGACATTCTTAGTACCGACTGCATCAAGTTGTGAGTAGGTGCTTGCCATGTCCGAAGCTGAATAGATCGTCTTGGTTGCAAAGTCCTGCATCTCAGTCTTCGCTTTTCTTATTTCGTCAGAAGAGCGACCGAAGGCTTGCAAATTCCCCTCAAAGGTCTTCCAAGCTTTTTGCGAACTGTTCAACTCTCCGACCATTTCCCGAATACCAGAGCCAACCATACCTATACCGGATGTGATAGCTGAGCTAACGAGGTTAGCACCTAAAACAGACTTAAACACTGATCCGAGCTTAGCGCCGCTTTCACTCAATCCGCCAAGCAAGCTTTTTAATTTAGAGACTCCTGACTGAGCCTTATTGCTATCCATTTCAACTTGGATAACAACTTTACCATCTGCCATTTACATCCTCCTTTCTAGTCCCAACTATCTTCTTCGGTTTCATCGTCGGCCTCTTCATCAGGCAAACGGAATTCCTTCTGGAGCTCGCGCATCTTTTGGATGTATTCCGAACTATCCCCTTTTTGAGGCTCATAAGACCGGATTTTTAACACTTCAACAAACTTTGTGCCTTCAGGAAGCCCAACAAGAAGAGCATTGAACTTTTTCCAATGAAGCTTCCCTATCTCTTCGATTAAGTCGATTTTGTAGGCCTGCATAAACGAGGCGAAAACATAATCGCCATCATACCTCAGATTGTATAGTCTCTTCTGCGACTTATCTGCTGAGACGGTCTTGATAACATTCCCGGCCAAGTCATACTCGACATCGTTGTCAGCTTTTCTGGGTTGAATATGTTCTTCAAAAATAGCTGCTACAACTTCCATCGTTTCGTCTACTGCTAACGTGTCAAAATACTCATTTGTTAACATTTTTAAGGCTAGATGCGGTCGAACAAGGTCCGGGATCTCATCATCCCCCCACATCTCAAAAACTTTCAAAACCTTATCAAACGATAGCGACAAAGGAAAGGTTCGCTCTTCACCATCAATTTCTAAGATTAGCTCGTCTGCCAATTTCCTAGAAATATCTAGCATGCTATCACCCTAGATACTTCTTGATGGTATCTTCTGAATTGCGCTCCAGGTATTCTTTTTGAATGCCAAGAATGGCCTGAAGCAAATAATTGAACGCAATCGCCGTGTCTTCGCCTGCAAATTGATACACTTTCGGGAAAGCGTCCGGGCCGAACAATCTGCTCCAGCCTTCTTCTGTGATTTCCATCGCTTGAATCGCAATTTCTTCATCGGTTAATTTGCTGATTTCTTTCCATCTTTTCGATAGATCATCACGATAACTGTCAAGGTTTTTCGCTCCCTTGTCATTTGCATTGTATTCAAGCTGAAATTCCCCAAAGTCAATCGGGATGATATTACTGATTTTCTTAATAACAACCATAAAAATTCTCCTTTCAAAAAGAAAAAGGCGTGATATTTCACGCCCTAGCCTTATCCTGGTACGACAGCCGATTTCTTAGGAGTGCGGCGCCATACGATCTTAAACTTGATGCTTTCATTTTCGGAAGCTTCACCGTCTCCGATTTCGATCTCAGAAAGGCGGGCTGGCCCCTCATACTGGGTCTTCCCTGTAGCATCAACTTCTTTGTACCAAACTAGTAGATCATCGCCCACCGCGTCCTGTTTATCCGCGATAAAATTCTGGGCTTTGTCGTCTGTATCACGAAGTCCTTCGAAAGAGCGCCCACGTCTCTTAGAGACAACGAGCTCTTCCTGTGTTCCGTCGCCTGCGAAATCTGCGAAATCGTCTGTCTCTTCGTCGTTTTCAGGAGACGATTCTTTAATTCCTTTCGCAATCCAGAGATACTCTTGCGCAGTTGGTGGAGTATCAGGAGTCGCTTCCTTGTATGGTCCGATGTAATGTTTACGTTTTACGTTTTTGTTCTTTACCATCTATTATTCTTCCCTTTCTATTTCAAGGCTAGCTGTAACATCTAGCAAGTAAATATAAAAGCCTTGCTCGTCTAAGTCGTTTAAGTACGGCTTATCAACTGCAAGGCCTAAAAAGTTGTATGACCCGTTTTTGCTCGGCAAATCCAAGTCCATTTTTGATAAGGCGGCATTTATCTGCCACAATATCGTATTGTTTAAAACTTGGTCTCTTGACTTGATTGCAATTTCAAAAGGCAGGCTGACTGTTTGTACTCCAGCCATATCCTCGCCCTCTACTTTTCCTCCTGGCAGTGGGTAGATTACCAACCCTTCTTTTTCATCCAGATATCCAAGAGCGGACGGAATTTTTGATTGCACACTTTTGATATGCTCAAGCAAGACCTCTGAAAAGTCATTATTCTGCATTATTTCACTCCCATAGCTCGTAGGCCAACGTCTGCCCATCTTTTAGCATAGAGCGGCACTGCTTTTCTATCCCACCTAGGACCCGTCCCTGGTGTCGGCTTTTGGCTCAGAAGCCTCTCTTTGTTCGCAAAGAAGAACTTTCTCTGCTTATCTGAAAAGAAGCCTTTCCGTTTCCGGCCGTAGTAAACGATTCTAGCGTAAGGCTGCGCATACACTATAGAATCCTTTCTAACGTGGCCACTAGATCGTAGGATTCCTCTTCGTTTCGGGACAAAGGGATCCATATCTAGCAGTGCCTGGTTAGCTATAGCTAGCTTTCCTCTTGCGAAATTTTCCGGAGAAACCTTCTTCTCGACGCCTTTTAGATCAATCTTGATCGAAACACCACCCATCAAACCACCTCGATTTCGTAAGCCAGAAGCTTTTTGATGAACGGATGATATTGAGGAATGATGCTGCGGACAATGTAGAGCGTGCCTTTGTCATCAACGATGCCACCTATAAAGCTCTTGTCGAGCTCTACGGGGCAGTATTTACGATATACAATCACCGTTGATGGCTTGTTTTCGCTTTGGTGATTACCTGACCCGGTCTGAGAAAATGTCCTATCAAATTTGCACGGAGAGATCAAAAGAGGCTCTGAATAAGTCTCTTTCCCCCAATCATCCTTGCTCAATCGTTTTTGGATCGTTACGGAATCTGGAAGCATTCGTTTATCTATCATAATCAACCCTCGCAAAGCCAAATCCAGCCAATCTTAGCCAGTTTTCAGTATCTCTAGACAGATTGTATCTTTCGGCCAATGAAAGCATCTGGGCGCTGTTTTGGTTGCCACCGCGATAGCTGACAGAAGTACGCCCAACGGTCATGCTGGCCATTGTTTGCTTGTCCTCGGCGGTCATGATTCCTGAGCTATCCAAATAAACAACCTGGAAAGCTGTAGCAAGTTTGACAGCCTTTTTCCGAGCATCATGGTCGTTTTCAAAGCTATTACGAGAGTAGAAATCCCGAATATATGCATTGATAGCGAGTTCTGCGCGCTTCAGCAATTTGTCAAAATCGCCATCCACGTCAAAACCAAGCTCATCAAATTCATCTTTTGTCAAGTAGGTCATCTACTCACCTCCTTATGAGGCGGTATCGGCCGCCTTTGTATTTTTAGTTTCTTCTTCGATGCGCTCTAGAGCTTCTTCGTCGAACGCTGCCTTATACAGTTTATTAATTTTGTCTGCTTCGCCTACTTGCAAATCATAGACTTCTCCTTCGTCAAAATGACGGTCGGATTGGGCCATGTAGAAATTTGCTTTAGCTTTAAATTGTGCCATTTAGTTTATTCCTCCTCATTGCCTTTTTCTAGGAGGGCTACGAGATCCTTTTTAGTAACTTTGCCCTCTGGGAGCGGGATAGAGCGCTCTTCAAGAAGAGCTTTTAATTCATCCACAGTCAGTTTGCTGTAAGGATCGGAGACAGAATCTTTTTCCTCTTTCTTCTCTTCGAACCCATCAGCGATCAATTGAATTTCAAGTTCGCTGCCCTCCTGGACAGTGTAGACTTGATTGTCTTTCTCGTACTTCTTCATGTTTTACCCCCTGTTAAGCTGATTTGTGAGATACATAGACACCATCTTTTTTAGTCTCTAAAACAAAGAGATCGTGATAAAGACGGTTTTGGTACAGATATCCGTCGCCTTCAGTATGTTGTCCTGGAGCGAAAAGATAGATTGAGTTGAATTTAGCCTTCGCGATAACTGCCGGTTTAGCAACGATCAAGAAATTGATATCTTTCCCATCTGAAGCTTTTACAAAGCCTGTTGTGAAATCAAACTTAGTCTTGAAACGCGCATCGTCCCAAACTTCGATGAGTTGAACTCCGTCGAGCGAAGTGACACGGGTATCAATTCCTTGAGGCGATGTAGTAGCGATTGAGCGTGTGAACTCTTTAGAGCGTTCTAAGAAGTCCATCACTTCGCTAGAAACGTACATAACGATATTTTGGGCGCCGTATTTACGAACTGGCAAAAGAGCAGCTTTCAATTTAGTGTAGATGTTCACTTCTGACAAGTCATCTTCAGACTTAAATTTTGTTGCTGTGATTGCTGTCGTAGCCAACTTGGAGAAGCGGTATGCATCGACTTCTGGAGTTGCATGCTCTGTGATGAATGTGTTAGACACATTAGCAGCTGAAAGTTCTTGGTTAGTTTCGTCTACGTCTGCAGCATCTACGAAGAACTCAACGTCACGGTCAAATCCGAGCGTGTAAACCTTCTTGTCATTTGAGACTGTACCAGCGTTGTAGCCTTTAGAGCGTGTGTGGGCCTTATAGCCAGTTACAGAGATTGTCGGCAATTCGAACGACTTAGCGCCCAACCAGTTCACCTGTGGTGTTTCCAAAATACTTGTGAGAGCACCTTGCATCAATTTCTTCTCAAACGTGCCCTCGTGTTTAGTGATGTAGTTAATTGTCATTGATCATTCTCCTATCATTTTGTTAGTCCTAGAGCCTTAAAAAAGGCATCTTCTTGATTCGTTCCAGCTGTCGGATTGCCTCCGGCTGAAAACGTCGGTTTCTTCTCCTCGGGCTGCTCTGTACGACCAAACTGAGGATATTTCTGCAACACTTGACCGATAGCATCCTCAATAGACACCTCATCGGATACCAAGCGCGCAGATAGAGTGATGACGTCATCCACAGAATCGGCATTTACTCCCAAAGTCAGAGCTGACAACTTAGCTTCCATATTTTTCTTCTCTGACAAAGCCTGCTCCAGTTCTTTCTCTTTAGTAGCAAGCGCCTCAGACTGTTTCTCGGCCTCGCTCTTTTGTGAATCCTTCCACTCTTTGAGCTGTTGAAGCCCTTCCTTGGCACTCTTGAAATTTTCAAACCCTAGGTCTTTGAAGATTTTCTCTTGTGCTTTCTTGGCTTCTTTAGCGACAAGGCCGGTCACCTCATCTTGGGTGAAAGTCTTGACAGGCTGCTCTTGAGTTTGTGACTCAGTGTTTTCTCCAGCATTTACTGGCTGGTCAGTTTGTGTTTGAATGTCTTCTGCCATTCTTGAATTCCTCCTAGAATTAGGTATTATCTTCCGTTCTTTACCGACTGCGGATAAAGTCAAGCAAAAAACCGCATCGAATTCGACACGGTTTATAGTGGTTTATAGCAATTTATTGCATGAAAAAAGCGCCTAGATTGTTCTAAGCGCTAAGTTTTACTAACTGTTTTACCTGTTCATAGTATGGCGTTAGGAAATTGATAAATCCTTGCTTATCACTTGGGTCATGTTCCTCTAAGAACATCATCAGCTCAAAGTCATTGAGAGCGTCAAACATTTCAGGGTTTTCATTGTCCCAAGCCTCGGCAAAGTCTTCATCTTCTCCGAAAAGGGCGTTAAACTTGAAGGAGAAATCCCAAAAATTATCAATCTGACCATTGACAGCTTGCTCTAGCATGTCTAATACTTGTTGGCTGTATTTCATAATGGTTTAAATCCTTTCAGTTTTTTACGTTTCATCATAGTTACTACAATATCTGTATCAGGCTCAGTGATATAGAGGATACCGTTATAGTATCTTGCAAGTCTGCCATTCTGCTCTGATACATAATTAGGTGGTAGAGAAAAGGCTGCCTTTACCGTTTCATAATTATAAGCAAACGTGCCGTCTTTACGCCTCATACGTTCTATGTAGCGTGCTATTGCATGGTCTCCAAACGTTATGCCAACATTTTTGAAATTAAAGTAAGCCTCCACTGCCTGCTGTTTCTGCTTGTCAGACAGTTTCTCTTGAATGTCCCCTTTGAAATAATTGACAATCCTATTATCATGCCTCAAGGAGTCTTTTTCAGAGCGACTTAGAGCCCGAAAATCACTATAAGATTTAGGTGCTTTATTTCCTAAATTTTGTAGTATTTCAGAATACTCCTTTTTGGAACGTTTGTCAATAGTTTTGTATAACTTTTGAACTGCATCATCATTGTAGCGATATCCTTCTCTTTCCTCATCCCGTTTCAGGAATGGGTGCTTATCAACGTAGTCTTTCAAAGCAGCGTTCTGAGTGCCTATCTTGCTCTTGTACTTGTTTATCAGGTCATCATCGCCCAATTTCTCAGCGACGTGGAGCTTTTCCTTATTCGCTCTGATAGACCGTTCTAGCGCCCTCTGCTTGGCTTCTGCGTTGGCATTATCCATCGCTTGCTCTGGGCTAACCGAATCGACGTCCTCGCCTAAATCAGGCTTGTAGTTCGCTCCTGGGATGAACGGAGTTAGCATGTGGCCGCAGTTAATACCAAGGCACCCTTCAGGCCGACCGTAACCATAATCTGACAAAGCTAAAATCTTCTCGCCGTGTTCAACTCTAGCCCGGCCAGTCGTTACTATCTCATGCTGCAAAGGGGCGCACGACTTGCGAGCTGACGCCTTTTTTGAAAAATAAAAGGTATCAATGCCCAGCTCTTCAGCCGGTCTCGTTCGCATTTCTCGATAAGTTCGATAGGTTGTCGTCTTGATAACTGTCCTAGCATAATTGTCAATTTTCCAGTTACGCCCAGCGCTGTCCTTGAAACCTTGGAACCCTTTCCCTTGCCACTTCATGACCGTGTCAGAGATAGCCTTATCAGCCGTTGACAAGCCTGTGACTACTCTAGCGACAGATTGCTCCACAATACCTTGATAGGCACCGATAACGGCTTTAGGAAGCGTTGTGTTGATTAGGTTGTGGATATCTCCGACGGCTTGACTTGCATAGTCAGCAAGAATTTCTTGAATGTGATTGCTATTTCCTGCAGATCCACGGCCTAAATCTTCCATGAGTTGTTGCTTCGTGTCCGTGTAGAGCTTCAAACCCTCATTTTCGACGATATAGCGTAGTTGCTCTTCAGCGACTCCAGAGTATTTAGAGATTAGCTTTAGGTTCTCCTCGTTCAGCATGTGCATCTGTTGCATCTTCTCAAGTTGCCAGATATACGGTTGCTTATCAAGATAGACCGTGCCACGCTCCGTCACACGTTCGACCACGTTATCAAATAAATCCAAGGCTAACTGATGATAGATGTCTGCGACATTGCTTGCTTGAAGCAGCAGTTGCTCGTCATTGAACTGGATTGGTGGTCTCTTCTTTTTTACCATGGATAGCCTCTTCTATTCCTTCTACCATTTTTTTTGCTAGTATTCTCCGTCCTAGTGAGGGGCTTTCAAGTCCTATAAACGATCTTAGATGTTGAATTAGGTTCATTTAATCATTCTCCATAGATATCAATATCCTCTTGTGTTCGCTGACTGTTAGCCGTGTCCATCGTCTCCTGATTGATTGCCTGAATCATCTTCTTAGCGTCAAGCTCTGACATGTTAAAAGCCTTCTGGATAGCGTGAGCCTTGCTGACAATGCCACTGGCCAAAGCCTTGGTCCAATAGTCAAGCTCATTGTTCTTGTCAGTAAAGACTCCATCGTCCAGATTGATTGCAATCTTCTCCATTTGAGGAATTGGACCGCTGTACAATCCATAAAGGCTCCCAAGCTCGCAGATTGAGATGATGAGCTCTTTCAGCGACTGCTCTACTAAGCTGACAATACTGTTCCTCATTTGGTAGGTGTCTGAGTTTTCAGAAACAACCTCGGTCGCAGTTTTCAAGCTCTGACCATCAAATGTAAACATCCCGGCTGATACACCTAAAAGCATTTCAAAGAGGGCCAAGCCTTCGTTAATGGTCTTGATGTAATCATCTGCCCTGATTGCAGTAGTCAGGTCTGTGATACTTCCACCGTCCATATCATTAGTGGATAAGCGTAAGTAGACGTTTTGCTCAGTATCGAAACGCTTGACAAGCTGGACGTCTCCGTCTTTATTAACAATTCGAGTCTCTGTGAGGTTCTCAGGAACAGCCACTCTGCGTTGGCCCATCTTAACCTCCCACTTGAACTCGTCATAAGTGGTATTGATGAAATCAATCGTGCTTTTGGCGTTATCGAATATTGATAGACCAAGAGGTGAATTGATGTCCTTGTTATTCATTCCAGGAGGTTTAAGGTAAGAAAAAAGCGGTCTTGTTAGACCGTTTAGTTCAACTTGTTCTTCTAGATCCTCATAGACTTCTGCCAAAGGCACACGCCCTCCGACTTGCTCAGAACTTTCAGACCTGTATAGCTCATTTGAAATGATGTACTTCCCATCCTTGGCCCATTCGTGAAACTCAATCAAGGTGTAGTAGATGTTCTTCTGACCTGAAGCTTTAATCGTTTTAGTAACAATAGCAGCGCTTGAAATGTCTTGCGTGTTAGATTGAAGTGGTAAAAAGACTGGCGCTTGAATGAATGACACTCGCACTCGTCCATTATCCACGTAAGGCCTCATAGCAAGACCGCCCAGGGCTAAACAACTCTCAAGATAGCGTTCAAAATTCTTATTGAAGCGGTCATTCTTCAATGTTTCTTGAATGAATGTATTTGCTTCTTTATCGTCCAATTTAATCGAAGCCTGCTCGTTAAAGACCAGGCTTGCAATCTTTTTGGCAGCGGTCCGAGCGATTGGCAAATGAGTCGCTTCTCTTTGCTTCTTGACACCATCGGTATTCGTGTATGTTATCTTCTCAATGTTGCTCTGATAGTATCTTAGATTCTCATTGATTCGACGATACTCTGCGCTTGTCACTGCGATTTTAGGATGGTCTGTGATACTTGTCAGACTTTCTGTAGTCATTGCGTACTGTCCTCTCTTCAATAGATTTTTGACAAATTGAATAATGCCCATTTATCGGCTCCTTATTGCTAAAAATTAGCGTAACGCTTATAGAATACGTTCACACTATATCTGAATTCGTCCATTGCGTGGTTATCTTTATCAATCGGTCGTCCGTTATCGTCTCGGCTATATAAACCAATCTCTTTCAAGAAATAGTAATGATCATACTCTTCTTCTTGGTGATTGATAAGCAAGAACTGACCTGAAGAGATGATATTCTGGCCACGTTCAATCCCTACCTCGATACCCTTCGCCTTGCTGCTGACATCATGCGCATTGTTCAAAGCCCCTCTTGTCTGAATCCCTAGCTTGTGCAATTCCTCTCGTAAGGATCTACACGCTGGGTCAATCCAGACATCGGTATAGCGCATTTGATACTTGCTAACACACCACTGAATAAATGCTCGAAGCTCGACTGCATAGGTAGACATAGCCTTGACTTGGCCAGTCTCGGCACCACTATGGTAGTAGTGAGCTACACGATTGAGCCTAAAGAAAGTCTTGTTGTTCTCTCTATGCTTAGTAACGATGTTACAAGACATTGAGGTGGCGTCAGATTGTCCACCATCACCATTGAAATACATTTCTATAGGTTCGCCGACCAAGTTATCCTTGATGTTCTTTTCAAGGTCAAATAGGCCGTAAATAACGCCCTGAGGCATCACCCTCTGACCAAGTACGTCTCTCTTGTAGAGATAAGGATTTTTCTTAAGCGATTGAATAATAGATTGCTTACGCTCTTCAGACAGAATCGGATTGTCGTCCATGGTCCAATGCGTCCAGCGTGTGTTCTGAACATCAAATACATCCTTAATAACCGGGTGCTGAGGTGCTGGAGGGTTTAGGTCAGCTAGATGATAGCGTAGTTTAGCAGCCCACGTCCGTCTGAATGCTTCCTGGATAAAATCCATATTCAGCAGATTGATTTCACAAAAGACCACAGAGCCTAAAGACATACCAGTGATAGCACCTACGCTATTGGCTTTACCTCCACCTTTATAATAGACACGCTTGGTTCCGTTGGGCGTATCGATTAAGAGGTGATCTCCGTGCTCGTCGTGCTTGATTTTACAATTGCCATCGAATATATGCATTAGACCTGTACCATCGCCATCAATGAAAAGACGGTAGGCTTGCTCTTGGTTGTATGCAGCTATTAAATGATTCTCGTCTGGCGACTCAATCAAATATCTGGCATAGCGAAAATGGCCTGCGGTTGTTTTACCGCTTCGAGGCGTGCCCTCGTTGACCTCAAGCTCATAGTTGAACGGTCTACGAATGATGTTGAGTTGTTTGTTTGAAAAATCAATCTTCAATTTCGTCGCCACCTTTCACTGCGTCAAGCAAAGACTCCATAAGAGAGGTGTCTGACCTAGATCCTGAAAGCTCTTGCTCTCGTTTTTTATTATCCAATTCAAGGCGCTTGATACGTTCTTTCTGTTCCTTCTTATCAAGACTATCCTTAGCATCTGTTGTAGTTAGCTTGCTGATTTGCTCAAAAGCTCTGACATTCCCTTTCATAGCTTTCTGCATCATGACCATAGCTAAAGCCATTTCGTTAGTTGAGTCAAAACCTAAATCTTCAAGCTGTTTTTTAACATTTGGATTTGCAACATCGGCTTGCAGGATTGTTTCAAAAGCTTTTTTCAGGTTGGCTTTTTTTCTTCGAGCTTTGCCTGAAGCTTCTCCTGCTTTTTTTGCATTTTCTCGGCGTTCGCTCGGAGTTCGTTCTGAATTTTTTATCAAATTTTGCTCATTAGCCATCGCCTCACTTCCTTACTGTTTAAATAATTTAGTTCACTTTTTCAGCAGTAAGCCCCGTCTCTTCTTCCCAGCGCCTAATCGTTCGTGCGACGTAGAGTGGGTCTAGCTCCATACCATAGTAAACACGTTCTGACTTCTCGCAAACCATGAGAGTAGAACCGCCACCATTGAAACTGTCTAGAACTCTGTCACCCTTCTTGCTAGAGTTCAAAACACACCTAGCAATCAACTTCAGAGGTTTCATGGTTGGGTGAATGTCGTTCCTAACTGGTTTGTCTTCGTAAAAGATAGTGGTCGGAGTTGTTTCTTGCATGGTCTTAATGTAAGAGATTAACTCGCTCTTAGTCATTTCTTTTAGGTTTTCTTCGTCCTCTTCAATGACAGTGGCTAGAGAACGATTGTCTACGAAATAGTGACTCGCTCCATCTTTCCAACCATACAAGCAAGGCTCGTGTTTCCACTGGTAGTCTTGGCGACCTAACACAATAGCATTCTTGACCCAGATAATAGACTGTTTCAATAACCAGCCTGTCTCTTTGACTGCAGCTCTAAAATTCAAACCTTCTGAATCTGCGTGCCAGATGTAGAACGCTCCTCCTGATTTCAAGTGCTCATTTGCGACTGCGAATGCATCTCTTAGAAACTTTCTGAAACTAACATCATCCATGCTATCGTTCATCTATCTCCGCACATTAACCGATGGCGCCCCAATTGGAAGATGTCGCCATACTCAATACCTGTCTCTTCTTCTTGAGAAAACTCCTTGGCATCTTCTGGATCCTCGGACTCCTCGAAATCGTCCAAAGAGTAATCTACATCCTCGAAGCCAAACATGGTCATATCCAAGCCTTCGATACTTTCAAGTTCTGCGTAGAGCAACTCTGTATCCCACTCGGCTATCTCACCTACTTTATTATCTGCAAGCCTAAACGCTTTTATTTGTTCTTGTGAAAGGTCGTCTGCAATAATTACTGGGACTGTTTCAAGACCTAGAAGTTTTGCAGCCTTGTACCTTGTGTGCCCGTTTATAATCTCGCCTTCTTTGGTAGATACAATCGGAACCTTGAATCCAAATTCTTTGATTGAGTTAGCAACTGGCTCTACTGCCTTATCGTTATTCCTCGGATTATTTTCATAAGGACGTAGCCATTGTAATGGTTTATTGATTATTTTCATATTTCACCTTCTGAAATAACCAAAAAACACATACCTAAAAGATACGTGTTTTTCGGGTTATATAGTCTTAGACTTTGCTTTCACAGCCAATTCTGCGAAACGGGATAACAGGGCTCGAACCTGCAACCAATAGATTAAAAGTCTACCGCTCTACCACTTGAGCTATATCCCTCAAAATGCAAGGCGACTACTACCTTGCTGTGTTAATTAGAAATTACTTTTTTCTTTTTTATTTTTTGTAGTCATTTAAAACCTCTGAGGGAATCAAACCCTCTAGCTTATAACTTACCTAGGATATAAGTAGCTACGCAATCATGCGAGGTCCAGTCGCTCCGCAACCATTTGTAAGTTAATGAGTGATATATGAAACCCCACCCAGAAGATTTAACTCATTCTGGGACACAAACACTCAAAGGAGAGTGTGGGATTCGAACCCACGGAACGCACATAGGCGACCACCCGTCTAGCAAACGGGCGCATTCAACCGGACTCTGCCAACTCTCCATGTTAGGGAAGGCTTACTGCCTTACCCTTAATTCTTGATGATACTATAATAGCACGATTGTTAGATCAGT
>ERZ773077.669-NODE-669-length-25195-cov-9.650676_pt1 | contig 25195 bp, 33 predicted proteins | sample MGYA00580612_ERZ773077 | MGnify/ENA primary metagenome ERZ773077 (study PRJEB29015, sample SAMEA2737971) | human oral metagenome | biome: human oral; feature: human-associated habitat; material: dental | place: China | collected 2021 ...
ATGATGGCCACGAATAAATACCGATGACTTCATTTTCGGATCACCGTTTTCATCATAAACCACATTGCCTTCATCATCTTTTTCTTCAATCAAATTTTGCTTGTAGAAAATGATGACAGTCGCTTTTTCACCAGTACGCACTTGACCACCTAAATGATTTGCACCTTGAAACGTTACCCACTTACGTTGAGTAAAGTTTTTTCTCATTGTGCTCATCCAAAGCAGCAGTATGTTAATACCGGAATATTCGCGACCACTTTCACCGTTACACGGGATTGCCAGTTGTGGAAATCCATTATCCCAAGGGCGTTGCCAAGGCATTGTCCCTTGCTCTAACGCATCTACAATTTGGTCGGTGATTTGTTGATACAAATCTTTTTGTTGAGTTTCTTTTTTCATGGTTGTTCTCCTAATAAAAAAGGGAACAACCGTCCGAATGGGCAATTGTTCCCATTCGGGTAAAAGAAAACCTTGAACACGCCAATGGCATGAGCAAGGTTTATTGTAAAAGAATATGTTTTTTGCTCTTGTTAACGTTTTCTACCTTACATTTAACAAATCTTTTCGGTTTGCGTACGGCGAAACCGTAAAGAAGCGGTATTTTTGTCCGTATTGACTAGGGATATTCACTATAATACGAGTAGAAAACTCATCTTTTCCTCGATTTTTCCAAGCATTTACTGCCTGAGTGCGAACCTCCTCAATAAGAGATTCTGAGGCAAGATGTTTGGTTAAATAAGCAAAACAACTGTTGTGTAATGTCACTTTCATCAGTTTTCTCCTACAACAGGGGAAACTTTTACCCTTAGGGTAAAGTCCCCCTTTGGGTTGAAAATGAATAGCTTATGCAAATTAATGCATAAGATAGTAAAGAGTACCCGCAGTACCTACAATACCGACAATCAAGAATAAAATGCTAAATAACGTGGTGCGTTTAAACCACGTTCTTTGCACGTCATTAATCATTGCCTCATATGCTTCCGCCTGGCTATCTAGCATCATTTGTAATTCGCAAAGCCGGCGAGCTTCCTCGTCTTCAATACTTTGGTTGATGCCGGATGTTACTTGGGTTACTTTGTTTTTAGCAACAACGAAAAAACGGCCCAAGTGTTTTCCCACACGAAATGAAAATGTTGGAGTTTCAAGAGGGTTACTTGATGGAACATCATAGTGTTCCAATTGAGTGGATGAGGACATAGTCATTCTCCTAATGTGAAATAAAAAATTCCTTGGAAAAATGATATGTCCCAAGGGAATCATTTTCCCTCGGAAGGTCTTTAAGGTGGCACACCCCACAAAGAGCGTTAATCAATGTGAGAAATTCCTTTCAGCGTGCTGGAATCATTTTTGGCTATGATTCTACTTACTCAAAGGTAAGGCGTTGCTTCTCAAGAATCGTGCAACTTATAAGGACTGTTTACACAGCGACTTATCAAAATCAATCATACTTAATAAGATTACTGAATTTCTATTAAAAATTGTTTTTTCAAAATGGAGAATTTATCTCAAAATCAAAAAGAATTTTCCCTATATTCCGCCTTATCATTTCGCTAATGTTCCAACTATCCAATTTCACGTAAGGGATAGTTATGCCTATAAAAAAATCACTGTTTCTTTTCGGCTTATTACCATTAACAGTGTTCGCCCAAGGGGATAATCCCATAATTACCGTTTATTCAACACAAGATTACCCCATCATTCACGCTGAGCTTGCAAGTCATGTGTATTTACTTGACCAGGTGGAACAATGGGAAAATCGGATGAGTCAACGATTAAGTCCAAACCCCAATATTGCCGCTCAACAAGCGACTCAAATTTTCCAATCCGCTGAATGGAATCAAGCTGAAGAACAGTTAAAACAATCTTATCAGGGACTTATCAGCGGGTGGCAAAATGGCATCAAAAAAGTCCCGGCAATTTTATTTCAATATCCTGGAGCAGAAAACTTGGTTATTTACGGTGAAACGAATGTGGACAAAGCGATCAAGCTATTAACTTCATGGCAACAAAAAAATAAAGAGAGGGATTAAAATGAAATTAATGAAAATGACTTTACCGGCTCTTTGTATTGCCGTTGCATTTTCCGGGCTTCCGGCGCACGCCTCTCTGAACACCGCCTCAATTATGGCATCAAGCTCTTCATTAAGCTGTATTGACTATAAAATCATCGGTACATGCTTTTGGTTATATTGTACAAAATTCGGTTGCGTCATACGTACCTCTATGAAGGTAAAACACTACATTCCGGAAACAGTGATTTCCAGCTACAACCACGATGGTCAAAACCCATGGCAAGAGATGAATCAGTTTAATCAAGGAGCAAAAGGAGGAGAATATCGCTCGCCACAAAAAAATTATACCCAGCTCACATTTAAAAATACGGCAGCGATTGGCCATCCTCAGGGAGCAATAACTCAAATATTGAGAGGTAGCTATTATTGTCAAAGTCAAACAAAACCTTTTGTACCTTATTTCCTGAGTAGCTTGGACTTTTTGGCATGGAACCATGGTATTCCGGAAATGTTTTATCCTGAATCCTTAGTCCCGGGAATGCGGGAGATACGGGAAAATGGTGATACTTGGGGTAATATTTTCCCTCGTAGTGGAACAGTAACACAGGTACATGATTATAAAGCCTCCGCCGTTACAGCTCACCGGGTTGCTGATTTCCTCACACGCAGTGCCCAACCCCACATTTATATTCCGACAGCCAGACAAGAACAAGGACAAAATGGCTATTGGTATCCGGAACCTGTCAAAGAGGCTGTGAGTAACAATCATAAATGGCAGCAATTACATCCCAAAATGTCGCAATCCTGCAGTATTTTTCCGGATACGCCTCCCAATATGGTATCAGAGGATGGCAGTTATGCGTGGGCATTATGGCGTCCTTATAAATGTTGTAAACGACGTGGGCAAAGGTTTTTACACAGTATTGATTGGTCTAATTAATAGGAATTGAATATGAAATTTCACTATGCCGTTAAAGCATCGTATATCGCAATTTCATGCGCAATCTTATCGGTAACTACGCCGGTATCTGCGGATGATAATCCTTTTGGTTTCAATAAGGCGGACTCTATTTTATCGGACAAAGTGTTCTATCAAATTGGCGGTGGTGCTGGCTATATGGCGCCACCAAGTCGAGGTAATATTCCGGCAGCCGAATTTGGTATTGGCTGGAGGGCTAATCTCACGTGCGGTAATTTTGATATTAAAACGAGTATTAAAAATCAGCTAAATGGTTTAACAGAGGGTTTTAAAGAACTTTATAGTAACGTTATAGAATCAGCCACTGGAGCCGTAGCGAGTTTGCCTGCAATGATTATTCAGCGTGCTAATCCTCAGCTGTACGACATCCTGACGAACGGTTTGTATCAAGGGAAGATTGACTTTAATAATCTCAAAACCAGTTGTGAAGATATGTCTAAAAAGCTTGCAGATGTGACTTTAAATGGTCGCTGGTCGCAAAGTGCGGATATGGAATCTTACAAAGATATTACATCTACGGAGCCTGATGCGACAAAAGCCAAAAAGAAATTTGAAAGCCAACAGGGTAGAGAAGGTAAAGAGTGGGTCGGTGGGCAAAAACGAGGCGGAGAAGGACAAGAATCAATCAAGATTGTTGAAGATGTTGCTAAAGCCGGCTATAACATTCAAAACAAACGCAATGTACTTGAGTCAGGGCGCGTTTCCAAGAGTAATTGTAGTGGGTTACTTTGTCAAACTTGGGACAATCCCAAAGAGATGACTGATTGGCTTACACATGTCATTGGGGAAAAACAATTAACAACCTGTAAAGTGGATTGTGGCACGCCAAGTAGTTCCCGTGCCGGTGTAGGGTTGTCTCCAGAAATTGAGCAAGAAAACATTAAAACAGTTACCTTGTTACAAAAAGCATTGAATATGAGAACTCCTTCAGTTGATATTTTGGCTGAACTCAGTTCAAGTACGGTACCGGTTACACGTGGTTTGATCGAATCTTTACGAGATGATCCGGATGCGCAAGTATTAGGGCAACGCCTGGCTAGTGAAATTGCCGTAGCGAAAACAATGGAAAAAATGCTACTTGCACGCCGTGCTGTATTGACCGGCATGCGTGAACCGAATGTCGCTAATAATAAAGATGCACAAGATGAATTAGAAAAAGTACTCACCCTAATTGACCGAGAGATTGAACAAATCAGAATGGAAATTGACTTGCAGAAGTCTCTCACCGGTAACTCAGCTGTGGCCATTTTACAAAATAAGGAGTTGCGTGAATATAATGCCGGCGCATCCAATGTTGCACGTGACAACGTAGATAAACGTATCAGTGACTTAGCCAATGGTCTTAATGATACATCTGCTGAAACGATGAATGCAGACGATATTACTATTCCACATAACAACATTACGCTCCAACTACCTCAGGTATCAAATTCCTTTTCTTATACCGGAACCGGTGGAACATCCGGTACAGGCTCCGGCCAAAAGGGAAATGCGGCTTACTCTTCCATTCCGGCAATTAACGGTACAGCCTTTGAACAGGCTACCGGGCTCTTAAAAAAATTTGAGGGATTTCGTCATGATGCGTATTGGGATGTGAATGCCAACCGTGCAGGTTACGGTTCAGATACCATTACCAAAGCTGATGGTACAGTGGTGAAAGTGACCCCGGGAATGAGAGTATCCCGAGAGGATGCGGAGCGTGATTTAGCCCGTCGCACTCAAGAGTTTGCCAATCGTGTAAAACGTGATGTGTCACCGGAAACATGGGATAAATTAACCCCTAAAGCACAAGCCGTATTAACCTCATACGCTTATAATTATGGCTCATTAACAAAAACGAAAAGTGTTATTGCTGCTGCACAAGAATCAGCGAGATCAGGCGATATGACTGCATTGGCCAATGCCATACGTAATCGTCAAGGTGATAATGGAGGCGTCAATGCAAGACGTCGAAATCAGGAAGCTGATTATATTCTTGGTAAATAATATCAAGTATAATTTATCTGACCCATTCAAAGTCGTTCAATCTAAAAGGAGAACATATGTATAAAAAAATACTAAAATTCACTGTCTTAGTTGGCGCGCTTTTAAGCGCAATTAGCGTTCAAGCTGCTACAAATCCAATATTTTCTTGTACGGCTAAAAACGGCAAACCGGTGAAGGTTGAAAGGGTAGGGGCTAACTATGTGTTATCTTACCAAGATTTAAAGGTCAGCAATCCCTTTGAAGAAATGAAAACGCGTAATAATACCCTTGTGGCTAATCGTTCAGGCTATATTCTGTTCTCACTTGAATTTGCCGACAAACAAGATAGCTATTATGTACAATATCAGGAATCAATGGGCGATGCGAAGCCACTTTATGCCGGTGTATTTAAAGTGAAACCGGGTGAGAATCCACAAGAGTATGTGGCATGTAACACCAAAAAACCGGTAATACGAAACTTTGAGCTTCAAATTGATCAGTAGGATGGTAAGTAGAAAAGGGAGGTGAGTAACCTCCCTTTTTTATGCTTATTTTAGACTGTTTAATAGTGCGGTCTTGTTAAATTTTGTATAAAAGGACTTGCACTACAAATAAATAAAACCTATGCTAGAGTGCGTAGCTTTATACTAACTAAAACAGGAGAGTCACAATGGATGCACAACGATTTGGTCATTCCGTTGGTCGATTTTTTAAGAAAATTGACCGCACATTATCGTTTCTCCCGGAAAAGCCTCGTAAAGCGGTTGTAACGACTGCCGCACTTGCAGTGAGTCCTCTACTGGCCTGCATTATTGCAGCGAAAACAAAAGTGCCTGAAAATGTGGATTATCGTATTGAAGATAACAACGAGTCTGGACAGAAAGAACAGTCATTATTAACCGAAGTGCCAAAGGATGAGCCGTTTTTTGAAAGTGATAAAGATGGTGAATGGGACTATGGATTCTCTGGCTTTGGTTACTATATAGACGGTATAAAAATTTGTGGATATGATGATGACAATGAGCATTAACTAAAGAATCCACCTATAAAGGTGGACTCTTTGAGTCTTATAATCTATTTCCAATTTTTTCTCCCAACTTACTTCCTGCCTGCTGGGAATATTTACTACCACTAGTTATCGCGGCCGCCAGTTCTCCTCCGACTCTAGTACCTGCCCAAGACATCGCTCCAAACCATAAGCTCGGTAACACAATAAATAAGCTGCCCATAACAAAATTCGAAATAATGTCATCTTGTGCATTTTCTAGAAAATGAATATTCAATATATTATGCGATGGCGAGCTGTATAAGATATCGATCATAGCCGAATCAACCCAACGGGCTAATTCCCACCAAAAGCTCGTCGTAACAAGAGCAAAATACACGAAACTTAATGTTACCACTGTCTTGATAGAGAAACCGCTTAAGATAGTGATAACCGGAATTAAGATAATCAATGCCATCATCATAAACGCTTGTACCATCGGCAGTGCTTGACGCATTGCATCAAGCCCGGGAAAAATAGCCAGGCTGCCGACCGCACTTCCAACGGTTGAGGTTAAGCGCGTCACGGCGTTCCAAAACCCACCTTCCACACTACCACCGTATCCTTGGTATATTTTCCCTTTCGAAACATCCATATTTTCCACACGTAATAAGGTTCTTAATAAGGCCTCATCTCGATTATCAATGGAATTAAAGAAGTCACTTACTTGCGCCGAAAAATTTTGTCGGACATCAGCAAGTAAGCGAGACTTGAGTCCAGCACCATTTTCATCCCACCATTGGTCACAACTTGGAAATCCACCTTTGCCAGTATCCGGTAATGCCGTATCACGTGTTGCATTATAGGGAAACGTACTAATCGGTTGTTGCGCTCGAAAGCGAGGGTAGAGTTCGCTGTTATTAATCAGTAACTTTCCTCCCAGCCAAGAGGTTTCACGGATCTGTGCCGGTGTTAAAGTGAGTTGACTTGTTTGTAACTTTTGGCGGGCTGGGATATAGCATTGTTGCACAAATTGTTGTACTTCCGTCAACAACGCCGGATTATTGATTTTCTGATGTTGAACCTCAAAGCGCACTTGACGTAAATCACGCTGACAAGGCAGTATGGACGTCATGCCGTAAGTTACCCCTTTGTTAATCTTATGCATCAACATCCACCAAATCGGCATTCGAGCCTGTCTGTCTCCCAAAGTTGTAGAAAAGGGAGCGTAACCGGATTTATTTGGTGCATTGGGGACTTTATAGCCACATTGTACGGAGGCACGTTCATTATATTCGATATTATTTAGGGATATTGGGATTAATGGTGCAAGCGTCAAAACGATAATTAGCATTGCAGGAAGTAATTCAATGGTTAGCCAGCGAATTAAAAGCTCACCTTTTTCCCCTTCATCATCCCCTTGCTTTGATACATCACGCCAAATTTTGAAAATCATTCCGATTAACGGAATTAACCATAATCCGGTACCTACAAATAATGTAAAAACCCCATTATTAAGGAGCCAACCTAATAAGGTGAGAAAATATTCAAGATAGCTATCAACTGAAAACGTCATATTTCCTCCAATTAAACGAGACTAATTTGCGTAATGGCTTCGGCAAAAACCAATACCATTAAAATCAACCATTTTGCTTTTTTCGGCATGGATAAGGGGTGACGTCGAGCAATGGCAGAGACCATGAATATAATCACACTATATAGCAACAATCGAACACCAAACCACAGCCATTGGGTTTTAATGAACCAAGCGCGAATATCAATATTTTGAAAATATTCGGCGGCAAACACGCCCATTGCAGTGAGGACTAAAAATAACGACAACAGGAGCGCAATAAAACGCAGTACATTTTTAAGCCATCCTCGAAATAATGGCTTTTCACCTTGGAACATCCATCCTCCTTATTCGTTACTCACAGCCTTATCCCCAAAAACTGGGGATAAGTCCTCTGTCATTAGCCACGTGGCTGAGAGTTGCCAAAGCAAATATTGAATAAGCCAATACGCATCGACATGATCGGTGACCTCCACATTAAGCCTTGCCGGCCAATTTTCAGGAGAAAACATCTCAGGTAATTGAAAATGCCCAGCAATATTCAATAATAAATGTACGTCACTTTTTTCACCTACAATATGCACTTTCCAACTTGATTGAGTAAATATCCGTTGAGGAAAAGCACTTAATCGGCAATTTGCTCCGATTTTTGCTTTAATTTGTGCAATGAAATGCGCAATATACGTTTTTACTTCATCAGAAGTGAAGACCAGTGATTGAATGCGCGGACCAATCTCAAAAATACGATGAAAAATCATGTTAGGCTGCGATAGAGTTAAGTGCGTCATTGACTGCAATCCCCCGTTTTTTATCTAAGTCTTTTGCAACCATCAATGCCGCATCTAACTCAGTACAGTTATGTTCCATCATTAATTGTTTGCGTTGTGCTTTTTCGTGTTTCTCAGTCATCCCAAGAGCTAAATAAAGACTTGGTGGCACCACACGGAATAAGGCTTCCATATTGGTCGCAAGTACAACGCCTTCAGTATATTTCTTGTCTGCTTTTTTGGCCGACAATAACATGAGTTTTTGTGCTTCAGATAAGCGCCGGAAACGGTTAACTTGTTCCACTTCATCGTTGGATAGGTTAAGCAATTCCCACCATTCAACCATGCTGAGTAACTTACCAGCCTCTTCCGGAAAGTCAGCCATATTTTGTGTGGCTAACCACAACCAAATACCCAGCTTACGCCACATTTTTGAACCTTTAACCAGGAACTTCGCTAACAGCGGGTTGACCGTAATGATGTGCGATTCATCCGTAATATTGACGATAGGACGAAAGCTGTGTTGGTACTTTTCGCCCAATGAGTTGATATGGTTAATCAGGGAAATATACGCAATCGCCAGTTCAGCTTCGTAGCCATCACGGGCAAACATGGCCAGATCTACCAGGGTAATATCTGCCTCCGGCCAAATTTCGCCTTCTCGGTTAAAGAAACGCCCATTGACCCCCGTACAGAAGATATCCATTGCCTCTGCCATATCCGCAAGACGAGAGGCGCGCTCCGGGCGAATATCCGGACGACGACTGAGTTCTTCGAGTGCCGCTTTCACATCTCCGGTTAACACTTGACGAGGTGGCATTTCTTGAGCCGTTTTCTCTGCCGCTAATAAAATCGCCTGGCGAATTGCTGAACGGTCGGCTCGACTCATTTTGTCATCTTCTTTGGCTTCGCCACCGGTGATCATCAAGCGCGCAGTTAATTCCATTTCCGCTAATAAATCACGCTGTTCTTCGCCTTCTTCGTCGCTATCGTCGTCATCTCGTACCTCGAGATCTACATCCATTTCCAATAAACGGTGAGCTTCAGAAAAGAGTGGTAAGGCAATATTACTACTTGGCTCAAGGGATACACGGTTTACCGTTAAACCGTAACGTTCCGCATAATCGGCAAACAAACCAAAGGAGTTACCGGCTTCAACGATAAAAAGACGTGGACGATGTACCGCCATAAGCTGTGCCATCTGTCCGGTTAAAGTTGCGGACTTACCTGAACCGGTCGGACCTAAAATGAGTTTATGGGCATTTTTCGTCCGGTCTTTAGGGTTTAATGGGTCAAAATCTAATGGGCTTCCACCGCGGTTAAAATAGGTAATTCCCGGGTGTCCTGTGCCGGTTTCCCGACCGAATACGGGCAACATATTGGCAATGTGTTGTACCCAATAATATTTGGTATAAAAACGCGATTTTGCATCTAATTGCGGATTAAAGTTCATTGGTAGCCAGCGTAGATAGCTATTTAGCGGGGCAACTTCATTACCTTCTTTAACTGGCACGAGATTGTTACTTAATAAAACGGTTCTTAGCTCTCTTGCACGATTTCGAAGCTCTTGCTCATCATTACCATGCACATAAAACACAATACTTGCCTGATAAAGTTTATGACCATCTTTTAAGTATTCCGTTACCGTAGTAGCATCTTGTTTTAAATAAATAGATTCATAGTTATTGCCTACCGCTCGACTGCTTAATTTATCCAAATGCATCTGTAATTTATCTTGCGGATGGATCACAATCGTAATGCCCATAATGGTTGATTCCGGCAATAAATCAAATAACGCATTAATATTACGACCTCGAGTGACTTCACCTGTCATGTGGCCAACATCCGGCTGTTTACGGATATTATCAACTACGATGACTTCATGAGGTTGCTCATTAAAAAACCAGTAACCGTTTTTGCTTTCCGGTGGCGTAAAAAAGAGATTTTCACTAAAATCTTGGTCTTGCAAGGGGAGATCAGAGGTCTCCTTTGAAAGCGATAAAAGATCGTAACAAGCCTTATCATCCAGTCCGCTAAAATAGCGTGATGGATTTGGATTAAACCACTCTAACAACCAACGATGGATTTGGGCTTCATTTTGACGCTCTAGAGTTAATCCGGCGGTGATAAAAGCACTTTGGATGCGATCGCACGCGGTATTTAATTTCTCAATCGTATCTGTCTCATTATTTCCGGCATAACGATAGATGACCATGCGGGTTTTACGCACTTTTCCGGCCCAGGCGGTATTTGTTACCCGATCATCAACAAAAAGCCCACCGGGTTTACCGACCGCTTTTAAATGGCGTTCCATTTCATTAAGCCACTGTTCTGTAAACTCACTACCGCTTGCTTCAGGTGAAGTCGTCTTAATGTACTGTCTCAGATTCTCAATATAACCGCTTAAATCCTTGTCATCCTGGCAATAGAATTGTACAACGTAAGGATTGGTATCAAGTTCATCGAAACTATCCTGTAAGGCATCTTTAACTAATGTGCGAACGCGATTAAGATAATCGCTACCTCTACCTTCAGTCCCTATCGGCTTAACATCAAATACCACACCGGCACTTTTCGTATCATCAAAAAGCATTACGCCTTCTTCAGCTAAGTATTCCGCATAAGGAAGATTGGAAATAAAAGAGGGATCGCGACCATAAAGCATTTTAATATGCTGCCCCCTGGTCATTTTCCGATTACGAAGAATAGGCTTTATTTCGATTTCTTCTTCAACGTCATGTTTATCATTCGATACTTCTTCCGGTGTAATAGACATTAGAGTTGGATCCTCTTTAGATTGAGCCTTCCGGGCCTTTTTGCCTAAGGAGAATGCCTCTAATACGTCTTGAAATAATGCCATTGTTTTACCTCACCTAGTACATTCTTGTGCGTTCACCCGGTTGGGCATATTGAACACGACCATAAAATGGAATAACGGAAGAGTAGCCTGGTACGGGCATTTGTTCGGAAGAGTCTGTTAAGTGCGGATAAACATACATCACTAAATCCGGGTTAGGTAAACGAGGAAATAGATTTTGGGTTTCATTTTCAGCCGTCCGAGTATATGTTTGTTGTTCACGTGCCGAGACATAATTGGGTGCATCAATCAAACGACCATTGTGCGAGCGATAGGCACTAATATTACTGTTATCGCCAGCCCCCTTATTCCAAATGTCTTTCATGGTTGAATCACCAGTCGGCAATAAATCATTTTGAGAGGTTGAGCAACCGGTTAAAAGACTGCCAATGGCGAAGATCATGCCTGTCATCATTAATACTTTCATTATTGCTCCTTAATCTAAATGAGATTGTTGTGATGTTTGGCCATATTTCACTTGGCGGGCTTGGCGGTCATAGTCGATGTTGATTTGTTGATCGATATGTACGGCGACTTCTCGACCCGGCGGAACGTAAACGGCATCAAACATCTGGCCGTAGCGTTGACGGAACCAGTCAGCGGTTTCTTTCAATCCACCGCCTAATGCCTGCCCTAAAACGTATTTGCCGTTATTACCGGTGACTGCACCGATGACGGCTCCGCCGTCAACGACAGTGGTTGACTGAGAAGATGAAAGTCCTTGCGCTGCCGCTGACGCACCGGTCAAGAGGAAGTTTGTCGTGAGATATTCGGGTGCATTGGTTTTACGCTCGCCCGGAATACAAGGCACACCATGCGGATCGGATAACCAACCAATTTTATTGTTGTTATCCCCAGTTGAAACAATACGGCCATCACTAAATACAAAGGTTAAACTTTTCACATCGCCACGTACGCAAGATAAGGTCCAGTCACCGCTTGCAGTACCTGAGACAATGGCGCCTTCAATATCCGGCAGCTCAATACCATTTGCAATTAAGTTATCTCGACCAATAAGCAATTTAAACGGATAAGGCTCGGTCACATTATTATCAATCGGCACACGACCTACAAGTGCGGTCATCGCAACAGAATTCGTCAAGGTTGAGTTTGCTGCAATAGTAAAAAATGGCGTTGCGGTATTTAACATGGAATTACTGCCGTTATTCATAGGTTGTAACCCTTCAGCCTTTCGGATGTCATTAATGTTGTTATCAAACATTTTGGGGAAACCGATTCCGGTGCCGGTTGCGCCTATCGGTAACGGATTACCACGGTCGTCCGTCATCCGCATATCACTTGGATTAACCCAATTCATGCCACCGCTATTTTCAATTTGAGCCCCAACGGTAGCTCCATTAATCGGTAAAGGTGCATTTGTACTTTGTTGAGCTGTCCCCATCCCCTGATTACTGCCTTGCAATACTTGGTCTTTTAACGAATTAATTTCGGCAATTAATGCGCCGGTTTCTGCTTGTACTGCTTGTTGAATCTGATAGTCGGTATTACTACTTTGATTTTTTAATTGCTCGTTTTCTTTCATTAAACGGTCGTTTTGTGAAATCACTTCATCAAAGCGTTTATTATTTTCTTTCACTTTACCAATCAGTGTTCTCACCGTATCTTTTGAGGTATCGCCTTCAAGTCCCATTGAGCGAAGCTCTTCCGGTGATAGATCATTAAGTGAAATATCTAACACTTCCTCTTTTTTTTCCTCAGCCGTTTTTGATGTACTGCCACCGGAAAAAAGGAATCCCAGCATAGTCAAGACCACAACTGCCGTAATACCACCAATAACGAAGAACGCTTTATTTGCTTTTTGCATGGCTGACTCCTTATTTTGTCGTGGTCACTGTAGTGGTGACTTTTTTCAATTTTTTCGGTTTATACGTATTAGATTGCGGAATGACCGACTGATTAGGGTAACCTTCCGTCACTAAATACAAGGTCGTCGTATCTTCAGGCGAACCATATCCACCGAGCCAATGATGTTGAAAGGTTGCGGCATAGAATCGACCCTGAAGCTCTCTAGGATCTAAATCAATGCGAGATTGTCCTTGGTTTTGCAGACGGATCGCTGTTACCACATACTCATCAAGTTGCCAGGCGAGTAATGGTGTGGCGCGTATCGGTAATGCTGGTAAAAGGGTTTTAATCGGTGTAGGAAGACGATGCGCCACTTGACGAACACCGTCTAATGGCTCAACCGTGCGCAAAGGTGCATAGAACATTTGTGCCGCATAACGTGTAAGTGCTGCAGGCACCGGTAGTGCAGGACGTGCGTTTGGCATAGGTTCATTATTGGCACTTGCATCTTGATTATGAACCGCACCTTGATTTTCAACTTTATTTTCATAAACCAAACGAATAGGCTCATCGGCATTGACAACCGATGGTTTTGCTTGCACATCCAATAAAATCATCTCCCCGGTCGCCAAATCCATCAAATGTAAACGTGTTTTTGGGAAATCCGCTGTGGCTTTGAGGTACACTGCGCCGCCGGTTGATTGAATACGGAGTTTGTTATCTAGTTCCGGCGGATAACCCACCTTCACATTTTTATCCACGAAAATAATGCGTTCTTTCTCAATTTGTAAATCGACTGGGAGTGGTTTGCGCGCCCATTTCATCAAGACGTCAGCTGAGGCAACTGGTGAGAAAATAAAAGCTGCAGTTAGTAATAAGGTGAGTTTTTTCATTATTGGTTTTCCCCTTCTCTAAATTCTTTTGCTTCTAAGCGTAACGGAATCGAGCTGTAGCAGTTAAACCCCAATCCCCATGGATTGTTTTGTAAATCCGTTTCCATGCGCACAATATTGACAGGAAAGCGGGTTAAAACACGTTTTACTGGTTCATCTTTAAAATACTCGTCCACGCTTAAATCAAGATTAACCGTCCAGCTATCAGGACTATGAACAATCACACTACTGTCTTTAAATCCACGTCCCACAATTTCATAAACACCACGTGCACGTTCCCGTAATTCACCGTTAGATAAACGGTCATAGTAGTCTTTCTTCAAAAATTCTTGGCAGCTTGGCGTAATAAAGGCTTTATTTCTTTCAATATTTAATTTGTATTCTTCCTCGCCATTTTCCATCCAGCGATTCAGCTGTTGGAAGGTTTGATAAGCAAAGGCATAAACGGTTGATTTTGGCACTTCCCACCAAGGTCGTTGACTGCCCGCACGTAAATCAGGTGGGTTATAAATCATTAATCGACTCGGCGCGGTAAAAATAATGGCACATAGCACCAAACAAATCACAAGCAATGCACCAATCGCAATTCGCCCGGTCATAATTTCACGATTTTTTTGGTGCACGACCCCTTTTAATTGACTCATAATAAACTCTCTTATTTTTTAACTCGGCGAATGGACCAGGTTCCTTGGCGGGAAATAAATTGATTTCCCCCTAATAAGCTATCTAATTTCACTTCAATGACTCGATTCAAATAAGCCTCCGGTTTACCGCGCTTGAGGCTGGCAATGACCACCTTGCCCACCAAAACCGAGATAATACAAAACAACATGGCAAAGGAAGGAATCAGTAGCCAAAAACCGAACCCGAAGGCAAAACAACAAAGGAGGCCAAGTACCGCACCTAAGATAAATCCGATAGCTGCGGCCAACATAAACTCACTCACCGATAATCCGCCGTATACATTCGCCTCGCGGTTAAATCGTGTAGGAAGGAAGGGGATCGTTTGTTCCTTATCGTTTGACATCTTGACCTCACAGAGATAATTAAAACAGACCGATAGCCATTTTCACCAACCAGAGGCTGAAGAAAATTAAAATGAAACCAAGAATAAGAGCGATAACAAATGGTCCCCATCCTTTTCTGTCGGCTTCATCTGTTGCAGAGTTATAGGTTTTAATTAATGCTTTAACTACAGTTAGAATCGCCCATGCGGCAAATAAAACTGAGGCTAAAGTTGCTAATCCCTTCGCAACAAAAAAGATGATTTCCATCGGATCTTTCGTATTGCTATCTACCCCAGGGATTTTAAAATCCGGGATTTTAGCGGCATTAATACCATTCCCGCCGCCTCCGCCTGTGGCAAACGCATTTTCAATAGATAACCAACACAAGGTCATTACAGTGAGAAAACGGCCGGATACAGCCCGAGAAAAGGATTTAATCAATGTCATGATATGTCCTTATTGTTTTAGTAAATAAAAAAGCTTATGACGCATAAAATTAATGCGGCACCCCATAGAATCAGTTTGAAGAAAGACCAAATATCACCGTTATTCAGCATAAACTTATAGCCATTATTGTTTGCCCACATATATGCAAGCAGTAATACGGCAATCAAAATGATGGCTAACATGATTTTCAGCTTTAGCGGATCTAAACCACTTACAGCATAAAAGCTCTCTAATGGAGAAACAGAAGGGAAATTTGCGTTACTCATGCCTTATTGACTCCGAAGATGAAGATAATCTTCTTTCAAACTTCGAATGGCTTTGGGATTACGTGGAATCGCACGAGAAGGATTAATGTATTGTTTAATCCCGGCTTGCACGGTCGAAATATCTTGTCTTGCTGCTGCATAGTCAAAATATTCACGACTTTTCGCCGATACCCTGGCACTGGCTGCCGCACGTTGCAACGAAAGTTTTGCCGCTTCCAGCTGTTTAATCGCTTGAGCTAGCTGTTCTTGCTCTGTTGCTTGTGCACTCACTGCACCAAACAAAAGCCCTAGCACAAGGGATAAACTGAAAATATTTTTAGTCATGGAGAACTCCTTACTTGAAACAGATTCCAGGCAAAGAGTGCCAAAGAAGAAGGGGAAATTTAATGAAAAACTCTTTTTGCATTCAAAACAGTTTTTTCCCACAAAAAAGGCATTTATTCTCCAAGAATAAATGCCCGTAATAACAACATAGAAGGGTCTAAAGGTATTTTTTAAAGCTTGCTGCTGTTACACAGATGGATAATCCAAATAAAAATGCAGCGGGCACCAAAATCACATTCGGGTAAATGGAAATTGGAATTGAAAGGTACAACACCCATGCTGATAACATAATTGGTCCAATCAAACGTCGAGCATGATGGTAGAGAAAGCTTGATTCCCGTCCTGCACCAAATTTTCGGCGATCACGCATCATTAAACCTTCGGTCAATCCCGCAAAAGCTGCCAATAAAAATAAAGGTGAAGTGAAGACAATCACCACAAGGCGAATCACAAACGTAATGACGACATAAATCACAGACTCAATATAAGCACGCCCATAATGGTAAACCCATAATCCTGCACTCCCATGTTCACGCGGATTCGAAAGCCAATCTTTTACACCGGTTTTCACAAAAAGCCATTCATGCAGCGACAAAATGAGACTTTCTGCAAGTTCTTTGGGAGAGTGATAGAAAAGCCCCCGTGTTAGGCTATCAGAAAGCCAGCCTAACTCTTTCAACATCATTTCTTGGCTATGCAAATGCCCCTGTTCTGACCAAATAAACGCAATGCCTAACCACTCCAAAATAATACTCAGCATGAGCGAGCCAAATAACGCAGCCAGCATCGCATTAATATAGTGAAAAAGTCCTTTTTTCTTTTTCCCGCTAGATTTGTTATCCGCCATTACTGCAACGCCCCACTTGGCATGAATTGACCATGAAAGAGCACGTAACCTTTGATTTCACCCTCTAAAAAAATGTGGATCGCACTAATACCACTTTTGGTGATTTCCACATCATTCGCCAACCAAAGAGAAATCCCTTTATCCGCATATTTCCGTGCAAACTCATGCACAGTGTAGCGATGTTGATTCCAGTCATCTAAGTAGGGAATAACATATTCTAACAACTCATCAGCATTTTCCAGTCCACAAGAACAGCTGGTCACCATGTCGAAATTCACCGACATATCAGGCATATCCAATAAATTCATATCCGGTTGAACATCAATCATCTGTGTCATTATCAAAATCTCCATCATCCGTATCATCATTTGGGCTGATATCGTCATCTTCCCCGGTTTCTTCTACTGCAGGCATATCCACATCAGCAAAACGCAATTCATCACCGGCATACCCGGTGGCATTGAGTGACATGGATTGAAATGCGGTCGCAATATCTCGACTTGGCGTATAGTCAGAAAATGCAGACTGCCACCAGTTTGGTGAAATATGGTAATTTTTCCGCATATATGCCGTCAATTCCTGAAGGGAGGCCGGCATCACATCATCTTTATCTACAGCCGGTAACGGCATTCTTAATTTATACAGCGTACTTCCCTCAAGCAGTGCAAAAGCCTGACCTTTCGGGAGATTCGTAATATGTGCCGGTGAAAGCATGGGTACCATTTTCTCAGAAATCCGCTCCCCTGTATTCGAGGTAAAGGCTTTATCATCATCCGGATTGCTGTTATCCGTCGTACTTGATGTCACCATGCTTTGATAAATTGTGACATCGTTGAGCTGACGCGTTAAAAACTCTGCAGTGGCCGGCTCTTTAACCCGGAACATTAAAAGTGTGTTGAAGTTACCTGTCGTCTGTCCCGTCTTTGCTTTACTTCCAATACGAGCTTCAATATCTGAAAGTGTTTGAGTATAGGCTGTTACCTGCATTCCCGCACCACGACCTTTATTGATCAGCGGGATGAATTCATCACCCATTAATTCGTTAAATTCATCACAATGCAAATTGATTTTCGGTGGTTTACTTTGGGTTTTAAAGGCTTCCGGCAAGCCCTCATCCACGCCGAATTTGTAAATATGACCAGCCATCGAAACGAGATCGGCAAACATACTGTTGCCTACGGCAGCAGCCACGGTGGCATCAGATAGTGCATCTAATCCAACATAAACGATACCTCTTTTCCGAATGATAGATTCCCAGTCAAAGATGGGGCGCTCATCATGAATATCGGTGTAATCAGGAGAGAGAAGCTCAGCCGTTTTACCTGTTGTGAGTTTTTCAAGTAACGGTAAAAGCGATGCCACAATTTTATCGAAATAGGTTTTATCGTAACGTACCGCACTGGATAATCCTTCCAGTACCGGGTCAAAAATCTTATTCTCTAAAATATATTGGTTAATGACGGCAATAAGCGGTCTATCTTTCATCGAGAAAGGAAGATTTTTTACATCTAATTTAGCCGCGACCTCAGATAAAGTTGGCCAAATTTTTTTATCAACCGCATCAAAATGAAGCTTGGCATAGTCCAAGAAAAGAGCATCAATATTTTGCACAAAACGGGAAATTTGCACATAGTCCGGGCGTTTTCCCATTTCAACCAATGCTCGTGAAACAATATTCACAAAACGCCACGCGAACTCTTTAAATGCCGCACTATTCCCGGCACCGCTTAATTGCCCGGAAATCCGTCCTGCCACCTCAGAGATTCGACCAAAACGGCCCACCGGGTTATAACGTGCAGAGATTTCCGGATGACCTAAATGGAATACATAAAATTCATTCTCACGTCCTGCACGTTTCGCTTCCGCATACATTCGCTTTAGCATGTCCGGGTCACCTTTCGGATCAAAAAAGACGACTACCTCTCTCTCTTCCGGTGTTTTTCCTCGATGAATATCTTGCGTAACAAGCACTTCTGCAAAGCGGGTTTTCCCTACGCCTGTCGTACCAAAGACCAGTGTGTGGCCACCACGATCCCCTAAAGGTAACATAATATCTCGCTCATTGGGTTCTACACCATGCATCACCGGAATACCACCGACCGGTGGTAATGGGCGTACAGGATTTAAGGGAGAATCTATCGAAGTGAGCCGAGAAAGCCAATTATCATGGATCTTTTCGTAATCACGCGCTGCCTTAAACCACTTTCCGCTTTTCCAATAAATTTGCCCATTCGCAGAGAAACAATCATAAAGACGTTGTGTGTGTTTGGGTTCCCATTCAAAACCTCGTCCCAAGAATAAGGCTTTTTTACTTACCGGAATTTGACGGCTGGTTAAAGCATAGTAAGGGAGTCTGCGTAAATTTCGGTGATAGCGTATAATTTCCATGCCTTGACGAAAACGTATAATGCCCATACCGGCAAAACCGACACCTAATCCATATCCAATGAGCGGATTTAATGCGAGCGACCAAGGGGCACCACAGCAAACTAATGCGCAAGCGCCATGCACTGCAGCTGGGAAGAATTCAACCGGTGGGCGAAGTAATCCTTCTAACACATGTTTTTGACTCATTGTGACAATCCTTTTGAAGTCAATAAAGCAGGGTAGTGAGCAAGATTCAATCTTAAAGCTAAGTCATCCCCAGGTGTTGGGATTAAGGTTAAATCAGGCGCTAATTGACGTAATTCGCTTAATTCATTTATTGTTTTAACGCTTACGACAAGTCCCATTGCCTCAATTTTACGAAGATAGTCATAATTACGGTGTAACCAGTTTTTCGAAAAGTTATCGGTGCCAATGAGGAAAATCGGCAGCATACCGGGTAAATTCATTTGAATCGGTTGAATTTGTCCTGGTGTCATTCTGTGAGAAACAACAGGCAAGATATCGACCTCGGTTAATGTTGACGGAACGCTATTAGGGTAGGCTTGAACCATTGATTCGTCCGGTTGTAATGCTTCATAAAAACGGACTGCACTTTCCCCGCCAAAATCACCAATAACTTTTAATTCGGCTTGCGCCTGAGCTGCTGCTCCTAAGCAGAGCAAAGAGAGGAAAAAGGATTTGTACTGCATAATGTTGTTCTCGTATTAATTGGTTGGATTTTGCCAACGAATCGCTTGTTGATTTGTTTGATGTGAAGCCGGTTCAACCCAACGCATAGCCGTTTCCGTTGGCGAAACCCAATGTAAATTGGCGGGTAAGGGTTTATTCTCAATTTGATAACGAGGTGATGCAGAAGAACGCTGGAAATTAGCGATTTGTTTACTTTGATTAAATCGTCCGCTTTGATAACTCAAAAAACCTTTTACCGTCATGCCATATTTCATACCGTTGCGTTGCATATTATTAATATCTTCGATAGTCGATTTACCCTGTAATGCGCGATGTAACCCGTCAAGGCCAATATTATGTGCAAGATATAAATGCTCATCTGTCGGTTGAATCCCCCGTTCAGCGAATTGTCCAAGATGCCAACGGGCATAAAGTGCGGTTGCTAAGGTGTTCAGTCGCTTATTTTTACGCGGATCAATTGCTGTATTACGGTTGCTCGGTGTAATTAGTTTCATACCCAATGCTTGACCTTCGTTGGTCGTGGCTAACCAATTCCAGGTGCCTTGTGTAAATTGCCCGACGCCAGTTGCACCGGTTGGCGAAATTTTGCCATACCATCCATCTTCGATTTTAACTAAACCGCGCAACATTGATTCACTGATTTGATAGCGCGACGCAGCTTCTTGGATATAGCTATCTATATCTGAACCAAAGCCGCTAAATGCAGTGCTTTGGAATGAGAGCCCAAGGAGCATGGCACACCAAGCCATGTCTAATAAACGACTTTTTCCCATGTCCCATCCTTTTGAATTTGGAATGCAGCAGGCATCTTGCCATCGGCATATTGCAACCAAGCACCATTATCATGGTTTAACGTGATGAGTTTTTTCTGTACTTTATTCGGATCAATATGATGTTTTTTAGCCCAAGCATAGATATCGTCATTGCTTTTTACGTCGACAAAATAGATATCAATCGGTGTTTTCTCGTTAACATAAGAAAGCATGCGATCTGCATTGCTCTCACATTTATCACAATTATCTAAACGGGTGAAATAAATCACACGACCGATGCGCTCGGAAATATGCGGTTCAACGGTAAAAGGCTGTTCATTAGGATAAAGCTCTGCAAACACACGATCATAGGTACGTTGAAACTGTAATTCGCGTTCCATACGATCATGCAGTTTCTTTGCTAACAATCGTGCATAGTGTTCTCTTTCCTGTTCATTACGTGATTCCACGCCTAAGACGGTGAGAGGATCAAGCCCTGGCGACCATATACCACGAGCACCTTGATTAAGCTCTTGATAGCGCTGCCATTCGCTTTCCGTTAATCCCCATTCTTGCGGCTGCACCTGAAGCACTTGCTGATTTAGCTTATGTGTTAATACATTTTGTTGATTTAATGTTCGAGTAGCCAGCGTATTTTCTGTGGTTGTGTCAGATGATGCGTTCAAAGAACATAATCCCAATGTCGCCACAATGGAGAAGATTGTTAAGTAACGCATCGCCTTACTCCTCAAGGATTTCCGTGATTGTGGTGGTTATTGTTTGGGTTTCGATGGGGTAATGGCGTGTTGTAATATTTTGAGGAACCGAGCTTCTTTGTTTAAAGCAAACAGTACGCGTAATATCGTTTAAAGTAATTTCATACGCCGGTCCAGCCAACATTTGTAATGCTTCTCGCAATTTTACTGGTCCGAATTGATAATGCACTTTAGGGAGCGGGCGGGAAAATAAAGTAGGTAATGTCGGTTCATTATTATTGAAACGCTGACAAAGGGCTAAACCGGTATTATTTAATGTGGCAGAAAGTCCGTTTTCCACATTGGCGTTAAAAACCTTTTTATTGTGTTGCGGTACAGTCACCGTAACGCTTTGATCTAATAAGTACTTTTGGCCATCTTCTGGTGATAAAGAAACTAGCGTATAACGACCTTCACGCAAAACCTCCGGTGTTGTCGGATGATCGTCAATATAAATATCCGGTTGAACAACACGTTCGGTTGATTGAGGCGAGGCTATTACGCTTGTCGTAGACGGAACGTCAGTCATATTTTTTTCCGTTGGGTGAACGGAGCAGGCATTGACCAGACAAAGAGCGATTGCCGTTAAAAGGATTTTCCGCATATAAAATTCTCCATAGATAGAGGTGAAATAAATTTGCGCTCACTATGGATAATCTGTAAGAGGATTTAAATCATTTATTGTTCTTCCGATTGAGATAATAAATTAATAGGCTGTCACATATATTTTTCCGGCATATAACAAGAGGAGGTGTGTTGGATAAAATACATAGAAAAAGTAATGTTGCCATTGTGGATAGGAAACCGCTTTTTCTGCCGTCACGGCAGACCATAACTTGGGAAAGGTTAGTACTAATAAAGTCAATCCCATAGCGATTATAACGAATGGAAATAAGTCACTCTGCAAATAAGTGATGAGCATTGTAGCATTGATATTGAGTACACAAATAAACAAGCCAATGAAACAGATAATTTGTTTCCATAATGTATGAGGGCGATGTCGTACATATAAATAACAAAATAGGCAATAGACAAAACCATATAAGTGATAATCGGAAAACATCGCTATCATGATGGCTAAAATGATCATGCCAACGCCACTAAATTGCACTTGTAGCTGTTTTTGGGAAAGTAATCGCCATCCGGCAATATAAATAATAACAGCAAAAAATTGAAACAAAATATTAAGTTTCGTATCGTCGTTAAAAACCCATTGATAAGGAAGTTGTGAAAGCAATGCCCAACATAACATTCGAATTGCATATTTTTTTATATGTCCATCACCTCGAGCAAGGTGAACGGCGACAATGAACCCAAAGATAAGGAATGCACTTCTTCCTATTATACGAAACCATTGCAAATCAGGGGATTCAAAAATAACGGCGATGTGATCTAAGACCATAGAACACAGACCGATCCATTTTAATTGTTCAATTTGAGATGAGGTGAAGTGAGGCATATTTCTCATTTTATTTTTACATGATGGAATAACGTTTATGACTATGAAGGAAATGGAAACCAAAAGAAAGGCATTATTCTGTCTATAAGCAATACAAAAAATTTCCCTACCAAGAAGAATTTCTCGGTAGGGAAAGTTCATGCTATATAATACCAAGCGAAGAAAAGCTTAAATGTTTGTTAGGTGAAACAATGAAGTGATCGAGTAATTGAATTCCCATCAACTTAGCCGCTTCTTTAATTTGTAATGTGATATTTCTATCAGCGAAGCTAGGCTCTAGATTCCCGGAAGGATGATTATGACCTACAATCATAGCTGCAGCATTGAGTTCTAATGCACGTTTAATAATTTCACGTGGATAAACACTTGTACTACTGATGCTGCCTGAAAATAGTGTTTCTGCTTTAATTAAACAATTTTGGTTATCAAGGAATAAGACAACAAAATGTTCTCTTTCTTCACAACCAATTTTGTTTTGCAGATAACGCCCAACAATATTACTTTCCGAAGCTTGTAATTCGGTCTTATAGAGCGAATTTCTCTCCATCACCTTAGTCAAAATCTCTTCTGCTTGACTCAAAATCTGTTTTTCATCAGAAGTTAATTGGTACATAACGATATTCCTTACAAAAAAGGGAATATCGCCCATAGGGAAATATTCCCTATGGGATAAAAGAAAACCACAATACTCCGAATCAGAGTATTGTGGTCGTGAGTGAAATCGGGCTACTTGGAATCGCTTTTAGGCTGCTTATTTTTCCCGGTAAGTTCGTCCCAGTTTACCCAGAGTACGATACTGAAAAAAATCACAACAGCCAGAGTAAATGACCCAGTTGTTAGAATTAGAGGCCAATTCATACATCCTCCTTTGATTAATTGAAGAACTTAAATAGCCCCATCAACATTCCCATGCCGGCAAGAAGAAAACCGGCAGTTTTGTATAATGTGGTGTGAAGCTCATTAACAAGGCGTGATTCAAGTTGAGCTATCTCAATTTTGAATTCACTCTTGGTTAACAGAGGATGTTGACTTTGCTCTAATGCTTCATCAAGAGCCTCTGCTAAAGCTTCAGCTTGCTCCTCAGTTTGTCCATTTTCTTTCAGTTTTTTGACAAATCTAAGTTTATCAAATCGAATACTTGCCATGGTATGCTCCATACAATTTCTCCTAAGACCCGTTAATCATAACATAAGGAGAAATTACCCATGAAGGAGAAATTTCCCCTTATGGGTAAAAGAAAGACCAACAAAATTTGTTGGTCTTTATCGTATAATTTAAGCTAAAGCTTCATTTTCATCAGCAGGTTTGTCTTTTTTCGTTTCCTGGTATTTTAACTCGCCGTCAACTTTAATCATTTTGACGCGAATTAAACGACTTTTCAACGAAACGCCGACATCCCCCTTTTTGTGATAATCGTTATCTTTAGTATATGTGAATGTGTCATACCAAAGATCTGCCATAACAAAAGAAATCAATACTTTCTTTTCTGCTTCTACAGCATCTGAACAACGTCTAATCAGTTTTTCAGCTTCTGCACCCACGATATTACAATCGAAAAAACGATATTCTGGCTCATTGGTATCGCCGACTAACGCTGCGATACGACAAGCCCAGAATGGATTTCCTTTTTTAGGCTTTACTTCACGAATATCGTTTAAATAACCGACACCATGAGTATGCAAATTGAAGTATTGAGTTGAATTTTGTTGAGTTTGAGTAGTCATGATTTGTTTCTCCTAATGTGAAATAAAAAAGCGGAGAAACATTCCTACCCAATGCGGGTCAAATGTTCCCCGCGAGGGTTAAGAGGGTTAAATAACTTACATTAACTTGAGTATAAGCATGGCAATTTTAATAAAAATACCCGCGACAAATAATGTAAGAATATAAGGCATAATTTCATTCAAAAATACATCAGAATTGGCCATTCTGTTGAAAGTACTTGTGAATTTACGATGAAATGTGCTGAAAACGTTCATAATATTTCTCCTATTAATGATTAATTCATTGCAGTTTTGGTTTCAGCATAGACTCCGTATTGACCGTTGCCCAATGCAAATAAACCTAACGCTACATGATTAATTTGGCGAGAAGCTAATTCAGCTTGCAATGTTTGCGCTGAGCAAGCCTCTTCATTAACAGGAAAACGACCATCATTAGAGAAAAAATAAGTAATTTTTCCAGTGACTGCGTTTAGTACTTGAGTGAATTGGAATTCCATGGTGTTTCTCCAATATGCAGAGAAACACTTTACCCACAGGAAAAATGATTCCCTGCTGGGTTAAAAAAGTAAGGTTAACATCTACTCAAAGAGCGTCAGATTTCAAGATGCAGCTGACATTCGGGCTATGCACTAATTCATCTCACGGATGAATCGAAGACTTAAAAGTGCGGTCTTCCTGGGCTTAGTGTTGTCAACGACA
>ERZ773077.673-NODE-673-length-25118-cov-8.222958_pt1 | contig 25118 bp, 22 predicted proteins | sample MGYA00580612_ERZ773077 | MGnify/ENA primary metagenome ERZ773077 (study PRJEB29015, sample SAMEA2737971) | human oral metagenome | biome: human oral; feature: human-associated habitat; material: dental | place: China | collected 2021 ...
CGTCCACCAACAATGGAGCCAAAACCAGAAAGCAGCCTAGAAATCCCATTTTTCAACAGTGTCCACAAAACCCATAGCACTCCAGTCAACGCCGACGACCCGCTGTTGGACGATCCCGCGTTCGTGCAGTTGCTGAACCAGATCCATCAGGCACTCGGGGTGCGATTCGGGATCACCCACACCGAGGTGATTCTCACCGCCAAGGGTCCAGCGGTGGTCGAGGTGAACGCGCGGTGGGGCGGTGACCTGATCCCACGCCTTGGCATGAATGCGACGGGAATCGATGTCGGCGCGGTAACTGCCTCTGTAGCCACCGGTCGCCCCTTCAACGCACAACCCACCATCCATCGCGCGGCCGCAGTCGCCTTCCGCTATCCGCCGGAATCCGGATGGGTCATCGACATCAGGACCACCTCCGTGCCGGAAGTCCCAGGGGTGATGATCGAGGTGAAATCGCTTGCCGAGGTGGGAGACCTCCTGCGCCTGCCTCCTGAAGACCATGTCGCAGGTCGCCATGGTTTTCTCCTTGCAACAGGCCCAGACACCGACACCTGTCTCAAAGCCATCTCAGCCTGCGAAGACAACCTGTTCGTGCACGTTGAACCGCACTGAGGCGCTACCGGCAGGGTCCAACTCCGCGACCACGTCTGGACCCTCACCGTCATTGTCAAACTCAAAGTAATCAGCGGCTTCACCATTCGTCATCATCACCGGCTTCTTTCATGGCATGGCTACTCGGCTCCGGAAAAGCGCCAAGGTGGCGCGACTGATCATGGCGTAGTGGGCTGGGCTCGTTCCCAGTCGGCGACCAGTCCTGGGACGACGGTGAACAGCGGATAGAGCGCATGAGCGATGCGAGTGGCGGGAACGCCTAGTGCGGATCTGGTTGCTGCACCCGCAGTACCTCGACCGACAGGGGCTCATCGTCTGCTGGCGGGGGACGCTGCTAGCGGGCCTGACCCGCGGATACACCCGGCATCCCCAGCTCGACCGGTTCCGCGCCCTCACCGATCCCCTGGCCGGGATCGGCGCCTACCTTGAGGGACTCGCGAATGAAGCCACGCATCAAGACTACCGCTTCGACAGGACCCGCATCACCACCCCCGGCCCGGCGGCACTCACCGTCACTAGCGGGCAACTCGACATGGTGGCCGCACGTCTGCTCACCAAACTCGAACAACGCTCTCCCAGCTGCTGGCAGCCCTATCGCACGCCGACAACGCCATGGTGAAGTTCACCGTCCAACAGCTTCTGTCATCGGAGCCGACGCCCAAGCAGCTAACCGGCCTAGCGCTGGTCGTGCTGCCCCGGAAGGAGAAGGGATCACGACGCGCCGTCCTTGAAAGCCCTGGCCAGGCTCGGCGCACCCTCGGCCGCGCTGCTGACGAGCGTCGAGGCGCTGAGCGACCGCTCCGACTCCGTCACCGCCGACCTGGCCAGGTCGCTGCTGAGGCACTGGAAGGGTTAGCCCCCAGGGTGACGAGGATTCAGCCCGCCATCACCTCACCAGGCGGGAACTACTGCGACTTTGAGGCCATGCCGCTGTCTCACCGCCGCCATCGCCTCCTCCAGCTCGCTCAAAGAGAACTGGCAGGTGACAATGCCGCCGACGTCCAGGGCTCCACTCGACAGCAGGGCGACGGCCCGTGCCACATCGGCACGCCGCGCATTGGATCCGCCTGAGACCAGGAGTTCCCGGTAGTGGATCAGGTTGGGATCCAGGCTGGCCGTCGTCCCCTTCGGGAAACCCGCAAAGTAGTTGACCCTGCCCCCGATGGCCGCCAGTTCCAGGGCCTGGTGCACCAGGCTGGGGTCGCCGACGGCGACGATGACCACGTCGGCGCCACGGCCTCCGGTGCGGGCCATGACCTGACGGGTCAGTGCCTCACCCGTCAGGTCGAAAGCCTCATCCGCCCCCAGCTCCAGGGCCGCGTCAAGACGTCCCGGGCGTCCCGAGGCGAGGACTCTCTCCGCTCCTGCGAGTTTCGCCAGCGCAATGTGCAGCAGGCCGATGGGTCCGGTGCCGAGGACGACGACGGTCTCGCCGGGGGTGACCGCCACCTGCCTGGCCCCGTTGAGACAGCAGGAGAGTGGCTCAGCCAGGGCGAGCGTGGTGGAAGGCAGTTCCTGATCCACCACCATGAGGTTGCCGTGTTCCATCGCGATCCGCGGCACCAGCAGGTATTCAGCCAGGCCACCGTCGAACTCGTAGCCGAACAGGATCAGGTTCTCACACAGATGCTCACGTCCCGACTGGCAGATCGTGCATCTCAGGCAGCTGACGGCGACGCAGCAGGTGGCCTGCGCTCCGACGGGGACACCGGTGACCCCCTCGCCCACGGCCGCCACCCGTCCTGCGAACTCATGTCCGAGGATGACCCCCGGCCTGACTCCGGCGGTTTTCGCACCGGAGATGATCCTGAGGTCGGTGCCGCAGATGGTGTTGGCCTCAATCTTCAGCACCACCTCGCCGGGGCCAGGCTCCGGTATGGGGACCCGTCGCAGCCGCAGCTGCCCCACATCTTCGAGAACTGCTGCGTTCATAGTCATGGCCGTCACTCTAGTGTCGTGTGGTTGACTGGGCAGGAAGCACATGAAGACCGTCGGCTCACTGTGGCCGTCTCCATCTGAAAGGAACGCAATGACGCGCCTGGTCAACAATCCATCCGATTTCCCCGCCGAGGCCCTCCGGGGTTTCGTCACCGCCAACAAGCGTTATGTGAAACCTGTCTACGGCGGGGTGGTGCGCTCGACTGCGACGCCGCAGGGCAAGGTCGCCGTCGTCTACGGCGGCGGTTCAGGGCATTACCCGGCCTTCGCTGGCTGGGTTGGGCATGGTTTCGCCGACGGCGCAGTGTGTGGGAACATCTTCAGCTCCCCCTCCGGCGCCCAGGCGTATTCGGTGCTCAAGGCCGCCCATCGCGGGGCCGGGGTCCTGATGGGCTTTGGAAACTATGCCGGCGATGTGCTGCACTTCGGGCAGGCCATTGAGCGGCTCCGCGCTGAGGGCATTGACGCCGACACCCTGGTGGTGACCGACGACATCGCCTCCGGAACGAAGGATGAGCTGGAGAAGCGGCGGGGCATCGCGGGAGATTTCCCAGTGTTCAAGATCACCAGCGCCGCTGCCGAGACAGGGCTGGGCTTCGAGGAGGTCAAACGGGTCTTCGCCAAGGCCAACGCCGCCACCCGCAGTTTCGGTGTCGCCTTCGCAGGCTGCACCCTCCCGGGTGCTGCCGGGCCGTTGTTCACGGTCCCGGACGGGCGCATGGGCATCGGGTTGGGAATCCACGGTGAGCCCGGGGTGGATGAGACCGCGCTGGGCACAGCCGATGAGGTCGCGCAGACCCTGGTTGACGGTCTGCTCACGGAGCGTCCCGCGGAGGCTGAAAGCCGGGTTGTCGTCATCGTCAACGGGCTGGGGGCGACGAAGTACGAGGAGTTGTTCGTGGTGACGGGCAGCGTCGTGGACCGGCTCACTGCGGCCGGCATCGAGTGCGTCGATGTGGAGTCGGGCGAGTTCGTGACCTCCCTGGACATGGCGGGCATCTCCCTGACCCTGGTGTGGGTCGATGACGAGTTGCTCGGATACTGGGATGCGCCTTGCGACAGCCCCGCCTACCGCAAGGGTTCGGTGGGCCAGGTCGCCCGCAATGACACAGCGTTGAATCACGAGGCGGCCGCCGTGACGGTGAGCACCCCCGGCAGCCCTGAGTCGCAGGCAGCCGCGACCCGCATCGTCGGCCTGCTGGATGAGGTGGCGGCGATGCTGGGAGATGCCGAGGAGGAGCTGGGAAAGCTTGATGCGGTGGCGGGCGACGGTGATCATGGGATCGGCATGCTCAGGGGAGCCCGGGCGGCCGCCGCAGCTGCGCGAGGAGTCGCAGGGCAGGGCGCGGGCGCGAATACGACGCTCACCGCTGCCGGTGATGCCTGGTCTGATCAGGCTGGTGGCACCTCAGGTGCGCTGTGGGGAGCGATGCTGACGGCCATCGGGTCGGCGCTCGGGGATGAGCAGACCCCGACGACGTCCAGCATCACGGTGGCGCTGCGGGCAGCTCTGGCAGCGGTGCAGCGGCTTGGTGGGGCCAAGGTGGGTGACAAGACCCTGGTTGATGCGCTGGCGCCTCTCGTCGCAGCTTTCGATGAGACGGACGGGGCCTGCGTCGACAAGGCTGCCGCCGCTGTGACGGCCGCTGAGGCGGGTGCCGAGTCCACGAGGGCTCTGAAGGCCAGGCTGGGGCGTGCCCGTCCGCTCGGGGAGAAGTCGATAGGGGTTCCGGATCCGGGTGCGGTGTCCCTGGCCAGAATCGCAGCTGTGGTCGCGAAGCACGCCTGACCGCAGGGCTGACGCGACGTTCAGCGCTGCTCCCCCGCCGGGCGAAGCATGGCGACCGGTTGCCCCGACGGCGTCATGTCGAGAGCACGCTGTTCCACAAAACCCAGTCGTTCGTAGAGTTGCCGGCTGGCCGGGGTGGTCGCCTCCAGGTAGGCGGCCGCCCCCGCATCATCAATCTCGGCCAGCCGATGCCTCAGCAGCCGCGTGCCGACCCCACTTCCCTGCGCCTCCGGGGTGACCGCCACATAGGCCAGGTACCAGTGCGGATGGGTGGGTCGGTGGTCCTCGAAGGCCGCGAGCAGCTCCCTTGCCCTCCGCAGGTTCCTCAGACCTATCGCCGAGAGGAACCGGGGCTGTTCCCGCAGCTCTGCCAGGGGGGATGCTTTATGGCCTGGCCCCTCCCAAGCGGCCACACCCAACAGTGGTCCCCCTCCGGCCGGGCGGGCCACGTCGATCACCCCACCAGGAAAGGAGCCGAGGCGAAGTTCTGAGAGCACCAGCCTCTTGAGCCTGCCCTGGCGGTTCCTCTCCCCTGGCACGATGGCGGCCATGACCTCGTCATCGACCAGCGCGGAGGCGATGACATGCGCCACCTCGGGAAGATCACGTTTCTGGGCTCGAAAGATGCTGACGCTCATGGCCTCATCATCCCGCAACCGGGTCGGGTGATGACGCAGGCGAGATGCTCAACGCCACCTCATGGGGAGCCACCATGAGGCTGTGCCACCCTCACGTCCCTCAGCCCACAGAGGCCAGGGCGAAGGGAAGCACAGCCTTGGCTCCTGCCTGCCGCAGCAGCCGGGCAGTGACGGTGAGCGTCCAGCGTGAGTCCATCAGATCGTCGACCAGCAGCACCGGTCCGGGCGTCTCAGGCAGCTGGGCGGCCATGGCCTGCGGCACCTGGAAGCGGTGAAGAACATCCCGAAGTCGGTAGGCGGAGTTGGTGGAGCGGTTCAGGGGCTCGGCTTCCGGCACAAGATTCAGGGGACCGAGCTGCATCAGCCGTCCTGCGGAGGCGATGCCCATCGCGAGGGAGGAGACCAGGGTGGGTCTGCTGAGGCTGGGGACCCAGGCCACCGCCACGGGACGCTGTAGCCAATCCCACTGTTTGAGTGTCTGCAGGCAGGCTGCGGCGAGTGTTGCGGGCACCGGCGCATCCAGCGGCCGACCCTCACCGTCCACGGCGAACAGCTCCCGCAGCGCAGCGCCGTAGCCCAGATCCGTCAGGCGGGCGACGGCGCGGCCGGGCTCGTGGCATTCACCGGACGGGATGCGTCCCTTGAGGTCAACGCCGAGTCGCGGCATGCCTGTCGGCCATTGGTGCCGTGGGTCAATGGGTACCCCGACTCGCCTCAGAGCGACCCGAGCAGCCTCTGCCCCATCGTCGGTGACCTCGGTCGGATACCAGGGACCGGCGCAGGTGTCACAGCGACCGCAGGGCGCAGAGGCGGGATCATCCAGCGAGGCAGTGAGGTACGCCATCCTGCACTGTCCCTCCCCCAATGCCTCGTATTCCAGCATGGCCTCCTGCTCTGCGATGCGGGCGGCCACGATCCGCGCGTAGCGTTCCTCGTCGTAGTCCCATGGCTGTCCCGTCACGATCCAACCGCCCTGCACCTGCCGCACCGCACCCTCCACTGCCAGGACTTTGAGCAGCAGTTCCAGCTGGCCATGTTTCAGATCCACCCTGGCGCCGAGTGCCGGCACTGACAGCGGGCTGTCTGACAGCTCCCCCAGCACCGCCTCCGCCCGGGCTCTGGTGGGCATGGCGTTGGTGGCGAAGAAGTGCCAGATCTCACGGTCCTCCCGGCCCGGCAGCAGTAGCACGTCGGCGCGTTCGGTGGCGCGTCCGGCGCGCCCCACCTGCTGGTAGTAGGCGACGGGAGAGTTGGGCGCTCCCAGGTGGACGACGAACCCCAGGTCGGGTTTGTCGAATCCCATGCCGAGTGCGGAGGTGGCCACGAGGGCCTTCACATCGTTGGCCTTCAGAGCCGCCTCCGCACGTTGCCTGTCATCCGGATCCGTGCGGCCTGTATAGGGGAGCACCGGGTATCCAGCGTCCGCGAGGAAGGCAGCCGTGTCCTCGGCTGCGGAGACGGTGAGGCAGTAGACGATGCCGCTGCCGGGCAGGTCATCAAGGTGCTGCCGCAGCCACGCGAGTCGCCGCCCGGAGGATTCCAGATCCAGCACGCCGAGACGCAGTGAGTCGCGGGCCAGTGCCCCGCGGAGCGTGAACACCTCGTGTCCGCCCGCACCGAGCTGCTCGGCCACGTCGGCGACCACACGTTCGTTGGCGGTGGCGGTCGTCGCCAGCACGGGCACGCCGTCCGGGAGCTCGGCGATGAGGGAACGGATCCGGCGGTAGTCGGGGCGGAAGTCGTGCCCCCAGTCGCTGATGCAGTGCGCCTCGTCGATCACCAGCAGGCCCATCCGGGCGACGAGCTGCGGCAGCTGCTCCTCACGGAACCGGGCGTTGACCAGCCGCTCTGGGGAGACCAGCAACACATCGACCTCGTCACGGGCCAGCTGCCTAGAGACGGCCGACCACTCGGTGGCGTTGGCGGAGTTGATGCTCTCGGCACGCACCCCAGCCTTGGCTGCCGCTGCGACCTGATCTCGCATCAGCGCCAGCAGCGGCGAGACGATCAACGCGGGCCCAGCACCGGCGCGGCGCTGCAGCAGGGCTGAGATGAAGTAGACGGCGGATTTGCCCCAGCCCGTGCGCTGCACCACAAGCGCACGTCGCTGGTCTCTGACCAGCGCCTCGATGGCCTCGAACTGACCGGGGTGGAAGTCCGCATCATCACGGCCGGTCAGTTCCTGGAGCACCGTCAGAGCCTCGTCGCGCAGGTCTTCCCCGCCCCGTCGCGTCGCAGCAGACCTGGCCAGGAGCGGGCTTGCCTGGTCTACGTCCTCGGGCGGCTCCGGCATCGGATCCGGGGGCGGCTCATCATACGGGTCCGGTTCATTCCATTCGGTCATGGCGCAACAATGTCAGACGGGTCTGACATTTCCTGTATGAGACTTCAGCACAGGCTTTCACCAGGCGCGCACCAGCCATTTCCTGATGTCGCCGCTCTCTCAGTCAGCAGGTGGCGGCGGCCTCCAGTGCCAGAGAGAGCGCGACATGATGCGAGTCGACCCCGAAACCTCGGCGGTCATAGCTCTCTCCCGCCAGGGTGTCGGCGGTGAACAGGAACTGCGCGAAGGCGACGCCGCGGACCTCCGACATGGCGGCCAGTGCCGCGCACTCCATCTCCACGACAACGCACCCCAGCCGTCGGCGCTGCTCCACCAGTTGCCGGGTCTCACGGAAGAACCCGTCGGTGGTCCAGGTGGGGGCGACGAGAGCTCCGAAACCCGCCGCCCGGGCCGTCTGAGCACAAACGCCGGTCAGGTCCGCATCGGTCTCAACCCACTGCCCCGCAGGCAGATAGTGGTAGGACGTGCCCTCATCCCGCAAGGCCTTGCTCGGGACCACGAATTCGCCCTCGGGCAGCGGTTGAAGCGTCCCGCAGGAGCCTACGGCGACCAGTGAGGTCGCGCCGCGACGAATCATGTGCTCACCCACCATTGTCGCCGCAGCAGCCCCAATGGGCATCGGCACAACAACCACCTGGGAGGTGCCTCGCGTCAGTTCATAGATCGGGTGCTCAACGGTGATGAAGGGCACGGTGTCGACCAGGCGGGCCTGCCAACCCTCAACCGTTTCGATCACCTCCGAGGCAAGAAAGGCCAGCACCGCAGCCGCCGGGCCGACGGGTAGAACATTCGCCAGCATCATGGAGGAGGTCAGGTCCTGAGGGTCGTCATCGAAGTCCAGGATGGGGAATGGGCCCGACGTCAGCATGCCCCCATCATGCCAGGGGTGGCTGGCGGGGAGCTCCCGGCTCCTCCACGACTTGACACTGCTCGCATGGTTCGCCAGGGTGATTTACCTACTGCCGACACACCGCTGGAGAGATGAGATACGACGCGAAGCTGCCGATCTGGTTGTTTGCGGCAGCATCATCCGCTGGTGTTGCCGCTTTCAGCGTCGTGGACACGCTGTATTTCAGGGAGATTGGTTTCACACTGCAGCAGATCGGGCTGTTCACGGCAGTCTTCAGTCTCAGCTCGGCGCTGGCGGAGTTCCCCTCCGCGCTCGTCTTCGACATGTGGTCGAACAAGCGGGCCATTCAGCTAGGCAATCTCATACGGATAGTAGCCTTCACGCTGTTCTTCCTGGCAACCACTCAGGGCGAGGTTGTGCTGGCCGAAGTTGTGGCGGGTGTGGGCGCTGCAGCGATGAGCGGGACGCTGCATGCTTTGCTGATGAATCAGGTGGAGGACTCTCAGCGATTCTCCGTCCTGACCAAGCTCACAGGCCTGTCAAGTGCCACCGCTCTGCTGGGAGGGCTGGCAGGGATGCTTGTCTTCATGTGGTCGCCTCGATGGGTTTGGCTGCTCGCCGTCGCATTCTTCCTCCTGGCGGGCATAGCCATGGCGTTCGCGGCCGATGATCGTCACACCATTGAGCGGCAGCCCATCTCAGCATTCACGCGTTCGGCCTTCAGTGCCCTGCGTACCAGGGGATGTTGGGTCCTCGCGTTGCTCAGCTGCGCAGTGGTCATTCCGCTGATGCTCTGGCAGCTTCGCCTGGGTGGGACAGTCTCCCTGGGGTCAGTCCTTCTGGCGTTCATCCTGATGAAGGTTGCAGGCCTGGCTGGGCCATGGTTGTCCAAGCGCCTCAACCTCTCCGAGAAGCACTTTCCCAGCGTGATGGTGCTGAACTGCCTGGCGCTCACCGGCTTCGGGTTTCCCGTTCCCCTGCCAGTGGCAACTGCCTGCTTCTTCATCCATGTCCTGTGCCACATCCTGATGACCGTCATGGTGAACAGCATTTTCCATTCGGAGCTTGACTCCAGGACGAGAGCTACAGCTGGGTCTATCGCCACGCTCGTCGAGACCGGCATGGTCGCGGTTGTCGCGCCTCTGGGGGGGTTCTGGCGAATGAAGGACACCTTGAGAGGGCAGTGCTGTTGGCCGTGGGACTCTACGCCGCAGCGCTGATCGTCGACATTCGGCGATAAATCACCTTCGTCATAGTTCCTCCGATCTTCCTACATCATTTCGTAGCGTCCGGCCCCAAAAAGACAGTTCGTCGCGAACCACTTCCCAGGAATCATGGGCAGCTCGCGCATTCGCGAGCGGCGTGCCACCAAAGTCAATGGCGAACCCTGCAGATGGCTCCAGAGAGCACATCGACGGCATCGTGGGCAGTGCGTACGGGAATCCCACGAAATGCCCGGCGCCAGGCATACGTTCGACCCTGAGGCTCCCTGACCAACCATGGCGGATCAACCGATCCCGGATCCGATTGGTGTACTCCCCCGAGGGCCACAGTCCGTCATCGTCGCCGTAGATCAACGTCAAAGGGCCGCAGCAGTCCTCCACCGCGATGGAGGCAAGCTCAACCTGAGCCGTGTCCTTGAGCGCCTTGAGGAAGGAGCGTTTCTGCCGCATCGGTCGACGCAGCGCAGCCGACGTCAGCCACGCCACCATGGCAGCAAAACCCCCTCCGCTGCCACGGACCCAGTCCAACGCCTCACCATCGCGCAACCAAGCAGGCTTCGTGAAGGAGTAGTTCTGGCCTATCCCCGCCTGACGCACCGAAGACTGCGACAGCGCGATTACGGGGCCCACGCGCGAGTTGTTCGCCGCCACCTCAAGGGCAAGTTCTGCTCCCCGAGACAGTCCGATGACCGCCACCTGGTGGCCAATCACCCACTCACTCGCGAGCAGATAGTTGATGGCCGCATCAATGTCATTCAACTCAATGTCAACCAAGTGCGCGGGACGATCCTCGGCGCCAAACCATCTCAGGGCCAGCACCACATACCCCTCGGATGCCAGGAGGGAGGCCGCATGGTCCAGCCGCGACGAATCCGAGCCATGCAGCATCAGAACGCCGGGGCGAGGGTGGTCGTCCCTCGGGCGGGCGATGGTTCCGACGACCGGTGCCTGCTGAACGTCCTCGCACGTCACATCATCGCCGAAGTGCCTCCGGAACTCGGCCAACGCTACCACGTTTTCGGCACGCAACAACTCCACGCGGTACTTGAGGTCCAAAGGCAGCGTCCGGACAAAGAACTGCGTCCGATCGGGGGCCGTCATGGACCACAAGAACCCGGCTGCATCAATATCAATACCCTCATAAGAAGAACCAGCGACGGCGGCGTCTCGGGACAGATCAACGGTACCGGCCGAATCAACATCCACCTGGACCATCGACTCCCACGGCCTCAACGCCCCATCGGCTACCATCGTCCTGAGGCTCACACGCTCTCCAGGAATCAGGCCCCTCGCCGTCACACGAATAGGCGAATCTACCCTGGAACGCGCGGGCTCGACGGACAACTCCACACCCGTCATGCTCACATCCTCTCTCGTCGCCGCACGATGAAAAGCCCCACTGCCACGACGATCAACCAAGCCGCGAGCACGATCGCCACGGTCCACCCAAGACCCAGCCGCAGCTTAAAGAATTCTGAGCCGTGTTTCGATGCCGGTATAACACAGACTTCCTCCTCACACGTTCGAATAGCCTGAGGTTTTCGTCACAGTTCACGAAACACCAGGAAATCCATCCACCATGCCACTACTCCGGCGACTCCGAGCCCTCCCTTGTAATTCCCCAATCCGGCGGCCCGTGCTTACCCCAAGGAGAGTCATCCTGGGATTGAAGGTCAGCCTGACTCCCCCAGAAGGATGTCTCTGCACCTGACGGTTCGCTCTCTACAGACTCCCCCCACCTATCAAAGTAAGACTTCCCATCCGCATCCCGCGCATAGATTTTCTCCATCGCCGCCTGATAGAAGGCAAGATCGTATTCCGGCCCATACCCTTCCATATAGTGGATATTCGCCCTCGCACCCAACGGATACGGTATATCAGCAGCAGACCCCACCAACACCAACGGCACATCCGGAGCATTACGCAAAATATATTCGTAACAGCCATCAAGAATCGCAAGCTCCTTCTCCGAAAGCAAATCCAGACCATCAAAACACACACACAACCCACCACGACCCGTCACACCACGAATCAACGTCGCAAACAACACCCACTGATCAGCAGTCGTACCACCACCCAACCCCCGCTCAGGCGTCAAGAAAGGCGCTTGAAACTCATCAACATCCAAATCCCCCCACCACGGAGCCATCTCCCAATACATACGACGCTCCCGCTCCATCACCCCAGTAATACGCCGCCAATGCTGCGGATGAAACTGCCCCCGCATCCCCAAACTCGCCGCACGCATCTCCTCCGACAACACCACCCCCGGCCTCACCGTCACCCACATCACCGCATACCCCACCGCCTTCCCACACAACTCCCGCAACTTCTCCTCCCGCTCCCGCCCAGCATGCCCAATCACAATCTGAACATCATCCAACGACGGCAAAGGCTCATACAGACTCCACGACGACACAGAATCCATCACCGCTCCCTTCCACTATCTCCACGACCCCAAACAGGGCCCCGAACACCACGAGACTGCACCGCCCCCAACCTGGCAGCCCGCACCACCAACTCATCAATCAACGCCGGGCCACTACCTGTCTCTGCCTGCATTCTACCCCGCCCAGACCGTGTCACAGCCTCCCGCACCTGCCCAACCTCGCCCCGCTCCATACCTGCTAACACACGTTGACCCGCCAAATGCGGATAGGTCGCATATACATGCGAAGCCAGGAAGGAGTCACACAACTCAACCCGGCCATCCCCACGATACGTCAGCACACCCGCCCGAGCCAGCTGCTCCCCCACAGCCACCACCTCCGCCCACGGCGCTCCCAAAACAGCCGCCACCTGCTTATCCCCACACGCCCCCCGGTGAAGCGCCACTACCGACACGTAATCCCGCTGCCGTACATCCAGCCGCCGCCACTGCGACACCACATACGCATCAGCAAAACGCCGATACGCCACAACAGCGCTACGCGCCACATCATCCCGAGAAATCACCCGAGACGGCGCATCGCCCCACACCTGATCCGCAATAATTTGCACAAACCCCGGATGCCCCCGCGTCACCTCATACACCGCATCCACCGCCCCCTGGTCCCAGTCACGCCCCCTGGCACGCGCTGGCACACACAAGGTCTCCGCCACCGCCTGCCGGCCCACATCACACCCCAACCCCACAAACCTCACGGCACCACCCACAGCCCTCGGCATCATTTCCCTCACCCCCGCGTGCCCCGCCCCCACAAACACCACCGGAACATTCCCCCGACGATCCCGCCCCAACCCACGCAAAACCTCCTGCACCACCAACAAATCCCGCGATGAAAACTGATCCATCTCATCCATCACCAATAACACTCCACCCCGCCCCCTTGAGCGCGCCACACGCCCCAACCCTGCCGCCACAGCATCAACCCCACCCCCAGACTCCCTCCCAACAAACTTCACCGACGCATCCACGCCCATCACCCCAAACCCCGCCTTCAACCCCACATCCAAAGACGACTTCAGCTTCCGCCACCACGACGACCCACCACTTACGCCCTGAGCCAAATCCTGCATAACAGAATCCGCGCTATGAGTGATTTCGATCACCGTAAAATGCTGCTCCTGAGCAACCTTCACACAGGCATCCAGAAAAGCCGTCTTCCCAACCCCTGACGGACCAGTCACCACCACATGATCAGGAACCTCACCCCGCGACACCGCACTCAAATGCGATGACAACCCCTGCAACAAATCCCGACGCCCCGGTAAACCCCACCTCCACGGCCGCCGACCACGCTTCACAGCATAGGGAGAAACCCCGCCAAACCACTCACCAACCACAACCATCGCCTCCACTCAGCATGTCTTGCTCAGCTGGCTGCCGGTGAACATAGGGCTCACCCGCCGGTGCCGGAGGTAGCTTCCGATCACGGAAAGGCCGCAGGCCGCGCACCAATACCAGGGCTTCGCCTCCCGGCAGACGGCCGACCTCATCAGCTGACAGCAGCTCACGACCAATCGTTTTCTCCTGCCGTGATCCACCACGTCCTCCGGTGTTCCTGGAGTGATCCACAACCCGGATTGTCTGCTTTCCCAAAGCCTCCGCAATCCATTTTCGAGTGTCCGGGTCAGACGAGCCCAGGAAAAGTGTGGAATCACAGTTGCCCATAATCGTCTTCCAACCGACCTCATCATACAGCCCCTTACCTTGGCTAAGGTTCTGAACGATGGCGGCAAAGGATACGCCCCGGGACCTGATGGTGGCTGCCAAGACCTCGAAATCGGGGATTTTGCCGATATTCGCAAATTCATCCATCCAGCACATGACCGGCACCTCTAGCCGTCCGCCTGGACGTTGATCCGCCAGCCACAGGGCACGCTGGAAAAACATGGTGAAGACCAGCGACGCAAACCATGAGAACTGCTTGTTGCTGTCGCTGATGATCACAAACAGCATGGTCGGCTCGACCCCAACCCGATCCAGCTCCAGAGTGTCACGTTCCAGAATGCGACGCACAGCGGGGATGTGCAACGGCGCCAGCCTGACTCCGGCAGTCACCAGGATGGAGGCTGCGGTTTTGTCCGCGGCCTGGGAGTAGATGGTGTACTGGGACACGGCATAGGTCAAGAGTTCCTGGCCGACGAGGTCTTGGGCAGCCTTGAACAGGTTGTCCACTTCAGAGGGTGGGTCACCGGGTTCAGTGACACGCATCCGGCCAAGTAGGTCGATCACCGACCCCAGGTGCTGATCCTTGGGACGGTATGTGGCAGCGACGAAAGCGATCAGTGCATTCAGCAGGGCTGACTCTGCTTTCTCCCAGAAGGGATCCCCACCCTGACGTCTTGCGTCCGAGGTGTTGGAGATGATGCTGCGTACCATGAGAGCCACGTCCTCCGGTTCGTGTCCTGGACGCAGGTAGCAGAACGGGTTGAAACAGTCAGATTGTGCAAAGTCCACCAGGTTCAGCACCCGGATCTTGTATCCCGCCCTCTTCAGAGCATTTCCAGACATGGCGAGCAGCTCCCCTTTCGGGTCTGTCACCAAACCGGAGCTTAACCCCCGCACCAGGTTCGGCATGACAAAGTGACGTGATTTGCCGGTGCCAGAGCCACCGACCACGAGCACATTCAGATTCCGCTGATGTTCCGGCTTCTCAGCACGATCAAGGCTCACTCCAACTTTCTGGGTCAACCACAGATTGCGTTCAGGATTCTTGTTCATGAACGGCTTGATGTCCCCTGGCCTTCCCCACCTGGCGGACCCGTGCTCCTCTCCACGCCGCTGCGCACGCCCCAGCAACTGATACAGCATGAAGAGCCCAACGATCACCACCAGTACGAGCCCAACCAACAGATCTGTCGGATGAAACGACACCTCAAACCGTGGGGAGCTCAGTCCCTTGCCAGCTGCTTGGATGGCCGAGAACGGCTGTCCCGGCACCATTCCTTCACGAGCGTCATGGCTGACGTGGTTGCCCAGCCAGAACGTCGCCAGCCCCAGCAGCACCATCAAAGCGATACCCACGTTTTTCCTCATCTTGGCTCCTCAGGGTGAAAGATGGTGTCGACGCCCTCGTTTCCATGGCAGATCCTGATGACCTGGCCTAGCACCCCGAAGGCAACCGCAACTCGGCGTCGTGTCCGGCACATGCCCAACTCCTCCATCAGGTCAGCAGGCGACCCAAGGCTCAGGCCGACAAGGCGAGGATCCCGATGGTGAGCACCAGCTTTAAGAGCCTCCGGAATGCCCGCATCACAATTGCACCCCCGGTCAGCGCCATCATCGGTTCCATCGCGGAATCCTCTCTCTGCTGACATCCACATTATCGCCTGACAGCGGCAGCCAGTGGTCGTCTTTGAAATCATTACTTTTGCCCATGCACTCTCTGTGTCTCTGCGCTGGAACGGTGGTCTCCATCAGCCTTGATGGACAAGCAATCACGATAGATCAAGAACTCAGCTGCCCCAGGGCTGGTCCACAGACCGCATCGCAGTGATCGAACATGCGCCTTCGCGGTTGGCATATGCCCCCTTTCTTCCCGTGTTTTCCTCATCTGTCTTTATCGCCCATCAGCTGATGATTGCATCATGTACGGCTGAGTTCCACAGCTCACGGCGCCTCGAAGTGGATGATTTTGTCGAAGTCCTCAGTGCCGGGACCGATCTTGGCGGTCCGGCTGCTGAAGGCACGGCTGGTCACATGGTTGTATTCGTTGACCACGAACGTCCCGTCAGGGTTGACGGCAACGATGTAGGCGACATGTCCCCAACGGCCTACCGAGCGCTCCGCAACCGCACCGACCACAGGCATCTGATCGACCCGAATACCGGCGCCTCTGGCGGCCGCATCCCATTCCTTGGCATTGCCGAAGTGCTGCCCCTTCCAGTTGTTTTGAAAATCCTTGTACCCCGAATACGTCCGGATTGCGAACGCCACGTAGGAAGTGCACTGCGCCCACGCAAAGCCTTGTGGATCGTACCCGGCCTTGAGTCCCCCCATGGACTGCCACCACGGGTAATACTCATCCACATCAACCAGGCCACTCGTCCCAGGGGCAGAAGCCGAACAACGAGTCGATAGCGTCGGCAGCAACGTCGCCACCGTCGCCTCATGCTTCGAATACGCAGTCGGATAGGCCGACTTCTGCACCGACTGGGCAACAAAACCCAGATCTCGGTTCTCCCAATTATCAATGTTCACAAGGCCAGGAATGTGATACCCTTTCGGCCCTGCGCCACCCCACACATCTTTGGCGACGTCATGCCCCAGATAGAATGTTCTTGCAGCATAGGAAATGTCGTTCAAGATCTCGGTGTTCTCGGCCTCCGTGGCACCATCGGCATACCAGCCAACCACCGCCCGCTGCTGAAAGATGCCGACATCATGATTCACATCCGGGGTGAAGGCAGACTTGTCCGCCCCCAAAGTGGACTCCTGCAGGGCAGTCATCAGAGCTATCGCCCATGCCCGCGGCGGAAGTCCGGCTTTCTGCCCCTCCTCCACAATCACCGTCGCGTATTGCCGCTGCTCCTCATTCAAAGACCCCGACCTATCAACCCCACCAGGACGCGGCAGGAACTCCGCCACCTGCTCTGCCGTCACCGACTGCTGCGGAACCTCATTCACAGGACACACCGTCCGTTGCTGAGCTTGTCGCTGCTGCTCAGCCCCCACCCCCGTGATGAAAGACGGCAGGATCGCACACAAGGCAGCGACGACTGCGATGATCCCGACCATGACGGGCAAGGCGGAACCGAGCGCACTGACAACTGAGACAACAACAGTCCTGATGACTGTGGCCGTGTAGCGTATGGTTCTAGCTGCAAGTTTCGCAGCACCCTTAATGGCGTATTTAGCTACTGGCGGGCCTGCGTGGCGGATTACTTGGGCACCAACTTTACCTACCACCCTGGTTGATTTACGCCACATTTTCATTGCGGTGGAAGCAGCGGCACGTTCAGCATCCAGATTGCCTCCGCCCTGGATGACCCTTGCGACTTGACCTCCACGTGTTGTTATTTGCCTGCCCGTGACTGGGAGCAGTCGTGATTTAGGCAAACATTTCTGCGTTATTGCAGCCTGAGCTCTCGAAGCGATACTGTGTGCCGCATTTTTTACTTGATCATCGACATCAAGATGCCCCATGGACTCGGCCTCGCGGAGCTGACCTTCAGCAACCCGACCAACCCGGCCGGTGATTCTGGCACCAGCTTTACCTGTCGCATAGATGCCTTTCCCTACAACTTTGGCCCCGACGACCGCATCGGAAACTACCTGCTTGGCAGCCTGCGCGCGCCTCTGCTTGGCCGAGAATCTTTCCGTAACAAGCATACTCCCATCTGCGCGGCGGCGAACCGACACGATGGTGCCACCATACTTCGGAGACGGGCCTTGCGTTGAATCCTTGTCCTCTGGCACTTCTTCCTGCGAAGGCGGGGGAACGCGGTAACTGACTTTGACGGTCGTTTTGATGCGCCCCCATTTACGTTTCATTTTATGCGAAACTGGAGAGAAACTAGGCTGCGACCCTTCGGTACCTATTGTCAGAAATTCTTGGCGACGATGTTTAACCATCATGTTCCTGGAATGTGGTGTTGAACAAAGCGCTGAGGGGGCCATCAGAAGGTTTCCTGCCATTGAATGGCAGGGTTGTAGGACCGACTCGCAGGAGCCCACAGCCCGGTTCGACGGTAGTGAACGCGCGGATCTCTTCTTCCGATAGACCCAACAGTTCAGCCAACGCATCAGCATCATTGTGGGACTGCCCCAGCAAGAACAGCGTTTCAGCGTTATTCAACATCCGGCAAGCTTCAGGAACTTGCAGCAGTGTTGTGATATTCTGCAAAATACCGGTTGGCAGCCCGCCGTATTTGCGGAACCGCTGATAGAACTGCACCAACTGCTCCATGGCATGCGGGTTAGACAGCATGAGCGTGAATTCATCAATGTAGAGCCAAGTCCGCACACCTCGACCGTAGTTAGCTTGGACTCGATTCCAGATTGAATCCAGCACCACCATCAATCCGAAAGTCTGCAACGACGGGCCAAGCTGTGAGGTGTCGTAGCATACGAAACGATGGTTTGTATCCACATTCGTTTGCTGCGCAAACCCGCTGAAAGAGCCTGTGGCGTAGAGCTCCAGAGAGGTCGCCAGGTCGAAAGCAACTTCGTCTTGTTGCCGTACCAGTTCCTTGTGGAGATCAACCATAGTTGGCATCGGTTTGCCAGGAACTCGTTCCCACTCGCGATACAGATGCGTGATACACCGGTCCAGTAAGGATTTTTCTGCCCCATCGAGACCTGTATGTCCACCCAGTAGCACCGCCAGCATCCCTAACAGAGCCTCCGTCTTCAACCGAATCGGGTCCCCCTCGACGGTTGACACCACCAGGTCGAACGGATTCACGGCTTGCCTGGAGCCAGCATTGATGTCAATGACCGTCGCCCCGAAGGCCTCCGCAACCGGACGGTACTCACGCTCCGGGTCGATGATGATCACCTCATCATGAGGACGGCCCAGCAGAACCTCAGTGATCTCCCACTTCGCAAAATGCGACTTCCCTGACCCGGACGTGCCGAGAATGAACGAGTTCCCGTTCCGCTTCGTTCTCCGATCCATGATGATCGGGTTCCTTGTTGTCGAGTTGACACCATAGAACAAGCCAGCAGGGTCAAGAATCTCCTGTGAGGTGAACGGGCTCATCACCGCCACAGCAGCAGTCGTCAGTGTGCGATGGAACGGCACACGAGAAACCCCCAACGGCAGGGCCGTGTTGAACCCCTCCTCCTGCCAATACTTCATAACAGCAAGTTCGCAGGACTCACCCTTAGCGGCTTTCCTGACCTGATCCACCCGCTTCGTGAGCTCTTCCTTCGAGTCCGCCCTGACCATCACCACCAAAGAGGTGGTGAACAATCGCTGATCCCGCTGGTCCATGTCTGCCTGCAGGTCCCGGATCTCTTCCATAGCAGTCACCAGCCGCTGCGGAAGATCGTAATCGGGGTCCATCTTCGCCTTCAACGCCCGCCGACGCGCGTCCTGACGCTCCATGTCCAGGCCCGCGCGGCGTGTCCGCACGATCTTCTTCCCCTCAGCCTTGTCGATAGGCTCAACAATAAAAGTGATAATCAGATCCGTTTGGACTTCCGACAGGCGTGTGAACAATGTGTCAGCCACCCACGTCGGATAATCCCGCATCACCAAAACCTGGCAGTGTAGCTCCCCAGCATCACCAACCAACACAACCCGTGACCGGTCACTGAGTTCGACCGCTTGAGGGGCAAGCTCATCGTGGGTTGTCGCCCCCGACAAGTCCATTGCTTCGTAGTCAAAACCCTTCGCATAGCACCCACGTGTCCACTCTCTCAGCATCTCAATGCGGGCGACCCCATCCAGTCGCTCCGCCCGACATTGCAGCAAAGACAGCATGTGTTTCGTGACCATGGCCACCAGGCGATCCAGCATCGCCTTGGCTTCCTCAAGATCAGAAGCCTCCACCGTCACTGTCAAATACTTCTCCGTGACAATCACAAATTGACGATCCCCAATGCTGTTGTGCACAATCCTATTGTGATCTGCACGCAGCCCCGTGAAAGCATCACCATGCCTGGGCTCGGGAAACAGCACCCTCCCCACCAGCTCATCACGCTCCACACGCCGATTCATGATCGTGATCGCCAAATGCTCCCCGGCGCTGAACTTGTTGAAAAACTGAGCGTATGCCTCCAGCAATTTCTGTTGCTGATCATCTGTCGCCATCTGATAATTGATGTCAGACAGCTTCAGACACGCCGAATACTTTCCACCACCTAAGATGCATACCCCAGACTCCAAGAGTGACTCATACCATAAAAACTCTTGAGCACGCCTACGAACCTTCGTTTTCCACGTTCCCTTCCGGGAATCAGTTTTCGGGCCAGCAGGCAGAGTTTCACTGTCCAGCTTCGCGGCGTTTTCCCGCTTCTTTCCAAACAACACTGTTGTTCCTCCCAGGGATCGGGTTCCCGAATCTTTCTTTTTGATGACTCCACACCGGATCATTCACATACCTCAGACACTGCGGAGACAGCGAGACCCGTATCATCTGCGGAAACCACTGCTCCATCCGCAAACCCATCGGCTTCACCCACGCGAACACCACCAAAGGCAAAGCCAACGGAGCGATCACATGCGGTAGCCAACTCACCCGATCCGCCATCACCAGCACTGTCGTCGCGACACCGGCGACCAGCACCAACACTGCGGTCACAGCAAGCTGCCGCCACGTCAACCCGCCCATCACCTTCGGATCAATATCCGTGACCTCCTGATACACCCTCATCTCCAAAGCCATCAGCTATTCACTTCCGATTCCGGAAAATCAAATCAGACGGTGATGTGAAAATCAGTTGGCTGTTTCCAATGGAATAATCCATCTTCACCAACACCGGGTCGTCGTCATCAATCCTCATATTGAAATGAAGATTGCAGGAATTCTTATGACTGGACAAAGGTCTGTAATCGCCAATCCAGGTGCGTTTCTCCACCAGCTCCGATGCGTCACTGCTCCATGACCTCACCTGCCCCACATGCGACGCGACCCACTCCGCATCCGGAGAAACATCCGTGCCGCCACTGCTGCCACGAGCAAACCGCTGAGTCTCTGTCAATGACGCAGTCCCAGACGCATTCAACTTCAACGTGGCCTTGACTATTTCCCTGCCGTCCAGGGAGGTGGTGATCGTTTCCCAGCCATCACTAGCGATCGCAGCGGCAGCGCGTCCCGCGCAATCCCAATACTCATCAGCCTGCGACGCTTCCTCCTGCTCCGCGCCCTCAATCAGCCTGGTGACCTGCTCCGCTGAGGTTGCGGCCTCCAACTGAGCCCGCAACTCTTTCTTCTCATCCACCAGAAACACCATCCCGTCAAGACGGGCCAAGGCTTCGCGGCGGGCCTGCTCCACCGACGGGCCACCACAACCAGCAACCCCACACAGCAACGCCACCACTATGCACGTAACCTTCTTTTTCATCACAGACCTCACTTTCCTTTTCATCACAAACCTCCTATCAGCCTCCGAGTAATTCACTGGCGATCTTGCCTGATCCCATCACAAGCATCACCAACAAAATGCCTAAGAAAATATACATGCCCCCGATCGTGAACGCCGCCGCCAATCCACCGGCAGGATTAAAATTCACTTTCTCTGCCCAGCTTTCAGTCAACAAAGCATACAACCCGAACATCAACACCAGCACGAATGACTGCAAAACAGTGCTGGCATAATTCCGCAGAAACCCTATTCCGAACGAGCGGGTATGCTCAGACGTCAACAATGCCATCGACACCGGAGCAAAAGCCCCATAAATATACAGTTTGATGAAACGCATCACCACCAGAGCCAAAGCCCCCAAAACAGCCCCCTTGTTGACCAGCCAGGCAATCAGCATCAACACCACCAACACTGTCTGCCCCAGCCAATCCATTTTCTCAACCGACTTAAAGAATTCGTCTTGCGCTTTAGGTGACCAGCTCCCTGAAGCAACAAGACTGTTCGCTCCAGAAGCTAATGTGCTACCGAATTGGTAGATCGCATCCAGGACCACTGGCGTCTGCTTAAACAACGCCCACATGAAACCGAACTTGATCAAAGTGAAGATAATCATCCGAAGCCTGGTCTCCCCGTCCCCATCCGTCACCAACGCGATCCGATGCATCTCCAAAACACTCAAAATCAGCAGTACAACAACAGCGCCTGTTTCCAGCAAAGCCCCAGAAATATCCGTCACATACCCCCAAGCGTTGGCATTGAATGCCGAGGGAGACTCCAGCACAGTAGTCAACTTCAAACCAAACAATTCACCCAAACCGTTGGACAAATCGTCAATGATTGGCTCCAAAACATCTTTAGTCCACGACACCGGAAGAAACCCTCTCTACCCCTATCCGGGAATCAGAGCCCCGAAACCAACACCAGCACCAGCGACTAAAACCCCGGCAATCGCATAGGTCAGCCCCTGCTTCATCCCGCCACCATCACGCTCACCGGCAAACGCCATCGCAAACGCGACTACACCCCACAACGCAAGCGCACCACCCGCATAAGTCAGAAGCGTCCCAATCCCCTTCAAGAAAACATTCAGCGGCCCAAAGTCCAATGACAAATCCAACAGAAACATCTCTCTACCTCTCTCACAGAAAGAACAAACACAACCGCCCCACCTTAGGACGACCACACAGACGAAACCCGTTTAAGGTCCCGACATACCATCCGCCGACTCCTCAGAACCAGGCGGAAACTTCTCCATTCACCACGCCACCAGCCCAGCCACATGTCGCACCTGATCAGTGACGGGTCAGCCGCCAAGACCTCAGGCAACCCCTCAGGTCGCCAGCCAGCCTCTACCCGCTCCCGCAATAGTGGCACCACTAAAGCCGCACCAGACCCAACTCTTTTTCTCTCACTTTTTCTTTTCTCGGGCAAGCCACTAGAAAAACGCCGCTCCTGCCATTGGATAACACACTCTAAAGAGGCACTTTTGAGACGATTCTGATCCCAACAAAATCTACCTCAGAAATTCCACAGGGATTCACATTTTTTATTGATACCGATTCATCGGCAGCCAGCGGGAAAAACACAAGCCCCGGATCAACACCCTGAGTGACAAACCCGCATCGAATCGAAATATTAAATTCATCTCGATCGAAGGGCCCAAAGTTTCACTTACTGAGCAACCCGACCGCACCGAGTATCTTTCCACAGAAATTTCTTTGGACAAGACCCGCTCCACAATCCCATCGACTCTGGAGAATGCCTCACCAAGAAGATATTTTTCACCCTATTCTTCCACTTTTGGTCAGAAAATTGGTTCTCATCCGGCCCAAGAGCACAACGGGGCGTCATGGCCGCAGATAGCGGCATCACGAAATCCAGAGTTAGCCCTACAGTCAGGCTTTCTCTCTCGCGACTCTCAAGACCGTCGTCTACGTCATATTATTTTGCTTCGTAAGCATCTATCCCTGTCGCACACAAGGACGCACGGTAACATCATCATGAGGACGAAACCACCTCCTCCCGAATTGCCTACCTCAGGGGGTTCTGCCCACAGCTTTCTCCAGCTGCAAGTGCCTCGCAACCGGATCTGCGTCTCCTACGCTACCACGGTTCAGCTAACTTTAGTCTAGGCCCACAGGAAGATCGTTCCAGCTTGCGGGTGGACACCGCAAGGAAACGTTCAGCCACACCCCCTCATAGATGAATATTGCACAAGATGTGAGGGGCATAAGGCCTTGTCAGAAGCCATTTTGCCGGTTGCTGCGAATAGTTCTCCAGCGTGATCCCAGGTCGATGATCAGGACTCCTGGATCGAAGCGCCTGCGATGCGATGCCACGTGTCACCCCAGCCAGGATGAGACCCACAACCGCATGGCCTGTCACAAACTCGCACAACACGTCCCTGGATCAGCACATGAATGATGCAAAAATCAACAATAATCCCACCGCGGGCCCGCCACCAGCAGGCTGGAACAGGACTGAAGTAGAAGCAGAAGACTGCCGCAACACTCCGCCAAGAGCCCTGAGCGGCTATGGCTGGACCTGGCCCGATCCACACCCAACGGACAGCACGGCGGCTTCAACCGACAAACTGCCTGATAGGTGCATCTAGAATGATGACGTAGCTCTGCCCAACCCGTCGGGTTCACTGATGGCCGTCACACGCAGCCAACAACTGACCTAGGAAGCATTCATGACTGACATCATCGCGCTGGCTCAGCTCAGCGCAACAGGAGAAGCCACCATCACGTGGCGTGATCCACGGCAGCCACAACCAGCGTCCATGACGATCGTTGAACTCGGCCAAACGTTGCGAGACGAGGCCCCCTACAGACCATCTGGGGTTGTCACTGCCCTCGTCAGAGACATGACAGAGCAGGCCAGGCATCAAGCTGGCGCCTTCGCCCTCATGGCCGCCAATCACGACGGAGATTTCCACATCCGATCCGCTGACGTTGACGATTGGATTGCCGCGTCAGCACCGCAAGCTTCTGTCATCACACCAGCTTCGACACCACTCCAGCCACAGCAGCCAGCATCGCGATCAACCCAGACACCACCAGGCGAACTCACATGGCTTCCGGCGCCACCCCCAGGAGAGCCACCCGTCTTTCCACCCGGACCTGCGCCACAACCTCAACAGCCAACGCAGTCACCCGCTCCTGCCGGTTTCCCACAACTTGATGAGCCCGCATCCCCAAGGCATGGCGGCGCTCTCAGCACCCTGCTGGGAAGCTTCAAACGTACCTCTCCCAAGCGAATCCTTGGGCTTCCCTCAGAGATCACCACCGCAGTCTTCAACACCAAGGGAGGGGCCGGGAAAACCACCCTGGCAATTCTCATTGCGGCCGCAGCAGCGCACCTTGCAGGACATAACGACATAGCACTCATCGACTGCAATCCCTCTGGAAATACCCGGCGACGCACATATTCCGCCACCAACGCCAGCATTGTTGATCTCGCTGATGCAATCAACCATCGCCAGGTCGGGGCATCTCAACGAGACCTGGATCCATGGATCTCCTGGCAGCCTGGTGGCTGGTTTGCGATACCAGCACCGATCGGCACTCGGCACCAGGATGGCAGCACCATCCGTCCCCTTACTGAGACCGATGTCGACCGTCTCGTTGACACCCTCCACCGCACCTGCCGTCTCCTCATAGCCGACACAGGCAATGATGCGGGAACCGCTGTCTGGCAAAGATGCCTGGCCCATGCCATGCCTGCCCTCATCCCCATCCAATGGGACCCAGACACTCTGTCGAGAGCCCAAGAAATGCTGACTGACTTAGAGCTTTCAGGGCAGACCAACCTCAGAGATCGCGTTATTCTTGTGGGAACTCACAGTCCATGGACTCGTCCCGACAAACGGCGAAAGAAGACCACCTCCACAGCCCTCATGACTGCAGGCTGGGCCATCCACGAGATCCCCGCAGACAGACACATCTCTGAAGGACGAATCATAGAATGGGATAAGCTGAACCCTCGTACCCAACGAGCCGCCATTAGCCTAGTCAAGAGGATCATCCAAGCCGCCACAACCGGAACCACAGTTCACCAGCAGCAACAATGAAACTCGACGCATCTCCGAGAGAAACCATCTGAGGCAGTCATCCACGAAGAACTATCAACGAGGCAGGCGCACTCGCTACAACCTTATTCATGGGAATTCCTGGCTCAGCGTTACCTTGAGGCTTAGTCAGAATCGGTGGCTGCAATAGTTAATTGACGTGTTGTGCGTGT
>ERZ773077.675-NODE-675-length-25093-cov-6.979671_pt1 | contig 25093 bp, 23 predicted proteins | sample MGYA00580612_ERZ773077 | MGnify/ENA primary metagenome ERZ773077 (study PRJEB29015, sample SAMEA2737971) | human oral metagenome | biome: human oral; feature: human-associated habitat; material: dental | place: China | collected 2021 ...
AGTCAGCTCCTCGATGTATTCCGGAGAATAGAGCTGGATAAATTCCTTTTCCAAAATCTATATATACTTTAGCTGTTTGAAAAAGGTTACTTAATTGTTCTCTATTAAGCCCTTTAAGAGGAATGAATTCAACATTAGGCATAATCTTCATTAGTCTTTTTGTGATCTTAAAGCCTTTTACAGGATTATAGAGAATAATATCCTTTCTTTCAGAATTATTATCAGTAGTAATAAACTTAGTATTTATATAGTCTCTTAAGGGTAATTGATTGTTTATCCCATTCTTATGCAAAATGTCACTAACATATTTAGATTGATATGCATGTAAAACTCTATCCGTTTCTATTTGTTTTATTTTATTGAAACTTAAAGATAAAGATGAATTATATCTATATAATTTTCCTAATATACTCCTTCTAGAGAACATTCCCTTAAAGTAATATCTTATAAAATCTAATAAACCAGAATTTCCAAAATAATTATCAAAAGATAACCAATAGAAGATCATTTTTATATTACTAAACTGTTTTGAAAAATATAAGCAAACTTCAGGAATGATTAAATAATCATCTTTAGAATCATTAATGTTATCAGCTAATTTTACATTATACTGTTTAAAAGCTTCAGGAATATTTGCTCTAACAAATTTATTTTTTTCATAAAATACAATGTAGCAATCCTTTCCTATATTGTTAAAGTGATCAGCTAATTGATGTAATACTTCTGTTCCTCCTGTTTGCACATTTGCAGGACATAATATATATATTTTTGCCATAATAATATGTTATAATAATTTATTTTTTCTTGTATAAATAAAAGCAATTATAGAAACTATTAACTCAACTAATACATTAGTAGCAGTCAGAGTATACAATGATATTTCATCAAATCCATAAAGTATCAGAATAATCAGTGAATAAAAAAAAGCAGATAAAAAAACAATTTTTGTAAAGGCTTTATTATATCCGAAAGGCAACAAGGTTAATACCATTAATACATTACTTATTCCTATAATAGGTACTGTTAAGAATAAAATTCTCAATACTATTTCATTTCCTCCAAAGTAAGCTACAATTTGATTTGAAAATAAAAAAACGATTAAGTATAAAAAAACATTCATAAGAATTGAACCCTTAAGAACTTTCCTTAAAAAAACGCTATTCTTCTCTAAAGATATCTTAGGATACAGAACCTGACTAATCATACTTTGGGGGATCTTTCCCATATTAGTTATCTTTTCAGCTAAGTCATAATATGTAACCTCTCGCATACCTAAAAAGTGACCGATAATAATCTTATTGGCATTTACATATATCTGAATAGAGACATTGGATATAAACAAATGATAGGATGATTTTACATATTCAATAAGTCTTTTTAAAGGAACTTTTATTAATTGTAATTTGTATTTCCCATATAATAAAGAGAAACTAATAATTCCCGCCAAAAGAGACCCTATTCCATTCAGCAAAGGGAAAAATAAATAGTCATCAGGTGATTTTATAAACACAAAAATCATTCCTATAAACAAAATGCGTATTCCAAAATTAATAAAAGTAATATATTTCATCTCTTCTATTCCTTGAAAAAACCAAGTAGGAAATAGAATTTCATTAATACATATCCAAAAGGATAAATAGTATAAGCTATAATCCATTTTGGAGGTATAAAACATATAACATGATATTAATAATAATGAAAGTATCAGAAATAATGTTTTGATAATAGTCACTGCACTAATAATTTCACTCAACTTTTTAGGATTATCTCTATGTATACTTACCTCTTTTGCAGCAGTAAAGTTAAAACCAAAAACAACTAAAATATTAAAATAAGTAACTACTGCCTGTGCAAATACTACAGTTCCATACATCACCTCTCCTAAAGTTTTTACCAAATAAGGATAAGTAATTAACGGAGTAATTAATGAAAGTATTTGTAAAACAGACAAATAAGAGAAATTTTCAATGATCTTTCTATGTTGCTTTAGCTTGTCAAATATCATCCTATCAGCTATTTATAGTTCTAATTCTCTGTAATGCTGAAGCAATTACTTGATGCATATCATAATACCTATACTCTGCCAATCGCCCTCCAAAAATAACATTGGTCAAAGTAGAAGCTTTCTCTTTATACTTATTATATAACTCTTGATTAGCTGTATTATTTATAGGGTAATAAGCTTCTTTTTCTCTGTCCCAATTTTGAGAATATTCCTTGGTAATAACTGTATGTTTTTGCTTGCCAAATTCAAAGTGTTTATGTTCCACAATCCTAGTGTAGGGCGTTTCAGCATCAGTATAGTTCATCCCTGCACATCCCTGAAAGTTTTCCATCTCTAAAACTTCTGTTTCAAATCTCAAAGAGCGATATTCTAGTTCGCCAAAGCAATAACCAAAGTACTCATCAATCTTACCAGTATATACCACAGTGTGAGCTATATTATCATAATAACTCTTATTTTCAAGGTAATCTACTCCTATTTGAGTTTTAATACCTTTGAGCATATTCTCTATAATAACATTATAACCACCTATAGGTATTCCTTGATACCTATCATTGAAATAGTTATTATCGAAAGTATAACGCAAAGGAAGTCTTTTGATAATAAAAGAAGGCAATTCTGTTGCTGGTCGTCCCCACTGCTTCTCTGTATATCCTTTGATAAGTTTTTCATATACATCTCGTCCAACTAATGAAAGAGCTTGTTCTTCCAAGTTTTTAGGAGAAGAAATACCACTTTCTTTAATTTGTTTCTCTATGACTTGTTGTGCTCCCTCAGGTGTAGTAACCCCCCATAACTGATAAAAAGTGTTCATATTAAAAGGTAAACTATACAATTTACTCTTATAATTAGCTACAGGACTATATATAAAATGATTAAAATCAACAAACTGATTTACATAATCCCAAATACCCTTGTCGTTAGTATGAAATATATGAGGACCGTATTGATGTACTTGTATTCCTTCTATTTCTTTGCAATATACGTTCCCACCTAAATGTTCTCTTTTATCAATTACCAAACACTTTTTCCCTTTTTTAGTCATTTCACAAGCAAAAACTGCCCCGAAAAGACCCGCACCAACAACCAAATAATCGTATTCCTTCATAGCTTATCTATAATTTGCTAATTCACTAACTCTTCAATAAACTCTTTTATATGTCTCTTAGCTTTCCAGCCAAGTGCTTCTGTTTTTTGGGTAACTACTTCAGCAGTCATACGATTGCCTTTGCGTTCAGGCAACATTTGTATCTCTCCACCAAATAACTGTGCAATTTCTAATACCGTATAAGTCTCAGGACTACCAATGCCATAGCCATCACCTTTGCCTTTCTCGCCTACGATAAGTAGTCCATCTACAATATCATCTATATGGGTAAAATTGCGCTGTTGTGTACCCGGACTTACTACTGTCAGGGGTTCTCCTTTCTTCATTTTTTCAGTGAAAAGCGCAATAAGAGTGGCGTATTTGCCTGTACGAATCTCACGCTTACCATATACATTATAAAAATATACAATAGCATATTCTAATCCGTACCAATTACCATAGTTCTTCACTAACTCAGTATTAGACGATTTGCTCCACGCATACGGACTTTGGTCTTTGCCTATTCCCCCATCACCAAACTTAGTACTGCTTCCTGCATATACTAGCTTACAATGGTGTTTGCGACAGAACTCCAATACTTTCAAAGTTCCTATCTTGTTGAATAGCAACACCTTATCTATATCTCCAAAACTTTGTTCTACACGCGAATATTCACCTAAATGGTATACAAGATTGGGAACAAAGTCTATCAATTCAAAAATATGTTCAGTACTACCCTCTATATAGGTAACGCCCTCCACGTGGTTGTCACGACTACCAGTAAAATAGTTGTCTAATGAATAGACTTCGTTATTAGGGTCTTTAGCTAAAGCTTCACAAAGGTTCGAGCCTACAAAACCAGCTCCTCCTGTTACTAATATTTTCATCACTCTCTTTTTAAACTCCTATTTGTATATATTCAAATCCTTTAGTAGGTAAGTCAAAGGCATTGTATTGGTTGCGTCCGTCAAAGATTACCTTCTCTTTTAGCAATTTACTTATTTCATCAAAGTCTGGTACACGGAATTCTTTCCATTCAGTTAGCAATATCAGAGCATCAGCTCCTTTTAGAGCTTCATATTTACTATCTACATAGGCCACCGGTATATCTTTTAGGTAGCATACCTTCGCCTCGTGTACTGCTTTAGGGTCATATGCCTGTACTTTTGCACCGCGTTTTACCAATTCCTTAATAATATAGATAGCAGGAGCTTCGCGCATATCGTCTGTTTCAGGCTTGAATGACAAGCCCCAAATAGCAAAGGTCTTGCCAGTAAGGTCTTCACCATATTTTTTTATTACCTTTTGGGCTATAACGTACTTCTGACGATTGTTTACATTATCTACTGACTCTATAAGTTCTGCTTTATAGCCAACTTCTTCTGCTAACTTCTTAAGAGCTAACACATCTTTAGGGAAGCAAGACCCTCCGTATCCACACCCTGGGTAGATAAAGCTGTAGCCTATGCGACTATCAGAACCTATACCAATGCGTACCTTATTGACATCTGCACCTACTCGTTCACAAATATTAGCAATCTCATTCATAAATGATATTTTGGTAGCCAACATTGTATTAGCAGCGTATTTAGTCATCTCTGCCGAACGAATATCCATTGTAATCATTCGTTCATTCTGCATGTAAAAGGGGCTGTAAAGCTCTTTCATCTTCTTGAGTGCGCGCTCGTTATCCGCTCCTATTACCACGCGGTCGGGTTTCATAAAGTCTTCAATAGCTTTTCCTTCTTTTAAAAACTCAGGGTTTGATACCACGTGGAATTCATAATTCACTCCGCGTTTGTCTAAAGCAGCTTGCACAGTCGCACGTACCTTATCTGCAGTTCCTACTGGCACGGTTGATTTATCAACTATTATAAGTTCGCCTTGCATCGTTTCGCCTATAGACTGTGCTACCGAAAGCACGTATTGCAGGTCGGCTGATCCATCATCGCCCATAGGGGTACCCACCGCTATAAAAGCTACTTCAGCCTCTTTAATAGCTTCAGCTATATTAGTAGTAAAGAATAGATTTTTATGAGCTACATTGCTCAGCACCATTTCCTCTAATCCAGGTTCGTAGATAGGAATAACACCTTGTTTGAGTTTCTCTATCTTCTGTGTGTTTACATCTACGCAAGTTACTTTATTACCCATTTCAGCAAAACAAGTCCCTGAAACTAAACCTACGTAGCCTGTACCAATGACTGCTATATTCATTTATTTTTTGTATTGTAAAATTTTTGCGACAAAGATATGTATATTTTCGAATATATCATAATAAAAAGATACTTTTTCTATAAATTTAACAGTTGAACTTTTATAACTAACTAATAACCAAAAGAATAAATAAGTAAAACTTCTTATCGCCTGATTTTAAAAAGAGTATGACTATTACCACTGCCGAGGTGGTCGTAAATAGCCTCCACTTTCAATCCTGCTTTCTCTACACAATCTATCATATCTTGAGAGTAGTACATCTTGCTATTGCCGTTTGCCATAACTGTAAAATACACACTTATCTGAGTTAGGCAATAAGCTCCTGTTTCGTGCTGCTGTCTATCCCAATAGGCTTCGAGTATATACAAACGACTATCAGCAGTCATTGCCGCCGCTGTACGCTTTAGAATGCTCGTTACCTCTTCAGGTGAAAAACAATCTAAAAACTGACTCATCCATATCACATCAAAACCTGTAGGGAAAGGCACTGCAGGGTCAAGTAGATTAGCTGGGTAAGCATATATGCGGTCTGCTCCTTTTTTACCCTTTATATGTTCTTGCATAAGGCTGAGTTGTTGGGGCAAATCCATAATAGTAACTTGTACTTTAGGATTGAAATCAACACAGCGCAGTGCAAAGCGTCCTGTATTGCCACCTACATCTAAGAGGGCATGTACTTCCTCTTCAAAAATAAGATTTAGGGCATCAGCAAAAGAGTAATCGGAATAATAATGGTCGAAAGCAAACCACTTCTGTTGTGCCTCAGCGGGCAGCTCTGAAAGCCCTTCGTAGATAGTGGGCCAAGAACCAAAGACTTTTAGCCCTGCTGGTTTGCCTTCTGTAAGAGCCTCCTCTAAATGGTTCAACCCCAAGTAGCACACCTCTTGCACAAAGTCCATATTCACCTGCGTAGTCTTGTCACGCAGTAAAAACCAGCCTGCTTTGGTTAGCAAAAAGCGGTCATCGCGCACTATTACTGTGCCTATTGATAAAGAGGCTTCTAAGAGTATCTGCACCGCATAAGCATTCAACTTAGTAGCATCAGCTATCTGGTTGAGGGTGAGTCCTTCAGAGGCTTCTGATAAGGCACTAAAAACGCCAAGTTTGACCATTAGTCGCGACACTTGAAACGCAACAGGAGCAAACGCAATCTGCTGAGCCAAACGTTGTGCCTCAAGGGCTGACTGCTGTTCGGAGGTATATCGTTTTTCTAAATCAGGTGTTAAGTTCATTTTTTTAGTTTCTTAAAGGTGCCGCAAATGTAGTTAGAAGTTATCAAATAAGCAAATCAGTAAATTGACTACCTCACCGAAGGATGAGCGAACAATAAGCGAACAAAAAGCGAAGGCTCACCGAATAATAACCTTTGTATCTATTTTATAGGCTTGTTAAAATAGTGTTATATTTTTAAACCTTAATATTTCTTAAATAAACATTGTTATTTGTTAAAATATTTATATCTTTGCCCCGATTTCTTAAAGAAATCAAAAATACATTCATAACAAAAACACATTATAATATGAAAACTCAACCTTTCACCATTTTGCTCATATTGAGCATTTTCATTGTCTTTTTATTGTACTGCTTCTATCTTTGCACACAAGTACGCTATTTTACTGATGAAATGATTACCGAAAATCTGCATATAGTATTAGGTAGTGTAGTAGGGATCTTTTCAATAGAACAACTACTGAAAAAAGGAAAGGCAGCAAAGCACTAATAAAAAAGGCTATCGCAAATATGCGATAGCCTTTTCTTTACCTCTTATGGTGGTCCCAGTTGGGCTCGAACCAACGACCCTCTGATTATGAGTCAGATGCTCTAACCAGCTGAGCTATGAGACCCTGTCTTTATCTTTTAAGACGGCGCAAAAGTAATACTAATATTTGATATGTGCAAATTTTATTTATATTTTTTTTGCATAATAATATCTTTTACGTACCTTTGCCTCTGTTAATTAACAGTTTATCATTATGAAAAAATTACTGTCGGCAGCCTTATTTTCGCTGCTTATTTTCCCCTTTTGGGCTCAAAACCGCCCGCTTTCGGTAGCTGAAGCTATCTATTACGCTGTCAGAGATGATAGCCAACCAATGGGTTACCGTAGTCTTTCACCCGAAACCCTTAGATATCTACAATGGGTGAATGGCACTCAACATTATCTCTATGCCAGCGATACTGCTTACGAAGTCTTCGATGTGCAGGGTAAAAAAATAACCTCTTTCGGGGCAGCACCTTACTCTTCTATCGAATATATTGATAAAGACGAAGCTGTATTAGCTCTTGACAATAAATATCAGCGATATAACTATCACACCCAACAGACTATAGCTGAAATCAGTCTGCCTGAAGGGGCTGCAAACAATGACTATGACCCTAAAAGCAAATTTATAGCCTATACTCTGAAGAATAATCTGTATATAGCTAACGAAACAAACCCTAAAATAGCTATTACTGCCTTTACTGACCCCAATATCGTTGCAGGAGGAGTCATCCATAGAAATGAATTTGGTATCCAAAAAGGTACTTTCTTCTCGCCTAAAGGCTCTTTGTTAGCTTTTTATCAGAAAGATGAAAGCCGCGTGGCCGACTATCCTTTGGTAGATATTACCACAACCCCTGCTGCCCTAAAGGCTATCAAATACCCTATGGCAGGGCAAGGTAGCGAACAAGCTGCTGTGGGGGTGTACAACCTGCAAACTAAGAAACTTATCTATTTAGATATTGATACTAAAGATGAACATTTCTTAACTAACCTCGCGTGGAGTCCTGATGAAAAATACCTTCTTTTAGCTGAAATAAACCGTGAGCAAAACCACTTTGCCCTAAACCGCTATGATGCCATTACAGGAAAAAAAGTGAACACTATTTTTGAAGAAAGCAACCCTAAATGGGTAGAACCAGAAAATCCTGCTGTCTTCTTGCCTAACTCTAATGATGAGTTTTTATGGCTTAGCGAGCGCGATGGGTTTATGAATGTATATCATTATAACACCAATGGAAAACTGATAAAACAGCTCACTCACTTCCGTTGGGTAGTACAAGAAATTTTAGGCTTTGATAGCAAAGGTGAAAACTTCTTTATTGTAGGAACAGGGGAAGACCCTCGCGAGAAACACTGCCTAAAAATAAACCTCAAAAATCCTAAGAAAATAACAGCCCTTACCACTACCGCTGGGACACACAAAGTGCAATTAAGCTCTGACGGAAAATACTTACTAGACACTTATTCAAGCATAAGTATCCCCAAGAATATCGACCTTATTAATACCGAAAAAGGTAGCGCCAAACGATTGCTAACGGCTGCTAATCCGTTAGAAGGTTTTGCTATAGGCACTCCTGAACTACTCACCCTAAAAGCAGACGATGGCACTACTCTCTACGCCAAAATGCACAAACCTCAGAACTTCGACCCACAAAAGAAATACCCTGTACTTATATATGTGTATGGAGGCCCTCACGCTCAGGAAGTTAAAAACTCTTGGGGAGTAGGTTCGTACCTATGGTTATCAGCTTTTGCTCAAAACGACCAGTATATTGTCTTCACCCTCGACAATAGAGGAAGTGAAAATCGCGGTTTTGCTTTTGAGAGTGTTATACACCGTCATTTAGGAGATTATGAGATAAAAGACCAGTTAGCGGGAGTAGCTTATCTGAAGAGCTTGCCTTATGTCGATGCAAATCGTATAGCGGTACACGGTTGGAGTTTTGGAGGGTTTATGGCTTCAAGCCTACTCACTCGTCATCCTGAAGTATTTCGCACCGCTGTGGCGGGAGGAGCTGTTACTGACTGGAAATATTATGAAGTAATGTATGGCGAACGCTATATGGATACCCCTCAAACGAACCCAGAAGGGTATGAAAACAGCCGTGTAGGTAAGTACCTTGGGGGTCTTAAACGTCCTTTGCTTTTTATTCACGGTAGTGTAGATGATATAGTAGTGCCTCAACACCTAATGAGCCTTACTAAAGAATCGATTAGCAAGAATGACTTTATCGAGATGTTTTTCTACCCTATGCACGCTCATGGAGTAAGTGGTCTCGACCATATCAACCTAACAGAAAGAATCATCGACTATATCAAGAAACACAATCAGTAAAATTTGCCAATAAAAAAGGCTGTCCAAAACTTCGGACAGCCTTTTTTTATTATCTGTAATTAACCATTTGTTATTAACCGTTCGAGAGCCATTCCTCTTGAGCCTTTGATGAGAATGAGGCTATCGGTAAAAGTAAGTTGCTTAAACGCTTCTTGAAATGCCTCGAAAGTTTCGTACTGCGCATAGGGACTCTTAGTTTGTGCAAAATGCTGACCTACTAAATAAACACCCTCCCATTGGTGAGGGGTGAGGCTATCTACTATTTGTTGGTGTTCAGCAGCGGCATAATCGCCTAATTCGAACATATCACCCAAAATAAGCACTTTCTTAGTGAAGTTAGGCATTGTCAGTACATTATGTATAGCCGCTGCCATACTGCTAGGGTTAGCATTATAGGCATCGAGCAGTAATGTATTAGTGCCCCACACCATTAACTGACTTCTATTATTATGAGGGACATACTTCTCTATACCCCTTTTGATTGCAGCTGCAGGCAGTCTGAAATAACGCCCAAAAGCTACAGCCGCTGCTATATTGTTGAAATTATAACTGCCCATAAGGTGCGAAACAGCCGTTGTTGCCCCTGAAAAACCTTTGATAGTCGTATCTATATAAGGAAGGTCTTTAGTAGCTGGTTCTTCCGTCTGCAATACTGCCCCCTCGCTAAAACATATGCTCACGGGCTGTACTGCTACACACGCTACCGGTACATTCACCTCATCGGTTGTACCAAAACTATAAACATTGGCATAGCCCTCTACTAATTGCTGCTGCAGGGGTTCGTCTGCATTATAAACGATAGTCTTTTGGTGTGCCTTTAGGTAGTCGTATAATTCTACTTTTGTTTTGATGACTCCTTCAAAAGAGCCAAAGCCTTCTAAATGTGCCTTGCCTATGCTAGTGATATACCCATAGTCAGGTTCAGCAATACGGCAAAGGTCTGCTATCTCGTGAGGGTGGTTAGCGCCCATTTCTACAATAGCTATATCAGTTTCAGGTTTGATAGAGAGCAAGGTCAGCGGTACCCCTATAGCATTATTGAGGTTACCTTCAGTAGCCACTACCTGCATTGCCTCGCTCAACACTGATTTAATAAGCTCTTTAGTAGTAGTTTTGCCATTACTACCCGTTATACCTATGATGAGGGTTTTGAGTGTTCGGCGGTGATAGTTAGCCAAGTCTTGAAGTGCTAAAAGCACATCGGGCACTAATAGAGTTCTCTCATCTATCTGATAGGTAGGGTCATCAATCACAGCTAAAGTAGCCCCCTTATTTAATGCTTCTGCCGCAAAGGTATTGCCATCAAAAGAAGCCCCTTTCAGCGCAAAGTAAATACTATTCGGAACTATCTTGCGCGTATCGGTACAAACGCCTGCTGAAGCTATAAATCGCTGGTAAAGTTCTTTCATTTCTCGCGTGTTTTGTATTTATAAAAAAACGCTGCAAATATAATCATTTTGCAGCGTTTTCAAATTTTATGTATCAATTTTTTTAAATCCGTTATCCACGAGGAGTACGATGATTTGTCTTAGATTTTGAACCTACACGACTCATAGCATTGCGGAATCCGATATAGTCTGTCGCAATATACTGAGGTAAGTAACGGCGTTGTGCTGGGTCAATCCAGAAAGCACGGTCTCTCCAAGAACCTCCTTTAAATACACGCACTTCGTCATCAATAAGTGAGGTACGGTCGTTAGAAGTATCGTAATCCTTACCGTTAAGCTCTGTTCCTGGTTTTTTAGGTTTAGGAGCGTTGTACATAGAGTTAGTGTACTCTGAACCTTCAGAACCTAAATCATTTTGGTTGCGGAACTTACGAGTAGAAGCTTTATCACCATCGTTATAGCTACGGTTATCAGAGTGGGTAAAGTTATAACGTAGGTAAGTTTCGCTTGAGTCTACTGGTACAGTTGCTAAGTTACCAGGAAGGTTACGAGCTACTATCTTACCATTGCTAAGAGTATCATATTTAATAGTCTCAGGGGTAACTACTACTTGCTTACCATCTTCGCCTATAGCGTGTTTCATATATACGTTACCACGATAGTAGTTAAATTCAGATTTCTCATCGTCTATGATAGGACGATATACGTCAGCTACCCATTCTGCTACGTTACCAGCCATATCATACAAACCGAAGTCATTGGGCGGATAAGTTTTAACAGCTACAGTTATATCACCTTTATCATCAGACCAACCAGCTAATCCACCGTAGTCACCTTTACCTTGTTTGAAGTTAGCCATTTGCTCACCACGGGTTCTACGCTCAGTAGAACGAGTGTATTGGCTATTCCAAGGATATTTTTTACGTCCTTGTAGTGAGTTGTATTGGCGGATACCGTTTAGAGACTTAGCTGCGTATTCCCACTCAGCTTCAGTAGGAAGTCGGTACTCAGGTAGTAAGATACCACTTGTTTGCTTAGCATAAGTCATTTGTCCGTCTTTACCACTAGCTTTTTTACCTCCCATTTCTCCTTGTATTTTACCACCATAGGTTTGTGAAGGAGTGTTTAGGTAAGTATCTGTGCTAAAAGTACTAGTAGCATCTACTTGGTAGCGAGCATCTTTAGCAAGGTAACCATCGCGCGAAAGGATAGCCTCATTCACACGGTCAGTACGCCAAGCACTAAATTGTACTGCTTGTACCCAGTTTACCCCTACTACAGGATATTCAGCAAAAGCAGGGTGACGCAAATAGTTAGCCACCATCGCTTCGTTAGCACTTAGAGGGCTTCTCCATACCAATGTATCAGGAAGAGCACCTTTATAGATGTTCTTATATTGCTCTTCTTCTGGAGGGAAAACGCGTTTCAACCAATCGAGGTACTCCATATACATCTTATTGGTTACTTCGGTTTCGTCCATATAGAAAGACTGTACGTGTTGTTGGGTAGGAACGTTGTTCCAATCGTGCATTACGTTGTCTTGCACTTGCCCCATTGTAAAGGTACCTCCCTCTATCAACACAAGTCCTGGTCCTGTTTCTTGGTCTTTAAAGTCAGTATTATACTGGAACCCTCCCTCTTTGGCGTTGATTTTCCAACCAGTCGCACTAGAGATGTTCTTATCACCTTTACTCTTGCCTCCACAGCCTACTAATAGCAAGCCAGTAAGAGCCAAGCAAACAGGAACTTTTAATAAACTTCTTTTCATAGTAAAAACACTTGTTAGCATAAAAATTCGGGCGCAAGATACTACTTTTTTTTAATATAGTATCTCCCTTTCACTATTTTAACGCTATATTTAATATTATTTTTTTTACAAACTTTGTTTTATACGGCTGTAAATCAGCTATATACAATTATATTTTGCCTTGCATTTTTCTTGAGTAACAAAAGCAAAACACGCTACATTTTAACAATTCTTTAAGTCTTCTATTAGAGCATTTTGAGCATATCAGCCAAAAAAATGAGCAATAGCGACAAGAAAAAAGAGATAATAGGGGCTATCATCCACATAGTAAAAAAGCGCTTCACTTGCGTTTTTCTGAATATATTTTTATGTCCCATTTTGGCAACGCCTATCCCCAATATAGCTGCAACATTCACCTGTACTAAAGAGGTTGGTATCCCTTTGATGAGTGATGCCAGAAGCAGTAAGCTACCCGATATAAAAGCGATAATTACCGCTTCGAACTTACCAAAAAGAATAATCTCTTTACCAGTATTCTTTAATATTTTATGTCCGAAAAGCGATGCCCCTATACCAAAACAAGGTGCTACTACAAGGGTGGCAAGCATCAGTATAACTATATGGTCGCTCTCGCGTATGTTCAGCTCGTTGATAGTCATCGTATAGAGAGGCCCTGCCGCATTGGCTACGTTATTAGCCCCTATCGCAAATGATACATAAACAGCCATCACCACTAACACTATATCCCAAATATGCTTTCTGTTCTCATTCTGAGCGCGCTGTATGGTAAGTCCGCGTCGCCTCATAGGCTGGTAGATGTATTTTCCGCAGAAATAACTCAAAAAATAGGATATAACAGGCAGTATAAACCACGCAGGGATAATCTCAGCAAAAAGCACTTGCGTATCGAGCTTACCGAAGTATACCGCAGGGGCTGCCAAAGCTAATACCGCCGCTTGGCTGGTAGACTGTGGTATGCCTGATATATTGGAAATCAGCATTGTAACAGCTATAGAAAACAAGGCAATCGATACGACCATAAAGGTCATATACTCCGATGGCAAAATGCCACTACCCATAGTGCCTGCTGTCTTTTTGCCTGCCAAAAACGCCCCCACAAACACTACTATACCAAATAACCCTGGGATAATCGACTTGCGGATAACATTAGCCCCGTAAGCAGCCGAGAATGCAGGTGCTGTACCACTCCCCCCCATAGTGATAGCCAATGCCATCGCTGTGATAAAAGGAATTAATAGTTGATTATATATAGGAGTCATCTGTTCTTAATGAATGTTCTTGGTAAAAACGTCCGGCAAAAATACAAAAAAAATGACAATAAACAATTACAAATTGATAATTAACGCGATTTTATCATTTTCGTAGCAAAAATAAAAATAAGGACTACTATGCCGCCCATTACCCACCAAAGCAACTGTTTGCTGTCTGTCTTTTGAGTAGTAGCGGTAGCCGTATGAGGGGCTGTAGCAAGAGACTGCTGGTCGGTGATTTTGCCAAAAGTGATACTAGTAGGGTGGGTAGGGATATCTTTAGGGAAATAGGTGATATCGTACACAGGAGCGTAGTCGCCCCATTTGCCATACGCCAAATAATAGGTGTAGTCGGCACTACCAAAGCGCGCTTTGAGGGTGTAAGGCACTGCACTGACAACTATCTCGGCTATAGGTAGTGGCTGATTATCGGCATTGTCAATAATTATCTGTATATATTTAATGAGTCGGGTGCGGAAGTAGAACGTATTGGGCGTTTTAGAGCTGAGCACATCAGAGAAAAGCAAGGTGCTATCCTCATTATAGGGGTCACTTTCTTGCGAAGCAGTATAGCGTTTGAGCACTTTTACCTTTCTGAAATAATCGTAGTTGGCGTTGATAGTAAAAGCTATTCTAGAGAGCCGCAACGTATGGGGCAGCGCAAGGCTGATAAGGGTTTGTTTCTCTTTTTTGAGTTGTTGTACATTGAAAGGCACTGATAGCTTTTGGGCTACACTATCGGTATATGAGGTGCGCGACTCGGTATCGATATAGTTGGTCTTATCGATACTATAGGGCACCTCGATAGTGTCGGTAGCCGATACGCCATAAATACGCAGGTCGTCATAGCCGCTCTCTAAGTGCTGAAAGACGGTACTAGGTAGGGAAAGCTGGTGCCAATGGTTGGGTTGCACCCCTTGTAGCTCCTGACGATAATGGTAACTTTTGAGCTGCGCTTGCCCTTGCGCTATGCATAAAAAGGCTAAAAACAGATATAAATACTTCATAATTCGTCGATTTGTCAATTTGTCAATTTGGTAATGCTTTAGTTTGCGTAAGGTATGACCTTTATAGAGCCGTTTTCATATTCGGCTAAAAACACCTCAGCAGGGCTGTTATAGCCTGCTTTTTGTAACTGTTCGAGCAACCATTCTTCGGTTTTATCTACATCTTCAAGTACACTTTTCTGGATAATTCCATCGGTAATGATAGGGTATTTAGGGTTCTCTTCGCCTACTAATACAATAATAAGTTCGCCATTTTGCTCGAGTACTGCCCTCTTCACCTCTCTGATGTAGTATACCCCTTCTCTGCGCAGTTTGAAAGCAAGTTCGTGCGCTGTAATTTTGGCTTTCTTGCAAGCTTCTATATTTATCTTTCCACGATTGATAACAATTACTGGAGCTCCGTCTATAAAGCGCCTAAAAGCGTGATTCTTAGTTTTGAGCTGGCGCAACCCAAAGATTAGAAATGCCCAAATAAACAAAACGACAGCAAACTGAAAAATACTAACAGAAGGACTGTAAATAACACCCCCAATAATACCCCCCAACACATAGTTTTGTACCTGATCCATAGCTGAAGTGGGGGCTAAATTGCCCTTGCCTGACTTATTGATAATCAGTGCAAGCGCTAACAATCCTAACAGCAATTTTAGGAATACATCTAAATAGAAAAACTCATCAGATTCGATGTAAGGAATTGTGTACATAATTAATATTCATAAGTTTTCAAAGGGCAAAAATAAGCATAATTAGGAAATTAGCAAGCTAATTAAAATCTATTTTTTCTTGCGGAAAAGTGCCTTAAAAGCATTAATTATAAGAGAACCTATCATTATTATAACTAACCATATCAGCAGAGCGCCAAAACCTCGCCCTCTTCTTTCGTATCGCTTGCGCATCTGGTCGGAAACAGACGACTCATCGGGGGTTGGAGGGGCAAAAGGTATCTTAAAAAGTACTTCTTTTTCGCCCAAAGTGACCTCTGAAGATACTTCTGAGGGTACACGCTCAGGTAAATCGTAGGTTTTAGGATCTTCGCCAAAGCCTCCGTAAGCAAGATAATAGGTGTATTGGTCGCCTGCAAAACGTATATACACCGCATAAGCAAAACTCTTCACTCTTACTTTGCTGATGATAAGGGGTGATTTGCCACTGTCGTCAATGAGGAGTTCTGCTTTGCTCAAGTAAACAGGTTCAAAAGCTAACGTATTGAGCAACTGCGGCATCAGTTTGCCTTGATAGAGTTTTTTGGGGTGCTCGCAGCTATTGTTAGGAGATGCAAGCCCCTCGCACATAGTTAGTTGTACCTCTCGTTCGCCTTTGAATACAGGCGATACCTCTATCTGCAATTCGCTTACTTTTAGGCTATTAGGTAATAAAAAACTGAGGTGAGAGGTCTGCCGTTTGGCATCGGAGCGGTAGTTGAAATTGATGGACTGCCAAGTGAGGGTGCTATCGCCCCATACAAAAGGCACCTCGATAGTGTCGCGCTCGGAAATGCCGAAAATACGAATGTCCTTCCCTCTTGGGGTGAAGGAATCGCCGTGGATGTGGGGTAAATAGCGGTCGAAAGCGGCAGCAGGCAAGACCAGTCGCTGCCAAGAGTTGGGCTGCACGCCTTTGAGCTCTTGCCTAAGTGCATAGCCCGAAAACTGCCCCCAAAGCGGTGCGACTGCTAAAAGCATTATGGTCTGTAATAAAGCTTTCATTTGCAAAAATAATTATTGGCAGACTGATAAAAAGGCTTTAGTGGCGCCTTGTTTTTCTGTTATGTAGCGGCTGTTGATGGCTCCGATAGCAGCGCGTTTGTCCGGTGAATTTATCAGGCTATCCATAGCTGTGGCAAACTGCTCGGGGCTGCTGATAGAGAGTACCCCCCCTAAAGCGACTAACTCTTTGGCTTCGTTGAACTTGCTGTAATTCTTGCCAATAACTACCGGAATGCCAAACACAGCTGGCTCTAAAACATTGTGCAAGCCTGTATTACCCATACCGCCACCTACATAGGCTATATCGGCATAGCTGTATACCTTAGTAAGAATGCCAATGGTATCGATGATAAGCACCTCATAATCGGCTAAGTTAAGCGTGTCTTTCTCGGAGAAAAGCGCTACTTTTCTGTCTAACTTTTGTTTGTTATGCTTTAAAACGGCTATCTCATCAGGATGGATGTTATGGGGCGCTATAATGAACTTCACCTTGCCCTTACAGCTATTGAGGTACAACAAATACACCTCTTCATCGGCAGGCCACGAACTGCCAAACACCACACAAAGAGCATCGCCTTTGAACTGCTCGACAAAATCGAGGTGGTTATCGCGGGTTACAATCTCGGCTACACGGTCGAAGCGGGTATCGCCCCCTACCGTAACATTGGTAAAGCCTAAGCCGTTCAGCAGTTGCTTAGACAAATCGTTTTGGACAAAAAAGTGAGTGAAGCAGTGCAAACAACGGCGCATAAAGCCTCCATAAGGCTTAAAAAAGGCTTGAGTAGGTCTGAAAATGCCCGAAAGGAGGTAAGTTGGCACATTTGCCTTGCGAAGTTGCGACAAATAGTGCCACCAAAACTCGTATTTGACAAAAACAGCCATAGCAGGTTGCACCATTTGCACAAAACGGCGGGCATTAGCAGGGGTATCTAAGGGTAAATAGACTACGATATCGGCATCGGGGGTGTTTTTGCGCACCTCATAGCCCGAAGGCGAAAAGAAGGTAACCAGCACCTTATAGCCCTGTTTTCGGAGGGCTTTGATAACGGGCAAGCCTTGTTCGAACTCGCCCAAAGAGGCGGTATGTACCCATACATAGTGGGCTTGGGGGTCGATGTGGGTGCTGAGGGTCGTCCATACGGATTTGCGTCCGTTGACGAACAGGCGTATTTTCTTGCTGAAAAGCGCCACAATAGGGAGGATTGCCCTAACGAGGTATATGGATAATGTGTACATTTTTTTAGTGAATTGCTGATGGTTTTGGCAAAGGTAATAAGTTCGGGAGAAAATACAAATATTTTTGGGGGATATTTTTCTGAATTGAATCTGGCGTTTTTCGGTGCAAAAGTAGTAATAATTATATATTAATGCAAATTACGCATTAGAGGGGGAGAATTGCATTATTCGCAATGTTTTACTCGTTTTGTTATCGATTTGATAACGATGATTCTTCGCTCTTCCTATACTCAATCTGTACTCAGTGTATATCCAATCTATACTGAAGATATTATTGAAAGATATTTAATAAAAAGTGTTAATATTAGTGATGGGAGGGTAGGGAAAGCTGGGAGGACTGGGAGGGTAGGGACAGGCTGGGAAGACTAGGAGGGCTGGGAAGACTGGGACGGGTGGGACAGGTGGGACAAGTGGGAGTGCGAGCCGCACCGGCGATTATGGGACAAGTGAGACGAGTGGAACAAGTGGGACAGGTGAGACAGGCGTAATGGGCGTGTCTTAGTTAAAATTTTGCCGATTGAGAAAAAAATACTACCTTTGCTGAAACTGAAAAATATATTGTACAGAGAAAACGAATACAGGGCAAAAACTTCTATAAAATGAAATATAAAACAACTATATTTATTCTTTTAAGTATTATACTCATAGGAGTTTTTATACTTGTGAGATATGGTCTATTCATTGTGTATTGGTTAACAACTCCTAATGCTTTAGAACGAACAGATGTAGAGAAACAACTTATAGAGCATTTTGAAACAAGGAACAAATTAGATGCTATTGAGTTAAAACCAAGATTTAAATATTACATAATTTACTTGCAATATAAGTGTTCCAATTATGTAAATTATAAGTATGAGTACAAAAGAAATTACAGGAAATAAGAGGAAGGACATTTCAACTAAAAATTTAAAAGGGGAAAAAGTTACCTTAGCGACTTGAATTTAGACATTATAATTCAAGTAAGAAAGAATATAAATAATTCAACTAGCAAGTTGAATTAAGTACTCAAAAGAGTTTCACAATATGGCAGATAAGAATAATGCAAGAAGAAGTACTAAATTATTATCGCTAATAATTAGTGTGTGCTTAGTTAGTGCTTGCTGTATAAAGCAAAAAACAGCAGAAAAGGTATCTGATGAACTAAACTCATTAATTTATCTAGAACAAAGAAACTCAAAATATGAAATAGATTATACTAATTCAATAATAATCTTACCAGAATATACTGATATAGAAAATCGTTTTTTAGATTATACATACCTTAGTAAAAAATCTTTACTTAAAAATAAATTAACAGGACGAGAGATAAAAAGCTTTGAGGCTACTTTAGAAATTTCAAAAAAAGATTTTTTAGATAATTATTTTGTAGATAAAGGAACTATTATAAATAGAAAAACAAAAAGGCAACTTTTATCACAGTTTTTTTTATATATAGAAAATGGAACAACAAAGTATGAATTGAATTTTGATAAAAGTAGGATGTATAGCGTTGATTTGAGTTATAAAGAAGATTTACCCTTTGCTTCAATTGTTTATATATATGATAGAGAAGGTAATCTTTCTGAATTGATTGACAATATTTCAGTCCCCTATATAAAAAATAATAATGTGTATGAAAAATGTATAGGGCATAGCCAATTAAGACATTTTTTTTCAGAGGGTTCAGGCTATTGGAAATTGTATTACTACAATACTGAAAATGAAATAGTTGGCGTAAAAGAAGAGGGAGAAATTAAACATAATTATAAAATTGGACAATGGAAATATTACAATCGAGAAGGGACAATAGATAGTGTGAAAACATATTCTATAAAAGATAGTGTTGATGTCCGATTTCCTTATTGTCTGTTTAACAAGAAAGAACCTTGTTTTTAGTAAAGTTGATATGAAATTTTTAATCTTATGGCAGTAGAATATGGCAAATGGTGGTGGCAGGTAATGACAAAAGACAATGAAATAGGCTATATTCACAAAAGTAGAATAAAAAAGAGGTAGCCCTCCTATGAGAAATACAAAAAATTATAGTATAAAATATGAAGAAACTACTACCCCCCGCACTAAACAGATGGTTTTGTTATACATTAGTGCTGTTATGTAGCGCGATGTATGCACAACCTTGTACATTCAAAGATGTCATAGAGAGAACAACACATAATGTACCTTATGAAAAATACAACATTCATCTTGATATGTTACAAGTTTTAAATGGTAAAAAAGATAATTTTTTAGGATTCATAGGGGTAAATCGCAAACGGTTGCGCATCACTTTTACTACTATAAAAAAGAGTGAAGAAAACAAAGATCTATATGAAGTAGAAGGTTTTAGCACTGTGATGAACAAAAACAAACGGACTTTCAAAGGAACGTTCACTTTGCAGTCTCATTACAGACTTACAGCACCCGCTTTTGATGGGGATGAACCTCTAAAAAAGGGAGAAGCAGAAGGCTTTTCTACTTTTTCATATACGCTAAAAGAAGATGAGAATCTTACAGCTACAGGTGTTTTTAAGGGAGAAATGCTCATTCTTTGGTACAAGGCAATAAATAAAAAACCTGTATATACTGAACTATTTATTCAGAGTGATGGAAGTAGAAATTACCAATTTTTTGGGACTTGGACGAGTTACAAAACTAAAAAAACCTCTATAGCCTCTTGGGGAGAATATCGCATTCCTTGCTCTGGAGATTTTGATTTAGGAGATGGAGATTTTGGTCCTAATCCCAAATATTGGTAATATGGTTGGGAGGAATTTAGGTATTAGTCCCTAAGAATACAACAAAAATTGAGAAATAACGTGAGTTCGATGTTCTGTTATATCGAACTCACGTTAATTATTAAGAATTGCAATAATGTTCGTACATCAGTTTTATGCCTTGTTGTAGTTCGATGGCGTGTTGCCAACCGAGTTGATGTAGTTTGCTTGGGTCGGTGAGTTTGCGCATTGTGCCATCGGGTTTGGTGCTATCGAATATTATTTCTCCTTGATAACCAATGGTCTCTTTTATCATATAGGCAAGCTCTTTGATAGAAAGTTCCTTACCTGTACCAATATTAATATGAGTGTTGCGCACTTCTTTGGCATCAGCAGGATAGGTATCTTTAAAATTGATACGTTCCATTAGAAACACACAAGCATCTGCCATATCTTCACTCCACAAGAACTCACGCAAAGGCGTACCCGTACCCCATAGAGTTACTTTTTTATCGGTGATGCCATATTTAGCTAAAATGGCTTGTACAGCTTCTTTGCTACTTTCACCTGTAACACCTTCTACAGGACGTTTGTTGAGGTCTGTTTTTACTGCTTCCCAATCATTTTTAAGCAAGGCATTGGCTAAGTGTATTTTGCGTACCATTGCTGGCAATACGTGAGAATTTTCGAGGTGAAAATTATCATTAGGTCCATAGAGGTTGGTAGGCATTACAGCAATATAATTAGTGCCGTATTGCAGGTTGTAACTCTCGCATAGCTTGATACCTGCAATCTTAGCAATGGCATAGGGTTCATTAGTATATTCTAACGGAGAGGTGAGCAAACAGTCTTCTTTCATAGGCTGAGGTGCTTCTTTTGGATAGATACAAGTACTCCCCAAGAACAACAATTTTTTCACCTTATTTTCGTAAGCCGAATGAATCACATTGTTTTGAATCATCAGGTTTTCGTAGATAAAATCAGCGCGATAGGTGTTGTTAGCCATAATGCCCCCTACTTTGGCTGCTGCCAAGAAGACATACTCGGGTTTTTCATCTTTAAAGAATTGAGCGACAGCTTGTGCATCACGTAGGTCGAGTTCGGCACTGGTTCTGCCTATCAAATTGGTATATCCTTTTTGAGAAAGATTCTTCCAAATAGCAGAACCCACTAACCCTTTGTGTCCTGCAATATATATTTTAGCGTTTTTATCCATTGTTATTCAAAGTAATTCATTACGGTGAAACCACCTTCTTTGAGGTAAGCATCACGTTTGAAGAGTTTGATATCAGAACGCATCATATCTTCAATTAATCCTTTGAGGTCATACTCAGGTTTCCAACCTAAAACGGTTTGCGATTTGGTAGGGTCACCAATGAGCAAATCTACTTCGGTAGGGCGGAAATACTGAGGGTCTACATTTACCACTTCGGGGTTATTGGTAATACGTTCGCGTATAGCACTGAGGTACTTTTCGCCTACTTTTTCGCTGAAAACAGAAGCGTCTACTGCAGTGATATAGCCTTTTTCGTCTACGCCTTCACCTTTAAATTCGATAGTGAGACCTATTTCTTTGGCTGCCATTGTAATAAAATCGCGGATGGCGGTAGTGATACCTGTAGCAATTACATAATCACTAGAGGCAGGCTGTTGCAAGATGAGGTACATCGCCTTGATATAGTCTTTGGCGTGCCCCCAATCGCGTTGAGAGCTGAGGTTACCCATATAGAACTTATCCTGCATACCCAACGCTACCCTGCTGAGCGCACGGGTTACCTTTCGGGTTACGAAAGTCTCCCCACGTATAGGAGATTCGTGGTTGAAGAGGATACCATTAGAGGCATGCATATTATAGGCTTCGCGGTAGTTTACAGTAATCCAATAGGCATATAATTTAGCTACTGCATAAGGTGAACGCGGATAGAAAGGAGTGCGTTCACTTTGAGGTACTTCTTGCACTAATCCATAGAGTTCGGAGGTAGAAGCTTGATAGATACGCGTTTTTTCGGTAAGCCCTAAGAGGCGTACCGCTTCGAGGATGCGCAAGGTGCCCAGACCATCGGCGTTGCCTACGTATTCAGGGGTTTGAAAACTCACATGCACGTGACTCATTGCAGCGAGGTTGTAGATTTCATCGGGCTGTACCTCTTGGATAAGGCGAGTGATATTCATACTATCGGTGAGGTCGCCGTAGTGTAGGATGAGGTTGCGGTGTTCTAAATGAGGGTCTTGGTAGAGGTGGTCAATACGGTCGGTATTGAAGAGAGAGGAGCGGCGTTTCATACCGTGTACCTCATATCCTTTTTTAAGCAGGTACTCAGCGAGATAGGCACCATCTTGCCCTGTGATACCTGTAATGAGTGCTTTTTTTGTCATTTTATTATTGGTGTAATAAAGGTGATTGTTCAAGGGGCGAAGTTACAAAAAATATTGGAAATGGGGTTGTTTTGGTGATATTTTTTGATCTTGATTTACTATAATGAAAAAATAGTTTGTGTTATAAAATCAAGAATTCTTCTAATAAAAATTTAACGGCTGATAGTAACAAGATTCTTATCAATAGATGTCTTTGTTAAAACTTGTACTTTAGCAGTTAATGTTCTACGTCTGTTTCTATTGAAATCGGTTAGTTTGTGGTGAGACTTAGTAGTAGTTAGCAAAAGAGCGAAAAAAGTACTTACACAAATTAACAAGAAAAGTCCTATATAAGCCCATCTTGCAGTGCTATGTTGTTGGTAAGTATGCAGTATTTTTTGGTGTTTTTGGTGAGTGAGTTCTCCGCATTTGCGCAATACTTGTAGTTTTTCTGTCCACGCTTGTTGTAGGGCTTCATCTCTCCAATCTACAAACCATAAATTCCATTTAAATTGATAGTTGGCTATTGTTTGAGCTAAGTGTTTTTGCAATCGGTAGGTGAAAATGAGTCGGGTGAGTATATAATAGATAATTCCGAAAATAGCGGCTATATATACAAGGATTTTATTTTCTATATTGGTATGAGCTGCATAATATACGAATGAAGAAACAATAGTAACGGGTAAAAACAAGGCGTTGTGAATACTATTGGTTTCTTTTTCTAGGAAATCTTCACCTTTGAGCATATTCTTAGGGGAATATTTCCTCAGTATTAAAGAGTTTATCATAAATGTGTATGTTTTTTAATAAAGTTAAATGTTTTGAGGTGCAAAGTTATAAAAAAACATTGAGTTTTTTCCTATTTTATATAATTTTTCCTATATACAAAACAATAGGCTCACTTAGCTATAGATGAGCCTATTGTTTTTCTAATTGTAGTTGAGATTAAAGGTTTGTTTCCTTTACGGTTTTGTTACCGGGGCGATCGGTAGCGGTTACTACTACTTTATCACCTGAGAGAGAGGTATTGGTAGCGGTGGTGCTATAAATCCATTTGCCTTCTTTGAGGGTTGCTTCGCCTTGTTCTACGGTACTTTCGTCGCTACCTACAATAGCTACTTTCACGCTGGTTACCTTAAAATTATCGGTTACTGCAATCGCTATTTTTTCTCCACTTGCAAGACCTTTGTAGGCTGAGACGTCTACGGTTTCTATCACGGGAGCTTTGAGGAAATCGGCGACAGCGAGGTTGTAGGCTGTTACACCTTTGCGTTTGAGGGCTTCGGTAGTATAGGCTTCTTTAAGAGCATTGTCTTGCAAAGCGTTTTTGCCGTAGGTGATAGCATTTGAGAATTTTGTTTGCTGTGCTAATTGTTTAGCGGTAGGCTTTTTGGTACGTACTGGGAATTTAGAAACGATAGTTTCGCCATTGCGTTGGCTGAAAACGATTTGTTTACCAATTCGACCTGAAAGTCCTTCTGTTACGATGTTATTAATACTTTTTGCCATTTTTGTTTGATTTTAAAGTTGTTCATAATTAAGGGGGTTAGGGAATAGCCCCCGACTCACTTACTCGGCAATTGCCGACAATCCCGAAGGGGGACAATCCGCAAAAGAGAATGTTTATGAGATAAATTGTTCTAAAGCGAGATTTTTGGGGATAGTGAAAAGTGGATAGTGCTGGACACGTCAGCCTGTCCAGAGGGGCTGACCACTATTCGATTTCCTATTTCATTTCTGAACTTTATTTCCTAACTTTTACGGTGCAAAATTGCGGCGAATTTTGCGAGTGTGCAAAAAGTTGTAACGAGGGGTAACAGGGTTGTAACAGGGATATTATGTCAATGAACTGAGAGAGAAAGGATTGATTATTTTTCTATTTCTTGGAGTGTTCGGGCGTTTATAATTCTCCTTTCCTTATCAAAAAACCAACCGTACTTATTGAAGTAATAGATAGCGGATTTGATATGGGCTTTTAATAGTTTGATATTTTTATAGGATGCTTTTTGGTATTCGTGTACAACAACGGCTTCGGGGAAGAAGATGGTTTTGTAGGCACGGTGGATGCGACGGTTGAGGTCGAAATCTTCCATATACATAAAAAATTGTTCATCAAATAATCCTACTTTCTCAAGGGCTTCGGTGCGCAAGAACATAAAGCAACCTGAGAGTATAGGGATGTTCATCGTTTGGTTATAGCTAAAATTGTGTAACTCAAAATGTTTATTGCTTTTATCTCTCCATTTTTTAAAAGGGATAAAACGCCTAAAAATGAGGTCGA
>ERZ773077.679-NODE-679-length-25049-cov-3.551092_pt1 | contig 25049 bp, 30 predicted proteins | sample MGYA00580612_ERZ773077 | MGnify/ENA primary metagenome ERZ773077 (study PRJEB29015, sample SAMEA2737971) | human oral metagenome | biome: human oral; feature: human-associated habitat; material: dental | place: China | collected 2021 ...
ATCGCAAACGCTATGCGAGAATTCTTTGCATCTCCCATTTTGATATAACGTGGAATATCCCTGCCCTGCGATATACGAAGATCAAGAGTGGATATACCAATACCAAGAACCGCTGCGGTTTGCTTTCTGTCTAAAACCACCTTTCCTTTATATTGGCTAGATATGTGTTCAAGAAGCGTTTTGTACTCTAGGTCGTTATATAATTCATTAAGCATATTATTTTTCTCCTTCTGCTAAGTTCTTACATAACTAATTATATGTACTTTTCATTTACTTTTATCGTTTTAAGCGGTTTTTGGATATTTTTTGAAAAATTTTTAATACCCTATGGTTCCTTGGGGTATTTTAGAGTAATTGAGAGTAAAAAATTATTTTCGTATTTTTAAAAATAAAAATAAGGTATCTTAGATTAACTTAGAAAGCTTGGTAAGAAATTGGAATATTAAAAAATTTCGGGAACAAATAGGGAACAAATTTTATAAAACTAAGAAAACTTAAAGTTCTTGAAATATCGGGATTTGAAAAGGATTGTTGAGTATATATGGCTCCGGATGCTGGATTCGTATAATATCATTTCTTAAAGTATTTTATATGCCTCTAAAACACCACATAATACCCTATAATAGGCACTTTTATTGATTAAGCTTACTCTAAGCTATCCTAGAATATCATGCATTTTTACAAAAACAGAGGGGAAATAAAGGGGAAAAATGCTCCGCCACTTTTTAAGCAAAAGGAAAAACCTTAAATGGCTTTAATGTCTTATAATAAATTTGCAAATACAAATAAATATCCGGGAGTTAGAATTTATATTCCCGAAAATAACGATATGATTTTTTACGTAAGATTAGACGGCAAAGATATAAAAGTAGGCTCAAAATCAGAAGGCGTAAACGTAACTTACGCCTATAATAAAAAGAAGGAATATGATACCAAAAAGAGAAACGGCGAACTGCCAGATAGTATAGCCAAGAAACAGCTTGCTAAAGGCGGTTTAAAATTTGATGACATAGCAAAAGCATTTTTTGATTATAAACTCGAACAAACGCCAGATAAAACGGAAAACATTAAGGAGCAAATCTGCATGTACGAGCAGTATCATAAAAGTAAATTCGGAAGTATCGCTACTAGCTTGATAAGCCCAGAGATGATACAAGAGCATTTTAAAAACATAAAGGAAACGGTGTCTAGCAGAACTGGTCGCAAGCTATCACAGTCGCGTACAAACGCTATCATGGGCATAATAAGAACAATTTTTAACTACGCTATAAAACAAAAACTTATATCTCATCTTAGTCCATTTGATATAGAGATCAAAAAACCAGATAATAAACGAGAAAGATTTTTGGAGCTTATAGAAATCGAGCTTTTGCGCAAAGAGCTAGCCGGCAAAGGAGATTCTGCGCTAGAGTTATTCGTAGAACTTGCTTTATGCACAGGAGCTAGTGTAAAACCGCTTTTCAAATCAAAGCGAATTTACGCTTAAAATCAAAGTGAGCTAAAAACCGCGTTTTTCCACTTTGATTTCTAACGTAAATTTATACGCCTCAATAAGCCTTTTAAATAGTTATTAAAAGCCCTTTAAGGCCTTTAAAAATTCATTACGATAACTTCCGCGCTTACCCTATCTCTTACCGCTCCGTTTAGGCTGTAGTTTATTTGGGCTTCCTCAAATCTAAATCCCGCATAGAGCTCTCGCACCAACTCGCAGTCGTTGTAACTAAGGATAAATTTGCCTTTGATGCTTTGCAGTATTAGGGCTAGATTTCTATGATCGTTCATGCTAAAGTCTTTTGGGGTCTTATAGTAGCTCTCGGTGCCGACATAGGGCGGATCTAGGTAAAACAAAGCGTCCTTATCGTCGTACTCTTTTATGAGCTTTTCATAGCTCATATTTTCGATAGAGGCGTGCTTTAGGCGTTTGGAATATATCGTAAAATCCCTATAGATATTTCCGTAGTTTCTACGTTTATTCATAGCATAGCTTTCGCCTTTAGCCCCAAAGCTCATGTTAATAAGGTAAAAGTAAAACGCCGCGGCTTCTATCTCGTTTCTAGGCCTTAGTTTGCCGCCTTTGATACCGTAAAATATCTCGCGGCTTTTTAGCATGGAGTTTAGATAAAAAGATAAGCTTTGCGGTCTTGTTTGGATGATGCGGTGTAGATTAATAAGATCGCCGTTGATGTCGTTTACCACCTCTATCTTAGAGGGCTCTTTGCGGTAAAATACGGATAGAGCGCCGCCGAATACCTCGACATACTTGACGTGCGGCGGTATAAGCGAGACGATCCTGGGCGCTAGTTTTGATTTACCGCCTATCCATGCAAAGGGAGCGCTATGGGGGGGGGTAGCAAAGCTATTATTTGCGCTCATTTTTTAGCTCCAAATTCGTTTATGATCTCCACTTCCAAATCCTTTCCCTGAATAAAACTAAGCAATGCCTCTAGCGTTTTGACGCTCTCAAACACTCCCTCGTCGTTTGCCCATTTTCCTACCAAGATGCAGCCCTCGGTATGCTTTGGATAGTTGCCCGCATGTATCTCTATGTAGCGATCTTTCGCTACTAGCTCGTTAAAAAGCACCGGCACCACGCGGTTAAATTTTGGCGACTTGTGCCAAGCCACGCGATAAAGCCCCGCAGGTATGCGCCTATCTTTGCCTCGCTCGGTCGTATCTGGTCCTGCGGACTCTAACGTATAGCCCGTCATCAGCACGGTATTTACGCCCACTAGCTCAAATTTCCCGATCGTTCCGTCATAAATATCCTTATATCGCTTTATAATCAGTTTCATCTTTTCTCCTTTCTATAAATTTGACGCGTTCTTTATGCTCGCCTTTTTTGCCGAGGTTAAAGCTCTCTACCGGGCGGTGGTAGCCCATCACTCTCGTATAAACGATGCAGCGCGTGCGCCTTGCTTGCATGCTTTCCAGTATCTCGTCGTCCCTCATTTTAGCTCCTCTTCGTATTCGCTCTTTGCCAAGCTACCGCTATCTCCGCCCAGGCTTTCTATCTTCTTGTTGGCGGCTTTGTCGATCTTTCTACGCACCCAACCTCCACCCATAAATGCTACAATGCCCCCGACGCCTAGCGAAAATTCAATATCGTGTATAAGAAATTTAATTATCGAGAACGTTGCCCCGCAAAGAAACGCCGCGGTAAGAGTGGCAGCAAGAAACGCCCATCTCGTGCGATGTTTTCTTGGTTTTCCGTCGTCGTCGAGCAGTCCCAAGGCCCCGCCGATGAGTCCCACTAGCAATACCCAAAGTAGGTACCAGTACTCTTTGTCGATCCAGCTCATCCCATCACCGCCCCGAAAATCAAGGCGAGCAGGACTGATAGAACTATCTCGAGTATCCTTTTTTTAGTGATCCTAAAGCTTCTAAATTTCCTCATAACCAGTTCGCTCACGGCTTTTCTCCTACGCACAGTAAAAGCAGCCTTTCGACCTCTTCGTGATATGCCGCTACGGCTCTGGCGGTCGACGGGTTTGTTTTGTCAAAGCTAGGCTTTGGCGGTAGCTCTACGTCGCAGCGCACGGGTTTGTCTACGTCTTGGTATTGGGTGCGTGCTATAATCCGTGGCTCAGCGCCTGCGCAACCGCAAAGTATAATGATCAAGCCGCAAATAAGGACAAATTCGATCGCTTTTTCTATCTTCATTTTCCTAGCCCCCTAAATAGCCTTTCGTAGTATCCCAGTTTCTTTTCGCATCCGCTGTCTTTTGGCGGAGGCTCCATGCTCTCGTATTTGGCTTGTAGCTCTTTTCTCAACCCCGCTTGGCTTTGGCGGATCTGTTTCATATCTAGAGCCATGCTTTTGATAGCTTCGTTTTGCGCAGAGATTTTGGAATTACATTCGCTTAAATTTGCCGCATAAATTTGGCTTTCCGCCTCTTTGAGAGCTAGCTTCGTTTGCTCTTTTTCTAGCTTATCCTTGACGTCTTGCGTCTCGGCTTTTGCGCTCGAAACTGCGCCGTTAAGCCGCCATATCTCAATCCCTGCGCCGCCTAGAGCTATCAGCAAAGCGACGCCAATGGAAGCTAGAAATTTTACGTTTAGAAACCACATTTTATGCTCCTTTTAACATTTTTATTGCGGCGGTGATGATTAGGATGGCCGTCGCGATAATCACGAATTTCTTTGTTGACGCATTCATTCTTTGACCTTTCTCATAGGGTGAAACGCCCAAACAGTCTTTAGCACCTTTTTGTCCTCGCCCTCAGTGTATTCGTGCCAATTTTGGGGATTTGCGCCGGCTATATCCATCAGTTTCCAACCCACGTAAATCCTGATATAAAACCGTTTGCACCAGCGGATCGTGCGGTAGTAGCCGAAACGCTCGCGTCCGTCTTTGAGTCTGCACTCTACCTTGCACCACGAGCTTGTTTTGCCGCCGTTTGACGTGACGGACGGATCTCCGAACGTTTTGATAGAGGCGGGGTCTATTTGGCTTGTCTTGATACCGAGGTATTTCACGCAAAAATACCCGATCCGGTTTCGCAGTAACCAGCAAAGACGAGCGAAATACGTGCGGTTTTTAGGGGGCGGGAAGTGATCCCGTCTCCATCCGCCGTCGCCGTTTATAGCGGCGCTTTGTCCGTCATAAAAATCATCCGCATCCTCAAACCAACGAAAGCAGCGCGGCAGATGATCGTCGTTTTCTTTGGCGAAAAGCAAAGCGATCGGCACGATGAAAAAGGCAAGTATCTCAAGCGGAAGCTCGATGATGAAATTTTTGGCTACTTGTAGCCATTGTTTTGGGGTTGGTTTCATCGGTTACTCCTTATATTTCAATGCCGTAATACGCGAGCATTTTTTTGTTTAGTTTTGCTATTACAGGGGTTTTGTTTTGACTTTTATTCGGCTCAAGCACTATAGTCCCTATGAAATATATTTCATTTTCTATCGCAAATATGCCTTTTTGGCCAAATAAGACAACACCGTAATATTGGAGTTTTCCTGAATAAAATCCGTGCATATAAGGATTTATTGAAAATATTTTTGAATCTTTTATGTTCCACACAAAGGATTCTGCGTTGCCCTTCTCTATACGCTGAAGTAGTATAAAATTTGCATAATCGGTCACTACTCCTTCTGGATAACGAAAAAAATTACCGCCTAATAAGTTTGTTTTGCTTAGGGTTTTAAGGTCTATCTTGTATGGCGTATCGCTACTACCGTAACAATACGCATCTTTTATAAATATTCCATCCAAAACATTGGTGTCGTTCTCGCTTTTGTCCAAGCATATGCAGCTCGCGCTTGAACTTATATCGCTTTTTGCCCAACCGCTTCCTTGATATTTATAAAAATAGCCGTCTCCGCCTTTGATATATAAAAATTTATTTATTGCCTGATACGTAGGCGAAGCTAGGGCATATCTATCTAAACTAATTCCGTCCACGGGAATTTGCTCCCAAGAACACCCATCTGTCTTTTCTATAAGCTTATAAATTTTTTCGCCAGTAAAGCAAAAAATAGTATTACTTTTATCAATAAGCCTGACTATTCGTCCGCTAGTTGAGCCGTTTGGATAAGCTAACTCTACTTTTTCAAAAGATGGGGTAAGAACCAGATAGCCGTCAGCCCGATATAAAAATATATTCTTATTTTTTAACTGTTTGGCTTGTTTAAAATTGGCTATATTTTCCACAGGCGTTACTTGTTCAAATATATCCATATCTCTATATGCGCTAAGCGGCAAATTCTCCTTTAAAATCCTCTCTAAAACGTTATTGTATATGGTTTCAAGCGGCACGAATTTCTCTTTGCCGTCGCTACCCCTAACGCAAACTAGATGATCCGAGGTAAACTCCTCGCTCTTTGGCGTAGAGCTCGAGACGTAGCCGTCGCTGTCTCTAACTACTATGCTATTTGCTTCGCCTGCGGCCGATAGGGCTTTGCCGTATATCTTTTGCTCGCCCGAGCTTTCGTTTTTTTGCGCAAAGTCCGCCTCTATCTTTTTACTCGAATAGGTCAAATTCGTGCGCACTTTCGAGTCGTCGATGAAGCCCGTCGCAACTATTTTCTTCATCTCTTCAAGCGCATTTGCCGAATCTTGCAGCCCCTCTTTTACGGACGTCGCTACCTGTTCGCTTTGTTTTGCGGATGCTGCGGCGGATACGGCGATCTCTTTTGCCGCTACCGCTTCGTTTGCACTACTTAGTGCGGTGCTGCTGGCACTGCTTGCCGCTTGTGCAGACTCTGCAGCAGAGTCTGCGCTAGATTGAGCTGCGGTTTTTAGCGACGCCGCGCGGGTTAAATTTTCTTCCAGCTCTGCCGCCACTTCATTGGTCTCGGTGACGAATTTTGGTAGCGCGCCTACGAACGCATCGGCTCGGTCGTCAAAATTTTGCGGCTCAGCCGTGGTAGGCGGCTGGGGCAACTTAGTTATTTGTTTCATTTTCTCTCCTTTAAATTTAGATTATTCCCTCTACGTTGATACTTAGCGAGCTATACTGCTCGCCCGTGATCTTAATCCTAAAATCATTTAAAAAGCCAAAGACTAGCAGGCTCTTGAAGCCTTTGTCTTTCTCGTCTCCGATAAAGGTCGTAAGCTCCCCGCATAGGTTTTTTAGCGTATCTCTCGTGCGGTCTATCTGCGGGGTGGGCAGCACTACGGCTAGGCTCATATAGTTTGCCGTCCGCCCCTTGGCGATAAAGACGTCTCCGTAGGCCGTCTTTTGTTTTCTGCTATAGTCGTTGACTCCAAATTCCGCCTCTAGTTCGGTAAAGCCAAGAAATACCCGTTGCCCGGCAGAAAAATGGCCTAAATTTGCCCCTAAACGGTTTGGCGTGATCTCTATCTCAAACTCCCCGAAGTATTTTTCTGTATATAGCACCACGTCTTTTTTGTAGTCTTGCCCAAACTCGAAAAAATACTCCCACCAGCTACGGCTGCCGGCGTTGAGCAGGCGTTTATGGGCTATCGTGTTGCCGTCCTTGCGTATAAATATCTCGCTGCCGTCGATGTTAAAAAAAGAAAAGCAGTTCACGCGCTTTTTGCCAGTGTCGACCTTAAATTTCAGCGGCTGCCCGTCTTTCTTTTTCGTTTGCGTTCCGATGTACCTATCAAACATCGCTTTTTCGTTGATGGCTCCCATGTGGGCGAAATTTGCTATATCCTTATCCGGTTCGGTCTGGATATTCGTCATCGCCTTTGCGGCCTTGTATTTTTCTCCCTCGTATATGATCTCCTCGCCAAGCTCTACGTTCATACCCTTTGAAAAGGCCCTTATCGTATCTGCGGGCGCGTTGGTCTCTTTGAGGGTTAGCCCTACTTTTTCTACTACCGTCATGCTATGCTCCTTACGTTTACGGCTCCATTGTCTATAGTCTGTCTCGCGTTCATCGTCATCTCTCTTACGTCCCTTCCTATGTTTGCGGCTATTTGCTCTACTCGCTCTAGCCTCTTTGCCAGCGCTTCAAAGGCTCCGCCCATGTCCACCTTGATACCGCGGCCGTCAAGCGGAATGACCGCTTCGTCGTAGCCCGCTTCGCCTATTAGCGCTCTTGTAGGCCTGGTTACGATGCCGCCGTCTGCAAAGGGTTTGTAGCCTCGTTTCTTGCTCCACTCGATGAAGTCGGCTTTAGTGCTGCCGCCAGTAGCGGCTCTTGCCGTAGCTTCTATCTGCGCTCGTAGTTGCTGTTTTGAAAGGCCTTCTAGCTGCGCTTTGCGTTTCCATGCGTCTAGTCCGCCTTGTTCTACGCTGCGGCCTAGCACGTCTTTATATATCTCGTTTATGTCGCGGTCTAGGCTTGAGCTTATGATCGCGCCGTTTGCGGTGGTTGCCCCGTTTGATAAGTTTGCGGGCGGCGCGCCTTTGTACTCGGGCGCTGCTTTTCCCGCTATGATCGCATCTCTAACGGCTTGCAGATATGCAACTACGGGGCTATCTTTGCCCAGCAGATCGTGCAGGGCGTGGATTTGGTTTTGGCTATCAAGCTCTAGCGCCTCTTTTTGCTTTTTTAGCGCGTCAAGCTGCTGCGAATAGGTATCGTTTGCGCTGTTTAGCAGTTTGTCAAGCTTTTTGATTTGCTCGAGCAAATCGCCCAAATTTACGTCGCCGGCTATGCCCTCTACTTCGTTTGCCAGCTTTAACATTTCGTAGCGGTAGTCTTGATACGTTGCGGCGTTATCTCGCAGGTTTTGTTCTTGTTTAGCTACGGCGCTATTAAGCTCGTCATATGCCTTGGTGTCATAGTTACCCGCGCTAAACGCCGCTTTTGCTTTTTGCAGCGCTAGGGCGTAGTTTATGCCCGCGGTTTGATTGTCGATGACGTTTTCTCTGATTTTGCTTGCCATAGAGGCTAGCTTTTCTACCGCCGCGCGCTGCAAATTTAGGACGGCGAGTTGCTGTTTTTGCGCTTCGAGCGTCTTTCTTGCCTGCTCTGCCAGATCTAGGGCTTTGATTTGTTTGATTATCTCTTCAAGCCCCGTGAGGGATTTTAGCCATACGTCGCGGCCGCCGTTTTGAGTAGAGAAATTTTTGTACTCGGTGACGGCCTCAAGCAGTTGTTTTCTCATTTCGACGTTTCCGGTAGAGAGAAACTCTTGCATCTCGCGCGCGCTCATACGGTAGAAATACTCCGCCCAAACCCTAGGATCGTTCGCATTTCCCAGCTTTGAGACGCGGCTCATTTCGTCCGCGCCCAGATCGCCCTCTATGCTTCCTGCTAGAGTGCGAAATTTGGTGTAGATGTTTTGCATGGTAACGACATTCGTGTCGCGACCGACCGCCGCAAAAAAGCCGGCTTGAGTCTGAGCTATACTTTGCGTGAAGCTGATTAGAGCTTTGGTGTACTCGTCTTGCGCCTTTTTCGCCGCCTCGTAAGCCTTGACTAGGCCGTTTAGGCTGTCTACGTTGCTTTTTGTGAAGTCTGACGCTATTGCTTTGCGGTATGCCTGCGCCATTTGCTCCACGCTTAGATCGGCGATACCGCCCATCTGCTTTGGAATGTCAAGCTTAAGCGCTTCGGCTGCGTCCGTAAAGCTCTCAAAGGCTTGGCGCATAGATATTTCAACCTGCTTGATAGGATTTCTTACGCTGAGTAGCTCAAGACTCTTGTAGCTATCCGCGATCGCTCCTAGGCTCTCGCTCATTAGCTCGATGACCTTTTTGTTTGCCTTTTTCGCTTGCTCCTCCCAGTCTTTCCACATTCTGGAAAACTCGGGATTGTCGACGAGTCTTTGATTTTTATTTGTCTCGTCGTGGGAGAGATTTAGCAAATCATCTATTTTTCGCGAGCTTTTTAAGCCAAAGATATTTCCGTCGCTAGCCTTGCCAAACTCGTCCCTCATGCCGCGCGCCATATTGTCGATCGTGCCCAGGCCTGCTTTGTTCATTGCCTTGCTTACGGCGTCGTCGAGAGGCTTCGTGATGCGGTTGATGATCGAGGACGGGCTAAATTTCATAGCCTTTTCAAATACCCCACCTATCTTGCCGAGCAAGCCTTTTCGCTTCTTGCCGCCGCTTTCGGCGACCTCCGCCCACATTTGCTCTGCTTGCCCGGTCATTGAGCGGAGTATTGCCTTTGCAAAGCCCTCGTTTGCCAAACTTTCACCGCTATACTTGCCTGATTTTAGGGTTAGGCTCGCCAAAGCTCCCGCACGGCTAGCCATTCTGTCCATAGAGCGAAGCTGCGCGCCTATCTCTCTCATAGAGGAGTCGTCCAGGTCGCTCATCTCGGTCCAGCTTTTCTTGCTAAACCACCCCTTTTTCTGCACATCAATATACGAGCGGATGTTTTGGTTGCTTAGCGCGTCGCCCGCCGTGATGTCTTGCAGCACCGAAATGCCGCTACCGGTCGTTTTTTTCTTACCAAACGCTCCGCCGATGAGAGCTCCGGCTACGGCGCCGATAACGGCACCCCAAGGACCCATAGACGATCCCGCTTTCATCCCCGCTATCAGACCGCCCGCCGCGCCTCCGAGCGCTCCGCCTGTGCTAGCGTATGTATTTGCTTTGAAGAGCTTGTCTCCCAAATACCCTATGCCGTATCCAAGAGCCGCACCGCCAAACGCAGAGCCTGCCATATACGGAGCCGTGCCGGCGCCGCTAAACTGCGTAGCCGTTAGAGCGCCTTTTACGCCGGTGCCAAAGCCGTATACGCCTTGACCTAGCCCCGCGTATCCGTGCATAGATAGCCAAGATGCCGCGTTTAGCGCCGGCGTACTCGTAAAACTAGAGATGAAGCCCGTATATCCGCTAGTTAGAAGCGAATACGCGCTTTGGAGGTTTGACACCGAGCTAAGCAGGCTAGTCGTGCTTTTGTCCAAAGCGTCCGCGCCTCTTAAAATTTGCCCCGTGCTGCTAAGCTCTACGGTAGTGCCGCCAATGGTTCCGTCCCAGCCGCCTCTGTCGTTTTTGGCAAGGCCGAGATTTGAGGCGATAGAGGCCAAATTTGACCCGCCGCCAAGCAACGCGCCAAAGCCGCCCGAAATTCCTTGCGAGAGAGTTCGCGCGTATGGGCTGATTAGATCGCGCATCAGGTTTGTGCCGATGTCTTTGAGCGCTGTTTTTAGGCTTTTCGTTTTTCCTATGAAAAAGTTAAAAAAACCGTCATCGACGGTTTTTTGCATGCTTGAGACCGTGTCGGCCCAAGAGTTTTTGATATCTTTAAAAGAGTTTTTGGCTATTTTTGACCCCGTTAAAAAGGCCTTTTCTTCCATCTTTAGGAGCTTGTCGAGTTGCTCTTTGGTTATCTTTTTGCCGTCTTCAAAGATCAGATTTTGATATTTTTTCTCTAGCTCGGCTTTTTTGATTTGCCATGCGTTTTCCTTGTCGCCGATAGCCGTGTAGTACTCGCTTCTAAGCGCAAGCTGCTTTTCTAGCGTCTCTTTTTCGCTTTTTTCAATCTCGGCTAGGTGCTCGTTTGATATTTGCTCAAGGCTAGAGTTTAGATACTCTCTCGCTTTTTGGCGGCCTACGCCAAGGCCTAGCATCTCGTTATAGCGGTCTATCACCCTTTGAGTCTTTTTCTCTATGTCCGTGAAATTTACCTCGGCTATATCTTTGAGCGCATTCTTTAGGGCTCCCGTATCGGTTACTGCTACATTTGCGCTTTTGGAGAAATTTTTGATTTTAGTTTCGAGATCTTCAATATATTTTTCAGCCCGCTTTATGAGCGTTTCGTCTTTGTTTTCGCGCTTTAGATCCGCCAAAAGCTTTTTAGCTTCTTCTAAATCGTCGGTTAGATCTTTTAAAATTTGCGTTTTTCCGAATTTCTCTTTGGCTTTGTCGCTGCCTGCGGCGCCCGGTAGAGAATTCACGGCGTCTTTTAGCTCGTCCACGCTGGCTTTAGCCTCTTTTGCGCTCTTATTGATGACGGTTATTTGTCCGTCTATCTCGCTTGTTTCAAAGCCTTCAAGCCCCAAGCGTCTTTTTACGCTATCTTTTTTGTACTGCTCTATTAGGCCCTGATAGCCTTTGTTGTATTCTTCTAATAGCCTTATTTGTCCCTTTATCTTATCTGCACCGCCGCCGTCCGAAAAGGGGTTGTAGTTGTCGTCTAGCTCAGCGAAAAACTGTTTTGCTTTTAGCGCCAAGATTTTTAGATCGTTTACGAACTGATATATCTTCATCTGCGCTATTTGAAGCTGAGTAGCAAACGCGTCGAGGAAGTTATAAATAAATTTTTGTACGCTATTTAGCTTGCTTGCTCCATCTTCGAGATTTCCGTTTAGCGCCTTTATAGCGTCTATGCTTTCGTATATTAGATAGATCGTAGCTATGGGCAAAAGTGTAGCGAATGCTTTATTTAGCGCCGCCAATCCCGTTTGAAGCGCGGCGGCGGCGGTAAGGCTAGCCGTAAGCGAGCTCGTAAATATAGGCAGCATGCCGGTTATAGCCGCAAGTCCTCCCTGTAAAAGAGACAATGCGCCGCCCCAAAGTACTCCCGCGCCCTTTACGGCTACAAACGCTCCGGCAAGCAGGCCTAGGTGTTTTACGGTCTCCCCGATATGCCCCGCCCACTCTATGATCGTGGCCTTGTTTTCTTTTACGAAATTTGAAAAAGAGGCGATGCCAGAAGTCAGTACGTCAAACATCGGCTTAGTTAGCTCTCTAGTGAGCTCGGTGAGTTCGTTTTTTAGCGATCCCAAAGCCACCTCGTAGCCCTTAGCCGCCTCGGCGCTTAGTTCTTTGTATCTTGTTAGCTTTTCTATGATATGATCGTAGACCTTGCCCTCGGAGCTTGCTTTTTTGAGCTCTTCGTTGGTTAGCCCCACGATCTTCATAAAGCTACCCATTTCGGAAGCGGCTACTACCGTGCCCGTAGCTAGGCTATCCATCATAGGCGTTAGATCGCCTAGGTTTTTGCCTACTGCCTGGGCTGCTAGAGCTATGCTATCCATAGCCTGCACGGCTTTATTTCTGCTGCCTTGTCCGGCCGAAGTGGCGTAAAACATGTTAAAGGCGCCAGTTATTTCCTCAAGCGTAAATTTGGTTTTCGCGTTGGTCTCATTGAGCTTTTTGAGTATGCCTTCGCTTTCTTTCATGCTCATATTCCATTTGGTATGCGCATCGAGGGTTTTACCCATCATACTTACGTTTGAAGAATTGGCCGCGATTAGGCCGGTTAGTTGAATTTTTAAATTTTCAAAGCTGCGGTTTGCTTCGATGCCCGAAGCTGCAAGCTCTTTGACGCCAACGGCTAGGGCTCCTATACTAGTTACCGACGCAGCTATCTTTCCAAAGGAGCTACGTAAGGCGTTTGCGATGGTGTCGGTGTTATTTAGGCTGCGCCCTAGGGCGTTTACGTCCTCTCTGGCCGCCCTTAGGTTGTGCGTATCGCCGTTTATGCTTATGGTGATATTTACGTCGTTATTTCTAGACATCGTTGGCTACTTTGTGGTAAAATATACATAGAAAAACGAAAGGAGCTAAAATGCTAGGGTTGATCAAATACGCTTTGCTAGGTTGCTTACTTTTTGCGATAACGGTAACGGTAGCATATGCGCTCACGGACGTTTTAAGCTCAGGCAATGCTTTGATAGCAGGCTTGGCTACGCTAATAGTCGCGGCGGCAAAAATGATGGACGACGCAAAAAAAGCTAAAAATTTATCTTTATAAGTCATCTTTACTCCCGTCATTCCTTCTTATTTAAAATCCTATTAAACGCCTTTGAAATGTCAAACATCCATAAAAAATCGATCTTAAAACGCTTGCAAAAAGCCTTTAAAACGATTACCTCGCATTCAAAATATCCGCCGTTAAAGTCTCGCTTTACCACGCTTGCCGTTTGAAGTCCGTGAAGCATAAGCGCTTCGTAATAATCAAGCCCGAACTCGTCCGGGCTCATTTTTGCTTCAACGCAGGCAAGTATCCTTTCTACTTTTTTACGCGTTCGGCCTCTATAGCCGAGTCGATTGCGCCCATAACCGATAGATAGCTTAGGCCTTTATCCTCGATTTCGGCTTTGAATTTCTCCAGATCCTCGCCGCCTAGAGTTAGATCAAACCTCTTCTTTGCCGCGACGTCAAGATCGATAGAAGCGTTAGCTAGCTCTTTTTGCTCCGCACGCTTTGCCTCTATCTGCTCGATGAGCGCGAGCACCTCTTGCATGGTTTTGGCTTTTTCTTTGCCGCTTTGAGTAGAGGCTATGTCCTTTTTGATCTCCTTTTTCTCCTCAAGCGCGGCTATCTCTGTTTTTAGAGAGTCGCTAGCGTCTATTTGCTTTTTTAGTTCTGCAAATTCTCCTACCAGATCTCTTGCCTCGCTCTTTTTTAGTTCTCTGTACTCGAGCTTGAATTTGTTTTCGTCGATGTTTATCTCAAACGGAAAGCGTGTTTTCATTTTTTTCCTTTTTTTATTTTTACTTCGCAGGCGAGCTAAGCCTGCCTTTGCGACTACTCGCCGTCCATAAAGCTAAATAGATTTTCGCCCGGAGCCTTTAGCACTTTACCTTTTAGACTTAACTTGGCAAAATCGGTCCCGCTTACGCTCACATCGCCCTCAAAGCTTAGGTTTACCAGAGGAATAACGAGGATTTGCGCCTTGTTTGTAGCTAGGTTTTTACCCTCTACGATGATTTTGCCGAGCGAGTTGGCTAGTTTTTGCGGTGCGATTCTTTTGAACTTTGCCGGGTAAACCTTTGGCGCGCACTTGTCTATCGTGAAGCTGCCCGCCGCCATGTTTTCCGTAGCGGTGTAGATCTTGCCATCTTTTAGCACTGGGTCGCCGATTCGTATTTGTTCGGTGTCGGCTTTGATGGTTTTTTCGTTGAAAAATTTGCCGGCTGCGGCGTATGTCACGTCCTCTACTACGCCCTTGAAACAAAGCGCCAAATTTGCGATATTTATATCGCCGATTTCGGTGCTGAAGTTGTACTCAGCCTTAGTCTCAAGCTCCATCACCGTTTCGCCCAGGCTCTCGTCGTTACTTAGTAGCTCTTTTTTCTCGATGGTTCTGTTTAGACTTACGCTTTGCTGATAGCCTAGCGTGATACTCTCGTTTGCGCCTTGTGGCGTGAAACTTACCGTTGCCACAGCAAGTCTTGCTACTTTTTCTTGTGCCATTTTTTGTCTCCTTTTTATGCTTCCGTGAAGCCTATAATCTTAAATTTGATTTGTATTCTTACGCAGTAAAGCGTATTGGTTACAAACGCAGCCTTTGCTCCAAACGTTACTTTTTCGCCATATTTGGCGCCGAATCTAAATAGCTCGCCTCTTAGTCGGTCGATTTTATCTAGCACGCCGCTTTTATCGGCATTAAGCGAATTTCTAGCTATAACGACGCCAAAAACCGCGTTATCGGTTATGTCGTTTACGCTTTCAAGCCCCTCAAACACGAGATAGTCTCCGTTTTGCACAAGAGCTTCGAGGCTTGGCAGCTCAAGTAGCCCAAATTCCCTCTTTAGCCTTGCGGCTAGTTCGCTTAGCGAGTTCACATCACGTCCTTTCTTGCCTTACTTTTGTAAAATTTCGCCGAGCTAAGCTCTCCGGCGTCGTTTACGAAAGGCGAGTTTTTGATGATCTTTTGCGCCGCTTCCAAAAGCAGCAGATCTTGCTCGTCAAGGCCTACTTTTAAATAAACCTTTAGCCTGATATATGCAAAATCCTCTTTTGCAAAATAAGGCACCTCGCGCCCTTTACAAGCATCCTGCGCGTCTGTAACGCAGCGCGTTATTAGCCCCTGCGTTATTTCATTTGGATTTTGCAGGCTTTGCTTCGCCCTTAGCTCCAGCTTTTGCGCCATCTCCACTTTTTACTCCTCACGTGGGCCAAGCCACCGCTGCGGCAAGCTTTCCAAAAACTTGACCAAACTAAAGCCCTGCCTTACGGCGGGTTCCTTATCTGTTATTTTTGGCATTTGCTTTACTCTGATCGGCGGCTGGAGTAGACGGATCCTCGTCGCTACCCTCGTTTTGTTCGAGATCGCCGTCTGGGCCCATCAAATTTTGCGTATCGTCGTTTGCTTGACTCGCTTCGGACGGATTTGTAGCGTCCAAATTCGCAGCTTCTTTTTCCTCTTTTGTTTCGTCGCTTTCCGCGGCGCCCCTGGTTTTCAAAAAGCTTTCATAGTTGCCCATCGCCGGCTCCTTATTCAGTTGGCGCGTTTTTGTATGCCATTTGCCATAGGCCGTATCCCGCGTTATCTTCGGTGTCTATGCCGTATCTAAATTCTTTTCGCATAAACGCCGCTTCGTTATCTAGCTTATCTTGAGCGACGAATTCGGCCTCTTTGTTTATTTGAAGCACGATAGGCTTGACTGCCCTTGAAGTATCTAGCAAGTACCACGCTTTTTTCTTGGTTAGCTCGGAGCAAACGAGGATTTCGACCTCTTTATAGAGAGGATTACTGCCGCCGCCCGTCTTTTTCTCGGCCAAAAATAGCTCTTTAGCCTTTGCTTTTAGCTCCGGCGGTACCACGATGAGATTTGGCTTTATGCGAAGCGGATTTCCGTTATCCTTGATGAGTCTGCTCATCTCGGCTACCGTTTTTTCGTAGTTTTCCTCGGTTAGTTCCAAATTACTCAAATTTGAAAAACTTTGCCCTTTTATTTGGTGATCGGCGGCGAAAAACTTCTTACCGTCGTAGCAGTCGCCGTTTGACTCAAGCAGGCCAAATACCATAGAGTTGTAGTGCTCCGGTACCGCGGCGGCTAGATCTATGATGCGAGGCTTTACGATGCCTAGGTTATCGTATTCGATGACGTCGCGCTTGACCTTTATCGATGATTCCCAATCTTTTTTAGAGATAGTGTAGTTCCAGGCCGCTAGCTCGTTTAGAGTCCTGTCACCTACCCATTCGCGCATACTAGGCATATCCGCTAGCCACGAATAATCGACCGTTACGGTATTTGCATGTATATCCGTGGCAATTTTTAAATAATCGCTGTTTTGCGTATTTAAAGCGTCGTTAAATACGGTTTGAAAACCTTTTGAAACCGACTCCATATATGCGGCATCAAGTACTCTTCTTGGCATTTTTTCTCCTTTTTATAGACCTAGTTGGGCTTTGACGTCCGGATCGATATCAAGCTCATCTTTTTTGTTTTTCTCGTAGCTTTTTTCTTTAAGCACGCTTGCGGCTTCGCTTTTTGAAACTTCCATAAAGCTATCTAGCGCATTTCCTTCAAGCGCCATAGCCATCTCTTTGCGGTTAGGCAAAAGTTCGCCGTTTTTTATGGCGCTTTCTATTCGCACAGTTTTAGAGTTATTGCGCTCGGTTTCAAGCGCCGTTTTTAGCTCTCCTATCTCATTATCTTTCGCGATTATTTGCGCCTGCAAAGCCGCGTTTTTCTCGTTTAGTTCGGCCAGCTTAGCGGCTAGCTCGGAATTGTTTTCAGGCATCTCTTCTCCTTTGTTATTTAGTGCCTTATTTAGCAAATTTGGACGATTTACAAGCCCCACGCTTGCGATCCTCACCACCTCTCTTACTCCGTTGTCGCGGTAATTAACCTCGTAAGCCGGGCTTAAGTATCTATATAATTTTTTATCTACTAGTCCTTTGCCCACCTCGGTAAATTCCAAACTCGCGTAAATCCCGTCGTCTCTAGCTTCAAGCGAATTTACGTCAAACCATCCCATCGCTTCGCCGTCGTAGTGATCCTTATCTAGCAAGATATCTACGTTTTGGCTTTTGGTGTTGGCTACCACAAACGAGGCGTCAATATTAAAAACGCGGCCGTCGTAGCCCATAACCTGCTGACCGGCGGGGCTGATTTTTATCTTTCCGTCTTGCAAGCTGTTTAGTTCAAGCGCTACCACGCTTTTTTCAAGCTCTGCCATTTTTACTCCTCGCTTGAGTAAAACCCAAGCTGCGGCAAGGAGCGCACGCGCTCCCTTGACCCACCTGAAGCACACCGCTCCGTCCAGTCGCGGCGTATTTTGTTTTGCGTATCATTTTGCTCCTTTTTGGATTTTCTTGCCTCGCATTTTATGGCTTTTTTAAAATTTAACCACTCTAAATACCCGCTATTTGGAGTGCTTGTAAAAAAATTTTGCGTTATAGTTTGCGTAAAAAAACGGACGTGAAAAAAATGAAAGACGTAATAAAAGAGCTGTATATACAAGGAAAGACCGTAGATGAAATTTGCGCCGCTTTAAATATCGCGCGCCAAACTTTCTACTACCATAAAAAAGCGGATTTTAAAAAAGGCATCGACTGGGACGGCCTAAAACTGGCAAATTTAAGAAGCGAAGATGAGCTCGAAAACAAAGAGGCGCTTTTTGTAAATAGTCTCATCGAAAACTACGAGAAATTTTTAAAAGACGCCGGAGAGCTAAGCCCGGAGCATATCGAAAATCTTCATAAATTCGCAAAAACTTATTGGAGCATCAAGGCTCCGCGCCAAATAAACCCGAGGGATATAGCCGTAAGTGCCGCGAAAAAGACGCTGGAAGCGGTAGCTAAGCTCGCCTTGTCGCACAAACAAACGGACGTGGCGCAGTGGCTTAGCGAAAATGCCGATCTTATTATCTCAAACGTAGTAAAAAACGACAAATGAAAAAGGCGACATTTCTAGGCGTTTTTAACCCCAAGGCTAGCAAAGGTATAGACGCAAACCTTTTAAACGATTTTAAAAGGGGTTTAAACGCTTTTAAAAAGGATTTTTACAAATGGAGCTGAAAGAGCTAAGGGCTTATCTAAAATCTTTGCCCAGTATCATAGACGATCAGGGAGACAATAGGCGTAAAAAATCGCAAAACGATTTTAAATTTTTCGTGCTGACTTATTTTCCTCATCAAATAGGACTTGAGGACGGCGGCAAATTTAACGACAAATCCAAATTTAGAAGCTTTGTTTATAAAGATCTTGAAAACACTTGCGTTAAGCACCGTCATATCCTCATAGAAGCATATCGCGGCGGCGCAAAAACGACTCTTATCACGCGGCTATACAATCTTTGGCTGCTGCTCACGGACAAAAAGAGCTATGGCATAGTAGTTAGCTCTACGATCGACATCGCGGTCGAGAGTAGCGATACCTTGCGCGTCGAGCTTGAAGAAAATGCCAAGCTCGTAAACGACTTTAAAATAGAGATAGCGGGCAAATGGAAGAGCGACGAGTTTATATTTTCGGTGGACAAAAAACCCAAAAAGCTTAAATTTTTCGGCGCCGGAAAGAAGATAAGAGGCACGAATTTTCTAGGCAAGCGCCCCGATATCATCATCGCCGACGATATAGAAAACGACGAAAACGTAGAGAGCTTGGCCCAAAGAGAAAAGCTCTATAAATGGTTTAGAAAGGCCGTGCTAAAGCTGCCTAGCCGCTACGATCCTAGCTTTAATATTATCGTAGTGGGTACGAGACTTCATCATGACGGGCTTTTAGCTCGCATAAAAAAGCTAAGCGCGTTTACTAGCTTTAACTTTCCGCTGGTGGTTAAATTCCCGGACAATATCGACGAGCTAAACAAAGATAATGTATCAAAAGCCAAAATCTCAAACATGATCTTAGACGACGAGAATATGGATAAGCGCGGGGTGCTCGCCGAGTTTTTCGACGACAAGGAAAGCTTTTACTCCGAATACCAAAACGAGCCGCTAAGCCGCGACGGGGCGATATTCTCGGGGTACAAGACCTATGAGGAGATGCCCGTTTGCGACGCATATTATATCGGCCTTGATCCTGCGATGGGCAAGGCTAGAGGGGATTATTTCGGACTTGCGGTACTTGGCAAAAAAGATAAGCAATACTACCTAGACACAAAAGGATACAAGCTCAAGCCCGACGCCATGATAGAAAAATTCATGCAGCTTTATTTGCGGCTGCTGCTTTACGGCAAACCCATCAAAATCGCCATAGAAACGGTAGCCTTTCAGGAGTTTTTCAAGGACAAGCTAAAAGATGAGTTTGCGGCAAAGGGTATAAGCCTGAGCGTTTGCGAGCTGAAAAACTCGGTCGCAAAAGAGCTAAGGCTCGATGCTCTAGCCCCTTACGTAACCGACGGCACGATACTCATAAACGTAGATAATACGCTTCTAATCGAAGAGCTAGACACCTATCCAAAAGCTCCTCACGACGACTTGCTAGACGCTAGCGAAATGGCCTTTAGGATAGCTTCCAGCGTAGCCGTCGCCGACTACCGCGCCCTAAACCGCGTAGTTAAAAGAAATCAAAAACTCATAAAATCATTAAAGGAAAGATATACGTGAAAAATAAATTTAGGGGTACCCCGCTTGCGGGGACTTTAGGTGGGTGCAGGGAGCGCTTGCGCTTCCGCTCGTAAAGCGGGGCTTTGCTCCGCTGCGAAGTAAATAATCAAAGGAAAGATATACGTGAAAAATAAGATAATCATCAAAAAAAACGATGCCGCGGGGGTGCTAAGCGGCGTAAACTACGATCTGGTGCGCGCGGCGGTCTCGGGCGGAAGCTTTGAAAGTCTCGTAAAAGTATTTGAATACTTTAAGGCCACCGACACGCAAATAGGCTCGGAGCTCTTTAAGCGCAAAGTTTACGTAAGCGCCTTGCCGATATTTTTTGAAAGCGAGGACAAGGCGCAAGGCGCTTTTATACAGGAGTTTTTAGAAAGTATCAAATTTAAAAAGTTTTTATTTGCGTGCACGGCTGCTATCGCCTATGGGTTCGCGCCTTTTATCAAGCAGTGGCGAAACGACGAGGGTAAAATTTTGCCCGATTTTGAATATATCCCGCCGACGTATTTTAATACCGACAACGAAGACAAGCTCTATCTCAAGCAAGGTATAGATAAAATTTACGTCCAAAGCGCCACGGATCTTATGTGGATGCACGTTCACCCCACAGATAGCGGCGACGTCATTGCCCAAAGCCTCATGTACCGCATCGTCACTATAACGGCGCTAAAACATCTTGCTATATCAAAGTATATGAACTTCTTTGATAGCCTCTCGGTACCGCCGCTAGTCATCAAATCAAATAGCGTAGGCGACGAAAAACAAAGCGACGCGATCATAGAGGCGGCCGTAAATTTACGTGCTAACGGCGTAGGGCTGTTTTCTAAAGAAGATGTCGTAGAGCTACTAAACGGCAACGTTGATAAAGCGACGTTTTTAGAGTTTATCAAGTACTGCGACGACTGTATAGCAAAAAGTATCACCGGGCAGGTGCTAGCAGGCAACTCACAAATAAACGGCACGCAGGCTCTAGGCAAAGTGCATAACGAGGTGAGGCAAGACATACTGCGCTTTGACGCGATGCTAATTTCAGCTAGCCTTTATGAGCTTATCGATGAAACGCTAAAGCTAAATTTCTCTAACGTAAAGCCTTTTAAATTTATGCTTGACGCTAATCTTGAAGCCGACGAAAACGCGTTAAGCGAGGTATACGAGCGCATAACGTCCATGGGCTATGAGATCCCGCTTGAGTTTATGGAAACGGCGTTTAAGATCAAGGGGCTTAAATTTAAAAGCGAGGAGCCGCAAATTTCGCAAAATCAGGATAAAAAAGGCGTATCAAAAAACGCTCAAAGGCGAAATTTACCGCTAGATAGTATCGACGCCGCTCTTGAGAGCAAAGAATATAACAAGTCCGAAAAAGAGATTTTAAAAGAGATCGAAAGCTCGTTAAATAGGCTTTTAAAAGATGCGAGCAGTTACGAGGAAGCCTTTAAAAAGCTGGGCGAGATGTATGAGGGCATGGATCTGGCGCTACTTGAAAACGCGATGATAAACGCCATATCAAACGCTCAAATTTACGGGTATGAAGATGAGTAGCGTAGGCGTTTCTTTCTTTGCCGAACCCGTAAACGTCATCAAGGCCCTCGCCGCCCGCACGCCCGAGCTTCACTTTGATTACGACGAGATCATGCACGAGGCTCATAGTAGAGCTTTTACCGTAGCAAAGATCACGCGGATAGATCTGCTTTCAGATATACAAACTAGCCTTAGCGAGGCCTATAAAAAGGGGCAGGGCTTTGGGGAATGGCGAGATAGCATAAAACCCGTTTTAGCAAAGAAAGGCTGGCTAGGAGACGTAAGCGTAACAAATCCAAAAACCGGAGAAGCAAAGCAAATTTACGTGGGTTCCAGGCGGCTTAAACGGATTTTTGAGACCAACATGCGCGTAAGCGTCGCAAAGGCAAGGTATGAAAGCCAGATGAGTAGCGCGGGCGAATACTTCCGCTATAAAGCCGTACTAGATCGCCGCACAAGGCCGGGTCACGCTAAGCTGCACGGCATGATCCTACCAAAGACGCATAAATTTTGGGAGAAAAACTACCCGCCAAACGACTGGGGATGTAGGTGCCAGGTGCAAGTACTAACCCAAAGCGAGATGCAAAGCTACGGATTTAAGCCCTACGCCGGCACGCCTTTAAACGTAGCTAGCAAAGACTGGGCTTATAATCCGGGCAAAAGCGCCCAGAGCCTAGATAGCGTGCTAGCAAAAAAGGTCGCAAATTTAAGCGGCGAACTAAAAAATATAGTAAAAAACGATCTAAAAAACTATGAGCGGGATAGGAATTTATACGTTTGGCAAAAGGGGTTAAACGAGGCCGTAGAGCAAATCATCATAAAGAATGATCCAAAAACGCCGATAAATATGGTGCAAGTCGGGCTTTTGAGCGAAGCTCTCGCAAAAGTCGCGAGTAAAATTTTAGGGCTAGACGTAAATAGCGGCGGGATAATCTTAACAAAAAAGCACCTATCGCACGCAAGTCCTAAGCGCAAAGCAGCCTACGATCACGCCTTTAGAGTAGAGGAGATGAAACAAATCGTATCTGTGCTAAATGATGAGAATAAAGCCTATGTGGACCTTCGAGACGGGCATAAGAATATACTTTTTGTGTTTCAAGATGAAATGAATGATGCAAAAATAAATTTAATTCCGATAGAAGTACGCAGAGTTATCCATAAATTTAAGCAAAGCAATTACATTATAACGCTTGATAAGGCGGATAGGCAAAAAATACAAGAAATGATAGACGCGGGTTTTATAAGAAAGATAAAATAGAGCCAAGAGACGGCGACGGGAGTCGAACCCGCAATATTTACCGCAAGAAGCGGTAAATCTCTACGCACGTTGAGATCATCAACCGTCTCCATATCAAGTAGCGGCGAGATTTGCACTCGCGATACTGCATCCACTCTGCTTAAACTCCGTTTGGAGCGGTGGGTAGCCGAGCTTACTATGCTGCCCGATCAACTATTTGACATTTTTAGCTTTGATTGATTATACCATAAAAAGCGGTCAATTTAACTTACTAGCTATCTCGGCAGCCAAAAAGCGCTTGATATTTTCCTCTAAATTCGGCTCCAGCTTTCCGTTTTCATCGACTGGCAAAAACGGACGAGCGGGTATCTTACTTTTATGTCCGCGCCCGGCGTTTGCGCCAAACTGATGAGCTAGGCCATAAGCAAAGCCTTTATGAGAGCTATTATTTGAGACGGTCACGCTTTTATTATCGGACGCTATATGCCAATTATCCGCCAGATGCCCGCTATCTCTTAAAATTCTATCCGAACCGCCTCTTTTTATTTTTTGGGCTAGCGTACTTTGTTTAAGCGGTTTCCAACTCTGTCCAAACGGGCTTTTTTGGTTTTCAAACGCAAATTCTATGGAGTTTGAGATCATATTACCGATGGTATCAAACGTGCTTTGAGATAGGGCATTGCCTTCCTCGAGTCGTTTTAGCATATCTTGGATTTGTTCAAGCCCGTTTACTTCTACGCTCATGCTTTATATTTCGGCTTACAAAAGCGATCGCTACGAGACTTTGTCACTGAAATAAAATTTTCCAGATATTCGTCGTTGGGTTTTACGCTCTCCACCGTCGTCCATGTGTTGCCGCATTTGTCGCAACGCCTAAAGCGCACGGTTTCAAGCCCTTTTACGGTAGCGCCGACTCTTGTTTTTTCGTTTCCGCAGTATGGACAGAAAATGAAACACCTCCGTTTTTTAGAGGTATTTTACTATTTCTTTAAAATTTTTCCCACCGCATTAGCCTCTAGCCTTGGCTCTTTGCGTCTTGATTACGGCCTCAAGCCCCGTGATTATCTTGTTCGCTCGTTTTTTATCGAGCATATATAGCTTAGGCACCAGGCAGCCCGTTTGCCTATAAAAAAATCTAAGCCTGGCAGGCTCGTCCCAGCCTAGTTCGTTTATCAAAATTTCAATCTTTTTTATCTGTTTTTGCGTGATTTTATCGGGCTTGATTAGGTTTCGACCCGCGAAGTCCGGCGTAAAATTTAGTCTATCCTCACACTTGCCGCGCAGGATATTTACGGCCGTGTTTAGCTCGTTTATGCTTAGCTCCTTGCTGCTTTTTACGCCAAATCTAAGATCCAGCCAGTCTTGCCACGCCTCGTTGCGTTTGATCTCTTTGTAGAGAGGATCGGTATGAATGATCGTTAAAAGCTGCTTTCTATAGAGGTCTTGGTTTTTAGTCATTTTATATCCTTTATGCTCCTGCATATACGCTTTTTCCGCTTTCAAGATCGGCGATTATACGCTTTCTTATTCGTTCAAAGCCTAGTCTTATAGATGGATCCTTGGCTCTGTTTTCAAAGCTGCCGTTACTTAGCTCTTCGTATGGCTTCTTTTCTTCTTGCATGGCTTGCGTATCGCGCGGCAAGCGGTATATGACCTCGCAGCTTATGTCGCGAAACATGATGCCCGCTTCCTTGATCGCGGCAAGGTTATCCGCCCAAAACTCCCTTAGCTTTGCTTTTATATTCTCTTTGTTCATCTCAAAGATCTGTTTTGCGGCGGGGTGCGAAAAGACGAAATGTAAATTTATACCGTGGATCGCGGCGTATTTGAATATCTTCTCGCTTATTAGTCCGTTTAGGGCAAATTTAGCCATATCGTTTATCAGCTTTCGTTTGTTTAGTTCTGTTATAGTTTCGTGCATTTTTTAAACCTTTTAAAATACGTTTAACGGCGAATTAAACGCATTTTAAAGGGCTTAAAGCCCTTTAGTCTTCCTTACGATTTTGCCTTTTGTATTCTTCGTAGTCGAATTTGCAGGCGGCAAGCTCGATGATAAAAAATAGGCAAATAATGGCCATCACGTAAGGTATCAAAGTAAGCGCGATGATTCCGGCCATTGCCGTAGCCTTATCCTTTTTCTCGTCTCTTTTGGCTTTTATTGCCCACAGCAAGCCAGTAGTAATGACCACGGCATAAAAATTTAGTATCAGCCCCCAAGTAAAAAAACTTAGCATGATTTCTCCTTTATAAAATTTTTCATACACTCGTGCGGATTTAGTCCGCGTTTGGCTATCTCGTCAAATATCCGCCTGACGCTAGTAGATGCCGTGTAAATGCCGCCGTCGCAGAAAAATACTCCATCTCGGTATCCCGCATTGATAGCGACTAAGGCCATAGCGCAAAGCGAGTCGATATAATACTTAGGCGGATCTTGCTGCAAGCTAGTTTCTTGCGTATATTTGCAAAACGCCGCTTGGTAGTCCAAAAACGCATCATAAAACCGCTTGCTAAACTCCTCTTTACACTTCATGATGGTCGTGCCTTTTTGTTTCCTATAGAGCTTTAGTAGCTCTTTGATCTCGTCAAACTGTTCGTTTGTCATACTTGCTCCTTTCAAAAATTTAAACCTTTTAAAATACGTTTAACGGCGAATTAAACGTATTTTAAAGGGCTTAAAGCCCTTTAAATTTA
>ERZ773077.680-NODE-680-length-25032-cov-8.356608_pt1 | contig 25032 bp, 20 predicted proteins | sample MGYA00580612_ERZ773077 | MGnify/ENA primary metagenome ERZ773077 (study PRJEB29015, sample SAMEA2737971) | human oral metagenome | biome: human oral; feature: human-associated habitat; material: dental | place: China | collected 2021 ...
CGGTGCCGCCGTCTTTGAGGTAGTCGGCAAAACGGATGATTTGCGGGATGTGCATTATGTTTACTCCTTTATTCGGCGTTTTCAGGCTGCCTTTAAGGCCGTCTGAAAAGGTTTGGTGTGCTACTTCGGCGCGGCTTCAAAGCCTGCGCGGGGGCTGATAACGGAAACAAGGATGCAGTCCTCTTTGGCATCCGCCCTGTTGCGCGCGCCGTGTATCTGGTGCAGGCCGACGATGACGCTTTCGCCCGCACGGATGGTGCGGCCGCTGTTTTCGTCGTCGAGCAGCTCGGCTTCGCCTTGCAGCACGATCCAGATGTCCACGCCGTGCGGATGGCGGTGGGCGGGCAGGCTGGTGCCGGGCGGTATCTGCCACAGCACCATATTGTCGTGGCGGTCGTGGTGCAGCACGGTGCGCACGGATTCGGTGCCGCCGTCTTTGAGGTAGTCGGCAAAACGGATGATTTGCGGGATGTGCATGATGTTTACTCCTTTATTCGGCGTTTTCAGGCTGCCTTTCAGACTGCTTTGTTAAGGCAGCCTGAAAGGCAGAAGCTGAACTACAGGGCGTGCGGCTCGGTTTTCTCACTTTCTTCGGCCGGTTCGTCCATCCAGTCGATGTCTTTCATCTTGCGCACAATCACCCATTCGTCGCGGTTGGAGCCGACGGTGCCGTAGTAGTTGAAGCTGTAGGCAAGCTGGGCGTAGCCGCCGATCATGTGCGTGGGGTTCAACACCGCTTTGGTTACGGAATTGTGGATGCCGCCGCGTTTTTTGGTGGTTTCCGCACCCGGGGTGTGCACCAGTTTTTCCTGTGCGTGGTACATCAGAATCATGGTTTCGGGAATGCGCTGGCTCACAATTACGCGGCAGGCAATCGCGCCGTTGGTGTTGAACACTTCCACCCAGTCGTTGTCCACCAAGCCTGCTTTTTTCGCGTCAATCTCGGAAATCCACACGTGCGGGCCGCCGCGCGAGAGCGTGAGCATACGCAGGTTTTCCGAATAGGTGCTGTGGATGCCCCATTTTTGGTGTGGCGTGAGGAAATTGAGCGTGATTTCCGGGTTGCCGTTGGGCATTTTGCCCAACAGTTTTTTGGTGGTTTTGGTGTCCACGGCGGGGCGGTAGGCGCAGAAGCTCACGCCGAAATCGCGCATCCATTTGTGGTCTTGGTAAAACTGCTGGCGGCCGGTCAGGGTGCGCCACGGAATCAGCTCGTGTACGTTGGTGTAGCCTGCGGTGTAGCACACGGTTTCGCTTTCCACGCCCGACCAAATCGGCGAGGTTACGATTTTGCGCGGCTGGGCGACGATGTCGCGGAAGGCGATGTGGGTGTGCTCGCTGGCGTTGATCAGATGGGTGTGGTCGCGGCCGGTAATATTGCCCAGCGCCTGCCATGCTTTTTTCGCCACATGGCCGTTGGTTTCGGGGGCGAGGGTCAGAATCATCTCGGCCGCGTCGATGGCGGTGTCGATTTTCGGCTGGCCTTTGCCCACGCCTTCGGCGCGCACGCCGTTGAGTTTGCGCAGGTAATCGACTTCGTGCTTGGTGTCCCAAGCCATGCCTTTGCCGTTGTTGTTGACCTTTTCCAGCAGCGGGCCGATGGACGTGTATTTTTCATAGATGGCGCCGTAGTCGCGCTCGACTACCGTCATCGCGGGCATGGTTTTGCCGGGAATCGGCTCGCATTCGCCCAGTTTCCAGTCTTTCGGGTCAAAGGGCTGGCCGAGCTCCTGCGGGCTGTCGTGCATCAGCGGGGTGAGCACGATGTCTTTGCGCACGCCCAAATAGTCTTTGGCCAACTCGCTGAATTTTTTCGCCAGGCCTTTGTAGATTTCCCAGTCGGAGCGGCTCTGCCACAGGGGTTGCACGGCTTCGGTAAACGGGTGGATAAAGGGGTGCATGTCCGACGTATTCAGGTCGTTTTTCTCGTACCAGGTGGCGGTGGGGAAAATCACGTCGGCGTACAGGCAGGTGGTGTTCATGCGGAAGTCTAAGAGCGTGAACAGGTCGAGTTTGCCTTCTACGCCGGGGCGTTGCTTCACTTCGGCGGGTTTGAGGCAGTCGGCTTCGTCGCTCATCAGGCCGTTTTGCGTGCCGAGCAGGTATTTGAGGAAGTATTCGTGGCCTTTGCCGGACGAACCCAATATATTGGAACGCCAGATAAACATATTGCGCGGCCAGTTTTTCGGGTTTTCCGGGTCGTCGCACGACATGTTCAGGCTGCCTTCTTTGAGGGATTTCACCACATAGTCGGCAGGTGCCATGCCGGCGGCTTCGGCCGCGTCGGCAACGTCCAGCGGGTTGGTTTCCAACTGCGGGGCGGAGGGTGTCCAGCCCATGCGTTCGGCTTTGGCGTTGTAGTCGATCATGGTCAGGCGGCGCATGTCGTCTGAAGCGTCGGGCGACAGGAGTTCGTCGGCAGACACGGTTTCGTGGCGGTATTGGCCGGTGTGGTTGTAGAAGAAGGAAGTGCCGGCCATCTGGCGGGCGGGGCGGTGCCAGTCGAGGCCGAAGGTGAGCGGCGTCCAGCCGGACTGCGGGCGCAGTTTTTCCTGGCCGACGTAGTGGCACCAGCCGCCGCCGGATTTGCCGATAGTGCCGCACATCATCAGCATGTTGATGATGCCCCGGTAGTTCATGTCGAGGTAGTACCAGTGGTTGATACCCGCGCCGACGATGACCATGCTGCGGCCTTTGGTGTCGTGCGCGTTCTGGCCGAACTCGCGAGCCACCTGAATCACACGCTCGGCAGGCACGCCGGTGTGTTTTTCCTGCCATTTCGGGGTGTAGGGCTTGTCGTCGAAATAATCTTTGGCGGCGGCTTCGTCGTCCAGGCCGTTGTTCACGCCGTATTGCGCCACCAAGAGGTCGAACACGGTGGCCACCGGTGCAATGCTGCCGTCGGCCAATCTCACGTGTTTGACCGGCACTTTGCGGTACACCTTGTCTTCGTCGTATTCGCCGCCGAAGTAGTCGAAACCCACGCGCACCACGTCGTCTGAACGCTCTTTCAGGCTCAGTGCGGCGTGCACGTTGTCGCGCCCCTGCGCTTTGGTTTCGAGATTCCATTTTTTGCTGCCGTCCCAGCGGAAGCCGATGCAGCCGTTGGGCACGGCCAGCGTGTCGGACGTTTCGTCCCACACCAGCACTTTCCAATCGGGGTTTTTCTCTTCGCCGAAATTGTTGTCAAGCTGCGAAGCGCGCAGGGTGTATTCGGGTTTGTAGTGTTCGCCGTCGCGTTGCAGGCGCACCAGCACCGGCATGTCGGTGAGGCGGCGGCAGTAGTCTTGGAAATAGTCCGAAGGCTTGTTGATGTGGAATTCCTGCAAAATCACATGCCCCATCGCCATCGAAAGCGCGGCATCCGTGCCCTGGCGCGGTGCCAGCCAGATGTCGCTGAACTTCGCCATTTCGCCGAAGTCGGACGACACCGCCACGGTTTTCGTGCCTTTGTAGCGCACTTCGGTATAAAAGTGCGCGTCGGGCGTGCGCGTCATCGGCAGGTTCGAGCCCCATACCAAGAGATAGTTAGAGTTGTACCAGTCGGCCGACTCGGCCACGTCGGTCTGCTCGCCCCAAGTCTGCGGGCTGGCGGGCGGCAGGTCGCAATACCAGTCGTAAAACGACAGCGGTACGCCGCCAATCAAGCCCAGATAGCGGGCACCGGAAGCGTAGCTGATCATCGACATCGCAGGAATCGGCGAGAAGCCGACGATGCGGTCGGGGCCGTATTTTTTGATGGTGTAGCAGTTGGCGGCGGCCACCATTTCATAGGCTTCGTCCCAGTTGGAGCGCACAAAGCCGCCCAAGCCGCGCTGCGATTTGTAGGATTTCGAGCGCTCGGGGTCTTCGACGATCCATTTCCACGCTTCAATCGGGTCTTTGGTTTTGCGCGCTTCGCGCCACAATTCGGCCAGCGCGCCGCGCATCATCGGATATTTGATGCGCTGGGCGGAATACACATACCAGCTGTAAGAAGCCCCGCGCGGACAGCCACGCGGCTCGTGGTTGGGCAGATCCGGGCGCGTGCGCGGATAGTCGGTTTGCTGGGTTTCCCAAGTGATGATGCCGTTTTTCACGTAAATCTTCCACGAGCACGAACCGGTACAGTTCACGCCATGAGTGGAGCGGGCGATGCGGTCGTGCGCCCAGCGGCTGCGGTAGGCGTTTTCCCATTTGCGGTCTTCGTCTATCAGCACGCCGTGGCCGTCGGCAAAAGGTTCGCGTTTGCGCTTGAAAAAGGTCAGACGGTCTAAAAAGAGGCTCATTGTGTATTCCTTAGTTTGCTGCGGATTTGTTTGGCTGTGTTGCAGGCGGCTTCAGGCAGCCTGAAAACACCTTATCCGTTATGGCACGGAATGGTAAGGGAAACACAGGCCGAAAAAAATGCGCCGAAAGGGGCGGTGCGCTAGGGCGTAAGCAGGGGAGGGGGACTTGCTTTGGAAATAGCCCGAACTACTCCTTTAGTATTAGTAAGGCATGGCGGCGGGCTAGGGTGGGCAGCCTGAAAAGCCGCTCCAGCAGCCATCCGGCAGCAAAAAAAGCAGCCTGAAAGTTTCAGGCTGCCTGTTTGGATTTGTCTTTCGAACTGATAGCGAAAACGAAAAATACTTTTGCAATAACAATGCGCCAAGCCGTTTCACAAGCAGCCTGAAAACCTTTTCAGGCTGCTTTGCCCTTGTTTGGCGAGCAAACCGGACAAGCCGGATTTTTGGTAGCGGCAAAATGCTGCCAGCTGCCGGCAAGGGCGTCGTAGCAGTGCAGTCCCGCCGGCTGGGCGGGCAGGCCGAGCAGGATTTTCAGCGCTTCGACCGCCTGTATCGCGCCGATCACGCCGACCAGCGGCGAGAATACGCCGGTGAGCGCGCAGCTACCGTCGCCGCCTTCGGGTTCGCCAAACAGGCAGGCGTAGCAGGGCTGCTCGGGTAGGTCGTGGCGGAACACCGCCAGCTGGCCGGAAAAGCGCACCGCGGCACCGGAAACCAGCGGCGTGCCGGTCGCGTGGGCAGCGGCATTGACGGCGCGGCGGGTGGCAAAATTGTCGCAGCAGTCGAGCACCACGCCGCATTGCGGCAGCAGAGCGCGCAGGGCGGCTTCGTCGAGACGGCCGAAGGTTTCGATGCGACAGCTTGAATTGATTGCGTGCAGGCGGGCGGCCATTGCTGCGGTTTTCAGGCTGCCGACGTCGCTTTCGCCATAGCTGACCTGGCGCTGCAGATTGCTCCATTCCACGGTGTCGTCATCGGCAATCAGCAGACGGCCGACGCCGGCGGCGGCCAGATAGGGCAGGGCGGCGGCACCCAAACCGCCGCAGCCGACTACCAGCGCGGCGGAATTAAGCAGGCGCTGCTGGCCGCCGATGTCGATTTCGTCGAGCAGGATGTGGCGGCTGTAGCGCAGAAGTTCTTGGTCGTTCATGGCGGTTTCGCATTAAGGCAGCCTGAAAGGCTGGGAAGTGGTTTTCAGGCTGCTTTTATTCACGGATTGTGGGTAAAAGCAGCCTGAAAAGCGTTTGATTGTCTGTTTTCAGGCTGCTTGGGCGGCAGGCAGCCTGAAACCCGAAAAGGCGGTGCAGGGCAGGGCGCCGGTGTTATTCCGCTTCGGGCGGTGCCGGTACGGGCACTTTGTGCTGGACGGCATAAACGGCGGCCTGCACGCGGCTGGTGAGTTCGAGCTTGCGCAGGATGTTCTGCACATAAACTTTTACCGTCGATTCCGCCAAATCCAGGCTGCGGGCGATAATTTTGTTGCTGTGGCCGGCGGCCAGATAGCCGAGCACTTCCAATTCGCGCGAAGTCAGCTCTTCCAGGCGCTGGTCTTCGGCCGGCTTGGCCGGGCGGATCAGCGACTGCACCATATTGGCCATCATCTCGGGCGAAAAGACGTTGTTGCCTTCGGCGGCGTTGCGGATGGATTCGGTGAGAAAGTCGGCATTGATGTTTTTTAGCAAAAAACCGTGTGCGCCTAAGCGCATGCATTCGAGCAGGTCTTCGCCGTCTTCGGATACGGTGAGCATCACCACGCACTGGTGCGGGCGCACGCTGAGGATTTGGGCGAGGGTTTCTCGGCCGTTCATCACCGGCATATCCAAGTCCAAAAGGACAATATCGGGGTCGGTCTGGCGGACGGTTTTGATGCCGGAGAGGCCGTCGGATGCTTCACCGACCACTTCAAAGCCGCTCTGGCGGGCGAGCAGGGCTTTGATGCCGCTGCGAAACAGGGTGTGGTCGTCGATCAGGACGATGCGGATGGGGCGGGACTCGTTCATGCGGGATGTCTTTCTTGCTCGGGCAGGAACAGGCGGATGCGGGTCTGACCGGGTTGGGAAGTGAGTTTGAGTTCGGCACGGATGCGGCCGGCGCGTTCGTGCATGATGTTCAGGCCGACATGGTTGCCAGGCAGGCGCTCAAGATGCTCGGTATCGAAGCCGCGGCCGTTGTCGGTAATCGTCATCACGAAATCGCGGCCATTGTCGATTTCGATGTTTACCTGGTCGGCCTGGGCGTGCTTGCGGATATTGGACAAGCTCTCCTGCAGGATAAAGATGCACTGCAGCTGCTGGTCGCTGGAAAGCGGCGGGCCCTGGTCGCCAATCCAGTCGATATGGGCGGCGATGCCGGTTTGGCGGTGGAAGCGCTCGACCAGCTCGTCGGCGGCTTCGGCAAAGTCGCGGCGGGCGATTTTGGTGCGGAAGTTTAAGAGCAGCTCGCGCACGTCTTCATAGCATTCCTGCACGCCGCTTTTGATAAATTGCAGGTTTTCGCCGGCCAGATCGCTGCTGCCGGACTGCAGGGCACTTTCGAGCATCTGTACCTGCAAATTAAGAAAGGCCAGCGTTTGCGCGATGCTGTCGTGCAGGCCCTGGGCAATCAGGTTGCGCTCCTGCAAAACGGCCAGCTGACGGCTCTCTTCGCCCAAGCGGGTATTGCTGACAACAACGCCAAACTGGCTGCACAAAAGTTCCAGCAGCTCGGTAATGGTGTCGCTAATCTCCTGAGGCTGCCTGAAATACAGGGTAACGATGCCGATATCCTGCTCTTTGTAGCGGATGGGCAGCACGCGCAAATCGCCAAAGCCCAAGCGGCGGCATTCGTAGCTGTGTTCGTTGTCTGCCGCCGGGCGGCTGTCGTAAAAACGGACGGTGTGCGCTTCGTTGTTCTGCACGGCAATGCCGCACAGGCAGTCGCCGATTTTCGAGCAGGCTTCGGAATGCTTCAATTCTTCAGGCAGCCCGATATGGGCGGCCAAATCCATGCGCTGGCGGCGCGGGTCGATCAGGCGCACGCTGCCGGCATCCGCTTCGGCAACCTGCAACACCCGTTCCAAAAATACCCCGGCCGCTTCGGCGGCGGTTTGCGGCCGGTTCAGCACCGCGGAAAAAGAATAGAGCACGCCAAGAATAAAGTTTTTGCGCTCCAAATCGCGGGTTTTTTCGGCCACTTCCTGCTCCAAGCCGCTGTAAAGCTGGCTCAAACGGCTGCTCATCTGGTTGAAACCGCCGCTTACTTCGGCAAATTCGGACGGCCCTGCCGTCTGCATCTGCAGCCCGAAGCGGCCGTCGCCAATGGCCTGCACGCCGCGCAACAATTCCTGCAGCGGGTCGATAATCCACAGCCGCGTCAGCCAAATCATCACCGCCGAGCTGACCAGCACCAGCGCCAGCAGGCCGCTTTGGAAAAAGCGCAGCCAAGTAATGTAAGTGGCGCTGGTGCGTTCCACTTCGCCGACTACTTCATTGATTGTGTTTAAAAAACCGTCCAATTTAGCGGTGCTGTTTTTTTCATTTTCCGAGGCAGCCTGAAAAAACGGTTTGACCGTTTGCTGCCATTGCCGCTCCAAATCCGCCATTTTCGCCATGACTTTCGGATCATCCGGCAGCGAGAGCGGCCGTCGCGGATCGCCGCGGCGTACCGTTGTCAAAACCTGGTCGAAGCGGCTGATATGGGCGTCGATTTCAGATTGCGGCGCGTTTTCTTCAACCAAGAGTGCCAGCCGGTAGCTTTGAAAACGCAGGCTGCCCAAATCATTGATCGCCGCCGCATTTCCTTCCAGCCACAGCGACAAATACAGCGTAAACACGATTGAAGCAACCGATACGGCAATCCACAGCGCGGTAAAAAATTTTAGACGTAAAGTCAGACTGGCAAATCGGTTCATGGTAAAGCAGTGTTGGGGTTCGCTGTAATAATGATAACATAAGTTCGCATAATTTATATTATGTAAAATTATTTTAATATCCGTTTATTTTTGCTAAGTTTGCCGCAGCGTCAGTTTTTTCATTTCCGCCCCCTGCGGTGAGACCGCAAGATAGCCGCCTTCGCTGCCGTACCAGTCCGGCAACACATAGCGTTCGACTGTTTGGCCTTGAACTTGGTGGTGGTGGATGTCCGGGCGGTGGGTGTGGCCGTGGATAAGCGCGCTGCAGCCGGGATGGGCGGCAAAAGCAGCCTGAACGCCGTTTTCGGTAACGTCGGCGGCGGGAACGTAGCCGCGGCGGGTTTGGATTTGGCGGCTTTTCTGCCGCATCTTAGCGGCGATTTTGCGCCGCAGCGCCAGCGGCAGCGAGAGCAGCAGTTTTTGCACGATTGGGCAGCGCATCAGCCGGCGGAAACGCTGGTAGCCGGTATCGGCGGTGCACATTTCGTCGCCGTGGCTCAGCAGATAGCATTTGCCGTAGAGCGATACGGCGTATTGCTCGGGCAAAATAGCAAAGCCGGCGCGCTCGGCATAGCGGCGGCCGACCAGAAAATCGCGGTTGCCGCAGATAAAGTAAACCGGTGTTTCGGCGCTGAAGGCTTTGAGCCGCGCGGCGGCGGCCAATGCGGCACCGTCGGCAGCATCGTCGCCCAGCCAGGCTTCGAATAAGTCGCCGAGTATATAGAGCGCGTCCACCCTGCCCTGCCAGTCGTCCAAAACCTGAATAAACAGGCGGTTGAGTTCGGGTGTGCTGTCGGACAGGTGCAGATCGGCGATAAACACGGTTTGCGGCATGGCCAATCCGTTTTCAGGCTGCCTGAAACAGGCTTTGGTACAGGGCTTCGTCGAAACCGCAATACAGCTGCCCGTTGTACTCGAGCAGCGGCCGCTTGATCAGGCTGGGATGGGCGGCCATCAGCGCGATGGCGCCGGCTTCGCTTGCAGCCTGCGCCTGCTCGGCGGCGCTGAGTTTGCGCCAGGTGGTGCCGCGTTTGTTCAAGAGCTGCGCCAGTTCGATTTGCTGCAGCCAGCGGCCGATTTGCGCCGCATCGGGCGGTGTTTTTTTGAAATCGCAAAACTGATAATCCGCGCCGGCTTCTTTGAGTTTGGCGCGGGCTTTTTTCACGCTGTCGCAGTTGGTGATGCCGTATAGCGTCGTCGTCATGGATGCGGCTCCTGTTTCCAAACGCGCACATTGTACGGAATCGGCGGTTTTTTGTCTTGTCGCCGCCGGCGAATGGGGCTATCCTTGCCACCCTTGACCGTCTATCAGAAACCGGAGAATGATGAAATGAAAAAACTGTTGTTGCTGGGTTCCGTATTGGCGTTGTCCGCTTGCGGCGGCGACGGGGTATCCAAGTCCGACCTGCAGGAAGCCATCAATACGGCCAATGCCGAAAATGCCGTCTGCCTGCCCTACCGCCTGAATGTGGAACACCGTCTGGAAAACGAAAATCCGGCCGACACTTTGGTGGGTGCACCGCAAATCCGCCTGCTCAAGCGGCAAAACAGCGGCAAGCACGCCAATGAAGCGGCGATGGCGCAGATGGAAATGCTCAGCGACGCCGGTTTGTACAAAAAAGGCAAAGAGCTGCGCATCGGCGAAGGCGAAGCCGCCATCCGCTATGTGGTGTTCGATCTGACCGACAAAGGCTCCGAGCAGATTCTCGCTTCCATCCACGGCCCGCTGCTGTGCGTCGGCCACGAGAAGGTTGACAGCATCAATTTCTACACCGAACCTTCCCCCGCCAACGGCGTTACCCTGACCCAGGTTTCCTACCAAGCCAAAGTGGAGCCCGAACGCTGGGCGCGCAAGCTGATCAAGTCCGACGACAACTTCGCCGAAATCCGCGAAAGCCACGCGAAAACCGCCACGCTGGTGAAAACCAACGACGGCTGGCGCGACATCCGCGATTTGCGCAACTAATATTTCAGGCTGCTTTTTACCCAAAAGCAGCCTGAAAACCGCCGCCGATTCCTTTTCAGGCTGCCTGAACCGCAAGCGCTTAGGCAGCCTGAAAGCTGTTTGACGAAATAAACGATGAAAAACAAAACCGCCACTAAAAAACTGCTGCGCACCCTGCTGGCCGCCCTGCAGCGCTGGGAACAGACCCTGCCGCCGTCACCGGCGCCAACCGACTGGCGCGCCCTCGCCTACCGCTGGCAGGCCGATGGCAGCGGCGGCACGCTCAGCGCCCTGCCCGATCCGCATACTTTCCCGCTGGAGCGGCTGGCCGCCGTCGGCCGCCAAACCGAGCAGCTGGTGCGCAATACCGAACAGTTTTTGCACGGCCGCCCGGCCAACAACGTGCTACTCAGCGGCGCGCGCGGCACCGGCAAATCCTCGCTGGTCAAAGCCATGCTCCACCGCTACGCCGGCGAAGGGCTGCGGCTGGTGGAAGTCGATAAAAGCGATCTTGCCGCCCTGCCCGCCCTGCTCACAATCCTGCAGCGCCGTCCCGAAAAATTCATTGTGTTTTGCGACGATTTGTCGTTTGAAGAAGGCGAAAGCAGCTACAAAGCGCTGAAAACCGCGCTGGACGGCGGCCTGTCGCAGCGCGCCGCCAATGTGCTGGTGTACGCCACCTCCAACCGCCGCCACCTGATGCCCGAATATCTCGACGAAAACGGCGGCCGCACCGGCAGCCGCGGCGAAATCCACCAGGGCGAAGCCGTTGAAGAAAAAATCTCGCTTTCCGACCGCTTCGGCCTGTGGCTGAGTTTTTATCCGTTCGACCAAGAAGAATATCTGACCGCCGCCCAAAGCTGGCTGGCCGATTTTGGCATCGGATGGGACGACACCGCCCGCAGCGCCGCGCTCAACTGGGCGCAGCTGCGCGGCAGCCGATCCGGCCGCACCGCCTACCAGTTTGCCTGCGACTGGGCCGGCCGCCTGCCCGAAGAGCGCCGTCTTTAAACCCTTTCAGGCAGCCTGAAAAGCCGTTTTGCCGTTTTCAGGCTGCTTTTGTCCAACCCTTTTACCAATCCAACCATAATGATGAACCCGCAATCCGCTTCCAAACCCCTGATTATCGTCAAACTCGGCTCCGCGCCCGCCAGCGTCAGCGCCCGTTTCGGCGACTACGAACAACACATCGCCGCCCTGCTTGCCGACAGCGGCCTGCCGCTGCAGATTGTCCGCGCCGTTGACGGCGAAGCGCTGCCCGACTACCGCCAAATCGCCGGCGCGGTGCTTACCGGCTCGCCCAGCATGGTCGGCGAGCGCAAAAAATTCAGCGAAACCGTGCGCGGCTGGCTCCAGCAGGCGGTGCCCGCCGGCCTGCCGGTATTCGGCATCTGCTACGGCCACCAGCTCTTGGCCGACGCCTTCGGCGGCGAAGTCGGCGCCAACCCCAACGGGCTGGAAATCGGCACCATCCCGCTCGAGCGCCTGCCCGCCTGCGACGGCGACCCGCTGTTTGCGCCGCTGCCGCCGCAGCTGTGCGCCAACGCCACCCATTTCCAATCGGTGCTGAAGCTGCCCGCCGGCGCCGTCGCCCTGCTCGCCAACCGGCACGACGCCCACCAGGCCTACCGCTACGGCAAAAACGCCTGGGGCGTGCAGTTCCACCCCGAATTCACCGCCCCGCTGATGCAGGCCATGCTCGAACTGCGCCGGCAGGAACTGGCCGCCGCCGGCCGCGACACCGATGCCGAAATCGCCGCCGTGCGCGACAGCGCCGATGCCGCCGGCATCCTGCGCCGCTTCGCCGCTTTTGTCTGTCGGCGCGAAAACGATGGTGTTGCAGCTGGTGCTGAATAACAGTTATCCGAAACAGTGCCAGCGCAGTAAAAATACTGCATAGGAGTTTGCCAAGCCGGTTGTAGGATTCAACACCTTCTAACCGGTGGAGAATTTGTTATGAAAGCTACGTTTTTGTCTTTATCATTAGTTTTACTGAATTTGACTGCCTATGCCAAACCGCCGTTAAAAACCATCTATTCCTGCACGACTACCAACGGCAAACAGTTGGCCGTTTACCGGCAAGGTAACAACTATATTTACAGTTTCGGGCGAAAAGGCCATAAGCCGGAATTGACTTTTAAAAACCCGAGAAAAAACGTGCTGGCAAAAAGCATAAGCAGCGAAAAATCGGATCGCGGAGGAGTTTGGTGGGAAATGCCTATGACAAACCGGGCTTACGAATACATTATTTTTTTCAGGGTAGACAAACATGGAAATCATGAAATTACAGAAGGTGTGGAAGTAGGCAAGCTGGGTAATAATTTAAACGATCACAGAAGCGTTATCCTTTGCGACAGCCGCTATCCTAGCATTAGTAATTTGGAGATTAATGAGTTTCGGTAAAATTTTACGGATAACGGTATCCCATTATCAGAAACACAGAACCAGAATTTATGGTTTAAACTGTATTTCACAATCTAAGGCAGCCTGAAAAACAAAAAACGGAGGCAAATTATGAAAAAACCATACTTACTTTTGCTGCTGGCAGTCGCTTTTTCCGCCGGAGCGCAGCCGAATCAGGAATATATTTATGAGCTGCCGTCCGCCCTGACCGGCGTGCTGAAATCCAGAATTATTCACGATCCGGAGTCTTCCCATTCAGCCGAATGGCGGGGCTTGGTTTTAGACAAACCGATTAATATATCTCCTATAGAAAAACAGAGTGATACAAGTTCTACTGTTACTGTGGCATTCCGACAGACAAATGTTAAAGTTGTAGATTTATTCATATCGGACAGCCAGTGGAAAAAATACCGAAAATTTAAAAACAAGCATGTAAAAGTATGGTGTATCCCGTATCCGCGCGATCCGGTTTACCGTTTTTATACGGTAGGTGAAATCTCATGTGATGTAAAACACATTATGGAAATAAAAAATCTGAAAGGGAAATAAGCCAAGGCGTTATTGGGAGTTTCCATGAAAAAGCAGCCTGAAACTTTCAGGCTGCTTTTGTTGTTGTCCGCCATAAAAAATCATGCGGGATTTTGCATTTGCCTTTTGTTCGATATGCTGAGAATGTTTCGGACAGCCGCAACACAAATCCGCTTTCAACGCTGCCGTTTTATCTGCGCGGCAATGTTTCAGGCTGCCTGTCAGTCCTTTTTTATCGGAACAACAGGCAGCCTGAAAAGTTTCTTCACGGCTTAGTCGAACAATTCGCCCTGCTCGCGCGGCGGCAGCACCTGTATGCCGCGGCTGCCGTCGGCCAGCGTCAGCTGCAGCTTCTGGCCGGTTTTCAGCGACGCGGTATCGCGCACCACTTTGCCGCGGGCGGTGCGGACGACGGCAAAGCCGCGGGCAAGGATGTTGTCGGGCGACACCGCGTGCAACAGGGTTTCCTGCCGCTGCAGCCGCTCGGACGCCTGCCGGAAAAACTGTGCGCCGGCGCGGGCAAACGCTGCTTGGGCGGCGGCCAGCTCGCGGCGGTGTCGGGTGCCGTCGGGTTTTTGCAGCTGCAGCAGGCGCGCGGCGGCGGCGCTTTGCTGGCGGCACTGCGCCAAATGCAGCCTGAAAGCCTGCTGCAGCTGCCGTGCCTGCGTCGACAGGCTGTCGCGCTGTTCCTGCAGCTTGCGGCGCGGATGCTGCAGGCGGGCGGCCGCGGCGTCGGTGCGCTGGGCAGCGTGCTGGTAGTGGCGGCGCAGCAGTTCGGTGAGCAGACTGCTGCGGTTTGCGAGCAGACGCAGCGTTTCCGCACGGTCGGGCGCGGCCAGTTCGGCGGCGGCGGTAGGTGTGGGCGCGCGCAGGTCGGCGGCAAAATCGCACAGGGTGAAATCGGTTTCGTGGCCGACTCCGCTCACCAGCGGAATCGGGCTGGCGGCCACCGCGCGCACCAAGACTTCTTCGTTGAACGCCCAAAGGTCTTCGATGCTGCCGCCCCCGCGGCACACAATCAGCACATCGGCCTGATTGTGTTCGGCGGCAGCCTGAACGGCGGCAGCCAGCGTGCGTTCGCTGCCGGCGCCCTGCACCGCGGCCGGATACACCACCAGCGGGATTTCCGGCGCGCGGCGGCGCAGGGTGCTGACCACGTCGCGCAGCGCGGCGGCGGCCAGGCTGGTAACAATGCCGATGCAGCGCGGCCGTGCCGGTAGCGGCCGTTTGCGCGCAGCATCGAACAGCCCTTCGGCCTGCAAAGCCTGCTTCAGGCGCTCGTAGCGCTCGTAAAGCTGCCCCAGCCCCACCTGCCGCACTTGGGCAACGGTAATCTGAAACTCGCCGCGCGCTTCGTACAGGCTGATTTTGCCTGCCACTTCGATGTGCGCGCCTTCCTGCAGCGGCACCGCCAGCCGCTGGGCGGCGAATTTGAACATCACGCAGCGCACCTGCGCGGCGCCGTCTTTGAGCGAAAAATAATAGTGGCCGCTGGCGGCGCGGGTCAGGTTGGACACTTCGCCCGCCACCCACAGGCCGGCAAAACGGCTCTCCAGCAGCTCGCGCGCCAGGGCGTTGAGTTCGGACACCGTCAGCGCGGCGGGGGCAAACAGTTCGGTCACGGCGCTCTCCGCAAAAAAAAGCGCGATTATAGCCCGATGCCTGTTTTTTCAGGCAGCCTGAAAGCCGTGGGCGGGCATTTTTCAGGCTGCCTGAAAGATTGGATAGTGGACTGCGGCGGCAGCGCTGCGCCGATTTGTTGCCATCTGTTCCCATCTATCGGATAAATAGGGCTTAAAGGCAAAAAAACGGTGGCTGCCACTATCGGAGAAAGGCCGGATTTTGTAAAATGGCACCCGCTTTGGCGACGTGTTTCGCGCCGCCGGCCGCGATAATAATTTTTCTGCCGCCCGCCGCTTTTTACCTTGCCTTCAGGCTGTGGCAAAAACCTTCTCCGACTATTTTCAGGCTGCCTGAAAACGGCGCGGGCGCAACCGCCGCAAGGCGGTTTTTTCTCCCACTTCATCTTGCCACGGAACCCGCACCATGACCTACATCCTGCTGTACACCTTTATTTATCTCGCATTCGCCGTCGGGGCGGTATTGATTTCGCAGAAATTGGGTTTGGGTTCGGTATTGGGTTATCTGCTGGCCGGCATCATCATCGGGCCGATGCTCGGTTTTGTCGGCAAAGAAGCGGAAAGCATCCAGCATATTGCCGAGTTCGGCGTGGTGATGATGATGTTTCTCGTCGGCCTCGAGCTGGCGCCGGCGATGCTCTGGCAGCTGCGGCACAAGCTTTTGGGCTTGGGCGGGCTGCAGGTGCTGCTGACGGTGTCGGCGATTGCCGGCATCGCTGTGGCCTTTCACAAACCGTGGCAGACCGGCGTGGCCATCGGCTGCATTCTGGCGATTTCCTCCACCGCCATCGTGCTGCAAACCTTCTCCGAGAAAAACCTGATCGACACGCCTGGCGGCCAGGCGGGCTTTGCCGTGCTGCTGTTTCAGGACGTGGCGGCGATTCCGATGATGGCGCTGATGCCGCTGCTGGCGCTTTCGGGCAAAGGCGGTGCCGGCGGCGGGCACGACAGCCACGAGTTTTCCAACTGGCTCGCCACCCAGCCCGGCTGGATTAACGCGCTGGTAAGTGCCGGCGCAATGGCGGTGATTGTGATCGGCGTGCGTTATCTGGTGCCGACCGTGTTCCGCTTTATCAGCAAACACCGGCTGCACGAGATGTTTACCATTTTCACGCTGGCACTGGTGGTCGGCATCGCCACTTTGATGTCGCTGATCGGCCTTTCGCCCGCGCTGGGCGCTTTTTCCGCCGGCGTCGCGCTGGCCAACAGCTCGTTCCGCCACGAAATGGAAAGCCATCTTTCGCCGTTTAAAGGGCTGCTGCTGGGGCTGTTTTTCATCACCGTCGGCGCCGGCATGAACTTCACGCTGCTTGGGCAGGAATTCGGCACCATTGCCGCGATGACCGCCGCCACCCTGCTGATCAAAGGCTTTATCCTGTGGCTTTTGGGCAAGGTTTTCAGGCTGCCTTCGCTGTCGGGCAAACTGTTTGCCCTAAGCCTGGCGCAGGCCGGCGAATTCGGTTTTGTGCTGCTGTCCATCGCCCGCCAAAACCACGTGCTGCAAAAATCGCTGGCCGACCGCACCGCGCTGGTGGTGGCGCTGACCATGGTGCTGACCCCGCTGCTGTTTATCTTCTATGAAAAAGTGCTGGCGCCGCGCGCGATTGCCGGCGAAAACGAAGAGCGCCCGCACGACAGCGTAACCGAAGAAAACCCCGTCATCATTCTCGGCCTCGGCCGCTTCGGCCGCCACATCAACAGTATGCTCACCGCCTGCGGTTTCCACACCACCGTCATCGACCACCACGCCGAGATGGTCGAAGGTCTCGCCAAACACGGCATCAAAACCTATTACGGCGACGCCACCAAACCCGAGCTGCTCAACTCCATCGGCCTGGCGCAGGCCAAACTGCTGGTAATCGCCATCGGCCAGCGCAAAGAAGCCACTGAGATACTCGAGTTCGTGCGCCGCCACTATCCAAAACTGCCGGTGCTCGCCCGCGCCTACGACAGCCCGCACGCCTATGAGCTGCACCACGCCGGCGCCGACTTCGTGATCCGTGCCACCGCCGATTCCTCCATCCGCAGCGGCCGCATCGCCCTCGAACAACTCGGCCTGTCGCCGGAAAAAGCCCGCGAGCTGAGCAAACTCTACGCCGCCCGCGAGCGCCACCAGCTGGCCAAGCTGTCCAAATACTACGACCCCAACCTGCCGCTGTTTGCCAACGGCAAAATCATCGAAATGGCCAAAGAAAGCGACGCCGAAACCGCCCGCATGATGCAAACCCTGATGCAGGGCGGCACGGTGGAATGGCAGGAAGACCCCGAAGAGTGGACCTGGCTGAAAAAAGGCATCGCCTAAACGGCCGGTGTTCCGACAGCAAAGAGCAGCCTGAAAAACCCAAAGCGGTTTTCAGGCTGCTTTTTTGTGTCTGCCCTGCGTATTCGGCAAGCGGTTTTGCCCCATCAAAAAAAGCAAAGCGGGCAGCTGGATTTATTTGTCCTTTTGCATCAATCATCCCGACGGCTTAGGCTGGACAGGCGGGCTTGGGTTTCTTATCATAAACAATAGTAATTTTTGTTTGTTTTAACCAATTTTGTCGTTCTCTCCATTTTTGCAACCAATCAAGGAATCAGCCTGATGAATCCCAAAACCCTCTCTCATTCTTTCCGCTTCAGCCTGCTTACGCTGGCGCTGGCATCCGGTTTTGCTCATGCCGAAGACGATGGTGCCGGCACTGAGCTGCAGACGGTTACCGTAAAAGGCGCCAATCTCTCTACCCACCGCGTTACCACCAAAAAGCTCGACGAAACCACGTCAACCGATATGAAAGACGTGCTGTTTAACGAGCCTTCCGTCAGCTTCGGCGGCGGCAACGGCACTTCGCAATGGGTAACCGTGCGCGGCATGGGGCAGGATCAGATTGATGTCAAAGTGGACGACACCTACTCCGATACCCAGCTTTTCCACCACAATGGCCGTTTCCTGTTCGATCCTGCGCTGGTTAAAGTAACCGCCGTGCAAAAAGGTACCGGCTCGGCTTCTGCCGGCATCGGTGCCACCAGCGGCGCGATTGTGGCGCAAACCGTTGATGCCCAAGATTTGCTGCGCGAAGGCCAGAATGTCGGCTTCAAAGTCAATGCCGGCGTATCGAGCAATAAGGGCTGGAACCGCGGCCTGTCGGCATACGGCCGCGCCGGCGGCTTCGATGCCCTGCTTTCGGCCAACTGGGTTACTGAAAAAGACTACAAACCGGGTAAAGGCTACTCGCCCGTTGATGCCAGCGACACCGTGCGCAACAGCGCGCTCGGCCAGCGCGGCCTGCTGGCGAAAATCGGCTACAGCTTCAACGACGACCACCGCTTGGTATTAAGCCACCGCCAAGAGAAAACCTACGGCACCCGCGCCCTGCGCGAAGAGTTTGATTTCGGCCAGGCCGGCAATACTGCCAACAACCGTCCGCGCTACCGCATTCTCAAACAAGACACCACCAATCTCGAATATCTCGGCGCCAACCTCGGCTTTATCAGCAAGGCCAAAGCCAATGTTTACTACATGAATATCGACCGCGACGAATTTCATGCCAACCCCGCTTCCGATTTGGATGCGAAATTGCGCACCACCGGTGCCAACATCAATCTCGACAGCCCAATCTTCGGTAAACACACCTTGAAATACGGCATCAACTGGCGCAACCAGAAAGCCTCGCCGGGCTATATGCTGGCCGGCATCGAAAAAGAGAAAAAAACCGACAAAGGACTTTATCTTGAAGGTATTTGGGACCTCGCCCCGGTAACCCTGACCACCGGCCTGCGCTATGACCACTTTAACGCTACCTTCTCCAGCGGCAAAAAAGTCTCCGGCCACAAACTCAATCCCAGCATCGGTGCGATTTACGACATCACGCCCGATCTGGCCGTCAATGCCAGCCTGAACTACGCCAGCCGCAGCCCGCGCCTGTCTGAAGTTACCCTGGCCGGCGAGCGGGTTTACGGCGCTGCCGACGATTTGAAAGCCGAGCGCGCGCGCAATGCCGAAATCGGCGTCAAATACACCTGGAACAACGCCCTGTCGGTTAATGCCAGCTATTTCAACCAGCAGATTAAAGACGTCCAAGCCGTTACCAACCGCATCTACCACAACGGCGGCACGTTGAAAAACAGCGGCTACGAAATCAGTACCAGCTACCGCTGGCGCGGCCTGACCGCCCGCGCGGGTGTGGCCTACAATAAACCAAAAATGCACGGCGCCAGCCTGGATTCCATCGTTACCGCCATTCCGATGGGACGCACTTGGACCACCGGCCTTTCCTACCGCTTTGACAATCCCAATCTGGAAGTCGGCTGGCGCGGCCGCTTCGTGCAAAAATCGGTTTACGACGCCGCCAGCATCAGCCAGCGCGGCTCCGGCGGCACCAGCACCGTGCGCCCGGGTTACGGCGTAAACGACATTTACGTTAACTGGAAGCCCACCGGCAAAGACGATTTGAACGTTAATTTCTCCGTCAACAACATTGGCAACAAACTCTACAAACCGCACAGCCAGCGCAGCAGCGCGCGCGACGGTTCATCCCTGCCCGAAGTCGGCCGCGATGTGCGTTTGGCGGTCAATTACCGCTGGTAGCAATACTCGAGCAGGAACAAAAGCAGCCTGAAAACCCCAAAAGCGGTTTTTAGGCTGCTTTTTATGCCCGACACGTTTGCCAAGCCGCCGTGCCCAAGTGCTAAAATACGGTCTGCCCGCACCGCGGCGCCATTTTCAGGCTGCCTGAAGGTTTATCGGGCGCTTTTCCCGCCTGCAACAGGAGACTGCGTTATGAAAAAACTGATTCCCGCCCTGCTCTCGCTTGCCGTATTGGCTGCCTGCCAGCAGCAGCAAACTGAACCTACCACACCGCCGGCCGCTTCCGAAGTGCCGGCAGCGTCCGCCGCATCGGCGGTGCCGGCGTCCGAAGCCGCATCGACACCCGCCGCTTCTGCCGCAGCCGGCGGCAGCACGAAAAAACTGACCGCTACCGATGTGCGTAAAGACGATATCGGCGGCGACTTCACGCTGACCGACGGCCAGGGCAAACCCTTTGCCCTAAGCAGCCTGAAAGGCAAAGTGGTGCTGCTCTCCTTCGGCTTTACCCACTGCCCCGACGTCTGTCCCACCGAGCTTCTGACTTTCAGCGACGCGCTCAAACAGCTTGGCGCCGATGCCAAAGATGTGGCGGTGGTGTTTGTCAGCGTCGATTACGAGCGCGATACGCCGGAATTGATCGGCAAATACGTTTCCCAGTTCAACCCTGATTTTATCGGCCTGACCGACGACAAAGACGGCAAACGGATTCCGCTGATCAAGCAGCAGTACCGCATCGTGTCGGCGAAAACCGAGATCAAGTCCGACACCGTTTACAATATGGACCACACCGCCGGCGCCTATATTTTGGATAAAGACGGCGAAACCGCGCTGTTCGCGCCCTACGGCATGGAAGCGCCGGAGCTGGCGCAGGCCATCCGCACCCTGCTGTAAGCGGGCGTGCCGGCAGTCGGGCTTGGCTGCCGGCGCCCCAGTCCGTTTTCCTTTTCCCGATTTTTCAGGCTGCCTGCGCCGGCTTTTTGGCAGGCAGCCTGAAAAGCATTTTTCCGTTTTCAGGCTGCCCTGCTTTCAGGCTGCTGTTGAACCATGATTCCGAATCCCGATTCCGTCCGCCGTTTTTCCCCGTGGCTTGCCCGCCAGCTCGACGGCGGCCGTTTAAACCGCGAACGTTTGTCGCGCTGGCTGGAGCGGCCGCTCGACGCTGCCGATTTGGCCGCGTTTGCCGACTGGCCGTCTTTTCAGGCTGCCGGCGACGAAGCGGTGCTTTCTGCCGCGCTGCGCGTGCTGCGCCGGCATGTGCTGGCGCAGATTATGGTGCGCGATTTGTGCGGCGCGGCGTCTTTGGACGAAGTAACCCGCAGCATCACGCTGCTGGCGGATTTTGCCGTCAATACCGCGCTGGAATTTGCCGAGAGCCGCTGCCGCACGCTTTACGGCACGCCGATCGGCCGCCACAGCGGCAAAGAGCAGCATTTGAGCGTGGTGGCGATGGGCAAGGCCGGCGGCTTTGAATTGAACGTTTCTTCCGATCTCGATCTGATTTTCGTCTATCCCGAAGCCGGCGAAACCGACGGCCGCCGCAGCCGCGACAATCAGGAGTTTTTCACCAAGGTCGGCCAGAAGCTGATCGCCCTGCTCGATCATGCCGAGAGCGAAGGCTTTGTGTTCCGCACCGATATGCGCCTTCGCCCCGACGGCGACAGCGGCGCGCTGGTGATCAGCGAAACCGCGCTCGAGCAGTATCTGGTCAGCCAGGGGCGCGAGTGGGAGCGCTATGCCTGGTGCAAAGCCCGCGTAGTCACGCCGCACGAAAACGGCATCGCCGCGCTGGTGCGCCCGTTTGTCTTCCGCCGCTATCTCGATTACCGCGCCTATGAAGCAATGCGCGGCCTGCACCGCCAAATCCGCGCAGAAGTCTCGCGCAAGGGGCTGCACGACAACATCAAACTCGGCGCCGGCGGCATCCGCGAAATCGAGTTTGCCGCGCAGATTTTCCAGATGATCCGCGGCGGCCAAAACCGCGCCCTGCAGCTTAAAGGCACGCAGGAAACGCTGGAGAAGCTCGCCGAACACGGCATACTCGATGCCGAAACCGCCCGCGGCCTGCTCGATGCCTACCGCTTTTTGCGCCGCTGCGAGCACCGCCTGCAGTATTGGGACGACCGGCAAACCCAAACCCTGCCGGAAAACGAAGAGCAGCGCCAACTCTTGGCCGAAAGCATGGGTTTTGCCGACTATCCGGCGTTTTCAGGCTGCCTTGAGCAGCACCGCGCACGTGTATCGGCGGTGTTTGCCGACGTGCTCGGCGGCAGCGGCGATGCCGCGGAAAACGACGGCGGCAGCCTGTGGCAGCAGCTTGATGCCGCCAATGCCGCCGATACTTTGGGCAAGCTCGGTTTTCAGGCTGCTTCCGCCCAAGCGCTGGCCGAACTCAAGCACAGCAGCTGGTACCGCCGGCTTTCCGCCGCCGCGCTGCCGCTGTTTGACGCCGTGCTGCCGCGCGCCATCGAAGCGGCCGCCGCCAGCAGCCAGCCCGATATCGCCCTGCCGCGGCTGACCGAGTTTCTCAAAACCGTCAGCCGCCGGCCGTCTTATCTGGCCTTTTTGCAGCAGCATCCGGCGGCGCTGGCGCAGCTGGCCGAACTCAATGCCCAAAGCGGCTGGCTGTCGGACTATCTGCAGCGCCATCCCGCCCTGCTCGACGAATTGCTGTCTGCCCAGCTGATGCAGCCTTTGGACTGGCAGACGCTGGAGCAGAACCTGGCCGCCGCGCTCGATGCCTGCGGCAGCGACACCGAAGCGGCGATGGACGCGCTGCGCCATTTCCAGCACGCGCAGATTTTCCGGCTGGCGGTGCAGGATTTGGCCGGCCGCTGGAGCGTCGAGAGCCTGAGCGACGAATTGTCGCGGCTGGCCGATCTGGTGCTTGCCCAAGCCCTGCGCGGCGCGTGGCGCAGCATCGCTAAGCCCCACCGCCCCGAGCCGCAGTTTGCCGTAATCGGCTACGGCAAGCTCGGCGGCAAGGAGCTGGGCTATTCGTCCGATTTGGATTTGGTCTATCTCTATGAAGACGAGCATCCCGATGCCGCCGACACCTACGCCAAACTCGCCCGCCGTCTCGGCACCTGGCTTTCCGGCAGCACCGGCGCCGGCACGCTGTACGACATCGACCTGCGCCTGCGCCCCAACGGCGACGCCGGCTTTCTGGTGCACAGTCTGGCCGCCTTTGAAAAATACCAGCGCGAAGAAGCGTGGACCTGGGAACACCAGGCCTTGAGCCGCGCCCGCTTTATCTGCGGCAGCCGCGCCATCGGCGGCGCTTTCGAGCGCATCCGCCGCAGCATTCTCGCCGGCGGGCGCGACACCGCCGCGCTGCGGGAAGACATCGCCGCCATGCGGGCGAAAATCGCTGCTTCGCATCCGCCGCAGCCTGAAAACGTCAAATACGCCGCTGGTGGTATTGTTGACGTCGAATTCTGCGTGCAATATCTGATACTTGCCCACAGCCGCCGCCATCCCGAGCTTCTGGAAAACTACGGCAACATCGCCCTGCTGGAAATGGCCGCCCGCCGCCGGCTGGCCGATCCGCAGCAGGCCGCCGCCGCCGTGGCCGCCTACCGCCGCTTCCGCTACCTGCAGCACCGCACCAGCCTGCACGACCAGCAGCCTGAAGCCGCCGCCGCGTCCGATTACGCCGCCGTCCGCAGCCTGTGGCGCAGCCTGTTTGGCAGCGAAACGCCGGCGGCAGCCTGAAAACCGACAAACACACCGCGACAACACAAACCCCATGACCACCGCCCAAATCATCGACCTGCACCGCATCCGCCTGCCCGACGGCACGCACGTCAGCCGCGCCCTGCCCTCGCGCCGGCAGCGGCTGGTGGACAGCCTGAACGGCCTGCAGTCGCCGGTGGCGGTGCACAGCCCGCTGGTGGCCGCCGATCTGCGCTGCACCGCCGATGGCGAAGTGCGGCTGCCGCTGAATCCGGCCTTCGAATATGCGCTGGTGGTGCTGGACGGCAGCGCCGAAACCGCCGCCGGTGCCATCGACGACAACCGCTTCTGCGCCCTGGCCGCCGGGGCAGCGAAAGCGAACTCGTGTTCCGCGCCCGTGCCGGCAGCCGCCTGCTGCTGATCGGCGGCGAGCCTTTCGGCGAAGACGTGCTGATGTGGTGGAACTTCGTCGGCCGCAGCCATCAGGAAATCGCCGACGCCCGCGCCGACTGGGAAAACACCGCGCCCCGCTTTGGCGAAGTCGCCGATTGCCGCGAGCGCATCGCCGCCCCCGAACTCTCCGGCCGCGTTAAAGCGCAAAGCAGTTCTTAGGGCTGTCTTTTCAGGCTGCCTGAAAACAGCAAAGCGCAGCCGGTTGCAGGCAGCCTGAAAACAAAAAACAAGCCCGAACCCGCATTCAGGCAGCCTGAAAACCATCGCCGGAGCGCCCCGCCGTTTCAGGCTGCCATCGCCGTAGGGTGCGCCCCGCGCACCAAACCGCCCCACCACAAACCCATACCAAAAAACTTCAGGCTGCCATCGCTGCCAAATCGACAACGGCAGCCTGAAAACACCCGCCCGCAAACCATGTCCGAACACATCCTGATTATTTCCCCGTCGTGGATCGGCGACTGCGTGATGACCCAGCCGCTCTACCGCCGCCTGCACGAACTCTCGCCCGGCTGCCGCATCGACGTATTCGCGCCCAAGTGGTCGCAGGCGGTATTCGAGCGCATGCCGGAAGTGGCGGCCGTGCTCGACAACCCTTTCGGCCACGGCGCGCTGCGGCTGCGCGAGCGCTGGCGCACCGGCCGCGAGCTCGGCCGCCGCGGCTATGACCGCGTGATCGTGCTGCCCGGCTCGCTCAAAGCCGGCCTGATTGCCTTGGCCACCGGCATCAAAAAGCGTACCGGTTATGTTGGCGAAAGCCGCTATCTGCTGCTCAACGACATCCGCAAGCTCGACAAAGCCGCGCTGCCGCTGATGGTGGACCGTTACACCGCGCTGGCGCACCCGACGCAGGCCGATTTCAACGGCATCTCGTCGCGTCCGCTGCTGGCGGTTGATCCCGCATCGCGCGCGGCGGCGCTGGCCAAACACGGCCTGAGTGCCGACACCGCGCCGGTGGCCTTCTGTCCGGGCGCCGAATACGGGCCGGCCAAACGCTGGCCGGCGCGCCATTTTGCCGCCGCCGCCCGCCATTACGCCGCCGAAGGCCGCGCGGTGTGGCTGTTTGGCTCGCAGAAAGACCATGCGGTTGCCGAAGAAATCCGCCAGCTTAGCGGCGGCGTCTGCACCAATCTGTGCGGCCAAACCACGCTGGGCGAAGCCATCGACCTGCTCTCCTGCGCTCATATCGTTGTCTGCAACGATAGCGGTCTGATGCACGTGGCCGCCGCCGCCGGCAGCCCGCTGGTGGCGGTGTACGGCTCGAGCAGCCCCGAGCATACCCCGCCTTTAAGCGACATTGCCCGCATCGCCACCCTGAATCTGGACTGCAGCCCCTGCTTCAAACGCGAATGCCCGCTCGGCCATACCGACTGCCTAAACAAACTGATGCCCGAAAAGGTTATCCGCCTGGCGCAGGAAGTACGGCGGCCGGATTAGGCGTTTGCCCGCGTACCGGCAGCGGCAGCCTGAAAGCGCCCAAGCGTTTTCAGTCTGCTTTTGGCTTTCAGGCTGCTTTTGCCCCTGCCAAGGCAGCCTGAAAACACCCGCTTTGTGGCATAATGCCGCCTTTTTCCGGCCGCGCTGCGGCAGTTTTCCGAGACCGTATCCCATGACTTCCCCACGCAAAATCCTCGTTACCTCCGCGCTGCCCTATGCCAACGGCAGCATCCACC
>ERZ773077.683-NODE-683-length-24894-cov-8.451226_pt1 | contig 24894 bp, 21 predicted proteins | sample MGYA00580612_ERZ773077 | MGnify/ENA primary metagenome ERZ773077 (study PRJEB29015, sample SAMEA2737971) | human oral metagenome | biome: human oral; feature: human-associated habitat; material: dental | place: China | collected 2021 ...
TTCCTAGAGCCTCATTAGCGATAGTCGTATCCTTCGCCACCCAGTTCGGAATGACGAAGTGGAAGCGCCCTCGTACAATCCGAAAGGCCAGTAGGCTGTAGATATACTCTCGTTCGCTCCGAGCCGGGAGGAAGGCTAGGCGCCCCTCCAGCAGGCGCAGTATCCCGTCGGTCTTGTAGGGCTCCTTGGCTACAGAATAGACGAAGTTCTCTGCACGGTGGTATCCCGTCCAGAGCATAAGGCTAGAAGGCTTCGTCCCTGGCTTCATGAGGTAGCACAGGATATACTGAAGGGAGCTTAAGGATACATTCCAGTTCAGCTTAGCGTCCGTGGAATACCTATATCCATCTCGGGCGTCTCGCAGATCTACCTCCCAGCATTCGGAGTGGAGCACGACCTGATGTTTCTTCTTCTCTCGCTCTGCCTCGCTGTATACTTTGAACCGTAAGGCTTCCGTCTCTCTATCATGTACAAAATCATGATTATCTAAATAGTAACATTGCGCCTCATCCCAAAACTCGACGTAAGGGAAGATCCATCTAGGCCTGTCCCTCCGCACCAGATAGTAATTCGTATCGCTGTCATTTCGATACACTACATGCAGGTAGGGCACGTTGATCGGTTGTCTCAGTGTATCCAGCGGGCTGACCTCGGTGCGCCAGCTGACCCTTAGGCTCATCGTGATCTGAGCCTCGGCGCTGAGTGTGGCGAAGACAATGAGAATAAGGACTAGCCCCACTGTCACCTTCATCTTATTCATAGCACAACAAAATAAAGTCTCGTATGGGTAGCCGCCCATGGATAATCGCGAGGATCAAGCATTGGGCTAATAGTACTTATAGCCAGGACGCTCTCTCGCTACATCTCGATCCATATGAAGTCGCCCCGCACCAGTCCCCGATAGAGCTGGTAGCCCTCGTAGTGATCAGGTAGGGTGGAAAGTAACAAACCAGAAATATAGCTACCCAACACGTACCAGCATACCTTGAGTGCACCTCCATCGCTCATGATGTGTATCTGCCCTCATCCATTGAGGAGGGAGAAGCCGACTAATTACCTAGTTTCAGTTTTGTCTTGGGCAAGAGGCCTTTGCTCGCCAGTTGCTTATACTGACGGCTGTTGGGAAGAATATTGACACAACCCGTTGCAATCCAATGGTAGCTCTTCTTAGCCTGCCCGAGCTCAGCCTTATCTTTAAGCCAGCCTTTCAGCCAATCCAACTTATTGAGCACCTCTTTTACATTTGAGGTACTAGCAGGATGTAGCTCGATAAAGTAGAGCGCTCCATGGTAACACACCACGTAGTCCCATCGCGAATCTTGTGGATACTTATCCTTTGTGGCCGTATCTATATCTACACTTCCATACAGCAGACGAGTCTCTGTTGCTTCAACGTTATCTTTACAGCCTTTATTGAGCGCCTGAAGCCCCTCACGGTATGCACCACATAGCTCCTTGATGCCCTCAATCGCCTTCTTGAACGTATTCTTGTCCATAGCTATTCCTTAGCCCGTTAGTCTTCAGCATGCGCCTTCGCAACGACCTCATTTGCACGTTCAGCAAAGGCCAAGAGTCCACCCCAGCAAGACTCACCGGCAAACTCAGAGAAGGCATCCAGTTGGCTTATATCTCGGGCGACTACTAGACCTCTATCCCGGTGGAAGAGGTAGGTCTTGACCTGCTTCCCTAGAAGTCTGGTGAAAAGCTTTTGCTTCAGCTCATAGGGATTCGACTTTAAACCAAATAGTCTAATGAGTAAATCTACAGCCTCTGGACTACTCTTGACTTGCTGAAAGACCCAGGCAAACTCAAGGAATATCGTACTATGAGTAGACACCACGACTCGTTTGCCCTGGGATACAAGATCCAGTATCTGTAGTAACACGGCACGAATAGCCGCAGCATGTAACCCCATCTCTGGTTCCTCTATGACCACGTATTGATAGTCTTGGCTCTGGATAATAGGGATAACAGGACCTGTCAAGCAATACATCGCAAGTAGGAGGGGAGTAAACTCCTTCTGCCCAGCACTCCAAGCGAGAAAAGGAAGCTTCGTCTTCCCGATCGTGAGCTTCATCTTCCGCTGTCCTGAAACATCTTCCATGATAATACGCCCCTTGTGGAAGATATGCTTGTCAAAGCCCTGCTTAATCCTCCCCTTAATTCGATTCTCCTGCGGATAGACCTCACCTTGTTCATCCACACCCACCTGGAGGAAGAGGCGCAGCGTCTCACTGAAATCACGGAGCACGTAGGGTGTGGAGCTCTGATTAAACTCGGTGAAGCTCTTGGGGCGACCATCATCTAGGCTGAGAATCCGCTGTGCAGGGATGTAGAAGAGCTTGTTTTTAGCTCTATTGTTCGACCCGATCTCTTGCTCTCTTCTTGTGTCAAGAAGTCTCGATTTCTTCATCGTATGCCCATCTAGGGCAACAGAGGTCTGCTCTGTCCATAGGGCAGATAGTCCTTCACCGAAGTAATAATCAAGCAAGCGCTCGGGATATCCTTTTTTGAGAATAAAATTATAATGCTGGAGAGTTTCAATGATTTCCGTTCGGTCTATCCCAAGCTTCAGTAGCTCAAGGAAGAGGCTCTTTCCACTGGCTTGCTCCCCAATAATGAAGGTGAGGTCTCCAAAGGAAACATTAGCCTCTCTGATAGGGCCAAAATTCTTAACATGAAGTGTATCCATTGTTCTGTTATTTGTTTTTCCCAAAGGTACTCATTTTCCCTGACTGAAATGGGGGCGGGCATCAGTACTCAAGGGGATTACATCAAAATCTACCTCAGCGACATTCTATCCGAAACAGCGACTCACATACGAGTGGAGCAGTGCTATTTAGTCCCGTCCTGACCTCCTCTCTTAGGATAACGTGCGTGAGCATATACGGGGGAGGGACTGCCCCCACTCTATTATTTATGGAGAGTGAAGAAGGCTACTCCCACCAGAGGATGAAGCTATCGACCTGTGCCGTATCGGGTATTTGTGAGGGATCTACACGCTTCGTCTTCTCATCCCACCATGTAGGAGGGAGCTTGGACTTGGAGATAGCGAAGTGCGCATGGATCTCATCTACGACGACGATGATATGTTCCTTATCTGGTTCTATACGAGTGATGGGGTAAGCCGCCCTAATCTGTCCAAACGTAGAGCGGCTGGAGATCCCGCTCTCTGTGCAAAAGAGAGGACTCAGCACGCACACACGGGCTAGTCGTTGCTTCAGATCCCCACGCTCCTTAGGGCTAAGGCTCAAGAGGGGTTCATGGAGGCGAGTATAGATCATATAGCTGTCATACCTATCATCAGCGAACTCTCCATGCTCCTCCATCAGCTTCACCTGAGCCGCAGGTATGCGCTTGAGGATATCTCCGATGGTCATCTCCCTCGTGATACCCCCGATGCTACTCTTCGTGATGGTAGACTTGTAGTAAGTCCCAGCCATTGACCCACCACCACAGTACCACGTGAGGGCGTGGCGGTCCTCGGGCTTGGTCGTGGAGACCTTGACGCCCTGCTGGTCGTGACTGGGCACGATGCACATCGTAGCGCTCTCATCCAACCGAGCAATAGGGACAAAGAGTGTATCATTGCGGAGCGTCCCTACTTCGGCAAAGTAGGAGGGCTCCTTACCATGAGCCTTAGGGACAACTATCGAGACTAGATACTGCTCATCTTGGGGTGTTATCAGGAGGGTCTTCTCTTTGCTTTCGCCATCAATGCTATCGAAGGTGCCGTATGTGCCGACAAAATCATAGGTACGTCTCTTATACAAGACGTTGTGTCCCCCTTGGGAGCCGTAGTCTTGCCCCCCATCCTCGGCGAGGAGTATGAGGCGCTCCTCCGCAAGAGCGAAGCGTAGGGTATCATGTGGCAGCATCAGCTGCAGGACGCTATCCTCGACGATGTATGTACCCTGCTCGGAGAGGGTACGATCCGAGCCGATATATTCACGTGTATAGGTTGCGTGGGTGGAGTCCTCTAGAGTGAGCGAGACCTCGATCCCAGCACAGTCAGCACTGGGGAGCAGTCCCAAATAGACAGAGAGCGCAGTGTGCCCTTGTCCCTGCAAGCTCTGCTGTTGCCCACCTCCCCGACAGGAGAAGAGTCCGAGGGCACATAGGGCGAGCGGTAGGAGTCCTTTTAGGATTCTAGCTATGTCCTTCATCTTCATTTTCATCGTGTTACTCTATCCCCAAAAGCCACAATAAAGATAGCACATCCCCGAAGAAGTACCCCCAGCCATCCCCCGCCCAAAAGCTGAAAACCCAAGGAGCGAAAGCGGAAGGATAGCCAAAATTGACCTAACCTAACCACATCTCCAAGAGCACTATATCCGCCCTCATGCTATAGGCTTGAGAGGGGGGCTAAAATGTTCGTCTCCGTCGCCTAATGCAAGGGGATGGAAACGCTCTTACCGAGAGCGCAAGAGCGTTCTTACTGAGAGCGCATCGACGCTCTTACCGAGAGCGTGAATGCGTTCATACCGAGAGCGCCTCTACGCTCTCGGTATGAACGTTTTCCTTCCTCAGAAGAGATAGATACAGAGCAGGTTACGGACACCCCTAGATTCACACACTCTCTCCCCAACCAAGTAGTCCACTTAATTTGCACAGTCAAGGATACTTTGGCTTTCATAGACAGGACACTCTATCTAGTGTAACCCGATGCTAGTCTGACACTCTGAGCTCATTCATTACCGCCAGAGATAAGAAGCAAGGAGATCAGAGCCTATCTATACCAACTCTCAGCTGGGGCTTTAGGCGAGCCTTATCGGTGTTTTTCGCATCTTTGCACTACATTATTATATATGTATTAGGAAATGCTCAAGATACACCAGTTTGTATTCAGCCCCGTGCAGGAGAATACCTATGTCCTCTACGATGAGGACACACGTGAGGCCGCCATCATAGACCCAGGTTGCATGGTACGCTCCGAGGAGGCTCGACTCAAGGCCTTCATCGATGAGGAGGGACTGACACCACAACTCCTGCTGTGCACCCACCAGCACTTTGACCACGTATGGGGATCGGCCTACGTACTACGTACTTGGCCCGAGATCACCGCCTATACCGATGCCCCAGACTTCGACCTCCTACCCCGCCCCTCGGAGCAACTTCGCTCCTTCGCCATTCCCCTCCACCTAGAGGATGTCCCGAGGGAGAGCTACACCCTCGTAGGACAAGACGACCTCATCAGCCTAGGACGTGAGGAGCTACGTGTGCTCTTCGTGCCGGGACATGCACCTGGGCACATCGCCTTCTATGCGGAGGAGTCGGGGATCCTGCTCTCGGGGGATACGCTCCTACAGGGGACGATCGGGCGCACCGACCTCTGGCACGGGGACTATGACCAGCTCCTCAGCTCTATACGAGAGCAGTACCTCCCCCTACCCGACGAGACGATCGTCTTCAGTGGCCATGGCGAGGAGACGACGATCGGGCACGAACGTCGGCACAATCCCTTCCTAAAGGCTACGAAATAAGGCTCTTCGGACAATTTCACTACCTTTGGTATGCTGTAGTGTGCAGCGTACATCTTACTAACTATAAACAGCTATCGTTCGCCAATGAACACCAATGACTTCTCGATACGCCATATAGGCGTAGATCAGCTGGATGCTGATGAGATGCTCCGTACCATCGGGGTCAAGACCTTAGACGAACTCATCGAACAGACTCTGCCTAGCAATATCCGGCTCCCTAAGCCCCTTGACCTACCAGAGCCAATGACAGAGCGGGAGTTCGCTGAGCATATCGCCGACCTAGCCTCGAAGAACGAGGTCTTCACCTCCTACATCGGCCAGGGCTGGTACGATACCGTGCTCCCCCCCGTCATACAGCGCAATGTCCTAGAGAACCCCGTCTGGTACACCTCCTATACGCCCTATCAGGCAGAGGTGTCGCAGGGTCGTCTCGAGGCGCTCTTCAACTTCCAGTCCGTCATCACCGACCTCACCGCACTGCCTCTGAGCAACTGCTCGCTACTCGACGAGGCTACGGGGGGTGCAGAGACAGCCTTCCTCCTCTTCAACGAGCGGAGCAAGGCCAAGGCTAAGGCAGGGGCACGTAAGCTCTTCGTCGACAAGGAGGTCTTCCCCTCTACACGAGATGTCATCCTCACCCGCTGTGCTCCACAGGGGATCGAGGTCGTGCTCGGCAAGTGGCAGGAGTTCGACTTCAGCGGTGAGTTCTTCGGCGCGATCATTCAGTACCCAGGTGCCCTAGGGGGCGTCCACGACTACACAGCCTTCGTAGAGAAGGCGCACGAGGCAGATATCAAGGTAGGTGTAGCAGCCGACCTGATGAGCCTCGTCCTGCTGACCCCTCCAGGCGAATGGGGCGCAGACGTAGTCTTCGGCTCAGCACAGCGCTTCGGTGTCCCCATGTACTACGGTGGCCCCTCGGCAGGCTATATCGCCTGTCGCATGGAGTACAAGCGTACCCTCCCCGGACGTATCATCGGGCTTAGCAAGGACCGCCTCGGCAAGGAGGCTTATCGCCTAGCCCTCCAGTCTCGTGAGCAGCATATCAAGCGTGAGCGTGCCACGAGTAATATCTGTACGGCACAGGCTCTGCTCGCCTCGATGAGTGGCTTCTACGCCGTCTATCATGGCCCCGAAGGGCTCAAGAACATCGCCCGACGTATCCACTCCTACGCAGGCTTCCTCGCAGGCAAGCTCAAGGGACTTGGCTACAAGCTCCTACACGAGGACTTCTTCGACACCCTCTGTATCATCCTCCCCGAGGAGGAGGGCTTCATGGCCAAGCTCCGTGAGATAGCTGAGGAGTGTCGTGTGAACCTCTTCTACTCCCCCTGTGGCTATGTCGCCCTCGTGAGCATCGACGAGACGACGCTGCCCGAGGATCTAGGAGTGCTCTGCCACATCTTCGCCTCGGCGGTAGGTAAGGACAGCAACTTCAACGATGAGGTCGGGGAACACACCATCCACATCGACCGCAAGTACGTACGTACCTCACCCTTCCTCGGCTACGAAGTCTTCAACAAGTACCACACCGAGACCGAGATGATGCGCTACATCAAGCGTCTAGAGCGTAAGGATATTTCCCTCACGCACTCTATGATCTCCCTCGGCTCCTGTACGATGAAGCTCAACGCTGCTACGGAGGTTATCCCACTGAGCAACCCAGCCTTCTGCAACATCCACCCCTACGCTCCCGCCGATCAGGTACAGGGCTCCATTGAGCTCCTAGAGAACCTCAAGGAACTCCTAGCGACCATCACGGGGCTACCTGCTGTATCCCTACAGCCCAACTCGGGTGCCGCAGGGGAGTATGCAGGCCTACGCACCATACGCTCCTACCACGAGGCACACGGCAATGGGCACCGCAACAAGGTGCTCCTACCTGCCTCTGCCCACGGGACGAACCCCGCCTCCGCCTCGCAGTGTGGCTACCAGTGCGTAATCGTCGCCTGTGACGAACACGGGAATGTAGACTGGGAGGACTTCATGAAGAAGACCGAGGAGCATCGTGACGACCTCGCTGCGATGATGATCACCTACCCCAGCACACACGGGATCTTCGAGACGAACATCATCGACCTCTGCAAGCGCGTCCACGACTGCGGTGCCCTGGTGTACATGGATGGGGCGAACATGAACGCTCAGGTAGGCCTCACCAACCCGGGCTTCATCGGTGCTGACGTCTGCCACCTCAACCTCCATAAGACCTTCGCCATCCCCCACGGCGGTGGTGGCCCTGGTAGTGGCCCGATCTGCATGACCCACGACCTCGCACCCTATGCACCGACCCACGGCTATGGAGTGGACTTCGAGCCCATCGAGGGGAACGTCGTCGCCGCTTCGCCTCAGGGTAGCGCAGGGATCGACGTCGTCTCCTATGCCTACATTCGCCTACTTGGCACCAAGGGGCTCGAGCGTGCCACACGCACAGCGATCCTCAATGCCAACTACATGGCTGTTCGCCTCAAGGATACCTACGGCATCGTCTACACCGGCGCCACCGGACGTGTCGGGCACGAACTCATCCTCGACTGCCGCCGCCTCAAGGAGACCTGCGGTGTCGATGAGAGCGACATCGCTAAGCGTCTGATGGACTTCGGCTACCATGCCCCCACGCTCTCCTTCCCCGTACACGGCACCCTGATGATCGAGCCCACGGAGAGCGAGAGCAAGGCTGAGCTGGATCGCTTCCTCGACGTGATGCAGTGCATCTGGGACGAAATCCAAGAGGTCAAGGAGGGTCGTGTGGATGCTGAGGACAACGTCCTAAAGAATGCCCCCCACCCCGAGTACGAAGTGGTCTCCGACACGTGGACACACAGCTATCCCCGTGAGAAGGCAGCCTACCCACTGCCCTTCCTGCGTGAGAATAAGTTCTGGATCAACGTGGCTCGTGTCGATAATGGCTTCGGCGACCGCAACCTCGTCCCCGCCTTCTGCGCCTGCCTAGCCCCCACGATCGAGGGATAAGCAGGTCAAGATAACATTCTCTATGCCACAGGGCTATACCTCTACTTGTCTACTTGGTATAGCCCTGTGGCATAATCCCTACAAACACTTAACAAAGCACATTATGTTAAAACTAACCATCACAAAAATTAAGAATATAGACCATCTTGTTCTCTCTCTTCCAATACGACAAGGCTTGTTCGCACTGACGGGTGATAATGGGACAGGAAAAAGTTCTATTATGTCAATCCTATCCAACATTGTGATTAAGCCAACGGCGCGTAACAATAGCAGCCGTACTCTGAAGAGATTTCATAAAAACGATTTTGGAAAGGCATCACTCATTAGATTAGAATACCAAGGGGTAATGGATGAGTTCATACCATCACCACATATGAGGACAATGCAAATTAACAGAGACAGCGAATCTGATATTAAGGGAATTGGTATTCCTGGCTTTTTTGAAGCTAGTGTAATCTATGGCACTAGGTTCAAAGATACCAACCTAGATGCTGCTTATCGATCAATAGATATTGACATTGATACTCTTGAAGAAAATATTCAACGGGGCGATAAGAATATCAAAATATTGGATGCATATTCCTTCGTAACAGAGAATCTCGGACACATACTACAGGGTAACAAGGAGTATTACAAGGAGTTGAAGAGAGCGCAGATCACAGACATCGGGAAAAAAGAGCCAAAAAAATCAAAGAACAAGCTCTTTAATGGAACTCCATACTTTCTCAAAATAGAAAGTGGAGCTTTAGTAAGTCAGTTTCGAATGAGTGCAGGAGAGTGTATGATGATCAGTCTATTACACACTCTTAACCGCCTCATTCGGAATGCAGATTCTCAACAAGAGAATGGAAATCCTAAAGTACAGCTGATTTTGATTGATGAGGTTGAGCTTGCTCTTCATCCATCTGCAATTCGGCGCTTAGTAGATACTTTGAGGGAACTATCTGAAAAGCATCATCTCTGCATATACTTTGCAACCCATTCTAGAGAAATAATACACCAGATTAGCCCCAGTAATATATTTCACCTCCAACGGATTGGAAAGAATATTGATGTTGTCAATCCTTGTACCTCTAATTATGCGATCCGGGATCTTTACACACATGATGGATATGATTACTTAATATTAGTTGAAGATGAACTATCCAAGATTATCATTGAGAGAATAATTGATGAGAACAATTGGGTCTCAAGCCGATTAATTAAAGTTCTTGCCACAGGAGGCTGGAGAAACGTACTTAACCTCCATATTGAAATCAATAAATCTCACTTACTTGGCAACAGATCTTGTCATGTGCTATCAGTGTTAGATGGTGATATAAAGGATCAATGTGAAAAGATGAAGAAGGAAGAAAGGGAATACTCTTCTATACCTATATACTACCTTCCCATCAAAAGTCTAGAAAAATACCTCCACGAGAAACTCGTTATTCAACCTGACCGGGAGTTTTTCAAAGAGGTGAATGACAGGTTCTTCACAGTTACATCACTGAAAGAAGTAATAGAAGGTTGTAACAAAAAGCAAGAAGACAAAGCCTTGTATGCTTGTTTGACGCAAGAACTTACAGAAAGGGGAGTACCTATTAACACGTTTGTAGCCCGCCTAGCAGATATTATTTATCGGAGAGAAACGTTCGAAAAATTAAAAGACTTTCTAAGAAAGGCTTTTCTCAAATAGATCCATGCAGACATGCACACCTACATCGTCCTCCTCAGAGGAGTAATGCCCTCCGGTAAGAACCGTATCCCCAAGATGGCAGAGCTACGTGATGCCATCGAGGTGGAGGAGTTTGCCGAGGTCACGACCTATATACAGAGCGGGAATATCGTCCTTCGCTCACCCCTATCTAAGGAGGAGACCTCCGTACGTATCGCAGAGATTATACATGCCTATTGCGGTGCGGAGCTACAAGTCATCACCACCGACGCTAGAGAGCTCAAGAAGCACCTCCGAGGCAACCCCTTCGGTGACGAATACCAGCAGAATCGGGTGTTCTATACCACTACGATGGAGCCCATTGACCCGAAGCAAATAGCAGCCCTCTGTCAGGAGGACTTCGGGGAGGAGGAGCTCCGTATGGTAGAGGGCAGACTCTATATGTACCTACCGAAGGATGCAAGCCGATCAAAGCTGAGCAACAACTTCCTAGAGAAGAAACTCAAGTGCACCGCTACGACACGTAACCGCAATACCCTCGCTCGTCTCATCGAGCTCGCCGAGGCTCTTGCCCCCTCCGACTAGTACGTACCGCCCCCCCACTAGCCTTACCATGCCTACACACTACATACGCTTTATTCGGTATTTATTCCTCACCGCCACACTAGCCTTACTCCTCGCTCCCTTAAAGTTGTCCGCCCAGCAGGATAGCCTACCCCGACAGGCTCATCCCTGGGATAGCTATATCGAGGAGCAGAGGCACCTAGGTCTACTCTCAGACGAAGAGGTGACAGAGATCCAGCTGCTCTATGACGAGCTCAGCCAAGCTCCCCTAGACATCAACCAACTACTGCCCGAGGAGCTCCAGCGTATCCCCTTCGTACGGGATATACAGATTACGCACTTCATCGACTATCGCAGGCTCTATGGCCCCTTCCGTGAGCTAGGCGACCTCAAGCTCATACAAGGGTGGGATAGCAGACTCATCAGCCTCCTACTCCCCGTCCTCACCTGTAGCCCACCCTCTGGAGTGGAGCAACGAGGAAGAGAGGGACGCCTTGAGGTCGGGGGAAGGGCGAGTACACAGCAGCTATCCCCGCAGAGACAGAGCTACCTCGGGGGCAATAGTGCGCTACTGCTACGCTTACATTACCGAAGCGGACGTGCGAGCAGTCTCTACATCAGTGCCGAGAAGGATGCTGGCGAGCCGTGGAGCTATGACGGGCACCGAGGCTTCGACAGCTACAACCTCCACTGGGCGCTCTCCGAGCGAGGGCTACTACGTCAGTTCGTCCTCGGGGACTATCGGGTCTCCCGTGGCTGTGGACTACTCCTAGGGCAGGGGGTGTACCCGATGAGCTTCCGAGCGCTCTCCCCTCGCCTTCCCGAGGGGATCCGCCCCCTTCGCTCCAGCACGGAGAGCGACTTTAGCCGAGGTATTGCCCTAGAGATGGGGCAGGAGCGCTGGCGCATGGGAGCCTTCGCCTCCTCACGTAGCCTCGATGGCAGGATCGACGAAGAGGGGCATATCGTAGGGCTCTCGGAGACGGGGCTACACCGCACCCCGACGGAATGGCGACATCGGAGGAAGATCCCCAGTCGCCTCATCGGTGGCTGGATCGAGTACAGAGCGTCACAGGGGCACCTCTCTCTGCAAGCCTTGTACCACGACTGGCGAAGGTATCCACTCGCTGTAGCTACGGGGGCTTCGCACCGTCCACACCTACGGGGGCTGACCTCGAGCTCTGCCCTCAGCCTATCCTATGGGTGGCAGAGCAGGCAGGGACACCTGAGGCTCAGTGGCGAGCTAAGTCGGAATATGCTCGGGGCATGGGCACTGATCCAGCACCTGAGCCTACAGCAGATGACGCTCGGCGATGCACGCTTCTCCTACTGGCGTATCGCACCCGACTACTGGAGCTACTATGGGCGAAGTGGTACGCATAGCCTTCGCTCAAATGACGAGGAGGGCATACGAGCCCTATGGAGCCCCCCTCTACCTATCCGATCCCTACAGCTACAGCTCTATGCTGGCGGCTACCGAAGGCTCTCCGAGCGGGATAGCCTCGCCCCAAGACATCGGGGCTGGGACTATGGGGCACACCTAGAGCTGGGTGTCGATCGGGCAGGGAGCACACTGCTCCTAGCCTCTCTTCGTGAGAGTCAGCTGGCTGTGGGGGATCGAGCACAGCGCCTCAGCCTAGGTCTGCGTCATGAGGGAGAGGGGTGGACGGGAGCACTCACCTATAGCTGGGCGAAGGCCAAGAGCAGCCCCAGCTGGGCAGTCCTAGCAGATGTACGGCTCTCGTTAGGTGATCAGCTACGTGTCGGGCTCTTCGCCGACTACTTCCGTGCTCAGGACTGGCAGGCAAGGCTCTATGCAGCACACCCTCGGGTACGCTACGAATACACCTCTACGCTCCTCTTCGGCGAAGGGTTTGATGTAGGGATGCGTCTACGCTGGCAACCCTCCTATGCCTACACCCTCGAGGCCAAGCTCCTGCACCAGCGCCAGCGTGTAGAGACCCGCCCCTCGATGACCTTAGCCGTCCTCACCCTTCACTACCGCCACTAGCTTATCCTTATACTGCGGAGCTATTAGGTGGACAGGGCTGATGCATGAAATCACCATAGTACGAGGTAGTGCGAGGGCAAGGTCGTCAAGGAGTACACGCCGAAGATAGAAGATAGAAGTATCTATATCCTAGTCTCGATATGCCTCACGAATACCTCTTACCTAGAAGGGATGAGTGTACACGTGTGTACACAACTGTATACCCACGTGTACACTACTGTATACACGCGTGTACACAAGTGCGCTCTAGGTATCTCCTCTCTAGGGCTCGCTTGCATGTCTGTTTCTTGGGGATAATGCCTAGCTTTTTAGTGATGGGCTAAGGCTCCCTGGGATATAAAAGAATACCCCCGAAGATCCAAAGGCAGGAGTGTGCGAGCGAGATTATGCGTCAGCCCTGACCCCTTTGTGGGGATACCCCTATAGTTTCGGCTAAGGAAAAAGACTACCTTTACCTCAAGATAAAGGAAGAGCCAACAAGGACAGCATACACCGTGCGATGAAGGTAATCCCAATCATACAAGGACTAGCGTACAACTACAGACATCATACAATTCTCTACCTATAACAAGCAATCCCATGATCAGAAAAAGACCCTTATTCATTCTCCTACTCCTCTCGGTCGTCCTCCTCAGCAGCTACTCACAGGAGCAGAAGCGCAAGGGGTGGTCAGAGTGTAGACCCAAGCCCGAGAGTCTCAAACTACAAAAGGAGGTTATAGAGATGCTCATACGCAACCCTGTCTATAATCGAGACACCCTCCTGGCAGCCCTTGAGTTGTGCAATCGGGCTATCCAGCTAGACTCCTCCTTCTGGATGGCATATGAAAACAAGGCTGAGATTCATGCACGCCTAGGACAAAGAGCAGAAGCGATCCAAGCCACCCTCGAGTATAAGCCCAACTCACCCGAATCTCTGCTACGTGCTGGGATGCTCACTGAGCAAGGCGGGGATACCCTACAGGCGAGGCGTTACTACGAGCAGGCTCTTGCCCTCAATATGGGAGAAGAGCGTCCCTATTACTACAATGAGCGTGCTGCTATGAGTAGCCAGTGCTTCATCAAGGTGCTGCTCCATCGTCAGGCTGAGGCACTAGCCGACTGGGATAGACTCACTCGGGAATATCCCGTAGACTCTGCCGAACAAGAGGAAACGCGCCTTATCCGCACTATGATCGAAATGTTCCCACGTGATAGCGTGGTCAGGACCTTCTGGCAGAGTGGCTCGATGCAGTAGTCCTCCCCTACCGAATTGATATACTATAATCCAAAGCAAAACAAATGAAACACATCCGACTGAGGCTCTTCCTGCTTCTCCTACTTCCTACTTGGGCAGCGGGACAGAGCCCTGCTACCCCTTCGGATCAATACACTGATCCCCCAACGCTCCAGTACGAGGAGCAGCTAGACCGGAGCCTCCCCTTCCGCTCCCCTCTGCGGAGCTCCACTGTAGGAGCAGACACCCTAGAGTATGAGGGGGTACGCTACCCCCTAGCCATCTCCCCTCTGGTGTCGCTACGTGGCTATACGCAGCTACTAGAGCAGAACGACTTCATCGTCATCGGGTTCGGGTTACGTTGTACCAATATCGGAGTATCTTGTAGCTGGGTCGTGAGGGATGGTACACTATACCTTAGCTCTGTCCGACCCTATGGGAGTGCCCAGGAGCTCACGGATCAGACACTCGCCCCGACCTCTGCCACCGAAGGGCTATCACCCTGGATCTTTCGCCTACGCTCCTTCCTAAGAGGCGGGCAAGGGGATACTCCGTTCTGTGCTGAATGGTTCGATGGGACGCTCCGAGCCCGTATAGCAGAAGACCGCAAGGCCTCCTCGGCTATACAGCATGAGCTCTTACTCACCTTCAATCGGGGAAAGCTCGTCGCCCTACAACGAATCGCAATCCAAGTGCTCGAAAAGAAAACGTTCAGCAAGTAACCTCCCCTTATCTGTCCTCTCAAGAGTACTTCGCTCCATACGAGCCACCCTCTCCTCACTTGATCCGAACGACATACACAGCTGGTCCTACACTCCACACTCAGAGATTAAAGCTCATCGTCCCATGAAGCGACTACTCTTCCTCCTCCTTACCCTCCTCCACTACACAGCTTGGAGTCAGGTGTACAATGCTCCTGACTCCATCTATGTCGCGAGCGGCGCAGTCTATATTCCTCCCATATCGGGGGAACCCATATACCTCCTTGCCTCGCCACTAAAGTCTGGACACACACCTGGCCATAAGCTAAGAACCCGAGACTGGGTCAAGGTGGACTATTCTGATCGGAATAATATCATTATCATGGGGTTTGGAGACTCTTTAGTCATTGAGAACTTCTTTGCCTACTATGCGGCTGAATTCCCTAAGATGAAGGAATACAAACTCTACCACAAGGGGACGGGAGAGGAGATCACCAAGGAGGACTTTGACTCAATCAAATTCACCCGTATGCCTACGGCTCTTCGTGAGATCAAGAAGTACAAGCTACCACGGACAAGGCGTTCCTCGGGGGAAGTCGATCGATGGCAACACCTTCACCTCTTCGTCGTCGAGCACGACAAGAAGGCTGATCGCTACTACAAGTACCGCATAGCCCTCGTGATCTACATGGACTATAATCACCCTGAGGCCCACATAGTACACTAATGCAAGCATGAGCGCCCCATGAAGCGGTGATTCCCGTCACCCACAGGGTCGCTCCTAGGTGATCGCCTAGATAGGATACAGCCAGAGAGGGGATATATCCCCTCTCTGGCTGTATCTATTTGGATATGAATAATACCTCCGCAAGTGGAGGGCGAGACGCTAAGCCTTCACCCCATCCCGACGCAGCAGGGCATCGATCGTAGGCGCCTTGCCCCGGAAGGCCTCATAGAGCTGCTCGGCATCACGCTTATCCCCCTCGGAGAGCACCTCACGACGGAAGCGTCCTGCCGTCTCACGACTGAAGATACCCTCCTCCTGGAAGGCTGCGAAGGCATCCGCATCCAGCACCTCCGCCCACTTGTAGCCATAGTATCCCGCAGCATAGCCTCCGGAGAAGATATGCCCAAAGGAGGTACTCATCTGGCAGGGGGCAGGGCTAGGAGCTAGGAGCACAGCCCGCTGCCAAGCCTGCTCCTCGAAGGCCTTCGTATCCAGCCCCTCCCCGAGGGGCTCGGTGATCGTATGCCAAGCCATATCCAGATAGCCAAAGCTCAGCTGACGGCAGGCAGCATAGCCGACGAGGAAGTGCCGAGCCTGCTCCATACGCTGGATGAGCTCCTCGGGCAGTGCCTCCCCGCTCTCATAGTGGCGGGCGAAGGTCAGGAGCCACGTGCACTCGTCCAGCCAGTTCTCCATCAGCTGGCTGGGGAGCTCAACGAAGTCTCGTACGACATTCGTACCACTAAGTGAGCTGTAGCGTGCCGAGGCAAACATCCCATGCAGAGCGTGCCCGAACTCATGTAGGAACGTACGCACCTCGCCCGGAGTGAGCAGTGCAGGGTGTCCCTCCGTAGGCGGAGTGAAGTTCATGACCAGCACGATATGCGGGCGGTGGTCTATGCCCTCGGCGCTGTGGTACTGCTCCTGGAGGTTGTTCATCCATGCCCCACTCTGCTTCCCCTCACGAGGGAAGAAGTCCGTGTAGAGGAGTCCAAGGTAGCTCCCATCGGCATCAGTCACCTCGTAGGCACGTACATCGGGATGGTAGAGGGGGAGATCAGGACGAGGAGTGAAGTGTATGCCATAGAGCGTCGTCGCTAGACCAAAAACAGCATCTGAGACCCGAGAGAGCTCGAAGTAGGGGCGGAGCATCTCCTCGTCCAGCTCGTAGTAAGCCCTCTGATACTGCTGTGCCCAGTAGCTCCAGTCCCACGGCTGTAGGGACTCTGTCTGCCCGTGCTCCCGAGCATAGGCCTCTACCCGAGCGAGCTCGTCCTCGGCGATGGGACGATAGGCGTCGAGGAGCTCATCTAGGAGCTGATAGACGGCCTCGGGTCGGCGTGCCATACGTAGGCGCAGAGCCTTCTCGGCATAGTTCTTAGCCCCGAGGAGTTGGGCATACTCCAGACGTAGGTTCACCAGCTCACGGATGAGCTCCCTATTGTCATACTCATCTCCTGCCGCACCGACCGTCATCTTAGCCCGATACATCTCCTCACGGAGATGCCCGTCGGGGCAGTGCTGCATGAAGGGGAAGAAGCTCGGAGCAGCAAGGGTGAAGACCCAGCCCTCCCGCCCCTCCTCTCGGGCAAGCGACTCGGCAGCACGCAGTGACGTCTCGGGCATCCCCTCGAGACTGCGGGCATCGGTGACGTGGAGGCGGAAGCGTTGCTGATCCTTGAGGTTGTTTTGGCTGAAGGTCAGGCTGAGCTCACTCATACGAGCCTGGATCTGCTTGAGTCGCTCCTTCGCCTCGGGGGGCAGGAGGGCACCCCGCTCTGTGAAGCCCTCGTAGGTGCGCTCCAGGAGGCGAAGATCCTCAGCATCCAGCGACAGCCCCTCACGCTCCTCCCACACCGAACGGACACGCTCGAAGAGGGCATCGGAGAGTGTGATGAACGAGGAGAGAGCCGAGAGCCGAGGGGTGACCTCCTGACTGATGGCCATCAGCTCATCCGTGGCCGCAGCATGCAGGAGGTTGAAGAAGATCCCCGACACCCACTCCAGCCGAGCACCACTACGCTCGAGGGCTGCAATGGTATTGGCGAAGGTAGGGCGATCCTCACAGGCGATGAGGGCTTGGATCTCCTGCTCCTTCTCCTGAATAGCTTGATCAAAGGCTTCTCGGAAGTCCCCCACCTGTACTTGGTCAAAGGGGTACGCACCATGCGGTGTCGTCGTGGGCTGTAATAGGCTGTTCATCAGCATGCGAATGTTTGATAAATATGTGGTGGCTCTCCTTGGCTCATGTACTTAGGCAGAGGGAAGCGGAGAGCCCTTTCTCGTCAGAACACCTGCGGTCACGATAGAGTTTAGCCTTCGCCTCCGAGCCTAGGAGCTTGAGCACTCCATCCACAGCCTTAGTTGGGTGCAGGCTGTAGGCTTGCGACGAAGACCTCTCCATAGCTGGGCACACAGCGCAGAGATAGCGACCATCCCCCACGTACATCTTCGGCGGGCAGGAGGGCACAGAGCTGGATAGCTTCTTCCTCTCTATACTATAAGGAGATAGCTTGTAGAAAAGTGAACTAGCCGAGCAGACCTACGGCTCGGCTAGGAATATCGAAGGGATATAGATACGCTGCAGGGAGCAGGCCTCGCTACACTAGAGGGCGAGGTGCCCGTCGGTATCTAGGTGCCAATGGGGATTGTGGGCGACCTCGATCACATAGCCGTCCAAGTCCCTAAAGTAGCCACTATAGCCACCCCAAAAGACTCGCTCGGCAGGCTTCACAATGACCGCCCCGAGTCGCTCTGCCTCCTGCATCACGGCATCGACCTCCTCCTCGGACACTGCGTTGTAGCTTAGGGTCATCCCCGAGAAGTGCGTCGGCTGGTGAGTCAATGTAGTATCGACCTCCAGCTCCTGTAGGGGATACAGCCCCAGCACGATCCCCCCGAGGGGGAAGAGCACGTAGTCCTCCATACTCTGCTCCGAGGGCTTCCAGCCCAAGCCTTCGTAGAAGTCCCGAGCTCTCCCCACGTCCTTTACTCCTAGTGTGATTAGGGTCAGTCTCTGTCTCATCTTTGTTTGTTTTCCCTCCCTCGGGAGGTGTTCTCATTTATTCTCTTGTCTTCGCTAGCCCCCTTACCGAGGGGGTAGCTTCGGTTATGAAGCCTACCCTACCTAGCGGGAGCAAGCTGTCCTGCCCTAGAGCCTAGGCAGTCACTACCTCACCTCTACCCTTCGCTCGCCCTACGGAGGGGGCTCCTCTCCCGACTGGGTGATACCTTGCTCGCTCCACATAGCGCTCGTGCCCCCCGCTACACGGGAGCTTAGCACCCGAGGACGTTGCGCAAGATCCACCAAAGGATCACGAATCCCATCAGCAGACTCACGGTATAGGGGCTTAGGAGGATGGCTCTTAGCCGAGGTGTCCGTGCCCCAAAGAAGGCATTGTATAGGTAGAGCAGCAGAAGGGGAACCATCACGATGAGCGCATAATTATAGCGGATCGCCCCCAGCAGGTCACCCCGCAGGAAGGCTTGTCCCGCTCGCTGCAGTCCACAGCCAGGACAACGAGCCCCCGTGAGTGAAAGGAAAAGGCACGGCACCCCCCTATCCACCCTCATCAGGAAAAGGTCAAGGAGGAGCAAGCCGGCAAATACAAGGAACACAGCCGCCCGTCCTCCCCACTTCGTACTCAGCCAGCTGAAGTAATCCCTAGCCATAGATCTATCCATCTGCACCTAAAAGTCCGCACCCACGAGAGCGCCACACATCTAATAGACATAGGGCTCATCTCCGCACACAAGTGCTGAAGCTGAGCCCTATACTCTAGCCAGGCGCAAAGCCCCCGCCTAGTGTGGAGCGTAGGCACGTGTGTCCAGCCTCCACAGAGTCTAGCAGGATGGGGAGTGTAGATAGCGTGCGCCTCAGGCACTACATACTCAGACCTCGCATGAAGAGCTCCATATTCTTGCGCCTCGTGATGTCCTGGATCTGGAACCAGTCAATGACAGCAAAGATCCCACAGCACCCTGCCGTAAGGAGCTTAGCGATCCCGAGCCCCATATCCCCAAGGATAAAGCGGTCAATCCCGAGATAGCCCCCAAAGATCGACACGAGGAGCATCACCATCGGATCTCGGTACTCCATCGAGGAGATGATGAAGAAGCGAGCATCATCCAGCTGCATCAATTGTTCGCGAATGAAGGGGAGCTGTCTAGGCTCAAAGTACTTGTGGTTGGTAACGAGAAACAGATCAACCTTCTGACTATCCATATCATATCAACGTTGTACGGTGAATAAGCTTACCACTCGACCAAGACGTCACGAGGGAGTCACGAGTGCAGCACACGAGCCAAGGAAGACAAATATCACCTCCCCCTCCTCCCAAGCGTCTAGTCTACGAGGCAAAGGTACGATAATCCCCAGACTACCCTCTTCCTCTCCTCCATTCGGCTACAAGGGCTCACTCTGCTCCTACGCACCCTCCTTAGTCAGCGGCGCTAGGATAGGAAGCTCTGGCTCGTTTTTGTCCTCCCGCAACCGCCGCTGATACGCACACGTAATCACCCCTCGAGAGGACATATAATGTTCGCTCCCGTCACCTATGTAAGGTGACGAGGACAAACATACCGAGTCCGCTCCTCCCTTCTCGGTATGTCCTCTAGCCCCCTCTCGATATGTGCGATACAGAGGGACTTAGCCACGGGATCTGGCACACACCTCCCCCACCCCAACACTTCGCGCACTCTAGGGGAGACCTGTGAGGACGATGTCGGGCTCTTAGGAGGGCAAAAGGGGGGAGTGTGAAGAGAAGACTTGAGACGCACGAGGAAGGCGAAGGCAATGCAAGAGAGCTATCGAAAAAGAAGAAGAGCCCTATCGGCGGCCATATCAATCGGGGGAGAAAGGAGGGGCACTCCCCAGCTCAGGCGATGAGTATCTCGAGACAGAAGGGAGCAAAGCAAGGAGCTAGGAGGTCTAATGGTAGAGCTATAGCAAGGAATAGAGAAGCGAGAGGCGGGGAAATAGACAGAGCCAAAGCATGATCTCTTTTAGTTCCTCGGCTCTTGGGCTCTTTGGGGCTATTATTCGTGTCCGGGGACGTCTTAGCGGTATCTCCTAGAGAGCCTAGGGCTTAGCCCCGAGAAATAGACCTACAGGAGAGGCCTACTGGGGACATACTTAGAGCGAGGTAGTGTACACGTGGGTACACTGTAGTATACACGTGGGTACACAATGGTATACACACGTGTATACTCATCCCTCGTAGGGAGTAGAGGTATCCTCGGTAACTCTGCACCTAGGGTAGAGGAGCTACGACTTAGGCGGATGACTCTCGACGACTTCGTACTCGATCCCTAGAGATGTAAAAACTTAGCTCTGGGGAAATGGAGGGGTATAATGTTCTACAACTTTTATTACTTTTGCTCTGTAGTTTGTTTCACCTTTTAACCTTTATGGCGTAGATGAAAAAGCCTCTACTATCTCTCCTAGTCGTTATCGCCAGCCTGTGCTCCTGCCTTAGCTTAGGCGCACAGACAAGGAAAGCAAGCCCTATTGCCTTCCTCCAGCGCTTCTACACCGCATATATCCGTTCGATTGACCGCATGCTAGAGTACGACCAGCGTGACTCAATCGTCGCTACCGCCCTAACCCCCGAAATGCATGAGAAGGTACATCGGCTCGTCGCTGCCACCGGCGTAGACCCTATATTCAGACAGCAGGATACACGAGCAGGACTTGAGAAGACCTTCCGTGCACGACAGCTCAAGGGAGATTGGTACGAAGTCTCTCTCGGCGAACCTGCAGAACTCATCCGCATCCCCCTACACCTCAAGCAGGTGCGTGGACGCTATGTAATCGACTTCATCACCCCACTCTGGCGAGGGGAGGAGTACGGCGATCACCTTATGGCCAACCCCCTAGCGAGCAGCACCACGATAGACAACAGCTCCGAGGCCGCCTTCATACTCTCCTTCTATCGTCGATATCTCTCGGCTTACCTCTCGATGAGCCGTGATATGGGCGCTATCCTCTCCCAGCTCCGAGAGCAGTACTGCACGCTGGAGACGATCGGTCTACATCGCGAGCGAATGGAGTCAGGCGACCTAGAGGATGGCTACTACGATGTCTTGATCGACCACGTGGACTTTGACCCAGCTTGGGTATCTTCGCTCCTAGTGCGCCCCCGACAAGGAGGTGGCTACGAAGTCTCCTACACGGAGCTCATAGAGAGCGAGCCGATCCAGCATGTGATCCCCGTCCGTGCCGTCAAGGAGGATGGCCGAGGCTATCGCCTGCATGTGCTACGTGAGGACAAAGCCCAAGAGGTCACCCCCAGCAAAGCTCCCGAGGAGCTCAAGCCCCAACCTTCGACACTCAGCGAGCACGAAGCTCGTCGCCTACGCCAGGAGTACGGCGACCACTAACCCCGCCCCTCTACCCCCAAACTTCCCAAGAGCAATACTAGAGCTCCTACTCTCTGGACAGCACCAGCCCCCACCAAGAGTTCTGATCATCGCTCCAAGAGGGAGTATCCAGCACATCATCTACCACAAGGGAGCACCCCTAGCCCCTCTGAGGGAGAAAGACCCCAAAGACCTATGATCTGATATAAACGGTTTATGTAGCCAGCAGACGACAGCAGGCAGTACCTATTCGGCACTACCTGCTGAATAAGAAAAGCGTCTGTATCCTCAGTGAGGATGCAGACGCTTTTCGTGTCTTGGCTCCTAGCTCCCGGCCACGAGGGGTCGGGAGCTAGAGCATAGGGGGTGAATCTTACTCTGCGCTCTCAGCAGCAGGAGCAGCAGCCTCTGCTGCAGGCTTCGTAGAGCGACGTGAACGGCGGGTCTTAGGAGCAGCCTTCTTATCAGCCTTGTCCTTGAGCATGCCTTCGTTGTAGTCTACGAGCTCGATGAAGCAGACAGCAGCGTTGTCACCAAGGCGGTATCCCGTCTTGAGGATACGAGTATATCCACCTGGGCGATCAGCGATCTTAGCAGCTACGGGGCCGAAGAGCTCCTTGAGGGCATACTTGTTCTGTAGCTCGGCGAAGACGATACGACGAGAGTGCGTCGAGTCATCCTTAGCGCGGGTCAGCAGAGGCTCTACATATACACGTAGCGCCTTGGCCTTAGCCACAGTGGTGAAGATCCGCTTGTGAAGGATCAGTGAGGCAGCCATATTGGAGAGCATGGCCTCACGGTGCGCCTTCTTGCGACCTAGGTGGTTGAATTTCTTATTATGTCTCATCTTACTAGTTAGTCATTATCTAAATTGTACTTGCTAACATCCATCCCAAAGTCTAGGTGCAGACGCTCCATGAGTTCGTTGAGCTCATCCATGGACTTCTTCCCGAAGTTGCGAAGCTTAGAGAGGGAGTCACGGTCCATCACCACGAGATCCGCTAGGGTATGGATCTCGCCAGCACGTAGGCAGTTGAGCGCACGTACAGAGAGATCCAGCTCGGTAAGTTCCTTGGATAGGAGCTCACGTACACGGGTTAGCTCTTCCTCGCTATCGACCTCCTCGGGGAAGAAGGCTTCCTCGATGGTTTCCTCTACCTCGACAGGATCCTGTACGAAGAGTCTGAAGTGATCGATGAGGATCTCAGCAGCCTCCTTGAGCGCACGCTGTGGATGGATGCTACCATCCGTGGTGATCTCTAGGACGAGCTTCTCGTAGTCGGTCTTCTGCTCGACACGGAAGTTCTCAGCCCAGTACTTGACGTTGCGGATAGGGGTGTAGATAGAGTCGATGGCGATGGTCTGTAGCTCATTGGCCTTAGCTGTATCGACTATCTTCTCATCAGCAGGGACGTATCCACGCCCCTTGTTGATCTCGAGCTCGATGGTCAGCGAGTAGGCTTCATCGAGGTGACAGATGACGAGCTCAGGATTGAGCACCTGGAAGGAGGTTAGTCGCCCGTTGAGGTCACCAGCGACGAACTCCTTCTTACCAGAGATCGTCAGGCTGATGGTCTCGCCGAGAGCCTCCTCAGAGAGGGGGCGGAAGCGAACCTGCTTGAGGTTGAGAATGATGTTAGTTACATCCTCCAAGACACCCGGAATAGTAGCAAATTCATGATTGACACCTTCGATCTTGACCGTCGAGATGGCATAGCCCTCGAGTGAAGAAAGGAGTATACGGCGCAGAGCATTGCCGACGGTGGTGGCATAGCCTGGCTCTAGGGGACGGAACTCAAACCGAGCGAATGAGTCCGACGCGTCCATCATGAGGACGTTTTCGGGCTTCTGAAATGCTAATATTGCCATGTGAGTGAGATACTAGGGATTATTACTTAGAGTATAGTTCGACGATCAGCTGTTCCTTGATCTCTTCGGGGATGTCCTCACGAGCGGGGGCACTGAGGAACTTACCCGAGAGGGAAGCCTGATTCCACTCGAGCCAGCTGTAGCTACTGTGGCTACGACCAGCAAGAGAGTCGGTGATGACCTCTAAGCTCTTCGCCTTCTCACGTACCCCGACGACCTGACCAGGCTTGAGGGTATAGGAGGGGATATTGACTACCTGACCATCCACGGTGATGTGGCGGTGCGAGACGAGCTGGCGAGCTGCTGCACGGGTCTTCGCGATGCCGAGGCGGTAGACGACGTTGTCGAGGCGGCTCTCAAGGAGCTGGAGGAGGACTTCACCAGTCACCCCCTTAGTGCGCTGAGCCTTTTCGAAGAGGTTACGGAACTGGCGCTCGAGCACACCATAGGTGTACTTAGCCTTCTGCTTTTCCTTGAGCTGGATGCCGTATTCGCTCGTCTTGCGACGGCGGCTGTTCCCGTGCTGACCTGGAGGGTAGTTCTTCTTGGAGAGAACCTTATCCGCACCGAAGATAGGTGCGCCGAGCTTACGGGCGATCTTTGATTTTGGGCCTGTATATCTTGCCATTGTCTTCTATTGTTGGGCAGTACGAGCCTCCCGACGAGTCGGGGGATGGGAGCGTGGCAGGAGGTGAGGGTAGGAGGGCGGAGTGCAGCCGCGACCGGTTATGAGGAGAGGATAGATAATGAAAGTATAGCCAATCTATTCACCCATCGTCCCTCCTAGGGGATCCTGACCTATTCTGCTACTTCTCTGTCATGCTCTAGCGACCATCAGCTCCTTTAGGTAGGAGAAGAGGGAGGTAGAGCCTCTGCGATGTACTGCTATCTGTATGAAACTACTCTGTTATCTAAAGCGACTGACGAGGATTAGACACGACGACGCTTAGGAGGACGGCAACCATTGTGTGGCATTGGGGTCACGTCTACGATTTCGGTGACCTCGATCCCTGCACCATGGAGGGTACGGATAGCAGACTCACGTCCGTTGCCTGGGCCCTTGACGAAGACCTTCACCTTACGCAGACCGAGGTCGTAAGCGACCTTAGCGCAGTCCTGAGCAGCCATCTGAGCGGCATAGGGGGTATTCTTCTTGGAGCTACGGAAGCCCATCTTACCGGCCGAAGACCAGCTGATGACCTGACCGTCGTTGTTGGTCAGGGAGATGATGATGTTATTGAAAGAAGAATGGATGTGAGCCTGACCCACAGCGTCGATCTTGACGACCTTCTTCTTTGCTACTACTTTCTTTGCCATATCAACGTCTATTACTTACT
>ERZ773077.685-NODE-685-length-24792-cov-13.196184_pt1 | contig 24792 bp, 30 predicted proteins | sample MGYA00580612_ERZ773077 | MGnify/ENA primary metagenome ERZ773077 (study PRJEB29015, sample SAMEA2737971) | human oral metagenome | biome: human oral; feature: human-associated habitat; material: dental | place: China | collected 2021 ...
ATATTCCTGCACAAAGTTATCTGCAACAGCGTGGTTTATCAGCGGAAATCATTGAACGTTTTCAAATCGGTTATGTGCCAAACGCCATGGATACCGTTTATCGTCAATTTGGTAAAACACGTGAAGAGCAACAAAAACTGTTCGATTTAGGCATGTTATCGCGCAATGATCGCGGCAATGTTTATGACAAATTCCGTAATCGGATTATGTTCCCGATTCGCGATCGTCGCGGACGCACCGTGGCTTTCGGCGGACGCGTGTTAACCGATGAAAAACCCAAATACTTAAACTCGCCGGAAACCATCACCTATCACAAAGGCAGTGAACTTTACGGTTTATTTGAAGCCTTACAGGCGGATGATTCACCACAAAAATTACTGGTTGTTGAAGGCTATATGGATGTAGTGGCATTAGCCCAATTCGGTGTCAATTATGCCGTGGCGTCTCTCGGTACGTCCACCACCTCGGAACAAATTCAATTACTTTTTCGCTCCACGGAACAAGTCATTTGCTGTTATGACGGCGATCGCGCCGGACGCGATGCCGCATGGCGAGCGCTGGAAAATGCGTTGCCTTATATGGAAGATGGCCGCCAGCTGAAATTTATCTTTTTACCTGATGACGAAGACCCGGATAGTTTCATTCGTCAATACGGTAAGCAAGGCTTCGAAGAGTACATTGAGAAGGCGCAATCTTTAAGTGAATTTTTGTTCGCCCATTTAACCCCGAAAGTAGATTTTTCTTCAAAAGAAAGCAAAACTAAACTTGCTGCCCTTGGAATACCTTTAATTGAAAAAATCCCTAGCAAGGCATTAAGGATGGAGCTACGCCATCTATTTGCTAAAAAACTAGCTATTGTAGATCCAGCACAATTAGAAAGTTTACTTCCGGAGAAATTACAAACGGATAACACTCCGATTACACAAAAAATTCAATTCAAACGAACCCCCATGCGAATTTTAATTGCGTTATTGTTACAAAATCCGGAACTGGTAAAATTCGTACCTGATTTGGAGCCGCTCAAAAATTTGGACGAGCCGGGCTACGATTTACTTGCAGAATTGACCGCACTTTGTCGCGAAAAAGTGGGCATCAGTGCAGGGCAGTTACTGGAGCACTGGCGTGATACAAAACAACAAAAAACACTTGAAAAACTACTGGCGTGGAACCACTTGATTGAAGACGATAAGATCGAGGACACGTTCCGCGAAACATTACGTTACTTTTACCTGCAACTGGTTGATAAACGCATCCATTGGCTCATCGCTAAAGATCGTGCGGAAGGATTGGATCTCAACGAGAAAAAAGAGCTTTCACATTTGTTGGTAAAAAAACAAGAAAAGAAATAGTTAAACCTGAGTAAGAATGTTAGAATTCCTAGCATTTTATCTTCTCCAAATAAGTAAGCAAGGCGGATATCAAATATGGATCAAAATCCACAATCTCAATTGAAACTACTCATCGCGCAAGGGAAAGAGCAAGGTTATTTAACCTATGCCGAAGTGAATGACAGTCTCCCTGAAGAATTAGTCGATGCGGATCAAATTGAAGATATTATTCAGATGATCAACGACATGGGGATTCAGGTGTTGGAAACCGCACCGGATGCGGATGATCTGATGCTCAATGAAAATATCACCGATGAAGACGTCGTTGAAGAAGCAACCCAAGTGTTATCCAGCGTAGAAGCGGAACTTGGTCGCACGACTGACCCGGTGCGTATGTATATGCGCGAAATGGGTAGCGTAGAATTGCTCACCCGTGAAGGTGAAATTGATATCGCTAAACGAATTGAAGAAGGCATCAACGAAGTTCAAAGTGCCATTGCCGCTTACCCTGAAGCGATTACCTATCTCATTGAACAATATGATTTAGTGGAAAGTGGTGGCGTTCGTTTAGCTGACTTAATTACCGGTTTCGTGGATCCAAACGTATTAAGCGAATCAGAAACCGCAGAATTAGATGAATTCCATTCAGAAGAAGGCGAAGAAAACGTTGCTGCAGCTGAAATTGATGATGAAAGCGAAGACGAAGAAGATAGCGAAGAAAGCGCCAGTGACGACAGCGATAGCGATAACAGCATTGATCCTGAGGTTGCACGTGAAAAATTCACCGCACTTAGACAACAACATCAAAAAACGCTAGAAATCATTGCAAAACACGGTCGAACCGGCAAAAAAGCGAAAGATGAAATTCAGGCATTATCGGATATTTTCACTCAGTTCCGTTTAGTGCCAAAGCAATTTGATACCCTTGTTTTATCTACGCGAGATATGATGAAACGTGTTCGTCATCAAGAGCGTCTGATTCAACGTCTTGTCGTAGATAACGCAAAAATGCCAAAATCCAGTTTCCAAAAAAGCTTTATTGGCCATGAAACCAGCGATGTATGGTTGGTAAAAGCGCTTGCCGCCGGTAAGTCTTGGTCTGAAAAACTCGTACAGTATGAAGATGAATTGCGCCAAGCAATTGCTCATTTAGTTAAAATTGAGCAAGACACCAATTTAACCATTGCACAAATTCGAGAAATTGGTGAACGTATCTCACAAGGTGAACTCAAAGCCCGTCGCGCAAAAAAAGAAATGGTGGAAGCAAACCTTCGTTTGGTGATTTCCATTGCCAAAAAATACACTAACCGTGGCTTACAATTCCTTGATTTAATTCAAGAAGGTAACATCGGTTTGATGAAAGCCGTAGATAAATTTGAATACCGTCGCGGTTACAAATTCTCTACTTATGCCACCTGGTGGATTCGTCAGGCAATTACCCGTTCTATCGCAGACCAGGCACGTACCATCCGTATTCCGGTGCATATGATTGAGACCATCAACAAACTCAATCGTATTTCTCGCCAAATGTTACAAGAGATGGGACGCGAAGCTACGCCTGAAGAATTAGCAGAACGCATGGGCATGCCGGAAGACAAAATTCGTAAAGTGCTGAAAATTGCCAAAGAACCGATTTCCATGGAAACTCCAATCGGTGATGACGATGATTCCCATTTAGGTGATTTCATCGAGGACTCTACCTTAGAGCTTCCTCTGGATTCTGCTACCGCACAAAGTTTAAAAGCGGCGACACACGAGGTGCTGGAAGGCTTAACGCCACGTGAAGCGAAAGTGCTTCGTATGCGTTTCGGTATCGACATGAACACCGATCACACATTAGAAGAAGTCGGCAAACAATTTGATGTGACCCGTGAACGTATTCGTCAAATCGAAGCCAAAGCACTACGCAAATTACGCCACCCAAGCCGTTCCGAAACTTTACGCAGTTTCTTGGACGAGTAATTTTTAATACAAGAAAAAAGGATAAGTCAAAAGGCTTATCCTTTTTTGTTTAAATTAAACACACACAAGATGGCGCGGCTAGACTTTAACCCGATATTTCCCTATAATCCCACCGCAACTCTTACCGCCCCCATAGCTCAGTCGGTTAGAGCAGTCGACTCATAATCGATTGGTCACAGGTTCAAGTCCTGTTGGGGGCACCAAAAAACTTATCACACCCCCTCGCAACTCATCAAAAACACCAGTTAAAGCCAGTACTTATAAGACTTTATAGCGTTTTACCCTATCGTACTCCCTCGTAAACAATCGCCCTTAACCGCTCTTTTTTGTAACCACGATTGTAACCATGTGCTAATATCCCTTTTCCGTGGTTACATAAAATTGCTAAATGGTTACCAAATATGCCTAAAATTACTAAACCTCTAACCAATACCGAGGTAGAAAGATCTAAGCCAAAAGATAAAGAATACACTCTTACTGATGGCTACGGATTATTTCTATTAGTCTTGCCTACCGGCGTTAAATCATGGCGTTTTAACTATATCCGCCCACTTACTAAAAAACGTACTAAAGTTTCTTTAGGAACTTATCCAGCTTTATCTTTGGCTCAAGCCCGTTCTATTCGTGAAGAATATCGCTCTTTGTTGGCTCAAGGCATAGATCCACAAGAACATAAAGAACAAGAACAGAAAGCCGCTATTGAGCATATAGAAAATAGCTTGCTATCTGTCGCTAATCGTTGGAAGGCCAAGAAGGTTCAAAAAGTAGAAGCTGAGACATTAAAAAAAGATTGGCGCCGCATGGAAATCTATTTGTTTCCTTTTATTGGTGATATGCCGATAAATGAAATCTTGCCAAAGGTTGTTATTGAAGCATTAGAATCACTCTATAACCAAGGCAAGGGCGATACATTAAAGCGCACTATTCGGCTATTGAATGAAGTACTTAACTTCGCTGTAAACTACGGTCTAATTGCCTTTAATCCTTGCTTACGAATCAATGAAGTATTTAACTTTGGAAAATCCACCAACAACCCGGCAATAACGCCAAAAGAACTACCGGAATTAATAAAAGCCGTGATGTATTCCAGTGCGGCCATTCAAACAAAGTTATTATTCAAATTTCAGTTATTAACCATGGTACGCCCTGCTGAAGCAAGTAACGCCACATGGTCTGAAATTGATTTTAAAAAATCTTTATGGACTATCCCGGCTAACAGAATGAAGAAAAGGCATCCTTTTGTAATTCCTCTTTCTTCCCAAGCTATGGAAATTCTAAACAAAATGAAAAGTATATCTGTGAAAAGCGAATATGTTTTTCAAAGTTGGATTAAGTCTAACCAACCAATGAGCAGTCAAACAATCAATAAAATACTAGTTGATTTAGGCTACAAGAATAAACAAACTGCTCATGGATTAAGAACAATCGGACGCACTTATTTAGCCGATCAGCGTATTGATTATGAAGTGGCTGAAATGTGTATTTCTCACAAGACGGGTACGCAAACAGGAAAGATTTACGATAGGGCTGATTTCCTTGAACAACGCAAGCCGGTGATGCAACTTTGGGGCGATTATGTGGAACAATGCGAACGTTAAAAGCGATGTGCGTGAAAAATATTTAAAAACTGCCTTCACTCGTTCACCGATTGCTTTTACTTTGTTTTTCAAATACTTATAAGGTGAAGGGGAAGTCGGTGTTGTTCACCTTGGCATTCACCTTTTTAGGTAAAAAAAGCGCGGTTTTTATGCCGCGCCTTTCACTATCTATTTGATTTTATGTACTCATTATAAAACTCGTCAAAGTCTTTAAAGTGTACGTTGGTGATATATCTTCCTTTTTCAGTGCCGGAAGTTATCCGTTTGCGGGTGTAGGGGTATTTATTTTTGTGCTGTGCCAATCCTTGTCTTAATGATTCGGTAAAGTTATTCAGTGTTAAAGCATTTTGAATATTATTGGCTTCAGTAAATACCAAGTAAGCAGGGTAAAGGTGCGTTCTTGGAAGTCCGGTTTTCGCGTTGCCAATTCCTAGCCCGTTACTTTCTTGGGACGTTAGGAAATAACTACAAAACACCGTTAAATGATCTGAGTTCATTTTGATTTCTAACGCTTCGGCGCTTTCCTGTTGTTTGGTTAGCGCTTTTTTCGCGTCCAACGGATTTTTAAAAGCCTGAATCAGTTTATAAATAATTCCTCCGGCTTCGGCTTCTATCTTATCCATTAAGTACGGATCGCGTTTACTTTCCGGCACCACCTTATCAAAGTGAAAAATAACTCTGCGCCGCCCAATACCGCCGTTTCTTTCCGTGAATCTCGTCGCTTCATTGTTTACAATCATCACAATCGCGGGAATAATTGCTTTAAACTTGGATTTATTTTTCTTGTCAATTAAAACTAAATCACCCGCACTAATGCTTTTTAGTCCTCCACCATCACCGCCATAGCGGGATTGTTCCGGGCATAGAATGAGCGTTTTATTCACAAGAGTTTCACGGCCGCGCGGTTCATCTAAATCCACCAACCGCGCACTTTCGGTGTTTTGTTCACCGGCTAACATTGTGGCAATTTGCGCAAATACCGATTTTCCACTGCCACCATCGCCGGTTACTTCAAAGAATAATTGCCAGTTATGGCGATTGGTTAAAATCGCGTAAAGTGCCGCTAAGATTGCTTGCTTTTTGGCTTCCTTGCCATCAGCAACAAAGTTCAGCCAGTTATCAAAGTGCGGTGTATTTTCTTCTCGATCCGTGTAATCGTGCGGAATGAAGGAGGTTAGCCAGTTTTCCCGGCAATGTGGGCCAAATTCCAAGGTAGAACGATTTAAAACGCCATTTTTAAAGGCCAATAGTTCCTTGGATTGTTCCCCAATTTTTGTCGCTTGAATCTTCACGGTGTCAATCATCGAATTAATCGAACGGGCGCTATAAGTAAATTCCTGTTCATCGTAAAACTGAACAGCTTTAGCTTCCATTTCCGGTATTGGCAAAATTTCCCAGTTTACCCCAGTGTAATGGTAAAACTCCTTCTCCAAGCTGTGTTCCGCAATATCCAGATTCAACCATTTCACGAATGCGCGGGCTTTTATGTTGGTGCCATCCTTTTCTTTCAGTTTCGGCGGCGGAGCAATTTTATCCGCAATTTCTACCGCACTTTTATCCATGCGTAGGCGTTGAATGTAACCACTTAGATTTTCCTTCATCTGCGCAGCACCATCATATAAAACAACATGATCGGCTTTAGTATGCTTTGCTAGATTATGGCAAATACCGGTGATTTCGGTCGGTTCTAATTCACCACATTGGAAAAGCATGATTGCGCGTTGCTCCGAATCGGCTAGTCTGATTCCTGAAATATCTTCAAGCTGCTGTTCGGCAAGAATAACTGGCTTTTGTCTAGCATCGATACCTTCCACCAACGAACACAACAATAACCATTCTTCGCCTTTTCCTTTGTTCCATGCTTGCCAAGCCTTACGCCCGGCAAGAATGATTAATGCGGAAAAAGGTTCTTTCGGCTGATCCGCTAAATGTGGTGCATTAATTAAGCGGGCCATGATTTACCCCCTCAACTGCGCCGTTCTCAATCATATTGATACGCATGGCAACGATTTCCTGAAAATATGAAAATGTGCTTACCAAGGAAATCACTAAGCTATGCTTCAATAAGCCATCTATAAGTTCATCATTGGATAGCATTGCTGCGGTTTCCTCCGGCGCTAAAGAAGGCGGTTTTGGTGCCATCTGTAGTAAATGCTTATTGATCGTGATTAATTCATCACGAAGAATTTTTAGCCCACCGAGATATTCAGCGGGATAATCAATAAACTGTTCGGCTAATGCCAAAATTGATTCGGTGGTATAAGGGAAAGACGAATTAAAGGCTTCATCTTTAGGTTTTCCCATGTTCTGATGACTGATTGAAATCGCATTCAATTCAATGGCATTTAGTTTGGAATAATCCATTTTTTGATTGAGATCCATTATTTCACCCCCGTGATTTTCAATCCTGCTGTAGTTGCTCGTTTAATTGATTTCAGCGCGTCTGTTGCGCCTTTTAAATGTCCGTTGTGAATGTAGTCTTTGGCAAAGCTAAGATAAAATTCAGTCTGTTTAATGGCTTTTACCAACTGTTCCCAATCCGGCAAGCGTTCTTCCTCAAATAGGCTAGGGCGCTTCTTGCTTACTTTGGTTTTTAACTTACGCATTTGCCACCACCTGTAATCGTTCAATTTGTGTTACTACTTCGGCAAATTTAGAAATTAAATAGCCGTTTGCCTGATTGAAGTCCTTTAAAAGTGCGGTCTGTTCTTTTGTTAAATCGGCAGCTTTCGCCAATTCGTTAAATAACTTTCCACCACCTTTTAACCGTTCCACTAAATCCGCACATTCGCCGCGCATTTTTAGTTTGTGATGGAAGTCGTCCGGATAAACTTCAAGGCATTTGCGGTTGCTGTCATGGATTAACTTAAATTGGCGGCTGATTTGTGCATATTCCGCATGTAAGGGATTGAATGAGAGTTTCCCATGAATCTTAGGCTTAACCGTGCCTTGTGTTTGCTGTTGTGCCATTGGTTTAATCATTTTCATCATCCTCGCCTAATCCGTCGGGGTTGCTAATTCTGATTTCTAAATGAACATCTTTATTTTTTAAAAATTCAGCAGCTTTATAAGCTTGTTCGTATGTAGGATAATGCCCCACAAAATCAATTTTGCCCTGTTTGTCCAATATCACTAATTTGTAAGGTGAATTAGTCATCTTCGCCCTCCAATAATTTATTCAAAGCCGAATAATTGATTTCACTTACTCTAAACGCAGCGACTATTGCCGCCTGAATTTCACATTCATTTAATTTTGAATAATCGGTTTCAGATAAAGCCAATAGCAATGATGAAAGCTGATGGACTTTCTCTAAAAGCCCTTCTAATTGCCATTTTTCAAGAGTGATTTTTTCTTTATTAAGATTGCTCATAGCTCACCCCTTGATAAAAGTGCGGTCGTTTTTCACGGTGTTTTGAAGATTGATTTTGCCGGTAAGCACAAGAACAAAATCACGGGCGAATTTGGCTCGCGCGGCTTGTTCTGTATCGGCGGTGATACGGATTTTTTGAATGTGATTGGTTAGATCGGTACGGCGAATAGCCGCAAAAATGAATTGATACATTTGCGTAGATTCCAATTGTAAGTTTTCAGAATCTACCGCTAGACTTCTCACGGTCGGGCGGTAGAACGTAACAGGGTGAGAAACTGCTACAATTGGAAAGCAGCCCGTCAAAGACGGCCCATTACGCTCTACCATTGAGAGAATGATTGGATTTAGATTGAAAACAAAATCCGCATATTCTTTAGGTGTGCGAATGTTACGAACAAAAAAAGCACGGTTAAAAGGCGTGCTATCGTTCGCCAATTGTAAATAATTCAGCTTCTCACGGCTGGCCTTAGATTTTGCTAAGACGTGAACATAGTCGCAAATTTGACCGCACTTTGTAAAGTGAAATGTATTGTAATTATTTTCATATTGTTTATAATTAACGTGATTTAAATTCATATTCATTCCTTTTATGGATTTAGATCGGGAAACGTGGCGTGTGCTTTGTGTTTGGCTCATGGTCGCTAAAATCATTCATTAGCGTTCAAAGTGTGTTCCGCAGTTTCCGCCCTCATGTAATTTAGGTTATCTACCTTCTGAGTGATTCTTAAGGTAGGGGAATGCGCCGCTTGGGTTGAGCCTTGCGGCGTTTTTCTTTTAACGGAATCGAAAGTAGGCTTGCTGTTCTTCATGCGTAGTAAGCTCACCTCCCTTAGCCTTATAAATGGCAATCACCTGTTTTAACTGTTCGGCATCTGCGATTTCATAGCGGTAATATTGCCCCATTCCATCTGCAGTCTTTTCCGTTGTACGTTTCACTTTGCCGGTTAAATGATTGCGTTCAAGTTCACTGATATAGTTACGTGCTGACGTCATGCCCATCGAATAACCATCAATGCCGCTAATGCTAGAAAGAATTAAGCGGTGTAACACTTTTAAGAATTGTGTTGGTTTTCTTGCTTCGTTCATCTTCCACCACCTTAAGCGCGTACCGCTTTTTGTTCTTCAATCCATTGATTCACTTCTTCTAAGTCCCAACGGACAAAGTTTTGTGAAAAGCGGATCGGTTGTGGGAATTGTTTAGCTCTTACAAGCTCATTGAGTTTGGTGCGGCCAAAGCTTACGCGTCGGCAAACATCGGCACCGGTGATGAGTTTTTTAGATTGGGTTTGAGATTGGCTCATAAAAAAATACCTCTCGTTAGTTTAACTATGTGGAATAGCGTTCTATTCCGTTGAGTTGTTCGAACGAGAGGCATTTAAATGCTATTTTGAATTACTTTCGAGAGTAAGAAATAAGAAGAAAATTTATAAGTAATAAATTTTATTTTGAAATTACTAATACAAAAAAAGCGTAAAATCCTATTAGTAATTTTACGTTTAAATTTTTATATGAATTTTGGTGAAGAATTAGAAAGTAGTGCTAAAGCTTTCTTTTTTACTGTTTGTCTGACGGTATCTATTCTTGATATGTCATATTCATCAGGAAATAGGGCATCAGCTATTTCCTGATCTCTGATTTTCTTGCCGGTCATCATCCCCCAAAGAATCAAATCAATGTAAGGTATAACTTTATATCCAATCAAGCTTTTTATTTCATTTTCTGATATGATTTTTCCGTTCTCTTTTCGTTCTTTTCGATATGATGATAATACTTCTTTGAAACGCTTAAGAATGACTTCATCCGAGAAGTTAGTATCAACTGAAACAATAAGACCAAAATGACCATTAATTCTTTTTAACATTTCCGTATTGTCTAGATTTAGTTCTTCATAATCAGAAATAGAAACATCATCAAAAATATCCTCTATATTTTCTTTTTTTATTTTAGACTCTTCTACATATTTTCCAACATCATCTAAAACTTTTATGAACTCACTATTCCCCCAAATCTTAGCAATTTGATATGTAAAAAATATAAAATGGTCAGCAAATTCATCTACTGAGTATTTATAGGATATTAAATCATCCCTATATGCATTCTCTTTAATTATTAATGGGAGTTCGGATATTAAATTTTTGTTAAGAGATGAAGTATTTTCTCTCTCCTTTAAATATCTATAAGCATTAAGTCTATCTAACCAAACTAGTCGCCATTGGTTACGATTCATATATTTGAGATTTTCATAATCATTTAAATTAAACCATTCTGGAATATTGCTTTTTTTCATAAATGCCCCTTTCGCATTTTCCCTTATGATAGGAACGCACCAACAAGATAAGGTTTCTTGCTTTCGGGAGCTACCCTAGGTGCGTTTTATTTGGTTATTCAGCCAATGTAATAGATTCAATTTCCCATCTATTACCTTTATATCTTTTTTTTAAAAATACCATAGATTTAGTTCTAGCGTCTTTTTCATCTGCAGCATCTATAGATATGGTATCGCTATCAATTTCATTCCCATTATTGTCTATCACAAAAAAACTTAGCAGATATTCTTTATTTTCCATGTTAGTCCTTAGCTTTTATAGTCACAGAAATATTAGAAAGTGTAGTTTCTTTACCGGTGTTGCCGTCTATCCAGTTTATCGAGCCGGTGATAAATGGCTTATTTTCTTTCTGCTTCTGTAAAGTCTTTTGAATAATCGGACGATTAATTTCATGTTCTACCCAACTATTCTTTCTTTTTTCTCGCTCGTCCACCAACCGTTTATTTTCTTTCCGGCGCTTATATTCATCATAAATAAGCCAACCGATAGTAAATGAAAGCCCGCCGGCTAAACCAAAGGCCACAATAAACCACCAGTCTTGAAAGGTAACTATTGCTAATACGACAAAAAAAGCAGCAACCATACACTTTATTGCAACTAGTATCAGACCCATAGTTCCCCCTTATTTTTACTGGTTATTATAGCAAATAACATAGTAACAAAGGGGGAAAGATTCAATAGTATAAGGGAAATATTTTATTATTCATCACTTGCCGGCATTGATTCTTTTTTGCTGTTTTAGCATGGCATCAAGCTGTTTCTTGGCAATAAAGTAAATCGTTTCTAACGCGTCCATATTTGGGCTATTTGGTCGGCTGTCTATTTCTCGCTTGGCCGCATTACATTTACATTTTAATGCGTGAATAACTTCACTTATTGGATAGGGTTCTTCATCATCGTAAAAGCTGACAAAGGTAAAAAGTGCGGTCGATTTTTTATAGTGATTCACCGCTGAAAGAAGTAAGTTTTGCTTTGCCTGTTTACATCTCATAAATCAATCCCGTTAAATTGTTCCAATGCCTGTTTGTGTTCTTCCGATAACTCAAAAATCAGATCGCCATATTCAAGTTGATAGGTGCCGAATGACATCAAGAAAGCTACTGCCGGATCGATTTTGTTTGCGGCCTTCTTCTTGTTTGGTTTTATGTTGGCGTTCGCATCGGTTTCCATCACAACGTTGGATAATGCCCACGAAAGCACTGGATCGTCGTTATGTTCTATCACTTGACGATTTATCAATACTTCCGCACTTTTGGCCACCGGGCTAAATCGTTGATAGGTTTGCGGGAATGGTTCTACTTCCAAGCCTGCTGCCTGTAATTGCGTTCTTAAATGCGTGGCGTTCCAAACATCAAAGCTGATCATTTTGATATTGAAGTTTTCCGCATCTTTTAAAATATCATCGCGGATTTTGTCATAGTCGATACAGTCGCCCTCAGTTGCAATAAGCCAACCATTGCGCACCCAGTTTCGATAAATTGCCCGGTTCTTGTTGGCCACATTGTTAAGCTGAAATTCAGGAATATAGTGCCGGGTAATCAACCGCACTTTTTTCCCTTGTGGGAAGGTATAACAAAGGCTTGTTAAGTCGTTGGTGCTAGATAAATCCAAACCTAAATAGCAATCTTGGTGAAGTAGGTCATTTTCGGTGTAATCTCGTGCGCACTGCGCCCAATTGCCTTCGCCTAGCCACGGTGTCGTTCCTTGGCACCATACATTAAAACGCTTGGTAAGCATTTCCACCCACTCGGAAGGAATCCCTCGGGCTTTCTTGATTGTGTTTTCAAAATCAAGGTAAGGAATGGATTTACCGATATTCGGATTGGCTTTTATCCAGTTTTCCGGATTATCAATTTCGCTTTCTTCGTCCAATTCAAAAATCAGCACAAATAGGCTGTCGTTTTGTTCGTTGCCTTCCAGTATTTGTGCGCAGTAATCATAGTGCTGCTTACAAGCGGAAATAACGTTACTTCCCGCTGTGGTAATGGCAAACAGTAAACCTTCCAGGCGTGCGCCTTGCCCTAGTTCTAATGCACTGTAAACACTGTTATCGGTGTGTAAGTGATATTCGTCCACAATGGCTAAGCTTGGGTTAGTTCCCTCAATGGTTGAGGATTTAGCCGCCAACGGGCGCATTAGGCTATTTGATTTTGGATTAATCAGTTTATGCTGCTGAATATTGAGCCGTTTGCGCAAAAGGGGAGATAGTAGGCACATTTGACGCGCATCATCAAACACAATGCGGGCTTGGTCTCGGCTTACTGCTGCAGTGTAAATATCTTGTTGACCCGCTTCCATCAGTAGAAACCAATTAGCCAACACGGCGGCCACGGTGGACTTGGCATTTTTCCGCGCTACTTGGATATAAGCGGAACGATATTTTCTCAAGCCGGTATCGGTACGTTTAAAGCCTAACAAATTGGCAAAGAGAAATGTTTGCCAGTCTGAAAGCTCGATTGGTTGCCCGCGTAAATGCCCCTTAACGTGCGGGCATAGGCGGGAGAACGCCAAGAATTTATTTACCGCACTTTCATCAAAGAAATAAGCGGGGTTCGCTAAATCGTCAAAATAACGCGCTACGGCTTGTTTTATCTTACGACAAGCCACTATTTCACCTGATTGAACTTTCTTCGCGTATTCGTGCCAGATTTCCATTTCTCGCCTACATTGTGAGGATTTCATCCAACATATCAGTAACGTCCGTTTCTACTGGATTTTTACGGCGACTTACCGGATCGAAGCCTAAGAGGGAAGACATCTTGATCATGACTTTTTCGGCATCTGCTTTCGCGGACAATGCCGGGTTTCTTGATTGTGTGCCTTGGCTATTTACGATAATGAAGCCATTTTTGGCTAAATCCGCCACGGAATGCCGCCAAATTGCGTAGTTTTCGCAATAAATTTCAAGGTTTGTTAAATCTTCCGCTTTAATATCGCCACGTTCTGAAAGTTGTTTAATTCGTGCTTTCCATTGGCTTTTAGCAATATCATCCAAGAAATCAGGTGTCTTATAACTTTTTCGCTTGCTCATTCACTTTCCTTATTTTCTAAAAAATCACTTTGCGTAAAAATTTGAGTAGGCGGGCGGTTCCGTAGGATTTTGCTTTTCTTTTTGAAACTGCCCCCACCCTAATCAATTTTCTTCGCACCAAATCCGCGTTGGTCTATCACTCGTGTTTTATAGCTGTGACAATCACGACATAAAGGCTGATGATTGCTTGCTACCCAAAACAATGGATCGGATTGTCCGTTCTCTACCGGCTTGATATGGTCTATCACTGTTGCCGGAGTATATTTGCCTTGCTCTAAGCACATCACACAAAGGGGATGATGCTTTAAGTATTGTTCGCGGTATTTGCTCCACTTGTGGTCGTAACCGCGTGCGCTACTGTTTGGGCGGTTGTCCTTGGGTTTATGCTCCTCGCATCTACCGGACTTTACTTTGTTTCTACATCCGGGATAGCTACAACGTCTTAACGGTTGGTATGGCATCGGTTACTAAATCCTTAGTAAGCGCACGGTTCTCTGTACACTTCCCACAATGCGGAAATCGTCATTGGTGCCGGTTTAAGGTTGGCTAAGTCTGTGACGGCTTCGCGGTTCGTGTAGAGATAGGCGACATACATTAAGCAACCAATCTTAATCGCCGGGGTAAAAGGTATGGTCTTTTCCGTTTCTTCTTCCCCAAAAGTTTTGCCAATATGTTTTTGGCATACTTCCAATGTGGCTGCCTTATAGGCTTCCAGTAACTCATCATCTAAATCATGATCGAGATTTAAGTGCGCTTTGATTTCATCAATCGTTAAATTAATTTCCGCCATTGCCGGTCAACTCCTTACAGATAAGCTGCAGTTCTTTGTGCGCTTCTTTACTATCAATAATGTTGATTATCTCTAGCGAACGGTTCCCATATTTCACGCGCATAGTGTTATCAACATTAGTTCCGTAACGTATGCGAATGCGCACAGTATTTTCATTTAATGGCACCGCACCGGAGAAGAACTCTCTACCTTGTAACGGTTCAACCGCCGCCCGGATATTGGCAACGGTTTTCCATTTACTCACAACACCGCCGTAGTCGTTCTGTTCGTTCACTTGCTTTTGTAGGCTGATCACCTTGTTATACTTTCCGGCCTTAATCATGATTGCCATTGTTTGCCCCCGATTCTTGTTCATTACCGCGTTTTACTTCCACGGTTTGTTTCCATGCTTGGCTAAATTCTTCTCCACCCTCATAAGGCGGTAAACCTTCACGGCGGCGGACTTCATTAGGGCACATTACACCGGCTTTAATTGCCACATCGTAACTCTTGAAGCGTTCGCTTTGACTTGTGCGCAATAAGTCGCTTGTATCAAATTCGATTAAGTAACGTTTCTTGCTGTTGCTGCCTAAATCAATCATCAAGGCATCTTTTAGCTGCTGTTCAAAATTGGTTAGCCAAGGGCGCAAGGTTTGCGATAAAAAGGCTCGACTGGCTTCACTAAAGTTTGAATAACTGCTATTGGAATAGTCTTGAAGGAAAATCGGGCTAATGTTGTAGATTCGGGCAATATCGGAAATTGTGAACGTACGGCTTGCTAACCATTCCGCATCTTGGTTCGTCATGCCTAACTGTTTATATTCCATTGAGCCTTCAAGGATTGGTGTTTTCCCTGCGTTCTTCGCGCCTTTGTAACGTTCAAGGGCTTTTACGGCTTTTTGTGCTTTGGCATCGTCCAACCATTCGGCGGTAGTAATTAATCCACTCGCCATTAATCCGTTTTTCATCACTGCCGATCCGTGTTTCTGTTGAGCAATGCCTAAGCCCACGGTTTCACGGCAAATCGTAATTGGCGAACGTCCCATAAAGCCATCAAGGGAAGAGTGGCGTAAATGTAGGATTTCATCTTGAAGATAGTTTTTGGTATTGCCGTCTAAATCGGTAATTTGATAGATATACTCGCCGCCAACTTTACGATAGATATTGACCGCACTTGGTTCGTACGGGGTAAGGCTGATTGGTTCGCCTTTGCTGTTCCATTCAATCACCGCATAAGCGTTACCGTTTAATAGGCAGTGGCGCATCATGGTGTATTTAAATTGATACGGTGTTTGGTTACGGTTTGGCATCTCGTTTAAGAGATAGTCCACCGGGTGACGATAAACGCGCTCGCGGCCATCGTCTTTAAGCTGATACAAATAACAAGGCATACTGGCCACCGCTTCCGCAATAACGGTGACGGCACTCATCACCGCCGGTAAACTTTCTGCCGTGTTTGGGCTGACAAATTCCCCCGCGCCGGTGTTTGATACACCAAGATAAGAAAGCAGTTCATTAATTGCCATCGGTGAGCTGCGTTGTTCTTTTCGTCTGAATGGGTTCCACATATTACGCCTCCGCCACATCAAGCCACTGTTTCAAAAGTGCGGTGGATTTTCCTTGCGTTTTTCCCTTTGCGGTTGCCATTGATCGTTTGGCAATCTCAACGCTACTTTCAGGATAGGCAGGAATGCTGGTAACGGTGATTTCAAATAATTCCGCTTTGGCTACTGTGCGTTGACAAGGCTCTACATCAAAATTCCATGTTTCTTCTTTGGCCCAAAAGCCGAAAGACATCCCGCTAATATCGCTGCGTTCAACACTTACCAATAAATCACGCCCTAAGGTGGTATCAGGTGGCATTAATTCAAAACGTAAGCCTATTACGTCTTCTTCCAGTTTTAAGGTTCCCGCACGGGTACGCCCTAATAGTTTGGTATGGTCGTGTTCAAATAATGCCCGTACATCGGCACCACTACTTAAACTTTCACTAAACGCATTCGCACTGAATTGTTCTACAAAATCGCAATAAAGCACTTCAGAAGGGCTGTCCCACTTCACCACATAGCCAACCAGTTTTTTATTCTCGCTGTCTGCGATGATTTCGGATGAGCGGATTTCAAATTCTTTATTCATACTTTCCCTTTTAACAAAAAGGGGGCTTAATTGCCCCCGTTGGAATTTGACGATTAAGCCGTAACTTCAATGAACTTGATTGCGTTACTATCTACCACGCCACCACCAAGATATTTATCGGTATGGACTTTATAGAAGCCCGGTTCGGTAATGTTATCAGGGCGGGTTCTTACGCCGGTTTCGTGATCTACAATGAAGTAACCGCGTTTGAAGTCACCAAAGGCAACTACCGGTTTATTGGCACCACTTGCCGGCATGGTCTCAAGGAAGTAAACCGGGCGACCTAAAAGGGTAGAAGGCGCATCTACGGTTAAACCATCACGCCAAATAAAATCGCCGTTTTTGTTTTTGAGTTTTTGTAATGCCGCCGCAATGGTGGAAGACATCACCCAAACGGCATTTTTACGGTATTTGCTGTGTAAGGTGTAGAACAAATCAATGAGCGTATCGGCGGTGATTTTGTCGGCACCGGCAACGTCTAATTTTTGTAACTTACCAAAGGCGCGTACTTTGTCCGCTTCGGTAGAACGTTCATAGGATAAGAAGCCTTTTGATTTCTTCGTGCCGTCGCCGCCGGTTAAGTCGGTTTCTTCGGTTTCGGTGAAGCTTTCGGTAATTTCATCGGTCAACCAACCTAAAACATCAATACTGGAGAAGTCCAAAATTTCTTGAGTGGTTTTTGGATAGGCATAGATAGGATTTAAAGCAATGGTGACTTCATGGAGTTTCGGTGTGGCGGTGCCATTGCGTGCTTGACCTTCCTCACCATGGGCTACTACTGCACCACCGTGCGGAAACCAGTTTTTTGTATTCTTTCGCACCAACCGGCAAGCGGACCACGTTACAAATTTGACGCATCACGCTATCATCGGTTAAGCGTTTCATTACGTCTTTATCCAATTGTGGGATCACGGTATAACCGCCATCTTCTTGACCGGTGGTGGAAAGATTTCGTAATTCACCCGTTTTAATGTAGTGGCGTAGTTCGTCATTGCTGAAAGTTTTACCGCGTGTTTCTACCGGCTTGCCTTTGTCGGCAATGTTACGTTCTTCATCGGCCACTGTTTCATAACGGGCGATTTCATCGCTCAATTGTTTAACCAAATCTTTCAACTTTTCAAAGTCAACGTTTTCGGTTTCGGTCAATGAGCGGTTTTCTTGTTCCGCCTTGTCTAACATAGCGCGCATTGCTGCGACTTTTTCCGCTTTTTGTTGGCGTAGTTCTAACAGTTTTTTAAACATAGTTAATCCTTTTAAAATCATCTTAATTAAGACGGCTTATAAAAAGCCCATAGAACAATATATACACAAAAAACAGGAAGTAAATTGCTTAAAAATTAATAGTTTAGCTACGTTAGGATACGTTGAGCGAGTGAAATTTGACTGCTTATTTTTTATACAGAGATTAATTTTAGGCATAAAAAAACGGCTAGTCTAAAACTAACCGTTTATATCCCTTATTAATTACATTACGCTACTTTCCTATTTTCCTTTTTAGGACCATGCGTTTCATCACCTTTAAAAAGATAACGCTCATCCGCTAGCATTTTTGGTGCAACTTTGAGAAGTAAATCCATAACTTCACCACTACGTTTATACACTTCTTGAGTGGGATAATATTTTTTCTCTTTCATTTTACTTACTCCTTTGCTCTTAGATGTTCTTCTAAAGCATCTAACGAAATTATCAAATCTTGGCAACCGTCTTCAACAAATCCAAATTGGTGATAGTAATTACGTAAGGCATTGTTGCCCTTTTCAACATCTACTAACCTTACGTACTTACCATCCAGCTTCTTCATAAAAATAAGGCACGCAAATAGTGAATATAGAAACATTTTACCTTTCAGAACATCATCACCAAAATTTTCTATACCGTATATTTCTAAAGTTTCTTTTTCCGGTATAAACGACGAGATAAAAGCCCCCAATAAAATACTAGAACGACAATCAATATTTTTTAATTTAAAACAAAAATCGAAACTATCATCAGGGTTATACTTATCAATAACATAATCCCAATTTATCCTACCATATCCTTTAGAAAGAACTATAAAATCTGGCTCCGTTATAGGTCCCACCGCTAACGAAGACGATAGACTATCCATTAGCATTTGAAAATCACTAATTGAAGAATTTACTATTTGTTCAAAATTCATATACAAAGTATAAATAGAGATGAGGTCGGTATTTTACAACTAGAGTTTTAAATTATCAATAAACTTAACACAACCAATCGCAACTAATCATAACCAATATACACCTTTTTAAAAGAGTGAACACTAGTGAATACCTAGTGAACACCCTATTCACTATATAACTATATGATAAATAAAGAAATATAATATATAGTGAACAGGTGAACACCTTTTTATATAATTTTGAACGTTGATAGAAATTAAATCTTTTTTCTCATTGGTTGTTCTTTAATGTAACCACGATAGTAACCACGGCATTTTAAGAAAAACTCAACGAATTGATAATTAAAGAATTATTTAATAATTTCAAGTCCTGTTGGGCCATTCTAAACTTCCTCTAAAATTGATAACTCAAGCTGAACAAGATGGTTCGTCCTCTAGCATAGTTATTTAAAATAGATTGCGTTTTTCCACCATGGCCATCCGTATGGCATAATTCTCCTGGTGAGCAAGGCTGTGATGGTGCGCTACTTACGCTACTGTAATAACGTTGTGTTGCCGCATCATTGCCGGCATCTAGCGGATCAATATACTTCTTATCAAACAGATTCTGAATTTCTGTTTTTAAAACCAGATTTTCAATCGGCTCATAACTGACATATAAATCAAAAATCAACGGCTGTTTTTCAATGGTTTCCGTTTCTTTAATTGCATGATGGCCACGTCTTAAGGCATTCTTCTCAAATGTGGTACCATCAATATACCGCTCCTCAATGGAGGCACGTTTACTTTCACCGTAATAGCGGACTGCACCGCCGACCGTTAATTTCCGATCAAACCAACGGCTACCAAGCTCAAGGCGACCATAATCTCTTGGTAACGCAGAAATTCGAGTCAAACCGTAACCTTGTTTTAAAATATCTTCTTTTGACGCATTATTCGGACGAGGGCTGGCATCACTATAATTGGTCGGCTGATTGGTTCTTTGATAAGCGTACGAGAGATTCGTAAAGAATCTGCCCATATCATAATTTAACTCTAATTCCACACCGCTCTTTTTCACCGTTTTAGCATAATTACGATGTGCAATGGTAAATTGAAAACCGTTGCTTTCTGCCCAAGTAGGCGCTCCGCCTTGCCACCATTCGCCCCAAACATTATGAATATAATTTTTAATGTAACTACGATACCCGACGACTTTTATTCCTAGCACATCATCATTTTTCCAAACACCTTCCTTAAAGGTATTAAAACCCAATTGATAAGTTGAAGCACGCTCCGGTTTTAAATGAGTATTAACACCAGCATCGGAGACTTGAGAAAAATACATTTCCTGAATATTTGGCATACGCTTCGTTCTGGCATAGCCCACGAAAGGCATAAAGTAGTCATGAAAACGCGCACTGAAAATCGCAGAATGGTTTATTGCTGTTTTGTGGCCGGCTCTTCTTTCTAAAGGTTCATAAATTTGACAACCGCCGTTAGGATCACAATATTTTTTATAAATTTGAGAATCCTTGCCAAAAGCTTTTTCAAAATCTTCCGGAGAATTATAGTAACCCGCGTATTCGCCGTTAAATTTATACTTAATCAAATTCACGCTATAATCCAATTGATAGATATCACGAGTCAGTGACGTATCTAAATAAAACGTTTGGAATTTCTGCTTGCCAGAAGGCTGCAAGATACTCGATTTTTGTGGCAATAGCCCTTTTGAACCTTTATAACGTCCTAGGAAATCGTATAAACCACCCTGCTGCGAAGAACCGTCATAAAATAAGCTAAGCTCTTCAGGGAATCGATTTTTGCTATATTCATTTTTGAAGAAGTTAAAACCTAAGGTAGTTTTTAAATCAACGTCTTTTGGCAAGCTAAATGTGTAACTGTTACTAATGTCAAAAATATCAGCTGTATTTTTCGTTTCTAAATATTCCAACACTTCCCAACCGGTAAACCGTGAACCTTGCGGATATTTGGATTTGCCCACGTTATGCGCTAACAACACATTCATATCAACATAGCCATTATCATTGAAGTTATAGTTAAGTTGATAATTACGGTTTTCAATTTTGCGAGTACCAATAGCATTATCCAAAGCGCGTAATTGTAGATTTAACGTATGGCGATCGTCAGCATATTCAAACTTGACTAAATGGCTATGAGCACTTTGACGAATACTGCTTGGATCCAATGGCGCTAAACGATATTGGTCGTTATTGCGCTCAAAAGCCGCGTTAGTTTCATCAATTTGTTTTTGTAATTCAGGAGAGTGTTCCGGATCCTGTAAAATTCGTCTTCGCTCCGCATTACGATAATAACTGCAAGGATAGGCCTCCGGTTGAGATGGTGTGGGGGCGTTACAAGCCCACATATTTTTATTCATATCTGGCATCCAACGGCCTTTAGCTTGATCAAATACAAACCCGGCTTCGGTAAATTCTTTCTTTTTTTGTTGTTGTAAAAAATCATCACCGACATCCGCGATTTTCTGACCACCTCCGCCGATTTTATAATCTTGCGACACTTCTCGGCGACTATAACCATACAACATGCCTACATAACCGCCGTTATCCAACCATTTTCGGGTGGCTGTCATTGCCATATAGTTGGATTTTGTTGCATTAGTACCGGTCATCCCTTTGATAATAAAACCAATATTCTTATCCCCTACAATCGCATCATTGACGCCCAATGTTCTGAAATTTGCAGAGCCATACAAAGAATTCACACCGTTTGTGCCACTAAAGTTTCCCTTCGTTAAATCAATACCGGCAATAAAATTCGGATCTAAGGATGCACCAAATTGAGAATTACCACCAGCTTGCCCGGAATCCATTGAAGTGGAATAAAATGTTTGTGTCACTCCATCCACCATGGTATTTGCCCGCCCAAAACCAGTTTCTCCACGAATATTTAACGACAAGACGCCGGAGCCTTTATCTTGTTGGGTAAATGCGCCCGGCATACTACGAACAACGTTATCAATGTTTTGTGTTTCTTTAAAAACATGTTCTCGCGTGCTTTTCGCTTTCGCTTCAGTAAACGGTTTTTTCTCATTAGCAATGATTCTTTCAACCACATCAATTTGGTCTAATTGCTCTTCAGCATAGGCAATGTTGATCACATTAAACACACAAAGTGTTATTACATTAAATTTTATGGCGTTACGCATTTTGCTCCTCAAGATCCTAATAAAAGTTTTTATCCAATAAAAAACAACATCACAAATAAACAAGCGATGACGTACATAAAAATTTATGAAAACGTATATTTATCCATTTTTGATGATGATCTTATTTTAAGTTGAAAAATAAGATTTAAGCAAATAAAAAATAAAGAAGAGAAAAAGAAACAAAAAAAGTGCGGTGAAAATCCACCGCACTTTTTGCTGGGAATGAAAGGAAAGCGGGTTAAACGCTAGCAAATAACAAGGTTGACGTTCTTATTTTTTAATAACTCATCAATGCTTGGCGGGACATCCGAATCGGTGAACACATACTCTACATCTGTAATGGAACCCAGTTTGACCATCGCGCGTCGACTAAACTTAGAATGGTCTGTTACCAACAAGGTATTACGAGAATTTTCAATGATCGCCCGTTTTACTTGTACTTCATGATAATCGTAATCCAACAACGTACCGTCCAAATCAATGGCACTGATACCTAAGATCCCGAAATCCAAACGGAACTGTGATAAAAACTCCACCGTTGACTCACCGATAATGCCGCCATCTTGACGCAAAGACCCACTGGCAATGGTGATATCAAAAGAGTCATTTTGCATGAGAATATGTGCTGCGTTGAGGTTGTTGGTCACAATGCGTAGTTTTTGATGGTTTAATAAGGCAAAGGCAACCGCTTCAGAGGTCGTACCGATATCAATAAACAATGAAGCTCCGTTAGGAATAAGTTGCACCACTTGATTCGCAATGCGATTTTTTTCTTGAGAGAAAAAATGTTTGCGATCGTGATAATCGCTATTTTCCGCAGTAGAAGGCGATGCCGCACCACCATGATGACGGCGAATCACGTTCGCTTCTGCCAGTTCATTTAAATCACGTCGAATTGTTTGGGGGCTCACATCAAATAATGCCACCAACTCATCTGTGCTTAAATATCCTTTTTGTTTAACCAATTCGACAATTTTTTGATGACGAAGAGATTGTCTCATGTGTATTCCTTAGTTGTTAAAATAACACTTCGGGCTGTTAATTTATCTTATTTTTACTCGAAGATCACGACTTTACGCGAATATTTCGATCCAAAAACGCCAATAACATTCCCACCAATAAACCGGAAATATGCGCTGTGTTGCCAATATTGATATCCACTAACGGGCCGGCAAAACCGAGCAAAATCCCCACCACTAACATATAAAAAAAGCCATCCGGCACTTCAAAATCGGTTTGTTTATTCAATTTATCCAATACAAACACATAGCCCAACACGGCATATACCACACCTGATAAACCGAAAAATGCCGGTCCGCTTGCGACGTTTTGCGCCACGCCGGTAATTACACCGGCAAGTAAATAAATCTGAAGTAATTTAATGCTCCCTAACTGCCGCTCAATCGCTCCGCCAAAAATCCACCACCAGGTGAGATTAAACAAAATGTGCATATTGGATAAATGTACCAATGTATGGCTGAGATAACGCCAAATCTCGTCTTCTTGTTCTGGTTCAGCCGGGAAATGGGTGAGTAATAAAAGCGGTTCGGCAAAACCTAAAAACATCAAAAGGTAAATCAAGGCACAAAGTGCGGTCAGAAAAACGGTTATTTTTTGCTGTTGGAAATAAGATAAAAAAGAAAAGCGGCTATTCGCCTGAGAGTTAGCGGAAGGCACTTCATAAGAAACATTGAGTGGACTGACACCGTTTTGCCACGCTTGTGCATTTTTTCGTTCCAGCCATTCTGTTAGAAAAACCTCTGTTTCCTGTTCAATCGCCAAAAAGTGCGGTGTGTTTTCCGATAGAAAAACATGATATACCAGCTTGCCCTGCGCATTTTGGTTTTCTTCAACAAGCACTTCCACGTGATATTTCGTACGAATATGCGCCTGAAAATCACACACTAAGTCAGGGATTTCACTACCAAACAAATGCTGCATTTGCTATATTCCTTTTCCAAAATTTAATCGACGGAGAAAAAATGAGAAATTCAAATTTGCCTCAGGGATTTAGCCCGTTCAGTTGGGCGATTGCTCTCTTTTGTTTACCTATTTTACTTTGGCCTTTGGCACAATTGGTTTCACCGCATTTATTGAACAATCCGCACCTCAGCGACATTCAAGTCCATCTCATGTCCATTTTTCTCTGGTGTTATCCATTGGCATTAGTCATCCTAGCGCGGATTTTTTACCGACTACATCAACGTAAACCGGCTTTTGCACGTCGAGGTTTAGCCTTAAGTGCGGTCATATTTTACGGCGTTTTAGGTTATATCATCGCCGTTGGATTTAATTAATATGCCGTTTCTAGCGGTAAGTTAGCGTCCACCCAAGCGGCAAATCCGCCTTGCACACTGTAAACCTTTTCATAGCCACGTTGCAGTAAAAACGTGGCAACATTGCGACTGCTCACGCCATGATAACAACTCACCAGAATCGGCTGATCGTAGTCATATTCCGCTTCAAAATCCGGCCAAGTGTGTTCTGTTAAATTCACTGCACCTTGAGCATGAGAATAATTGAAACGTACCTGATCACGCACATCTGCCAACACAGCATTTTCATCCTTTTGTAACATTTCCCACGCTTGTTGTGGCGTGATTTCAATAAAATCTGTCATAACATCTTATTCATTAATACGTATTGAAGCTTATGTCGTAAGGTATTTAGCCGTATATAACAACAACGATGTTTAAGCACTACCTTTCAACATAAAGTAAAAATAGTAACGATTAACTTACGGATAAACGATTTTCTTCCAAATATCAGTATAAAAGGTGGGCAAAATTAACCTTTTTCAGCCAGAAACTCAACGTTTTTTTAACAAATAAAGCTGTGTTCAAAATCATCACCTCTGACAAAACCGCCCCTATTTCTACCGCACTTTTTTTATTTTGCGATCAAGCTCCCAAAAGTGCGGTCGTTTTCTCGTGCATTTTTTCGATTTTCGGCAAAGTACGC